>Ga0206796_1015_pt1 | contig 40436 bp, 47 predicted proteins | sample Alteio_BWOrgCont_68_FD_152895 | JGI IMG/M metagenome (GOLD analysis project Ga0206796, IMG submission 152895) | Enriched cells from forest soil in Barre Woods Harvard Forest LTER site, Petersham, Massachusetts, United States -... | ecosystem: Environmental > Terrestrial > Soil > Temperate forest >...
TCTTAAGACGTGGAAGGGCGCCCAATCCGGCACGTCGAACAGGCTCAACGGCGTCCTCTACGTTCCAAGCCCGACCAACGCGGCGCAGGGGATATTCATAGCCGTTGGCGAGTCTGGGACGATCCTCACCTCGCCGGACACCCAGAATTGGACCAGTCAGCCATCGGGGGTGACGGGGTACCTGCACGGCATTACGATCAACTCGTTTGACGGCGCCATCGTCGTCTGCGGTCAGGGCGGAGTGCTCCTCGGGGCATCATCGGCAAACGGAACAGGTTTTGCGCAGATCACCAGCCCGACGACGCAGGATCTAGAGGCTGTCCTGGGAGTGTCCGGCAGCTTTCTCAATGATCAAACAACATACCCGCAATTCACCACTGATGCCGTCGGGGCGAATGGGGCGATTGTCACACACTCCGTCGTGCCGGCATTTGGAGAGGAGGGGGATGAGTTCTTTAGCAACGCATCCTCAGGAACGTCCGCGAATTTACGCGGGCTAGCCTATGGAGGCGGATACTTTGTGGCGACAGGCGATCAGGGCACGATACTCACGTCGCAGGACGGCGACATCTGGACGGCGAGGTTTCCAGGGGACAGTCCGTCAACGCTAAGCGCCGCGACACTCCTAAGCGTGGTCTATTCCGAGCCGCTCCATCGGTTCGTGGCCACCGGCACTGGCGGCACCATCCTCGTTTCCAATGCATCGCCCACCGTGTTTGGCAACGTATCCACCCGAGGCTTTGTGAGCGGCACACAGGTCCTCATCGGCGGCTTCGTGATTGAAGGAACAGGCCCGCGCACGGTGCTGATCCGTGCGGACGGCCCGGCGTTGGGCCAGTTCAATGTGCCTAGCCCATTGCCTGACCCCGTTCTTACCGTTTACGATAGCAAGGGTAATGTTGTTGCCACGAACACCGGATGGACGACGAACACCAGCCCCAGCGCCGTCGCGACGGCTGCGCAGCAGACCGGAGCCTTCGCTTTGCCGAACCCGAGCGCGGATTCTGCACTGCTGCTAACCCTCCAGCCCGGGGCGTACACGGCCCAGATTTCGTCCGCCAAAGGCAACTCCGGCCCGGTCCTATTTGAAGCGTATGCGGACTAGGCACCGCTGTCCCCTTTCGCCCAAAGGACCGAATTGCTCAACCCGCTTCAACGAGCGCGAATAGCCGGACTTCCCTTTTCTGGCTTGTGCGCACGCAGTAGGGGAAAATCAAGGTACCTCATAGACTTCCGCCAAGGCGACTCCCGTCGTATTGTTTACACCGCTAACCTGCATTGTGTAGGCACCCGCAGGCAGATCGACGATCTGGGCGCTGTCAGCACTGCCCGGTGTCAGGGCAAAAGCGCCGACGGAGCTTGCCGTGCTTGTGATTAGGGTCGGGTTAGAATTTGTTCCCCATCCCGTATTGGAAGCGACAGAAGTGCCTGCGCTGTTGAAGATGCTCAGGCTGGGCTGCGCCAGAACCCCAGTAACGCCGAATTGGGTCAAACTGGGCCCATCGGCACGCACGAGCAATTTTTCGGTGCTGTTGCCCGAAATTTCAAACCCGGGGATGATGATGTTGGGTCCCGTACCCACCTGTGCCCGAGTGGAAATGTTGACCAAGCGCGTGCCGCTTGAGGCCACCTCGTAGACCTCAGCAAGCGCGACACCGGTTGTATTGTTCACCCCAGAGATCTGCACGGTATAGGCGCCGGCGGGCAGAGCGGAAATAAGGGCGCAGTCGGCGCTGCCAGCAGCGAAGGCAAACGCTCCCACTTGCACAGCAACACTGGCAATCTGTGTTGGGTTTGCGTTCGTGCTCCAGCCCGTGTTGGAAGCGATCATCGTTCCCGCACTGTTGAAGACGCTTAGACTTGGCTGGGCAAGGGCGCCGGCTACACCGAATGCGGTTAAACTCGGTCCGTCGCCGCGGATAAGAAGGGTTTCCGTGCCGCTGCCGCTAATCACAAAACCTGGAATAAGAATGTTTCCGCCGATCCCCACCTGCGCGCGAGTCGAAATATTTACCAATCGGCCCGTGGGCGCCGCAACCGTGAGGTTGGTTGAATCAGAGGCGACGCCGTTGGCTACTACCACCAGCGAGTAAGTGCCATCGGGTGGCTTTGCAAATTCGGTTGTCTAAGGTGCGCTACCAGTCGCGACGCCGGTACTGCTCCAATTGTACGTTCGTGCATAAGACACGTTGCCGCCAGAATCCGTGAGCCGCACGAGCGGCCGGTTGGTGTCCATTTGCGCGTCGTCGCCGTATGCTGCTCCTGCCGAAATGCCGTTGAGGAGCGTGCCGACTAGATGGAAAGAGCCATCGCCATTTTGCGTGATTGAGGCGACGGACGGCTTACCTGCCTCTATGGGTGCGCCGGAAGGAGTGTAAACGTAGAGGCTATTACCTTCAAGGTAGGAAACAAGTACGGTGCCGTCAGGCAGGTCCAGCATGAGGATCCCTCCTGTATCCCAAGTGGCAGAAGATGCGGGCGCGTTCGAAGCATTCGTGAATGAGTTGGCCACCGGGTCATATTCGTAAAATGCAGTGCTGCTGGAGATGCCGTCGGTTGCAGGGCCAGGCTGAAACGCGCAGAGCATGTTGCCCGTAACAAGCATAGCCGCTGGGGCATCAGAGGCAACGTTGCCATCCGGAATGACCGGACCCGCAGACCAAGTACCTGGCGTCGCATTGCCGGATGGAGTGTATAGAAGTGTGTTTCCCGAGGCACCCAGGAAAAAAGCTTTCCCATTGGGCAACAAAAGCGCCGCTCCCGTCTCCCCAATGGCCCAGATATCAACAGGAGGGTCGCTGTCGTAGATCCACTCGTTTTGGGACGGGATGAAACGCTCCGAAATGGAGACGTCGTTTTGCAGAATACTGTTGTCTGGGAGTTTGACCCAACTCTCCTCTTCTTCGGCGTCAATTCGCACGGGCGCCGTAGATATCGTATTCGTTATTGGATCAAAAACCAAAGTATAGGCAGCCGTTGATGAAGCCGCCTTTGGACTTATCAGCACGGTCCCATCCGGGAGCATCTCTGTTTCACAATCGTCAAATAAGATCTTACCAAGTCCTGATGGAACTATAACCGGCGTCCATATGTTGGTTGCCGGATCGTAAACCTCGGCATTTTGCTCTCCGGTGCCATATTCACCACCCACCACAAATAGGCGACCGTCTGTGAGCACCTGCGAGCCAAAGTACTCGCGGCTCTCGTTCATCGGGGCAAGTGTGGTCCACGTCCCGTTTACGTAGCTGCCGCGGTTGTCAGGGGTGAGTCGATACCAATTTATAGAAGTATCGTGCCCCATGACCGTGCCGTCGGGCAGGAGTATCATTAAGCCGATGGTGGCTCCCGGCGGCTCATGGGCCAACGGTGTCCACGTTCCCTGCGCACGTACCAGGGTTGGATTTATCGCCGCGAAAACGACTCCAATAATCGGCAATATCGATAACGCACTTCTAGGACGCACTGGAAGACACGGTAAAGAGCGACGCCTTAGATTGCCAAGGCCGATTCTACAAGCGGCTCAAGGCGGCGGAGTCCCGTCAAGACCGTCTTATGAGGGATTGGGAGGTTCCTCGCATTGGGTATCGCCAATGCGTTCTTGGGACAGGTTGGACATGGGGATGCTTCGTATGGAGCCGAGGCAGAAACGGGATCGATGCCCGTCTCGGGCGGCAATTCCGGCAATTCGTAGGGTCCGTGCGGAACCAATTGGCCCGATCCCAGCCGACGCTTCATACCCCAAGGAGGGATCCGGAAAACGGAGCGATGCGGAGAATTCTAACCCCGAAATTAGAATGTTGCTGTGCAATGACTAATATCCAGCGAAAGTTTTTTGTATTTCGTACTGAAATGGCTGCCCGGGCTGGGATCAAACCGGGTCGACCGTTTCGGCCTTCATGGGCTACTAACATCCCATGAGGCGGTTGCGTAAGTCAAGAAGAGCGCCGATTCGTCAAAAATTGCATTCCGAGCGACGAACTATTCACCAACTATGCACCGCTTGGTAGGCGCCCGTTATGTAATGAATCGATCTTCAAGTGCTTGATGTGAGGCCTCGTGCATGCATGATGCATGCATGGCGACAAAAACCATCAACGTCGACATGGAAGCATTCAGGATCTTGCGTCGTGAACGAAAGGGCCCGCGAGACTCCTATTCGCAGGTAATTCAACGCCTCTATGCTGGCCAGCCGGCTCGCACGGTTGATGAATTCTTGAAGACTCATGCTCCTGAGCTCGAGGGGCGTGGTTTCGGCGGACCTCGACGAGATGAAAAGCACTCTGTTGCTTGATACGACATTTGTTTCAGATTTGGATGCAGAACTGGCCCGCCGTGTAACGGGTCCGGCCCGCAACTTCTTTGAACGCATGCGAAAATCGGAGGTTTTTGTAAGCGTTGTCACACTCGAAGAGTTTTATGAGAAACGTGGGCATGAAGCAGCCCGTGAGCTCGCCGCTCGGTTTTCGGTCTTGGGGCTCCACGTGGGTGACGCAATGCGTCGTGGACTTTTGCAAACTCGTTCTGCGAAGCGCTTAGGTGAGAATGACGCTTGGCTCGCAGCGCAAGCCCTGCGTGGCGGATGCTCGATCGTTATGCGGGACCGACGGTTTGACGATGTGCTAGGCCTTGAGGTGCTCAACTATTGAGATTCTGCCGAGGAGATTCGCGAGGTTGTGCGTCGATGCGTCCGATAGCTTGATGGCAGGTCGCCAGAGGCCACCAGGAGTCTGTTTCCGGCCAGGCTGAGAAGGATCAGGGCTACTGTTTTCGTGAACGGTACTAGAGCACTCCGCAGGCGAGAATTTGATCCGACTCAATCGTAAGCGGGGATTTGCAGGATCAACTTGAGGGCGTGGTCAGGCTGACGGCGCCAGATTCGAAGATTCTTACCCGTACTCACGCCCGAAGCCGCGCCGTTGCGCCAATTAGCGATGTGGCTGGCAAATTCACAAATATAGCCGTCGGCCTCCTCGATACGGTCGTTGCGGAGATCGAGCTGCTCGAAAATAGGGAGCTCACGGCAATGAGCCTCGATGAAAGCTTCGATCGCGGCGTGGCCGCGGGCAATTGGCGCGTTGTTGGGCAGAAGCACGGCGTCGTCCGCATAGATCCGCGACCAGAGCGCGGCGTCGTGCTCAATCAGGGCGCGTTGAATCAATAGGTTGTAGGCGGCGAGTTCGACGCTTAGATCGTTTTCCATTGGTACCCGCGCCTGCATCGCCACCCGGACAGAAGGTATCCCATCGAACCGAAGGATGTCGCCGTTAGGCAGCCATGCGTCGAAGTTGCTGGCAATTGCCGCCAGCCGAAGGCCGCCGCCCGAGTGGTGTTCCCAAAGATCGAGATACTTGCCTTGGAGGCTTAATTCGCCTCCGCCAGCCTTCGGCGCCAGCCGCATGGTAAAACGCCCGAATTCTGCCACGCGCGGACCCATGTCCCAGGTTTGGACGTCGTTGTAGACATAAGCGCGGACGGTAAACCGTGCAAAGAACGCTCGGAAATAGGCTGCGATATTGCTTGAACCGAATACCGTCGCCAGTCCTTCGGTCATCAACCGCGTACTTCCGGTGCAGGGTGCGACCAGCGGCTCGGGATTGCCTTCAAGGATTGCTTGAATTCGGGTTGCGCGCATCGCGCCCAGCGTGGACTTCAATTCGGGCGAGGCGGATGGGACCGCCGCATTAGCGGATAAGGTTGCCAGCAGGCATGCCAATGTGACGGAAATCCGCTGCAACAGCAAATGGCTGGTGTGTGACATAAATAATAGGCAATCAGGATAGTTACCAACGAACCGCGGTGAGCGACGGGCGCACCGTCTCGTGGCGCGCGTAGACTACCCGCTGCTCCGACCGACGTCGTTCGACCTGTTCGGCTCGAACGCCATAGTGTTCGATCCCAACGGCGTGGACGCGTGGTCCGGCCCTGCTTTGGTCACAGCGGCCGACTTACTTTGGTCCTGTACTCGGTTGGTGTCACTCCAGTCTGGCGCCGAAAAGCCGTGTTGAATGTGGATTTGGAATTGTATCCCACAGACAATGCGATCTCCAAGATGGTCCGCTTAGGCGATTCGATAAGTAGCCGCTGTGCCCGACCGATACGCGTGCGGTTGACAAGTTCGTAGAAATTTGAATCGAGGTCTTGATTGATGACCTGCGAGACATAATGCGCCTTTTCATGGAGGAGGCCGCTAAGCGAGCGAAGGTTCAACATACAATCGTCGCATACGGCATCGTTCGAAAGGATCTCCCTCAGTTTCCGTTGGATTCGGTCCCGCATGGCCGGGGTAAGGCTCGAGCGCGTGTATTTCGGTTCAGCGGGAGGTTTATGTCCAGTTTGAGAAACCTCAATCGCCGCCTGTTCTACGGGCAGCGAATGCGCGACACGACGCAGCAGCAAATAAATCGCTCCGGCAGTTACGGCGACTTCAAACAATGTCGAGACGAGTACCAGCCACAGGGGTAAATGCGCGGCGCATTGCAGTGTGTGCAGGAGGCCAAACGCCCATGTCGTAGCGACCGCCAGCAAAGGCATTTGCATCCAGCCGAGGTTTGCGCCTCCAGCCCAGGGGGCCACCAACTTCCGGCAGCGCCAAAGCAGCATCGGCACCTGCACTGCGAAGATCGAGACACAGCCGAGCATGGAACCGAGGATGATCCTTGCGTGCAGCAAACTGATCGGCATGTCGGGGTGGTTGAAGGTCACGCCGAGGTGCGCGTCCTCGATAACGGGCAACGTGAGCAGGACACCGATGCCGATCGCGGCAAGGTGCCCGTAGCCAAGCTCCGCGAAACGGGGACGCGTTGACTCTGCCGCCTCGCGGACGGCCAGCCAAAGGCAGGGGGCGAGGAAAAGTGACGCATCCAACCGCAACCCGAGCCACAGCGCCTTAAGCGGCGCGTCCGGATAGGCGATTAAGAGCTCGCAAGCAAAGGAGGCCGTCTCGACTACCAGAAACCAAGCCAACCACGAAAGCGCACGCCCGCGGCGAACACGTCGATCGCGTACAAGCCCGAGCGAAAAAAGGCACATCGTGAACGATGCGGTATAGAGCGAACCTATGACCGTGCCCATGGCGATTCAACGCTTAGTCGAGGATTGGCCGACTCTTTGTAGGGAGGTAGTTCGGTAATGTGAGCCATGGATTCGAACCTGCGGCGGGCTTCTTACTAATAGTCCACCCCATAAAGCACAATGAATGCCTGTTTACCGCCTATCCTCGGTATTCATAACTGCCAATCATAATGCGGCTGATTCCCTGGTCATACTCGACGTGCCCAACAAAACGACGCGGAAGATTCCGCTAGCGGTCCTCGAAAACTGCAAACGCCGCCTAAGAATCTACGTATCAATTTCATGAAATCCGCGAAAAACCAGCGCCTCCAAACCGCCGGCTTCAAATTGAGTTCTACTGATGAGTTCCTGGCCCTCACGCCAGAGGAAAGTACTTTGGTATCGCTACTATTGTCGTTGGCCGAACAGGTGCACACCAGCCGCGAGATCGGCGCCTTTGAACCAGGTGTCAGTCGGAACGAAGCGCCACGATCGGATCCACGCGTGTCGCACGCACCGCGGGAAATAGGCACGCGGCGCTCGCCATCGCAACTAGAGCGACGGAGACCAATGAATACGCCGGCAAATTTGCGGCCGTGAGGCCGTAGAGAAACGATGAGAGGTACCCCATTACTATCGCTGAAACCGTTGCGCCGACGCAGAGACCTAGGACCGCCAGCCGAATGCCATGCCAAAACACGAACTGTAGTATGTCCGCAGGCCTGGCACCTAAAGCCAGCCTGACCCCAAACTCTCTAGTGCGCTGCGCCACTGAATAGGCTATGACGCCATAAAGTCCGATGGCAGCTAAGATGAATGCCGTCACCGCGAAAATACCTGCCATCAGCGCCGGTGACCGCCGCCCGGCAAGGCCGTCGTGGATGCGCACGTCCATTGTTCGAATGTCCGTGAGTGGCATCTCCGGGTCGACAGTACGCACGATTCTCGATAGGGTCTTTCCTAGTGTTCCTGGATCCCCGTCTGTCCGAACCACAAGAAAATACGCCCGTGCAAACATGAAGGTGTACGGCATATACACACCGCCGCGGCTCATCGATTCGGTCAGACTTGTCTGTTTAACCACCCCAACGACTCCGACGACCCTAAAAGGCTCATCGTGATCAGGGCTTGGGCTGCCTGGATAGAGTGTCCGACCCAAAGGGTCGGCGCCCGGCCAATAGTGCTCAGCGAATGCCTTATCGACGACGCAGACCCGGTCGTTCCGATGGCAATCTTCCTCGGTGAGGAAACGGCCCGCGACCAAGGGAATTCCCATTGCCTGAAAATAGTCCCCTGCCACAGCATACCTATCGTGCACGGAGGCTATCTCGCCGCGGGGAGGCGTATAACCGATGACTGTGATAATTTCCGAGGTGCCGGTCCCAATCGTGGGCACTTGTGATGTCACACCTACTCTCTTCACGCCTGGCAGAGCCTGAGTCCGCTCAAGAACCCGGTCGAAGAACCGGCCGAATGATGGAAGGTCATGGTAGCCTTTCCACGTGAGGCTCAGCCTCCCGGTGACGACGTGATCGCTAACAAAGCCCGGATTTACCTCCATCGCGTGCTTTAGGCTCAGACCAAGCAAACTCGCGCCCATCAGGAGAACGAAGGCGAGCGCGACTTGCGCCACGATGAACCCGTTTCTCAGCTTCTGGGTCGATCTTCCTGCGGTACTAGTCCGCGATTCGGAGTGCAGAGTCGCGACAATCCGGCTTCGGAGACTCAGCCAGACAACAGGAGCTCCTATTGCAATCCCCGATCCGACGGCGCCTGCGATTGAAACAATAGCGAACCTCCAATCAAAAGAGGCTTCTGAGGCGAAAGGAATCCTGTCAGCTCCTAGTGTAGCGAGCAGCCTCGTTCCCGCGAGGCCCGCGCCAACGCCGAGAAGCCCTCCGATGGCAGCGAGCATGAGCGCTTCGGTCATCGTGTCGCGGAGCAGATGGCCCGATGTAGCTCCAAGGGCCTGTCGGATTGCGAATTCGCGCGCCCGGTCGCTTGAACGGATTAGCAAGAGATTGATAAGATTCGCGCAGCCTATGACCAAAAGGAGGGCGGCTCCCGCCTGTAATAGAAGAAGCATTGGACGGACCCGAGCTACATAATCTGCATGAAGCGGCGCGACCACTGTGTGGCAGCCAGAGTCCGCAACGACCCTGGCCTCTGGAAATGAAGGAGCGATCGTCGCGTCGAGCGCTGCCAACTCGGATTCCGCCTCAGCGATTGTAGACTGGTCGGTAAGCCGGCCTATCAGAATCTTCCCGAGGTTGTGACGCGCCCCGACATTTCGCTCTCCATCCTCCGAAGAGAGTGGCATGTAGACAAGAGCATGGAAGTCGAGAAACTGGAAGCTCGGAGGAAGAACGCCTACGATCGTGCGCGGTATTCCGTCGGATCTGACGGATTTGCCCAAGATATTGGGGTCTGAACCATACCAATCCTTCCATGCTTCATAGCTTAGCATGACTTCGTTGTCGGTCTGGTAAGTCAGCTCTGATTCCTTGAAAGCGCGACCCATGAAAGGCTTGACGCCAATGGTATCAAAGAATTCCGGCGTGACGCGCCCAAGCTTCTCGATCGACGTGGCGCCCGTCTCACCGATAACCGACGTTAACTCCTGAATTTCTGCAATTGAAGAAAAAGCAGGTATTTTTCCGCGTCTTTCATGGTAATTAGTGAGGGATGCGCCGCTCACTGCCGATGGCAACTTCATCGACGCCCCGCGTAGTGCGTAAGAATAAGCCGAAGAAGAAATATAATCTTTCGAATTATCGCAGCGCGCTTCCGTTGCTTCTGGAAGACTTCAAGGACCGTTGCGCCTATTCGTTAATGCACGTAAAAATGGTCAGCGAGCGCGGAATGCACATAGATCATTTTGATCCGCGCCAGAAGAACAGAAGTCCATACTCGAATCTTTTTCCTGCTTACGGAATATGTAACATGGCGAAAGGTGAATCTTGGCCCACGGCGAAGGAGCGACGTCAGGGTATGAGATTTTTGAATCCGTGCGAAGAGAAGGACTACGATCAGGTAATTTTTGAAGAACCCTCAACGCATCTCCTTATAGGGACGACACCAGCGGCAAGGTATCACATAGACATGCTTGATCTCAACAACCCTTCACTTGTCGAGCACCGGTTGGAACGGACCAAATTGGCAGAGATTGCTAATAAGATGGTCGTCGCTGGGTCACGGGCATTGGCGGATACGGCGGGCGCTTTGGAGATCATCGGGCAACTGCAAAAGATAATTGCGACCAAAATACCCCCGATCCAACCATTAGCAGCTTAGCAGATTTTATGAGGGGGCCGTGTTCTCGAGGCGACCGTCGTTTCCCCAAAAATGCACTTTAAGGCTCTCCCTTCTGGCAGGCCATTTCCAAGGAAGGGGATGATCTGGTCGTTGAGCAACGAATGGTTGAACCCGTGTCGGCCGGTGGATGTTCGCTCAGGTAACTGCTCAGCCTTTGAGTTGCTGATCTTGAGCGCGTGCAAACTCATCACCGGTTCGGCGAGCGACATTCCATATTGTTTGTGCCAGGTCGGCTCGTGTTTCATCATCGACCTTCTTGCCGGATTCTTTGATCTCGGTCGCAAAACCTTTAAGGGTACTGTCGATAGGCGAATTACTTAGGCCCAAGGTCGGTACGTGATTCATCGCGCTTTGTAACGTCCACAATAGCACCTTTGGGCGCGCGCCGGTTATTAGGCCTGCATAAGTGAGCATCAAGTCGTGGCTGAAGAAATACAGGGTACCGGGGGCATTTAATGTCAGTTTATAGGAATGGGGTGTATACGGCACGGACTGCGGGAACGGGGTTACTAAGTTGTTAATGTGGTTTCCGACTTCCTTCCCCGCGGTGTTGGCGAATATTTTCGCCCCGAATGCTTCAAAATGAGTAGCATGGGATAAAAGGTCTGATAGCGGAGCGCGCAGCACGTAGAGGCACGCAAAGATCAACACGCACCAAAGGAGTGTCGGGCCCAATGCAACGGCGATTTCTGTAAGGGAATGGGAGTGATGCGGATACATGTTATTTTCGGTGGGTGTGAGCCTGCTTGATTTGTTGAGAGGGCTTGCGAAGCTGGCGCACGCCTAATTGGTCCTCGCTTTGCCCTGCGCGAGAAGGGAGCTGGCGATCCGTTCGGCAGAGGGTTGGTTGACAACCGTAAAGCCGTAGAGCCAAGCCCTGCGCAGAGCGGGCATTTCTCGAAAAAATGCTGAAAGAGGGATGATGATAGCGTGATCGGCTTCCCTCAAGTATGGGGAGGTTTCCGGTTAAAATGACCGGTCGGCGCGCCAGCTTTGGGCAGGCGCCCTTAGGCCGCCGCCTCAGGACGAGAGGACAAAGCATCGCCGCCGGGATCGGCAGGCGATGCGGTGTCAGGCCGACCGAGGCATAGCCCGGTCGGCCGAGAAGCACTTTTGTGAGCCACACGTGGGGCAGGTGTGTGCGCACAAAAGTGCTTCTCGCAGCGCACGTGACAGGCGAATTCGCACAAAACTGTCCGGGCTGATCCGCTTGCGGATAGGCATCGAAATTCGATGCCGTTGCCCGGTCGTCTGCGTGAATACGCAACACTGCGACGAACCGACTCATTTGGAGCGCCTCTCTTTTTTCAACGCCGCCGCCAACCCCTTCCAACCGGCCAATTCCCGCCGTGCACGTGCCCTTAGCTGGGCAATCTCAGCAGGGGTGAGTTCGAAGCCTTCAATTGCCATATTTGCGAAGGTGTTGTCTACGATTTCTTTCAATGTGGGCACCCACCTCCTCGGGGGGGGTCTGTCATTTGATTGGTTTTTCATGGGTTGAAGTCTTTCGTAGGAGTTGAGCAAAAAGGGCTTTCAAGATTCGGTTCCGGTAGGTAAAGCGCTCTGGAATTCGGACGGTAACCCGACTGCTCCCAGGAATGTGGCGAGTCGGCTTAGGGCGGACTTGAGATTGTCGAGTTGTCGGGCGGAAATGTGGCCTTCCCGGTCTCGCAAAAAGGCCTTGTATGCGTCCTCAAACGTTTTCTCGGTCCGGTTGGCGGGCGGGTTGCGAAGTAAATGACGTACCGCGTCAACGATAGTCAGGCCTGTTCCGCGCAACATCTCGAATGCGGCTTCGGCTTGACTGAGCTCCTCTTGTTTGAGGCGTGTCGCCTTGGGGCGGATTGCCGCTGCTGAGAGCGTGCGTTCGAGTTCCCAGGCAGCCTGAATCCCTAGCGCCTCCTCTTGGTCCGTGGTAAATATCTTTCGCTGGTGCTTGCAGATTGTTCCTGTGACCCGATACGTCATTTTGCCGGTCGGGAGGCAGACTGGCTTTATCGCTATGGGTCGTGAACGGAGCGCGGGCACACTCCAATTATGGGGCAGTGAACCCCTAATGTTGCGCCATGGCTTACCCTCTAATGGAGGGCCCGATTCCTGACTCGATGCATAGTCCAAGTATGCACCGGCCTTGTCTGCTTCGTTTGAATTACCCTGCAAAGAGGGAGTAACTCCCTCGGATTTAGTAACTTGTCCCTCTGTATTAAATGGCTGCCCGGGCTGGGATCGAACCAGCGACCAAGTGATTAACAGAACTTTGCTCTCCGAGACCAACTTTGGCGACAAATGGTCATGTATGATTGCCTAGTAGCATGTTAAGAGCATTTTGCGGATATCGGTTACTGATAGATCATTATACTTGGCAACAGTTGACAGCAGCAAAAGTGTGACAGTAATGTGACTTTCGTGGCTGATTCTAAATTCCATCAGGACTACTGGGCAGAGCGGATTCGTCAGAGGAAATTTAATGGCACGGACGGAGAGGCGAAGGCTATCAAGGAATGGCAGGCATACATTCAGCATGACGGCAGACGGGAATGGTTCCAACTGGGCACCGCGAATAAGACTCAGGCCGCGAAGAAAGCGGTTACGATCTACGTGTCCTTACGGAATCGGGGTTGGGAAGCTACCGTGGCGGAATTCAAGCACAAGGCGCTTCCCAAGTCCATTGACCCAACAATCGGCGAGTTTTTTTCGGCAGTTAAGCCTGTCAGTCGGGCTAATGCTGCTACCCTGGCCGGATATTTTTCCAAATTTCGTAAGATCGCTGCGGACATCAACGGACTAACCCCTCCGATAGGCCGATACGACTATCATGGGAATGGCAACGCCGACTGGCATAAGGAGGTTGAGAAGCTTCGGCTTTCAACAATGACGCCCGACAAGGTTAACCAATGGGTAAGGGATTTTATCGCCCCTTATGAAAAGGTTCCTGACCAATTACGGCGCGCAAAGAACTCGGCTAATGCTTATATCCGTCTAGGGAAATCGCTATTCTCCGAAGACATTCGCCGAAGCTTGAAGGATTTTCCGTTCCCAAATCCTGGGCCGTTCGACGGAGTGAAGCCTTTTGAACAAGGATCAATGCGATATGTGAGTCAGATAGAACCCTCATCGCTTTTCGTAGCTGCGAAGAAGGAATTGGCCGACACCCAGCCCGAGTGCTTCATAATACTGTTACTCGGTTTGGTATGCGGTCTAAGACGAAAGGAGATCGACAATCTTCTTTGGACGTCAGTCGATTTTACCAACGGCTACGTTCGGGTCGAGGCAACCCCATATTTTAACCCCAAAAAGGAGACGTCGCTCGGTCGGGTTGCAGTTGAGAAGAAATACATGGATTTACTGGCAAAACATCAAAAAAGGGCGGCCGGAATTTTTGTGATCGAATCCAAGAATGCTCCGCGACCGAACGCCGCATACTCGCATTATCGCGCAGCGAAGGATTTCCGGAAACTAGCTTCATGGCTAAAGGAAAAGGGTGTGTCTCCTCGTAAGCCGATCCACACGTTGCGGAAGGAATACGGGCGAATAATTACTGAGCAGCATGGAATTTTTCAGGCATCAAGGCTTCTGCGACACGCTGGTATTCAGATCACGGCCGCACACTATGCGGACGATCAACGACGTTTGACGCCAAAACTTGAGTTGGTCTCAAAACCCAATGTAGTTCCCGAAGTAGGCCCTTAGATGTCGTTTTTTGAACGGCAGTTTCGTCGCATGCAGCTAGATGAACCGGGTTGTTGCACACTCGGCAAGATTTTGCCAAGAATCCTGCACCATGGATTCCCCAGAATTTGTGAACGATTCCGACGACCATTCTATCCCCGTTGAAGACGATTCCGTTTTGGATAGGATCATGCCGATCTGTGCTTGGAATAAGGATGCCCGGAGCGATCTTCGGCGTCGGCTGGCAAAGGCCGTTATCGCCGTCCAGGCGCGGTTCACTTCTGCTCAAATCGTTGGATTTGCCGATGATTATGTTAGCTGGAACTGTGGGGCTATCGAGAGACCGGAATTTGTCGAACTTCCGTTCCTTGAAGAGGCATCAAGACTAGATACAGCCCAAACTCTGGCGCTTATGCTTTTGCTAATGGACATATTATATCCGTTGCCCGTAGACCAATCGGATAGGACCCCTAGCCCAGATGTCCCTTTTTTAAGCTAAGGGTGTTGGATGCTCCTTTTCGGCGACTGAATTAAGCCCAGCATCGATCACCTCTCTCAATAACTTGATTCTTCCGGCTATTTTGAACCTGTCGTTGGATTTGTTTTCTTCAGACAACCCGCGTTCCCTTACGAGGGCAGCAAACCTTTCGATGTCTTCCAGCAGAAAGACTGGATTGTGAATGAGCTCCTCGTGGCATTCGTAACAAAGCACGACCTCTTTACCTTCCTGGCCCCAGGGACAAACGGTGAAAATGCCCTCCCGAACCTCATTTCTTCTGTTCTTGGAACGACCAAAGAATCGTTCGGCGATATGATGGTGTTTTGTAGCGTGTGAACGGCCTTGCGGCGTCGGCTGGGCATAGCCCCCGTTGCGATGTAGCTCGCAGGCACAGATAGCACATGTCTCTTTCATCTCAGGCGGGTAGTTGCCGCTGTCCAATCGTTCTTACGTGCATGATCGTAGGGACGAAAGCTGCGCAAATCGTGCCAGACAAATCCTGGGTCTTTTCTCTTGGCTCCGTCCCTCTTAGGCGTAGCCATGTAGACGGCAAACTGCTTTGCGATGCGAGCAGCCAGAACATCGTGCTTGTAGACCCAGATGTCTGGCAGGCCGCTTGCCTTCAGCTCAACAAGGGCCACGAACAGGTTAGCATTCCCCTTCTTGTTAGTGATATCTGCCCCCATCTTCCAACCCTGAGTGTTCGTAATCGAGCGAGTCTTGACCTGAAAAATGACAGTCTTTGTGCCCTTGGCGTTAGTGACTACAACGTCGTAGAGCGGGTTATTCTTCGGGGTGGGCATTGCTAGGAAACCGAGGCGGCATAGCTCGGCGCAGACGAAGTATTCGCCCGCCACTCCCACGAGGTTATTGGAAACATCTTTGGCCATAGAAGTCGTTACCGATCGATGTACTTCCTTAGTGCTGTCCTAGCCTTAGGATTGAGGGCCACTATTTTCCCGAAAATCGTCTCCCAATCGTCAGTGACATCCATCTTTCCCTGAAATCGCTTCCGAACAGCGGGCAGGTTTTTGGTAAGCCCATCTTTTGCCAGCCTCTCGTAGGTCAAAGGCCTCGAAAGGGTAAAAACTCTGCGGAGCCCTGCCTGAATGCCAGGACGATATCCCTTTTTGTTGCCTACCTCGTACTTTTGCGGCGGATCAACAATCCTCCACACGTCGCGAATCGCGGATGTAGGTGCCGTCCTGTAAATCAGGACCAGGTCACCAACTTCAGCAGAAACCGGAACATTCCAGTCGATGCAGCTCGAATCCAACTCGTCGCCGTTGATCGACTCGTTGCATCCTACGACGAACACCCTCCGCTGCGCACCCACATACTGCTTTAGACAGATGATTTCTAGGTGGCGGCATTTCCTTGGGCGGGTGTCGGTTTCCCAGTCGTTGTCCCAGCACACGATTATGTCGGCTCCCGTCGCATGATGGGCTTTGTAGCTGCTGGCCCGGAATTCAAACTCGACTCGGCAAAGCTTGCCTCTTCGTTTCGCCCAACAGTCGGGGAAGTGGGGGTGTACGTTCTCGATGCAAAATCCGAGTCGTGAAGCTAGGAGGCCGAACAGACAGACGACACCTAGCTCTGTCGTTGGAGCGTAAGCCATCCCACGAATTGATATCTGTCGCCCGCATGTTGGCTGTTCTTGGCGCATAGGGTGTCGAGGTTTACGGAGCCATAGCGAGAGGGGTTAGCTAACCGGCGCGAAGAATCAGCCAATCCACTAAGCCAGCACTCACCACGAGCTTAGCGAGTCGCGAGCCAGTTATCAAAAAAACAGGGCTTTCCGTTTCATGTTCCGAAAGTTCTGGTGTTGGAGAATGAACGATGAAGTACATCTCATCGTACTGCATCATGCTCTCAAAATCTGCTTTGTACTTCCAGAATGACTCAAGGTCCGCTTGTGACTTTACCTGGACCAAAGCCCTTTTTCCGGTGACCGGTGCAAGCAACTCAAGGTCGATCGTTTTCTGAGTGCGGCCTAATGAGCTGATTCGTTGCCAACCTGCTCTCGTGAAGAATAGGTCGCTCAAAAGCTCGAAATCCTTCCAACCAAGACATCGGATCAGGCGTTCAACTACGGATTCCAATTCTCCAAGTAAAATGACGGCATCTTCAATCTCTTGAATCGCCTCTCCGTTTAATCGCTTCAGGAGATATGTTTCCTGGTCTACGGAGCATATCGTTCCACGGAACCCTTGGACCTTTGTAAAAGCACCGCTTAGGTTATCGATCAAAAGCGGATTTCCATTGGCATCGAGGCACGACCAAGGGCGTAGCGTTCGTCTAACCCGCGTCTTGTCGGGCATTTCAGTTACGACCTTTGAGGCGTAGCACCAGTAGAGCTTTCTTTTGTAAAAGGTTATCCAGAGAGTCTTTTCATCTAAGGTGTAGAACGCCTTGACCTGGTTCGTGAACTCAGTGGCCTTCCCTTTTGTCTTACCGCCGGTTGTGGACCAATATTTCCACACAGCGTCCCAGTCACCTAGAAGAGACTCGCGATGCTGTTTACTCCGAAAACCAAGGCGAATGCAGGGATCCGATCCCTCGATGCAGTCGGCCTCCCACTTGCCTTTGCCGCCGAGTTTGATGAACCGTACGTTCGACGCTTCTATTCGCTTCATTGAGGATCTGGTTCGTTCGTGTTGTTTTTGCTAACCCACGAAAAGAACGTAGAGGGGCGTTGAGGATCAAGAAAACCTGTCGGGGCCTTTCCATCCGGTACGCGGAGCTTAAAAATGTCCGCCTCATCGGTCCATGGCAGATGAAATACCAAGCGAAGCTTTTTGACGGCTTTTTCGGAAAGTGCTATGTGTTTCGTAAAATCGGGATATGCACCTGATAGCCTGAGAATCCCGTCGATGGCATGGAAGGCTAGATAGCCGTGATTATCACGAATCATCGAAGCGGAGTTCGCGAAGCTAAGTGGAGGGAGCTCATCGAACCAAGGACTCAGTGGGCCTTGACCCAATTCGAGTAACCTCAGCCGCCCTTGAATGATGAAGCCGTTAATATATCGCGGGAATTCGGGTTCCGGACAGTTGGGAGCTGACAGATCGGGTAAGTGCAGTTCGGCAAAGCATGTCTGCATACGGTCGGAAAGATGGCTATGAGCAGCGCCTATTTGTAGATCGTCCTCGCCTGGTCCTGTAGCGATAGTCGCGACATCGAAGGTACCAACAAGATTGAAACCCACTAAATGAAGGTCGTCATGCCAATCTTTGATGACCGGGACCGTTATTCTGTAAAAATCAAATTTGGGCGACCGAGATATTGGCATCGTCTTTCACATATTACCGGTTTCGCGGCGGGGCCAACGAATTTCTCGGCAAATCCGCGAGTCCCTATCGGGATGAATTAAAAACCTCAACCAATGGACAGAAATGACCAACGGACATAACCCCTCCTCTCCTTAAGGAGAGGAGGGGTTATGTCCGTCGGGAGCGTTGAAGTAGGAATTACGGGGTTAAGAAAACAGATTGGAAGCCTTCCGAGGATCCGAATCCAGGAGTTGGTGTTTGGAGTGAACGAGACAGCCTCTCGACGGCCATGCCCATATCCGTGCGGTCGCCCTTCGCTGTCAGGATGGCAAGAATGGCTGCCTCCAAGATTGTCTTTAGAGGAAGCTGTTTTGCTGGAAGGCGTCCATATTCGGTGTAAGAGGCAATCTGAAAGTCGAGTGCCGACGTTCCGAAATATGTTTTGGCGATGACGGACAGCTTGTTCGTGATTGCGGGGCTCTCTCCGGCTACGAGCCACGGTCTGATTTCGTCCGCCAACAACTGCATGAGTGCGCGTTCAAGGTATTTTTCAGAATCCGTCTGGGCTCCCTTCCATACGTAAAAAGGATCACCATTTCCCGAATTGAGGTGAGTAAGAAATTGGCCAGCGAAGGGAAGAGCACCTTTATGAATGGAGGCATAGACCGCTTTCCCTGAGGGAATCACCAGCGGCTGGGTACTTACCCCAAAAATCCACATTATGAACCCTTCAGCGAGCTGAGTGGCGATAGGATCGGAAGTATTCATTGGCCACCCCCGTTCTGCGCGATGAATTCAGCAAGTGTCGCGGACCGCAATTCGGCTTCTTCAAGCGGCGTTGTGCAATTCGCGCAGACACCCGTAAATTTCCTTTGGGTTTTTGTCGATGAGTGGAGCGGCTTTCTAAGGCTAGTTATTTTCCGAGAGCACCGTTTGCAGAGCAGCTCGGTGAACCAGGGATTGGAGTCGTCTAAGCCGGTGTCTGCATGGCTGCTAGACACTCGGTTGGGATGAAAGTAGTGGCCAAACGTTTCAATTACGGCCTCTCGAAACGTATAGTTAGGTCCGAGTAGATCTTGGACGGATTGGAGGAAGTCATTCGGCGGCATGTCGCATGCGCTTGATAGAGTTGCGAGGATACGGTGTTCCTCGAACGTAAGTGTTTGGGGTTTTCGGTTCATTGTTTTTGATGAAGCGCATTGATTTGCGCTGCTGGGCCTGGGCTCTGGTTTTATCCAGCGAGGAGGCATCATTTTTTGTGTTTGGAGGGTGCAAACGAAGTTTTCTTGTGATTCGGAATAACTAGATCGCGATGGGATCCTCCTTCGTTAGCTTACTGGCAGGGTAGAGATCCGAGCACAGTTCAAGCAGCGGACGGACCGGTTGTAGCAAGGCCGACAAGTTCGAATGGCCATTCGCATGGTTGATGACCTCAAAAATGAATCCCAAGAGACTTCCTTTGGCTGGCGGGGTAGTGGGTCTATAGCCCCCATCCATCAGGCTCTCCAAAAGAACTAGGAGGGGACTTAACGCTATTGCGACCTCGTTTGTGTCCCGGTAAGCCGTTTTGCGAATGATCATTGTTCGCGCCGTTCTCTGAAACCGTTTATTCCGAGGCATAATTCCACGCCAGATTGACTTCTCCTCCTGCAAGGAGAGTTGGAACGACGGGGAGTCCTGATATGACTCATACTCCTTGAGCGTCCTTGCTCCGACTTGGGCGTCAAAAAAAGTTTGCTGCTCAATGTCCTCGCGTCTTTCGGAAGGGGCATCGTATTGCATGCCGTCCGTACCAATGCATACCGAGTCGGTCTGCCTCAGCTCGTAGTTTATTTTGGCTAGCGTAATCTTTCGACCGTTGAAAAGGTAGCCTGCATTGCCGCTCGCAGTTTGATAGGGCCGGATTTGTCCCTCGGCCTCCAACTGCGCGAGGCGGTAGGGAACAGATTCCTTCCACTTCGGAGCCTTCTTGATCTCGCCGATCAATCGGCTCAGATCGGTATCGGCCTTGGTGTAAACCCTAGGACGGCGCTCGATAGGAAGGCGCTTGTACAAACCAGCGCCTGGACGAAGCGCATCACCTTTGTACCATAGCATTCGATTCATCCCGATAATGTCTCGGCGCTTCCAATCCAGTAGCCTGTTCCGCCTGCTGTCCCAGTTCGTGGCGACTATGTGCGCGTGAAGGTGCGCTTTATCGGCATGGTAAAAGACAGCAACAGCGGGGCTGTCCTTGAGATAGTGATTCACGAAGTCGTGAACGCCGCCATACAGATGTACTAAGACTTCCGGATGGCGGTCTTCAGGGCTGTCCGCGACGGAGAGAACGACCTGCCGGTACGTAAACCGTGATCGTTGCCCGCCTTGATACCCGCCATCGATAAGACGGCTGATCAATTTTGGGGTACGTGGAGGCATCGCCATTCCACAGAACGCAGCTCCGAATACCTCGAATTCCACGAGACGGTCGGCAAGCCCTGTTTCCGTGACACCGTTCCTGCACTTTGGCTTAAGGCAATGCAGGCAGATGCCATACGCACCATTTGTTGACGACGGCTTAATGACAACGGTTAAACGGTTCGGCTCAATCACGGGGCACCTCCTGCATCAATTCATCGACGTATGCCCACGCATTCTCACTGGAATCCCAATGCTGGGCTAGGTACTTTGACACCCTACAGACTACGGTCCTTGCGTCGGGCGTGTCGTCGATCCAAGTCCAGAAGGAGGGCAGGGACAAACGGTCATTGATATACTCCCTGCGAAATGATGGATCGAGCCGGAGCCAAAGGAGGGGATGGTGGGTAGCTGGGAGCGAAAGAACAGGGCGGGTCGTGGTGATGACTGGACGATTCCAAAGCTTGAGGAGGCGAGAGGCTTTGCTTCTGGCTGTCGTGGCTATCTTCCCAATCCCTTCGGTGCGGCACGCGACCAAAATGAAGAAGAATGCGGAAGAAGTGCGTTCGTGGAGATCGATGAATTCCGCAACTCTTTCAGAAGATTCAGCGGCCTGTGTGAATTTGAGGACGACGCGCTTTGCCTCAGATTCTAGCCTGTATTCGTAGCGTGATAATAGGTGGTCGCTTATGTCTAATCGCACGTTCATCGATTAGACTAGTGTACACGGCCAATCGGCGATTTCAGAAAAATCTTTCGTGTTAGACCTATAACATAATCCGAGGTCAGATAAGTCGTAGCCAGATAGCCATCATGTTATGATGGCAGCTCGGTGCTAACGCACACTCTCATTCTCTGGGAGAGACGACTCTCCGCGACCAGAACCTAGATCGCACTTCCCTGGGTTCTAGGGCTTCGTCTTTCTATTCGCGCTCTTTCGGAGTCGTGGACCTGGCGCTGCGGTTACCCGCTGTCTCGCAATCCAAGCTTGGTTATATTCTTCAAGGAGCTTGCTCGCCTCGTCGACAATTTCCCTGGAGATGAATCTTTGGATTTTCGGATCAATGCTCCGTGCGGCCTCGGAGTAAGCCCGAATCACATCCTTGCCTAATGTCGTTGCGCCTCCGTCCATACCCTTATCTAAGAGTAGGTGTTGAACGTCGCCTCCACAGGAGCGATCAAACTTCTTGCACGCCTCAACGGTATAGAGGGAGAGTCCTAGAGCCAGAGAGATTTCGATCTCGCGGAATTTGCCGCCTGATAGGATCAGCCTGGCAGTAGGCGACCCACTCCCAATTGCCACAAAACCACGTTCTGCTTTCCTAGCGATTCCATTCAACGAGTCGAAAGTGTAGAGGTACGGGTGCTTGTTATCGTAATAAGCTACGATGGCGCGGTAGCGGTGCCTCTCTAGGTGCTTGTCGCGCTGAACCTCACTTGTTGTACCGTCGTCAACGTAGTCCAGAAGTTTCGCTCGGACTTCTGCCATGGATTCCGTCACCAATTCCTGAAGCTGTTTACCGCCGCCTTTCATGACAGCGTACTCTGTCTTGGCGTCTAGGATCTCCCTAAAATAGGTTGCAGCGGTAATGTCGCCTGAGACAGCTATGGCTCCGTAGAACGAATCGATAAAATTGAGCCTGAAGATCTTTTTCTCGTCTAACGCCTTTGTCTCTCCGTTGCTCATCTGACTATCGCTTGCCAAGATGATTCCTGCCCTAAAAATGAATCCGATGGCGATAGTCATTTCGTGTTCATGTGTAGGCTTCTCGGCGTTCTAAGGCGAGCCGGACGTTTCCGTGGGATGACACTGAGACAGACATAACCCCTGCCTCCCTTAGGGAGGCAGGGGTTATGTCTGTCCAAAAGATCTATGGTTCGAAAAGGAGCGCTACCGGCACTCGAAGCGCCTTTGCCAGGACTTTAAGTTCGCGATCGGTCACCTCTCGTTCTCCGTTCTCGATTCGCTTTATCACGTCCCGTGAGACTATCCATTTTACGGCTGCCAATCGTCCGGCCAAATCTTGCTGAGATAAAGACTGCTTCACCCTTAGTCTGGCGACAATGCGACCGCACTGATTGCGGTCGAATCGTCGCTTGGGGACATAACGTGACGCGGGCATAAATCGCCCAACATTCTAGCGACGGCCCTTGGAAGTAGGGGAGACATGTCGCCCATCTTTTCTTGACCGCAGACGGCGAACGTAGATCGTGATCCGGCGAGGCAACGCCCCGAGAATCCCTTTAGCGTCATCTGATTTCTAAAACAATGAAGCCGCCTATAATCCGAACGGTGCTCTTGGCGATTGCGTCGGTCTCTACTGTTGCGGCGCAGACCCAGATCTTGACAGCTAATGTCACTTTAACGGAGGGACAATCGGCCACATTCGGCAACGCCAATCCATTTAGTGGCGAGGTTCCAGGTCTGTTCTCAAGCCCCGCAAAGGCTAAGGGGACCTATACGCAAGAATCGGCCCAGAAAATGACACCAGATGGTTCGATTAACGCCGCTATCGGAGTTATCTCCATCCCGAAGGTGTCGGCAGCCGATCAAGGCGTCTGGACAATCATGTTCTTTGGAAGCAACGGCATTGGGCTTCATGAAATTAAATACAACGTAACGGTGGTAGAGCCTCCCACTCCAACGCCAACGAAAAGGCCAACACCCACCCCGACGCCTACCGCCAAGCCAACGGCGATACCGAAGCCTTCCCCCACGCCGACACCAAAAAAGAAATGAACGCGCTTAGGGCGGATGCCGTTTCGTCAAATTAGCGCCACTTTCTGTTCACCAAAAGATACACACAAAATGAAAAATATGCGATCGGTTATGATTCTATTGGGATGGGTATTTTTGATAGCGGTGGGCGGATCATTCACCTACGGCTTGATCTTGGTGCTCGCACTATTTTGGTGGATAAAGGGTCCTAAGCCAACCCCCGCGAATCTTTCGAGGCTTTCGCAGGGCTGGAAAATGAACCTTCAGGTTCATGCCGGTTATGGCGCTGCAATCGCTGGTCTGTTTGCGATGGCGCGAGCAGGAGGGATGCTCGGCGGGATTCGACATACGTTTGCGGATTTGGCGACTTCGATAGCGTACGGCGTCGTCGGAGTACTCTTGGTTGGGTATTCCTTATGGTTTTGGCTCCGCATTTTCCCACGGATCCGACCTGTTTGGGATGTCTCATCCGCTCCTTTGCCTGTTATGAATATGGCCGCAGTTGCGGGTGCTGTCGCGGCGGTAGGCTCGAAACTTAGCTCAATGGATGATGTTCAACTTCCTTCGTCGGCAAGCGGTTCTATGGCAGGACCTGCATCCGTGAAGAATCTTCATACTGGTTCTGGCCAAAAGATAGAGGTGCGACCGGACGGTACGGTCTACGCCAGCGGAAAATTTGTTGGGCACCGAGACGCATCAGGTCGGGTGCTTGACGGAAGTGGGAAAATCTCAGGCACGCTGAAAGATGATGGATCCATGTACGCACCAAACGGCGATTATGTGGGCCGTTTATTCAAATGATTTTTCGGGGTCTAAAGCACCAAGGGTTTTGTCAGACCAAAAAATCATGAGAACGAATCAAAAATCCAACAAGCCAATCGACGTTCAGAGCGAGAACTCGATGTTCTGGGGCTGGATCAAATTTGGCCTCGCCTGTGCATCGATATTTGCCGTGATGCGGTTTTTCAGGAAATTGGACCGATAGCGATTCTTGTTAGGACCGCTTCAACGGTCCGAATGGAATAATGGTCCTGCCATGACGGACATAACCCCTCTGCCCCTTAGGGGCAGAGGGGTTATGTCCGTCCAATCGGTGTCTTAGACATTCCATAGATTCTGCAACACAGCTCCAAAAGTGCAGCAGCTGACCCTTCCCCAATTAACAGTGACAAATTTCTTGGGGTACGAAGGTAAAGATAGACAGCATCGAGTTTATCGCCGAGTTCAGGACTTGTCTTCGGGAGCCTTGCATCCGAAAAAGGACTTCAAGTTTGCTCGGACAGGAAGTACGCGGATATCAAACACTTGGTTTAGTTCGGGATGGGCTGGTGTTGGTTGTTACGAAGTGCCATCACAGACGTATTGTTCGATGGATTACCGGGCGATACACCTGAGCCAGTGATCACACGGATGTTTCCAAACGAGTATCTAAAATTAGGGGCCTAACGGCTCCTTTTTTTATTTTCCGCTCTTCGTTCGGTTGTGTGGCATGCAGAGCATCTGGCAATTGTGCTGCACCGTCTTACCCTTCTTGCTCCACGGTATGATATGGTCGGCTTCCATTTCACCGATTGGCCAAGCGCCCTTATCGGCAGGGCAGTGCGGGCAAATGCCCTTCTGCTTCTCGTAAGCCTTCGCTATGATCTTCTCGTCAAACGCGCGCAGGCTCAGGAACTTTTCGTTCTTCGTTAGGAGGTATTCGTAGATGCCCCGTTTATTCTCTACCTCGTCATCATTGATGAGTTCTTCAATGCGAGCTTCAAGTAATGCGCCGTTAAGCTTGTCGCCCTTATGATCGTTGAAGAACTTTCCCCACGGTAGTCCCTTCATTAATTTTGCACGGCCACTATCTTGATTTGGGAACACTCGATTAACCCACGCAAAGACTTCCTGCCAATACTGCCACAGCTCTTGGGCATCTTTGTCCTGCGCGTGCTGATCCATGTATTCGCCGATCTTCCCTCCGGAGATCCAGTCGAGTGCTGTTTCCAAAATCGCCTGCCGGTTGACTTCGCCGTCCACCAGTTTCTTCCGGTCGTTAGCAAGCGCAGGGGTTGGAATCCGGGAGAACCAATTCTTAGCGGCCGAGAGCCAAGGCCCGGTGAAGATGGCGTTGCGCCTTTCTTGATCGGTGAGCTTTACTCCGGCGATGTTGATGATCTCAAACCAGTCTAGCTTCTCGCTCTTCTTCCCATCGCAGACATAGACGGTGAGTTTGTAATCCAGAAGCTGATCCTTCTGGTCGGGCGTCAGGTTGCCGAAGCTCATCGGCTCGCCGTCGATCAGAACCGAGAAATTCCCTTCAACGTATTGGCAGAGGCTAATGGTGCGTTGCTGGCCGTCCATCAGCTCGAATCCTTTTCCGTCCACGGCCCAATACATGATGTTCAAAGGGAACCCCCGGCGAGCAGTATGGATTACCTCGTTGCGCTGTTTTTCGTTGTAGACGAACTCACGCTGGTAGGCTGGGCGAATGTCCAGAAGGCCGTCGTAACCGCGGACGCCCAATTCGTTTTTGTCTTCGTAGCCTTTGTGCAGTTCTCGGACCGTGATTTCTCTTTGGACGATTTTCATACGATTAGCTTTTCCGTTTGATGAAGATACGAGAATACATACGTTTTCCCTCGATGTATCCACGGCCCTTTGGAACACCTAAGTCTCGTTCGTCTCCTAAAATTTCAAATTGGTCTGGGTTGTATTTGTCCAGGAAGGTAACTGGCACGCCCATGATTTTATTATAGTCCATTGGAATATCCGACACTTTGCCCACCTCAATGGCGTCGAAGTTATCGTAACGTTGATACTTAGTGCGTGAGTAATTCTCGCCCAAAGGCAGCTCTTCGTGACGTTTTGAGTTATCCAAATTGGTGAACCAAATGGCGGCGGCACGTCCTTTGATAATTCCGTTAACGAAGTGGAAGCTTCGCCACCCCGTCTCGCCGGCACGCATAGCCTCAGCGTATTTCTCAGGCACATCGAAATACAACTCACGGCCCATCGGCGTCACGCCAACCCACATTTTGTTGGCTCTGATAAGCCCAAAAATCTCTTTGTAAGTAATCGAGTTCTTGTTGCCGATGATCAGGAACTTCTTCTTGTGTTCGCTAAGTTGAGCCACGTATTCCCGAAAGAGAGAAAAGGGCGGGTTAGTGACTACGACATCGGCCTCCTTCAGCAGAGATACACACTCATCGCTGCGGAAATCTCCCGGCCAATAGAGGGCGTCACCCTTCAGTGTCCTTGACGTGTTCTTCTTCTTTTTGAGCAGGTATTCGACATCGGAGAGATCGGTTGTGCCTCGCTTCTTACTATCGGGCACTTCGTTGATTTCGATGGCGTAGGGATCTTTGCCGTCCGGCTTTAGCCCCTCGAATTCAAAGAGAGGCAGACCACCACCTGCGATGGGCGACTTCTGGTATGAAGTCGCAATGAGCTTCTTGAGCCCCAGCGCGTTAAAGTTCAGGGCGAAATACTTGAAGAAGTTGGACTCGTAAGGGTCGTCACAATTGCAGAACACCACCTTGCCCTTGAGGTGCGACTTGTAGTGCTTCAGCTCGTTCTCGATGTCCGAAAGCTGGGTGTAAAATTCGTCGTTCTGAACGGCCTTCGCCTTGTTAAGGGCAGCGTTCGTCTTCGGTAGCTCAAGTGCCGTCTTGGAAGTATTCGCTTTGGGCTTCGAGGGCATGTTTGAGTCAGTGTTGAACATCCGTAAGTAATGGCAATCCTTGGCTGGTGCTTATCACCTCGCCCACACGGCTCGCGCATGGTTCCGGCAGGGTGTCTGCTATCACCCATGCCTCCCCCAGGCACTCGCCGTTACCCTTGAAGACCAAATTCGATGCTCACTGCGTTCGATATTAGTGTTACTGCCCGTCCGCTGTTTTCCCCATTTTAGCGAGGGTCAAGGTAGTAGGCTTCGCCTCTCCACCTGCGTGGAATCATTCGTTTCCCCCTCGTTGGGCTATGCCCTGCCTCGGCACTCATCCACCACTTGACTTACCTCGCTGTGGCGGAAATCGCCAAGCGGGCAGGACCCGATAAGTAACGAATTCCGTTACACAGGTTGAACTCGCAAGGCGTTTCACATGCGAGTCTACGAAGCCTCTATCTCATACAAAGTCGTCGCCAATGTTTGCTTCAAGAAGGTCGATTCTGCTCCGAGGGCTGTTGATTATCTTAAAGAGGCTTTCGACGAGTACCCTTTGCAGGAGACCTTTTGGGTGATCTTCCTCAACCGTCGAAACCATGCTCTGGGTCGCCAGATGCTCACGCTGGGAACGCTCACATGCACCCTAATTCATCCCCGAGAGGTGTTGCGGGCATCCATACTTGCTTCTGCGGCTGCAATTCTCGTGGCCCACAACCATCCCTCAGGTGATCCGGCTCCTAGTGCTGCGGACATTCAACTCACCCGCCAGCTACGCGAAGCGTGCACCGCCATGGATATCCCGTTGCTCGACCATATCATTTGCGGCGAACGTGATGCCGACCCAAACGGCAAAGGGTACTACAGCTTCAGGGAGGCTGGTCTCATCTGAGGCCAGTGAAAGAATTAACGCTCATTTCCACCGTACGAAAACCGCTCAATCCACTTTTCCAACTCCGACCTACGAACCCGGATAAGTCTCGAACTCGGCCGAAATACCTTCAGTTCCCCATCTTCGATCCTGGTTTCAAGAAACCGCCTCGTGCAGCCAATCTCCTCGGCGACCTCAGCCAGGGTGAGAAATCTGTGACGGTCGGGCTCTTGCATGGAGGGTGCACGCTATTACTCCGATAAAAAGCGTAAATCGTAAAAGATTGACAATCAACGATTAGAGAAAGTCAGATTTAGTGTATTCTAAGGTATGAAGGCGTCATCAAACATAGATTCAAAGCATTGGCACGTAGCGCGTGGCCTTTGCATTTCGCACGCCTGGAAAGGAGGTGAAATATGGAAAAAATCAATATTCCGAGCGGATACATTATTCGAAACGCACTCTTGTCTGGTTGCTTCGTGCCGTCAGGCGAATGGGTGCCGTTAATTCCCGTAATCAAACCTAAGAAATAGTCGTCTCCAAAGCCTCCAATGCTGGCGTGAGCAATGGTTGAAAGCCGTTGAAAATGGCTTTCAACCATTGCACGTCGTGGATGCGCTGGTCCATCACTTCGGATCCACGCGGTGCAGCTCGCAAACGCCGTGCCCTGCCTGGTAGATATGGCTCATTTTTCGTCCGTCCTTCGTTTCAAAGACAATCTTGAATCGATCGGGTTGGCCGATCCTGAGGCGATTGAGATGGTAATATACCTCCACGACCCCTTTACCTGACCGAAGACCATTTGGATCGATCTGAATCGTGAATGCGGTCTCCGTTATGTTCTCTGTTCTCACGTCGAAAACAGTCTCGCCGTCATTGGATAGGAGTAGCCTTACTGTGATTTCTTCTGCGTCCGGGATCTTCGTGGTCTCGCCCGGTTTGGACACCCATGAACTTGGAAGGTCGAATTCATGACTCCGTTCCATGGAGCCTACGTTCGCCCATAGCCTTTCCGCGCGAAGCCGTGGGCCCAGTGCGCGTCTGTTTCTGTCGTCGATCTCGGATTCGGCCTTTTTCCGGCGTGCTTCCTCGATGCGTTTGTCCCGGCGTTCCTGCCACCACTTAATCGCCGTTATCGACAACGCGATTAGGGATATGCCAGCAGCGACCCAGGGAACAATAAGCCCGTAAGGCATATACCGGCAAATTCACACTAGCCCGACCGGCTCATCGGACTCCCAGAAATCTTGGCTCTTTTCCGATGGGGGTACTGACACCATGGCTGGTCCACTTTTCCAATCGACCAGGGTATTGGTATCGAGCCTACGAAGATACTCACGAATAAAGAGCCTGCAGGGCATGTTGAATTTTTCCACCCTTTCGTAGCGGTTTAGCATCTCGATCTTATCCGGCTCCAATCCGTAAACTGTTGCGATAATTCGCACGTTTGAACGCGCCACGAGATCGTCAAAGAAAATTCGCTTTAGATTGGAGGGATGGAATCCGAAACCGAGAATCACGACCGTTTCAGCCTTGAACAGCATCTCGCGTAGCTCGCCGGTATTTAGGTTCTGGTGAGGCAGAATTAGATTAGCCCCTATCTTCGGGAGGTCTTCATTGGGTATGCGGCTGGCGTAGGGCCGAGGCTTGATGTCATTCTGAGACCCCATCCAGTCGTAAACTCCAATTCTACCGTGAAGGTGGACGAAATTGTTAAAGCGCAAGAAATCGTCCGCCAAAAGCCGACCCATGAGGTCATTGCTGGATCCAGAAGTTATCGTCTCGTACAGATAATGTTCGAGCGCGACATCGTAGTTGAATGTGAGGAAGGAGAAATATTTGGAGCTGATGTGAGCTTCATTTCTCAGGAGATAGTCACGAAATATCCGATACCACTGGCTTTCGTTATTAAGCGGCTGATTGAATAGGTTAGGATTCTCCGAGAATGCGATGGCAAGCGCGATCGCCTGCCTGCCGACTGATCGAATCTCATCCTTGGAATCGAGCTTCTCGATGAATTGGTCGATGGTATCGATATCGGCGCGAGCGAGCCGTCGAGAAAACGCTGCGATGTCTTCAGGTCTATTTCCGGCTCCGATCAGTTGTTCATAACCCATGTTTTTTTCGCTCAGAAGGACTAGTATTTTGTCCTTAAGCTCCTTGCCCCACGGGTATCCGAACTCGACGCTTGAGCCCGCACCCAAAACAAAAACCGTTTTCATTAGTAGGTAGCTCTGCCTAGATCGGGGCACATTGTCAGGCCGCAAAAGTCCAGGTCGTGCCAATGTGCGGCATCACTGTGCAGATTGCCAATCACCATTCGGTGGCTACGGTTGCTTTGAAATGACCCCGCTTGAGGCTTCCTTAGCCATTAGCATCGGCCCCAACCGCGACCAGCTGACGTGGGCGGATATACAACAGCCGCTTCATAAGGGCATTTACGCTCAGGAGCCGATGCGCGAGCTTGAAGCGGCATCCGAATGGGTCGGCGGCCAGAAAATGCCTCCCCACATCAGCCAGCGGTCGATGACGGTGCTCGACAACGCGATTGGCGAAAACGACCACGAGAACATTCCGATCTCGGTCCTCTTCGGTAAGGGTAAGGAACTCCAGCAAGCTGTTGATGCGGCCCTTGAGTGGGGCAACTACACCCCAGAGGCAGCGCGGGCCTTACGTTCTTGGGCGGCAGCGTTTGTATGAGTGCACAAAACGGCACATCCCCCACATTCGAGGCACTCAACCAACTCGTATTGGAGTTAAATGTTCGTTGGCAGATGTTCGATGAACTCTATTCAGAGGCCAAAAACTACGCAGTGCTGAACCGGACCGGAGCCAATTTTTGGAGCAACCTACACAATTTGCTCATCGATGACCTCATGCTGGCAATTTCTCGATTTCTCGATCCGGCGAGGATGGGCAAGAACGACAACTTCTCCCTGGCCGCAATCGTTGCCCTCCTCGAGGTGGCCTCGTTTCGGGCCGACCTTCAAAAACGGCTAGATGCTATCAATTTGGTCTGGAGTCGTGGCGTAAAGGATTGGCGACACAAGAAACTTTCCCATTCGGATATGGCGACCGTTCTTGGCTCGAACACCCTCCCCGATATTCCATTCACGGAAATTAAGGTGCTCGTCGATGGGATCACTGGTTTTGCCCGCGAGGTCACTCATCAACTCTACCATTTCGACCAAGGCTTCGGATGCTCTATGACTGGATGGGTACCGCAAGTCCTCGACTACCTCAAACTCGGTGTCCAAAAGAAGGACGAAATTCGACTGAAGGCTTACGGCGGAAAACTTCCGCCCACGGAACCCGAACTGGAATAGCCTGTGCCCGCGGGGGCCCGCCTGCTCGAATGAAAGTTATGTCGAAAAATGCCAGCCAAATAATCTCGCCGACACAGCAGCCCGGCTTTTCGGCGATGAATTCAACGCGGCGCGGAGATCCGCTCCGACATCTTTGGATTCGGGCAGACAAGGGGCCCAACTCAGAGAGTCATAGTCGGGCGGTTTAGTCGGTTCAGGTTCATCAGAGGGGCGAAACCCGTATAGCCTAAAGACACGGTAGCGAAGAATTGCTCGGACCTCGGGGCTTTTGTCAGTCGCCTTGCTGAGAAATGCAGGAGTGACGCAGATATTCGCCAAACTTGTGTAGCACTCCCACGACTGAGACTTGGGATAGATATGATTGAACTGAACCTCCGTCAGCGCGCCTCTCCGAACCGCGTTAGCCCAGCGAAACACATTGGCTGGCGTCGTGTTGTCGCATAGGACTACCTTTTCCTCCGGTAACACTTGTCCGCGTTTTTCGCCCGCCTTGTATCGCCGAACACGAAAAAGTCCGCCGCTGGTCGTTTGAGCTACAGTCTCTGGATGAGTGAAAAGTGCAAGACTGGCAACCGTCTGCTCCAGGGTTCCATACGGGGAGGTCGTTAAGACTTCTCTAAGCGCCTTCTCACCATGGAATCCAAAGTCTTTGAAAATCTTCATAATGGAGACGGGCCGCTACGCATCGAAAACGATTGAAAATGGATTTCAATCATTCTCAGCGAAATATCCTTTTGACCGAGCGGGAAACGGTGTGCGCATGCCAAAACACAAAAATATCATGAAAAAAACTTCCCCCAAAAACACAGATATTTTCGGTAACGAGTACATTCACAGTTTCTCTCGCAAACAGGATATTGAACAAGGCGTTCTTATTAATCTCAGCCAATTCGAGGAATTCAGTCTAATGTGGGGCTATGATGTAGCTTGTACGCACGCAGTGTGGGACGTGATCCAAACGGCCATCTGCAAGGACGGCTGCGATCTGAAAGAAATTCTTCGGGACATCTCTTGGGAGGCGCATTTCATAGCAAAGCGTCAGGGCGATAAAACCAGTTTCGAGTTCCTCGTCTACATCGGTCGCGTGATTGCATTTCTCACACTTCATCTGGGCCCCGGCGATACCGCTGAGCCTGTGCTAACGCTTATGCTTTCTTCGGAGACCTAGCCCAATCGACAGATGATGTGAACGAATTCTGATTGCCGAGACGCAGCGTAAGGAGCAGAACTGCTGGTAACTAAGGGTTCTTCGATGCCCGCGAAAATAATCTCCTGCGTTAACCTGAAAGGTGGTGTTGGCAAGACTGCCATCGCAACCAACTTGGCCGCGTTTGCGGGTCGCCTGGGGAAGAGGACGTTACTGGTCGACCTCGACCCACAGACCAACACCACTTTTTCGTGCATGGAGGTTGATGCTTGGGAAAAGCACGCGATCGAGAAGGGAACAGTGGCGGATCTATTCGGTCTTCGTTCGCAAGGAAATGCGGAAGGGAAGGTAAAGGAAGTAAAAGATGTGATCTATCCAAATGCCTACGCGAACGTCGATTTGGTCCCTTCGCATTTGGATTTGTTTACAATCGATCTCGACCTTGCGGCAGCTACCGCAAGGGAGCGAAAATTGCAAAAGGCGCTCAAGCCGATCCTCGATTCGTACGATTTGATTGTTTGCGACTGTCCGCCTAATTTGACCGTTCCAACACAAAACGCCCTGGCTCTTAGCACCCATTATTTAGTCCCAATCTCTCCAGATTACCTTTCGGGAATAGGAATTGGATTGCTCGTCACAAGGGTGAAGCAACTTGCAGAAGACCTCGACCACAAGATTCTGTTGGCGGGGGTCGTGATTTCGCGAGTGGGAAGACCAGCAATTTCACGCCAACAAACAGTAGCAGCGGTGCGTGCCCAGTTTGGTGCTCAAGTCCTTGCAACTGAAATTAAAGAAAGAGCTTCTGTCGCAGACGCTGCTGCGAAACATAAATCAATTTTTGATATGGGGGACGCTAATGCGGCCCAGGAATTTACTGATATGGGAACCGAAATTTTAAAACGGATAGGCGTCATTCCATGAAAACTCATGAATTGGCTAAGGCTCTTCGCGCCCTGGCTTTCGTGCTGGAGAAAGGGCCGAACACACAGGTAGAGAATGCGCGAATTGCTCCCGAAGGAATTAGTGGTGCTCAGCTTGCCATCAGTCTATCGACACTCACTGAACTGTCACGGGTCGATAAGCAGCAGTGGATTGCGTTTATTAAGGACTTGGCCTTTCCAATTGATGTGCGTCCACGGGATGCGTCACGAGATATTTTGGGAAAGCTGTTGGCTTATTTGGAGTCGAACACCACCGCTCGCGAACAATTGAAGAAGGCTAGCTTCAAGGAGTCCCAAGCTTCGCCCGAGTTAATGCGAGCGTTTTCCTCTCTTCTGAAAGACATTCCATGACTTTGCTTAGGCGAGAGGTCGAAGCCAACTTCGATGCTTTCACTGCGGATTGGAAGCGAAGCTTGCCTGCGGCTATTTCTGCTCTGGATCCTCATCGCGACGAGTACTTGCGGAGTTACGGGCGCATAGCTTCGCTTAATGCTTGGCGCGGAAATCTCCTCGACGGAAGGATATCCGAGGGAAGCCTTGGTTTCTTCGGAGAAGCAGTGAACGATGCAATTACTGCCCACGTTCAGGCTCGGTGCGGCAACTGGCGTTCGTCGTTAATGTCACTTCGAAGCTGCATTGAAAATACGTGCTACTGTATTTTTTACAAAGACCACCCCGTGGAACTCGCGTTGTGGGAACTTGGCAAACATCGACCAGGATTCTCGGAGATTCTTACATATCTGAAATCCCACCCTGACGTGGCTCCGCTTGGCAATAGCACGGTGACTGGCATTGCTATGTTGGAAGCGGAGTATGGCACTCTATCGCGCGCCGTCCACGCGTCTGCGAGAGGGTTCCGCATGAGTCCCGACAATCAGCGAACCGAGTTGTGGAAGCCGGAGGTGGCGCTCTTGGGCCAATGGAAAACTCGAGAAATCCACACGATGAATGGATTGAATTTGCTCTTGATCACAATTTTTCGCGAACTTCTTCACGGTGCCCAGCAGATCGGCTTGAGGAAGGCACTTTCGTTTACAATCTCGGCAGCCCAGTTTCCGAAGATTAAGTCCGAGCTACACGTTACAATCATAGCCGCCTGACTGGCTTCGCCAAATTGTCAGGGCGCAACGACGGGCCATTTGCTTTCCCGATTCCACCGGTCGTCCAGCCAGGCGCGGTATTCGGCTGGCTTTGACCGGGCATTCACTATCTCAGGATCCCCGAGCGATCTGTCTGGCCATAGGTGAAGCTGACTCGTGACCCCGAATTCTCGGGCAGCGTCAATTACCTCCTGGAATGAGCGTAGGGCGTATTCGCTCCAGGCTTTTTTCGAGGCAAAGACCGAGGTGTCCAGCGTAACCCCCTTGGCTGCTGCGCTGGCGGCAATTCGGGCCACGTTCTCAGCCCGGATGTTGATCGGCTCGTGGTAGATCGTCAGCGGCTTCAAAGCGGCAGCAGCTTGCATCGTAGCCCGGATGTCCGCCCTGTCGCACTCGGGATAGGTGGGAGCCATCGCTACGTACACGTGCAAGCCCTGTTCCTTAGCCTTCTGGAGGGTTTCGAGGCGTTGGGTAGGGGCTGGTGCCTTCGGCTCGTAAATATCCGCCAAATCGTTCCTTAGGGTCGGAATGCTCATCCCAAAGAGCAAACGAGGGCCGAACGACCGAAAGAGGTCGAAATGGATCCTTGCAAGCGGGCTTCGGGTCAGGATGCGCACATTTAGTTTCGACCGGTCCCGAATCAGCTCCAAAGCCTTGGCAACCATCGCCAGGTTGGCCTTCGTCAGCTCCCGGGTCTTTGTCATGTCCGGGTTCCGGATCACCTGGTACGGGTCGGTTGTGCTGCTGAACATGACCGCTTGGGTGCTCCCGGAAGCACTGTCCCTCTTGGACACCGTATCAGCATGCCGAAGCGACTTCAGGAAAGCGGTCTCGTCCCATGGCCGAAGGAAGACGTAATTGCCCCAATCCGCATCAGGGTCGGCCACACCGAGCGGGGCGAGCTGCGGAGCCATTTTCACGGTCGAAACGCTCGGCACGTAGCAGAATCGGCAGCCGTGCCCGCAGCCGATAGCCGTGTTAAACGACCAGCCCGATAGGCTCTTGTTCTTGAAGTGCGTCGGGGCGATGACGGCGGGATGTGACCATAGGCCGGAAACGACGGGGGATTGGGAAGGCGGGGTGGGAGATGCGATGTTTGGATTGTTCATGATTTTTTGTGTTGAACAGATCCACGTCCTGATGCGCGAAGCGCCGAGGTCCGGCTTCCGAGCCATTCGACTGAAAACGGACATAACCCCCGCCCCTTAAGGGGCGGGGGTTATGTCCGTTTTGGTCCTCGGTCAATAGATCCACCGCAGGGGGAGCCCGGGACGCTGGCCCGCGAGAGTTCCGATCCTCGACCAGCCCCAGCCCACGGACTGGAGATTCTTGGCAGTCAAAGGATCCCAGAAAATACGCCGGCTTCGCCGGTCTCAAAATCCCCTGTCGTCATGAAAAATCATAACGACAACTCACCCCGAACTGAAACGGCCCCACAAGGCCTTCTATCACGCAAGCAGGTCGCAAACTTGTTTGGCGTTTGTAAGGAAACGATCCGTCGCTGGGAACATCAGGGGATGTTCAAGCCCGTGATCATCAACTCACGCGTCCTGCGTTACCGCATGGCCGACGTGCAATCCATCGTCGGTCAAAACTGAGGAGGACACTACCATGTTTATGAAACATCACTCCTTCTCGGCGATGCTCGCCTATCGTCGCGACTTGGCTCGCTTCTCAATCCTAAACGACGGCTGGCTCGCCCGTGCAGGTAGTGCGCTAATCGTTGGGTCCTCCGGTTGCGGAAAATCCAAAGTGAAGGACTGGCTTGTCTGCGGGATCACATCCGGAAGACCATTCTGCGGAATCAAACCGACTCGGGCATTCAAAGTGCTCTCGATCCAGGCCGAGGACACGGACGAAGACGTGGCGGAAAGTTACCAGGGCTACGCCCAGCACGAACTCGACGGCGATACCGATGCCGTTGCGTTGATAGATCGCAATCTCGTTGCACTGACACTCATCGGACTCGATGGCTACGAATTCATCGAGGAAATCGATCGCCTCTGCGAAGAGCACAAGCCGGATGTCCTCGTTATCGACCCAATCCTTTCGTACATCGGATGCGATGTCGTCGATCAAAAGGGAGTCACCACGTTCCTCCGAAAATGGCTGCTCCCGGTTATGATTAAGCATGGGTGCGCTGTCATTGCTGTTCACCACTCCCCTAAGGGAGCGAGAAACACGGCGCTCATTGACCGTGCAATCGGTTCGATGGAGTTCGGCGCATTCTTCCGGGGCGTTTTGGACCTCAGCTATGTCGAAGGAAGACCAAATGAACTAACCCTAGCTATTGCCAAGCGGCAACGGCAGATGGGCTGGACGGATCCGTATGGACGCCCCACTAACGAGAAGTTTCTGGTCAAGGGAACCGAAGGCGTCTCGCTATTGGAGGTGTCCGGATTCGAGCCGGGTGCCAAGAAGGTCGGCGGCCGTCCTTCAAAGGCTGACAAATCCAAGGTCGCAGACGCCATCAAGAGCGCGCAGGCAACTGGTATGCCCAAAGACGAAGTCGTAGCTCAAGTGGCGAAGGAGTTCGGGTACAGCACAAAGCAAGCGCAGCGCCACGTGAAAGCGGCGGGAGCCGAACCCGAGCCGAAGAAGCAGTCGGAGATGACCATTGAAGAATTGGAGGCCGATCTTGGACTGAAGCCGTAACGAGTGGCTGGAGGCGTTAAGAAAGGGGGGGCGAAAGCTCTCCCTTTTTTAGTGCCTCAAACCAATAGAATTGGTGGTTGGCGAAGCCACGAGGTTTGGAAAAAATCCCCGCTTGGAGGTCGGCGAAGCCGATCTCCCCGCCTTGGCAACGGCGAGATGCGAAGCATGAGCCTTGCGAGGAGGAGGCGAGCCAAAATCGGGCCGTAGGCCCGTTTTGGTGAGCTACCTTGGGAATTCGGAAAGATAGGTATATAGGGCGTGATTTCCGAACTCACTAACTCTCTGGAAATCAGGGCTTGGAAGAAACACCAAGCTGGCGGAAGAACTCTGGCTCCGTGCAGTCCGACTTCAGCTTTAGCGCACTGTCCCTAGTTCCCCGGCCCTTCGGCCGGTCTATCACAGGGTCGATGTAAGCCAGGTAACCTTTCCTAAATGAGTCCCATGACATTTTGGGCGCTGCGTCCCCAAGCTGTTCGGATATCTTCCGAAGTAGATCATCTTTGGTAACGGCCTCGGCCTTGGGCCCCTGCGTCGGCTTAAGGACCGTCCAAATGGCCTTAGCCACACGAATTTTCTGTTCGTGCCGTTTGTTGATCCTGGGCGCTTTCGTGAAGGTGCCACGTTTATGCTGAAACCTGAAATCTCCCTTAGGAGGCTCAACATGCCGAGTGGTGAAGTCGAACTGCACCGCATCACCATCTCGCGCCATCGTAATGATCAAGTCGGCTTCTGCGAGAATGGAGCCAGCACCGCGAACTGAGTCAGGGTTCGGTTTTCCGCGCGAAAAGCCCATGGTCTCCTTACGAGTATGGTGGACGATCATGTGTGCAATCGGCCTGGGTTTTAGCGGTTGTCCCTCCGGTGCCGTGCCGGATTGATCCAACGAACAGATCTTCCTAAGATTCTTGAGCACCGCCGCCATGATCGGGTTGTTGTTCTCGTCAACCTTGTGAAGGCGCATGAATGTGTCGAAAACTACGAAGTCAGGTCTGATTTCCTGTATCACCGCACGGATGTCCTCGGCCTCTTTCGATAGCTGGGTTGAAGCGAATGGAGCCCCTAATTTGGAGAACTCGATTTGAACAATATTGAAGCTGTTCTCGCCATTGACGTGGAAAACATGGGTGAACACCGCGTCAGGATCCGACGGAATCTTCAGGTCACTTTGCAGAACCTTGATCCGATGGGCTACAACGTTGCGCCCCATCTCGAAGGAAAAATAAAGCACGCGTGCTTTGCGGGTAATTTTGAGTTCCTCAGACAGAAAGAACCCCTTCCCGGTCGCTAGATTCATGCAAAGTTCGGCGGTGAGATACGATTTTCCCGCCTTTGGCGGACCCGCGAGCACAACCTGATCTTCCGTGCGAATAAGGTTCTTTATTAGATACTCCTCTTCGACAGGCGCAGCTACAAGATCCGGCCACTTAACCGCGTCGTGGTTACGTGGTACGCTTTCCTTGCTGGTCGCCTGAGCAGTCTCGTTGGGCATATTTCGCTGTGGGGATGCAGCAAGTTGGAATAAAGACCAGCAATCCTATCCGACTGAATTCATTGAGAATTGCCGAAATTCGCCACAGTAGAGGGCATAAGAAGTGAGACATAAACGTGACATTTTAATCATGTGCATGAGGACTAAAGTCTCATAACTAGTTGATTATAAATGGCTGCCCGGGCTGGGATCGAACCAGCGACCAAGTGATTAACAGTCACCTGCTCTACCACTGAGCTACCAGGCAATTTCCATCTCGCCCACGGGGGCGCTGGAACGGTCTTAATACGGACAGCAGTGTAGCCCGGGCAAGAAGAAATTGCCGCCGGCTCAGCCCGGGATCTGCAGGAACCGGACGCAGAGCGCCTCGGGCACGGCGATGGTCCCTGTAAGTGTGAGTCGCCCCGTATCTTGGTCCACGCGGTACACGGTAGCCGTGCCGCCCTCGAGGTTCGCGCAGACAAGCCATTTGCCCGACGGGTCGATAGCGTAGTTGCGCGGGACCTTGACGCCTTCACCCATCCGCTGGACGAAGGCCAGGCTGCCCGTGGCCTCTTCGAACGAGAGCACGACGATGCTGTCGTCACCCCTGTTCGATCCGTAGACAAACCTCCCGGACTTTCCCACCACGACCTCTGCCGACGTGTTGAGGCCCTTGTAGTCGGGCCGCAGGATCGAGATCGTCTGGTAGGGCGTCAGCACGCCCCTGTCGCCGTCCCAGTTGAAGGCCGTGATCGCCCCCTCCATCTCCTCCGTCGCGAATGCGTGCCTCCCGTCCGGATGGAAGGCGAAATGGCGCGGGCCCGCGCCGGGAGGCACCGAGGCAAAGGGTGGTTCGTTGGGCGTGAGGACGCCCTTGGCCGCGTCGAACTTGTAGACTAAGACCCTGTCCTGTCCGAGGTCCGCGACGATCGCGAACCGGCCGGACGGGTCGACATTTATTGAGTGCGGATGGGCCGATTCCTGGCGGTTCGGATTGGGCCCGGATCCCGAGTGGCGGATGATGCACGAGCGCTCCCCAACCGTCGAATCCCCCAGGATCGGGAAGACCTCGACATAGTGCCCGCCGTAGTTGGCGGTCAGGACGCAGCGCCCGGAGGGGTCCACGCTGATGTGGCAGGCCTCGGACCCGTCCACCACGCGCTCGCCCACGTTCGTCAGCGAGCCGGTTGCCGCGTCCACGTCGTAGGTCTCGATGGCCTCCCTCGGGTCGCGCATCGCGCGGGGGACCTCGGCGAGGCTGTAGAGGTGGCGCCGGTCGGGCGAAAACGCCATGAAGACCGAGTCCGACTTGTCCGCCGCGCGGACCGCGGGCGAGAGCATCCCGGTGTCCTGGTTCAGCTTCGAGAGATAGATCCCCTTGTTGGCGCCCGTGTTCTGGGTCCCGAAGTACACCCAGCAGGAGGCGGCGTCTGCGCGGGCCGCCGCCGTCAATCCGATCAGTGTGCTGAGTCCTGCTGCCGCGAGGGTGGGGTGCATGGGCCGACGACGGTTGGCCTCGGCTCCGGGGGTTGCGAGCCAAAATCCTAACGCCTTGCCTCTTCGCCGGGGACGGGCGACACTTCGACCGCCATGAGGCTGCGCGCTTGCACCGTCATTTTCGCGTCGTCGCTCGCGCTCATGCCGGTGGCCGCCGGGGCGGCGGAGACACCCCTGCCGGCGGCCATGGCGACCCTCGCCCTCAAGGACGGCCGCATCCTCCACAATGTGCGGGTCATGTCCGACGAGGGCGCCAGCGTCGTGGTGCGCGCCGACGAGGGGCTCCTGAAGATTTCCAAGGCGGACCTCCCGCAGGCGGTCACCTCGGCCCTTCCGGAGAAGGCTCCTACTTCCGACACCCCGGAATACGTGATGCAGCGCTTCGACCCGAACCAGGCCCCGGAGGCGCCGCCCCCGGAACCCGGGGCCAAGCCAAAGGCCAAGCCGGCCGCAATCGTTACTCCCGCGCCGAGGCCCGCGGCCATCGCGGTGTACAAGGGCTGCACGATCATAAGCTTCGAGAAGAAATCATTCGAGAACGTCCTCGGGTGCGCGCTGGTGGTGATCCAGAACGACTCGGACGAGAACACGCAGATCCGGGCGGCCGACTTCGCGTGCATCACCGCCGACGGCCAGCGCCACATAGGGAGGAACCTCTTCGCCAACACCTTCCCGCCCAGCGTCAAGCGGCGCGAGTACGTGCCCTCCCACGGCCAGCTTGAGGACATTGTCACTTTCTCCAACGACAACCTCGACATATCTAGCGTGCAGTGGTCGAGGTGAAGTTTTGGTTGATTTCCCCAGGGGCGGCCTTTCTAATCTCCCCTTTCAACTACGCCTGGCCTCGATAATCGGGAGTCC
>Ga0206796_1016_pt1 | contig 40350 bp, 29 predicted proteins | sample Alteio_BWOrgCont_68_FD_152895 | JGI IMG/M metagenome (GOLD analysis project Ga0206796, IMG submission 152895) | Enriched cells from forest soil in Barre Woods Harvard Forest LTER site, Petersham, Massachusetts, United States -... | ecosystem: Environmental > Terrestrial > Soil > Temperate forest >...
TTCGCCTGGCTGTACTGGCGCTCATTGTAATATTCGGCGCCAATGGTGTTGAAAATCGAATAATAATTCTTCGATTTTGCACAGGCTTCACCTTCCTGATCCACGTCCTTAGATAGCGCTACTAGTTTATTTAAACCGTTGTCCCAGGTGGGCGTGCCCAGTTTGGCTTCGTCCAAGTCGATTAGCGCATCGGTGTATCTAGCTCTAAAATCGTTTGGATGCGCTGACAGCACTCGGGCAACAATGCTTCTTGCCTCACCGAGATTTCCCTTTACTCGAAACGAGCGCGCCTGATCATTTAGCGAATCTTGCGGATCGCATATCGACGCCGCCTTTGATTGTGCTGATAGAAACGGCAACATCAATAAAGTCAGGAGCAGGAGTAAAAACGTACGATCTCCACAGACCCTTCTAGTGGTGAGGATCGACATTGTCCCCTCCATCAGCAACTAGCGAACAGTCACCGTTACACTTCGCCTTGTTGGCTGCGTCATCCAATTTTCTCTGAAGGAAGGCAGCGACTTGATCTAAACGTTCCATCTGGAGCGTTATTTCCCAGGTGTTACCCACAGCCACCTGGACATCCTTGTCATGGATAAGATGTTGAATATGCCCATGATGATCATCCAAATCGGCGGTAAGTGCGATCTCATTAGACAAACCGATTTGGCGATTCACCGCATCGAGGTCTGGAGCAAATGTGGCGTTGATAAGCACTTTGGGGTTCAGCGTCTCCTCCCACATTTGGAAACCAAAGCCGAAGGTTGTTATTACCGCCAAGAAAACCATGGTGCAAATCATGGCTCTTTGCACACCGGGATGTGGCTTATTGGGAAGAGCTACATAACCCGTAATGAGTACTATCAGTGCAACAATAGAGAAAACCACGATTCCATATACTGTTCCCCGACTAATCAGGGCAGCGACATCCATCTTGTCGAAGAGAACGTAAGAGAATGCGCCCCCCACTCCTGCGCCGACACCGCCAGCCGCAGTTCTCGCTAATACCGACTGCGATGACGAGCCAGAATTATCATTTTGTTCAGGTGTCATCTCACAGCTCCCTAAGAGTTTCCAAGAAACAGAACAAAGAGACGGGATGGACTTGCTTTAAAATCCGCGAGAGGTCTTCAAGGCGGATCTGTACCCAGCGACTACTAACTGAATGTTATCAAGTCGTATCACAGTCGCAAACCACGAAATTGGCAACTCATGCTGGAGATTTCCAATGCTGCCACCTTGGGAACGAACAATGATAGCCCGACTGATAGTCCAATTAGTTCAATGTGGTAGTTGCTGGCCATATTCTTCGAATGACAATCTCCGGTAGTATGATCGTTTGACATCCGATGCCGAAGAGCTAAAGAATGAGGCTGTTGGGCTGTAGAAACATGGGTGGGTGTAAGCGTTTTTTTGATTTCATTTTCAGTTGCGTATTCGCGTTGCCAGTTTAATTAGACTGGCAAGTGCTCTGAGTTGCGCTCAAAGCAAGTTCTCTGGCTTTTTCGGCTCTCACCATAATCTCAGTCCTATCTGGAGTGAGCGAGATGTCGGCGCAAGGCGGTCCGTCAAAGGCGGTATTTCCACGCATGACTCAGTCCGTGGGAAGCGTATTCCCGCTAGTGAATCCGGTTGCGCCGGCGGCCGATACTTTTGAAATTGGCCTAGTGCTGGGCGGCACAGTATCGGCGGCGGCTTACACAGCCGGAGTAATCGATTTCCTTATTCAAGCCCTTGATGCCTGGACAGTGGCCCGTAAATCCGGAACAGCACCGGATCATAAAGTTCTATTCAAAATCGCTGCAGGCACCTCCGGCGGAGCAATAACCTGCGTGCTTCTGACCCGAATTCTTGGCTATGAATTTCCACATTGCGACGAAACTTCGTCACCCACCCTCCGTGCTGAGAATCCACTTTACAATTGCTGGGTCAATGAAATCGACATCACAGATATGTTGAAAACAACGGATGTGAAGGATGGAAATATTCCCTCTCTGCTCTGCGCTGATAAAATCACGCAAGTCGGAATCGAAATACAAAATTATAGGGGCAGCCCCCTAGGGACGACGTCTTCCCCAGCCATTCGCGATTATTTTGACCAATTACTCCCAGTAATACTAACGACCACGAATCTCAGGGGCATACCTTACTCGACAGATTTTAAGGGTGATAGCGGCAGACCCGAGTTCTACACGGACTATGCAGATCACATTCGGTTTCGTGTCGATATCACCGGCAAAAACCCGCCAACCGTTCCGGATCTCGCGCCCTATGAGATAGCGATAAGCGAAAGTGCTTCCGGCCAAGTGCAGCCATGGAGCACCATAATACAGGCGGCTCGGTGCAGTTCGGCGTTTCCGGTGGGCTTGCCTTCGCAGAGCTTCTCCCGCCCACTCGCACACTACCGATACAACTACGCTGTGATAGATGACGGAACGTCTGCGGGCGCGATTTGGTTGTATCCGGCGTGGGACTATATGGTCCCGAACGTCAACATCGCCGGCCTCTATGAATTTCCATGCGTGGATGGTGGCTGTTTCAACAATGAGCCGACGGAATATGCGCGACAAGCTCTTGCCGGTGTACTAGGCCATAACGACCGGACGGCAACCGGCGCTCACAGAGCGGTTCTGCTAGTAGATCCATTTGCCGATACTCCAAAGGACGATCTAACTGCTGAACTTGGAGTTCTAGCTGCGGGCTCTGCAACGTTGTCAGCGTTCACGGGTGGCGCGCGCTACGAAACGGCGGATCTGGAATTATTCACATCGGAGGCCGTGTTTAGCAGATTCCTGATCAACCCAGTGCGGACCGATTCCACCGAAAAAACCCTTACGGGGGGTGATGCGGTCGCAACAAACTCACTCATGGCATTCGGCGGCTTTCTCTCACTAGATTTTCGTAATCACGATTTCATGCTGGGCCGGCGTAATTGCCAGCAGTTTCTCCGGACGGCGTTTGTTCTTGATGAGAAGAATACTCTTTTCACGAGGTGGACGAAGGACCAACGGAACCTTTTCGGAAAGGACGTGCCGGGCTTCTTGCCAGTTATCCCCTTGGTCGGCGCTTTGGCAAATCCAATACCCCAGCCTGATTGGCCGAAAAATCGATTCGATCCCAACGCTATCAAGATTCAGATCTCGGATCGCCTCAAAAGCCTCGTAGCTGCGGCCGCTAAATCCGATTCGAAGCTACAGTCTTGGCCCTGGAGTTGGCTCCTATACTTCATTTCTCGTTTTGGCGAGTCTTGGGTTGCCGGTAAGGCAGTCGACACCATCAGTGCGGCGCTGCAGAAGGCTGATCTTCTGGACGTAGGAAAGGGAGGCACCTCTGCTTAGCAGCTCTGTACTTGAGGCAGCAATCGGCTTGGGATTCGTTTTCCTCGGCTTTGCGCTGATAGCGACTTCAATCCAAGAGTTCATTGCGTCGATTCTAAGGTTGCGGGCAGTCACTCTGAAATCGGGATTGAAGAAAATGCTCACCGACGGAGAAAATGGCCTCGACTTTTATAGTAAGTTGACCGGTCATCCGATAATTGCGCCCGCTGGCAGTAAGCCATCATATGTCGCAGCGAGCCAGTTCTCGACTGCCGTCATCCAACTATTGTCAGGTGGGAACATGCCCAGCCTTTTGGCGCCACTGCCGCTGACGGTCTCAAACATGCCTAAGTCCCCATTCAAGTCCGTTGTGGTGGGGCTGTTCCGGGACGGAGAGGCTGACCTCTCGAATTTTGAAACACGCTTGCAGACCTGGTTCGATCAGACAATGGATCGAGTATCCGGCACCTACAAACGACTATCTCAATACTTAAGTTTCGGCATTGGGTTGCTAGTTGCCTACCTTTTTCAAGTCAACGCGATTGCCATAGCGTATACATTGTGGACAGATCCAAAGCTCCGGGAACAGATCTCCGACGGTGCCGCAAATGCAGCTGCTGGTGATCAACCACCCTCTCTCGATCAGGTTTGGCCGGCTCTGGCTCATTTTCAATTCGGTTGGGAAACTGGACCAACTTGGAGCGCAATGGTCGGATGCTTGATTTCTGGCGTGGCGATTGGTTTGGGAGCGCCGTTCTGGTTCGACCTCCTACAGAAATTCGTCAGCCTCCGTGGGACAGGGCCGGTTCCCAATAAAGCGAACAGTCAAGCTTAGCGCGCACGGGGGAAGAACAGGGCGGCGGCTATAACGTGCTTCGGGGAAATCCCCGGCGGACAGCATTTTCATGGACGCCAATCGAGGCGACGAAACGTGCGTTAGTCGATGAACTTTTGAGGAAAGCGATGACAAGAGACAAAAAGCTTGAGCCACGCCAGTTGTTGCTAAGCATATGCATGCTTTTCCTCGGTGGCTGTGCCTCAATAGATGGCTTTCCTGACCCGGTGATTAAGCCTTCCGATGACCTTGCTCAAGCCCAGCAATATTTCTCTCCAGGTGTATTGGCCGAATATGTCAAGCAGAGTGGAGAGGCAGCTAGGCGCGCATATAGGGACCAGATTGTGTATGGCCGCCTTCATGCCTATGACATTCAGTATCAAGTATTTCTGCGCGCGCTGTCTCGCGAGTCAGGCGGTACAGGTATGGCCGGCGATTTGGCGTCTTTGGCTCTTAATGGCCTCGGAGCGACCGTTGGCGATGCGGCTACCAAAGCCGCGCTTTCAGCGGCGTCTGCCGGCGTGATTGGTGCACAAGGCGCCGTGAGCAAAGACTTGTTCTACCAAAAAACGCTCCCCGCAGTTGTAGCGCAGATGGAAGCTCAAAGGACGCAAGTCAGGGCTATTGTCGAGAAAGGGTTATCAACTGCCGATGCGGATTATTCTCTACCCCAAGCGATTGTTGATCTTGATCTTTATCAGATCGCGGGCAGTCTACCTGGAGCCCTAAATGGGATCGTGCAAGATGCCGGTACGAAAACGGCAACTGCAGAGGCAGATATTCGCCTTTCTCGGGACAAGACCTTTGCGACCTCTCTGCCCGAAGCTGTTGCTATTGGGAACCAAATTGCAGCGCTTACCGATACCCAAGCACTGGCGTTGGCTAAGGCAATGGATCCGTTCCTGAAAACGCGGCCCCAGGGTGTTCAGGACTTCGTGAATGGTATCGACCCGACAGGTAAGCGTTTGAAAGATGGTGCGACTGCAAAAACGGTATTGAGGCAATGGTCCATTTTAGACCAGCGCGACAGCGCGTCACAAAAGCAATGGACGGATGCAATAGCGACGGCCGGAAAAAACTGAGGAGGCGGTAATGGCAACAAAAACAACTGTCGAGACATGGGCCAAGACGAATGCAACACAGCAAGACGTGCAAAACGAGCAGAAAGCCCGCCTCGCTGCCGGAGCCGTAAGTAGCACGATTACAGAAGATGCTAATGATTGGATTCTAACCACAGTGTGGACTGTCGCTCAGTAGCACGCCCTTGGGCTCGAGGCTCAATTAGACTCTACGTTGCAGTTTGATCGTTTGAGCCTACGCGCAAAGGCCGCGAGCGAACCGATGATAATTCTGTATTATTGGTAAAGGGAGCGTGCCGGTTCGTGTTCTAGCGACGCTACCATATCCCCTATTGTAGTCTGACTATGGCCTCGCTCTGTTCGAGACGTAGTCAAATAGGCAGATGAGCAGCAGCTAGCTCATGCTTTGAGCAGATGTCCCGTGGTTGATGCTGTTCTAAGCGCAAGCCAGGGTCGAGAGAGGGGTGGCCTGCTGGCCGGGCCGACGAAAGGACTTGCAACCTTTCGCTTTATCCATTTGCCTTTGGTCATGGGGCAGGACTTCCGCGAGAAGGGGCGATGGCTGGCACGCAATGTGCTGCCCCACGAGCCTGTCATTAGGGCCCGGCTGGCTCGACTCCAGCTTTATGGTTTGGAAATCGACGACATCATCCAGGAGACATATGCCCGGATCGTGTCGTTGTCCTCACTGGACCTGATCCGCCATCCCAGGCAGTACGCGATCCAGGTTGCCACCGCGATCGTCATTGATCATATGCGGCACACTCGGGTGATCTCGATCACCGCCAGCGGCAGCCTTGAGCAGCTGGATGTGAGCTCGCCTGAGGCCGGGCCGGAAAAACAATTTGAATTCCGGGAAGAAATCGCCCAGGTCGCGCATTTTCTGGCAACCCTGCCTCCGATCACTCGAGAAACACTAATTCTTAGACGGGTAGAAGGCCTGTCCCAGCAGGAGACCGCTCGCCGATTAGGTATTAGCGTCAAGACCGTCGAGAAGCACATGGCCCGCGGCGTGCTGATGTTGATGGACCTGTTTGGTCGCGGAGGGAAAATCCGATCTCGTCCGTCTATGGATCGGGAACAAGCGCCAGAAGATGACAAAGAGATTAGCCAGCCAGGAGATTGACCGGCAGGCTGCCGAGTGGGCGGCAAGGCTGGACTGCGGCTCCCTGGCAGGGCCCGAGCATGAAGCCTTTGAGCAGTGGCTGGCCGCCGACACTCGGCATTTGGGCGCCTATGCCAGAGCAAGGGCGGTTATTTCTCAGTTGGAGCGGGCCGGAGCGGCCGGTGCGGCCCTATTGCGCCAGCCCACACCATCGGCCGGCATGACGCGACGTCAGATCGTTCTTTCGGGGAGCATAGCCGCGAGCGTCGCCCTGCTGACAAGCGCAGGCCTAGTCTGGCGCTTCCTCAAACAGCAAACCTACGCGACGCAGATTGGCGAAACTCGGGTCGTACCATTGGTGGACGGTTCAGTAGTTACACTCAACACGAATTCCAGAGTGGTGGTGAACTACACCAAATCGGCGCGGGAAATTCACCTCTTGCAGGGCGAAGCCCTCTTTGACGTGGCGAAGAACAAGTCTCGCCCATTTATCGTTTTTGCCGGCGATACCCAAGTTCGGGCTGTAGGCACCAGCTTCACCGTCAAGTTACTGCCAGAGCGGCCGATCCAGGTGCTGGTCCAGGAAGGCACGGTGGAAGTGAAACGCCCGGATGTTCCCCAGGCACCCGCGGTGCGCGTTCCTGTAAATTCGGAGGCTATGGCGCCGCAGAATGCGCCAATAGAAACTCAGCGCGTGGAACCGGTAGCAGTTTCTCGGGCACTGGCATGGCGAGTGGGCAGGATTTCGTTCGATAATGAAACGCTGGCTGACGCGGCGCGGGAATTCGCCCGTTACAGTTCAATCCAGATTCAAATTGAGCCGTCTGTTGCCGATGAGACAATCACTGGCCTTTTTGTCTCCAACGATCCGGTAGGATTTGCCCAGGCCGTTGCCACCTCTCTGAATCTGCGCACTGAGATTGGCGACAGCGAGGTCCGCATCACACGTTAGATATTTTGTGAAAGGACCATAGGGTTTTCATGAATGTGCCCGTCTTAAGATTCAGGGCAGACTCTGTGTAGGTTATCTAGGGGGTTTCATGAAAAAGGCGAGTATCAGGGCCGGTTTGCGCGGAAGCGTGGCAGTATTGGCATTGGCATCCGCACATGTTGCGTGGGCCCAATCAACAACATTTGATATCCCCTCCGAGGACGCCGGCAAATCCATTCCGGAGCTTGCTCGGCAGGCCGGTATTCAGATCGTCGCCCCTGGAAAGGAACTCCACGGGGTGCTCACCCCGGCCATGAGTGGCGCCTATGATGTACGTGTAGCGCTTGTGACCATGTTGCGGGGTACGCGCTTATCTATTGCGGCTGATGACGGGCAGACGATCGTGCTAGCCGCCGCACAGGGTACGGCAGTGCAAAACACAGTGGCGCAGAATAGCGGCCCTGTTGTCACGACTGCTCCGCAGCCATCCGCCTCATCGGAAGTAATCATTGTGACCGGTACGCGCGTCCAAGGAATGACCGCCGCGGATAGCGCGGCCCCCATTACCGTTCTGGGCTCCGACGCGCTTACCAACAACATCGGCACGACTGACGTCCGTGACGCGCTGGGCGCCACTGTGCCAGCCTTTACGGCGCAGCAATTCGGCATCAGCTTTAACAACCTGACGCTCTCCGCCGCGCTTCGCGGTCTTTCCCCAAACGACACATTGATCTTGGTGGATGGCCACCGTCGCCACTATTCCGGCCTGATGCATTTTTCTGGCGGCGCTTTTGACTCGGCTAGTTCGGCTCCCGATCTTACCTTTATACCAGAAGCGGGGATCGACCATGTGGAAGTGCTGCTGGAAGGCGCCGCGGCGCAATACGGTACCGACGCCATCGCTGGCGTCGTGAATATCATTCTCAAGAAAAACAGCTCGGGTGGGCAGCTTTCGGCCACCGTTGGCCAACATTATAGCGCCCAAGGCTCGAGCTACGACGTATCTTATAACGAGGGCTTTCCGCTATTTGACAAGGGCTTCGTCGACGTCACCTTGGACAAGCAATTTAGCGACTACACAAGGAGGGGAGGTCCTAGCACTTACTATATCAATGCCCAGGGCCAGCCGGTGCCGCAGAGTACTGTCACCGGGGTAGGAGCAAGCGGCGTTGCCACGCTGAGTTCTACGGGGGACGCGGTCCCGAACACTTTACTGCCATATGTACCGGGCTATCCCAGCGCCAATGCCATTTACGGCAACCCTCAAAGTCAGCTGACCAGTGCGGAACTGAATGCCGGCTACGACTTCACCGACGATGTTGAACTCTACGCTTTCGGGACCGTCGGCCACAGAGACGTCAAGTCAAACCAAACTTACCGCACGCCGCAGACCGTAATCGCGACAATGGGCTCTGATCAGCCATGCAGCGCTACAAATCTGAGTGGCTACAACACGGCGCTCGCCGCGAATGGCATCACGGCGGAATGCGCTATCGGCATCGGTGGGGGCGTTACGGCCCTAGGCACCAACGGCCTGGACGGTCACGGTCAGGTGATTTCCTCCGGCAGTGCCGGAAATCTGTTCAGCGCGCACCTCATTAACTCAGTGAGTGGCGCACTTCTGCCCTCCGCGACCGGCGAGCCTGCTCTTGGCACCCAGCCGGAACTCGTTATGTATCCAGGGGGCTTTCGGCCTTTTGAACTGCTTACCGAAAACGACTATCAGTACAATACGGGCTTGCAATTCAAGGTCGCTGGCTGGAACGTGGACGCCGATGTCAGCTACGGCAAGGACATCGATCTCATCTATACCGAAAACTCCGCCAACGAGTCATTATTCCTCGATACACACACTACACCTACGAATTTCTACGATGGCAGCTTCTATGCCGGTCAGCTCACTGGCACCATCGATGCCACGCATAACTTCAACATCGGGATGGCCTCGCCCCTTACTGTGGCTGTCGGCGGGGAAGCGCGCGAGGATACGTATGGCATCGGCGCCGGCGAGCAGACTTCTTACTACGGAACAGGCGCGCAAAGCCGCCCCGGCTTCCTGCCGGCGGTAGCCGGCAGTCACAGCCGCAAGAACTATGCCGGCTACCTCGATTTCGCAGTGGAGCCGATCGAGGGCCTCCAGGTCGATGTCGCGGGTCGCGTTGAGCATTATACCGACTTTGGCGATGCCGAAATCGGCAAGATCAATGCGCGCTACGACTTTAGCCCAAAATGGGCGATTCGCGGCACCATCTCGACTGGCTTCGCTGCGCCGACCCTGGAGCAAGAATACTATACCAACACCAGCGTCTCGCCGACTTCGGCCACTGTCGCGTTGCCGGCCAACTCGCCTGCCGCTAAACTTTTGGGCTTTCCGAACCTAATTCCGGAAGTCTCGACCAGCTACACTGTTGGCATCGTCGCCCACCCGCTGGAGAATCTCAGCGCAACGATAGACGCCTACAGCATCGCGGTGGGTAATCGTATTACGGTTTCTAGTACGATCAGCGCCGCGAACGGCACGATCAATGAGCCGGTATTGGTACCCCAGGCGCTCGCAGTGGACGGGATTACCCTTGACCCCACCGTAACTCAACAAGGTGTCACAGCCTTCCTGAACGCACTCTCCTCTATCTCACAGGGCGTCGACCTTACGGTAAACTACCTCACTGACTTTGACGATTATGGACAAGTGAATTGGACCGCGGCTGGCAACTACAACCAGACGGCGATCTCTAGCATAGCTCAGACACCGGCTATACTTCTGGCCGGTAATCCAAACGCGAGTTTCTTCTCAGGGCCGACCCAATACGCCTTCACGCACGGCATTCCGAATGAGAAAATCGCGCTGACGGCGGACTGGTCATTAGACCAATTTGGCATCATGGTGCGCGAAACCTATTATGGCCCGCAGCACGGGTTCACAAGTCCCGGCAACGCCGAGGAAATTCAATCAAATCAAGCGGGCGTCGGCATCACCGATTTGTCGCTCCGATACAACGTCACCGATCAACTGCAGTTCGTATTGGGCGGCAATAATATCTTTAACATCCTCCCGGATGTTCATGGGTTCGCACCGTCCAGTTGCTCGATCCCCACCGTGACTATTCTGGCAGGCGGAAAATGTACCCCCGGTCCGAACGCAGCCTCCGGCCAAGCTCTGACTGATAATAACGACGTTTCCGCCTTCACACCGCTAGGCACGGCGTGGGATCCCAATGGCGGTTATTATTACGCGCGCGTGACCTTCAAGTTCTAAAAGGTCCTATAAGGTACGGTGTCCAAGGTTAGGGAGTTTGCCATGCCAATGTACCGTCGTAGATTTCTCCAGTCGCTCGCGGCTGCGGTCACAGTGGTTGGCTCAAAACGGGTGTTTGCGGCAGGCGCTAACCGAGTTCTTGTTATTGGCGCCGGTATTATGGGTGCTTCCATTGCATATCACTTAGCGAAGCGCGGAGCCCAAGTAACACTCTTCGATAGGACAGGCCCTGCTGCGGGCACGACCCGGAATTCATTCGCATGGTTGAATTCGTCTGGAAAATCGCCCCGGACTTATTACGAGCTTAATTATGCCGGGATGCTGGGGTGGCAGAGGCTCAAGTTCGAGATTGGGTCGGACCTGCCGTTACAACTTGGCGGAGCCGTGAGTTGGGGACCAGATACTGCGGGAGGAGCAGTAGCGCGCAAAAGGCGGCTCGTCGAGCGTGAGTCATGGGGATACCCAGTTTACGAAGTGACCGCGGACGAGGTGGCAAAACTCCTCCCGGGAATTGTTACCGGTGACTTCGGTTACGGTCAGTTTTGCAATATCGAGGGGACCATCGATCCTGTTGCAGCAGCCACTGTTCTCACGCGAAAGGCCAAGGAACTTGGAGCGACTGTTGTGTATCCTTGCGAAATTACCGGGTTGGATTTGGGAACGGACCGCATTCAGGGTGTTCAAACCACTCAAGGAAAATTTGAAGCCGATTATGTTGTTGTTGCTGCGGGGAACGACACGCCGCGTATTGCAGCCATGGCAGGATTTAATGTCCCTCTAATCGAGTCCAAGGGGATTCTGGCGCACAGCAAGCCTCAGGCGCGATGCCTTGATAGAGTTATGATCGCTCCGCTGACGGATGGTAAGCAGCACCTCGACGGGCGCATTGTAACGGGTCAAGATTTCGGAGACTCGGGGGACGTACAACCGACAATGGAGACCGGTCAAAAATATTTTGAAATCCTGGCTAAATACTTGCCTGCGGCTGCCTCAGCTCAGGTGGAATTCATGACACTCGGACATAGGGTCATGCCAAAAGATGGACACCCGATCATCGATCGCGCTCCGAAATATTCGAACATGTACATTGCGGCACAACACAGTGGCATGACGTGCGCTCCAGTGGTTGGGCAGCTTGTTTCTATGGAAGTCCTCGATCAGGTGAGCGTGGACATGCTTGAGCCATATCGACTGTCGCGCTTTGCTTGAGCGTAGACTAAAGCTGTTTTCTCCGTCACAGGCTGAACAGCTAACAATTCAGTGCGGGTAAGTAGGGCGCCGCAAATTCGAGACCCACCGTCCCACAGCGCATTAGCGATAATCCTGGGTTATAGGCGCAGCCACCATATTCTTCGCAATGTCACTTCGGCATCGGGATGGACCAGACCCTGCCCACACCGCGCTCCGTGAGCCACAGCGTGTCGCCCGAAGGCTCGATCCCAGTCGGCGTGTCCAGCCCGTCCTTCAGCACCGTGACATGGGCGGTGTCTCCATGGATTGTCAGGGAAACTACTTGGCCTGTGCCGTTGGCGGCGATGAACAGCTTTCCGTTGGCGGCGCGCATGCCGTCCGGCCCCCGGACCGGCGCGTCCATCCAGATATCCACCGGGCGGCCAGGCTTGCCGGAAGCGTCGAACGGGATGCGATAGACTTTGCTGAAGATCACGTTGTTCACGTAGAGCACGCCGTCCAGGAAGGTGAGCCCGTCAATCCCGTCCAACGCCTTGTTCTGCATGAAGAGGTCGGCGGATGTGGCTCCCGGCGCCAAGCGATAGATCTTGGCGTTGCCGGTGTCGGAGATATAGAGCGCCTTGTCCGGCCCGATGGTGAAATCATTGCAGACCGAATTGTCGCCGGGCAGATTCCAGCGCAGCTTTTCCTTGCCGGTGGCAAGGTCGAAGCCGCGCAGGCTGGTATGGCGCGCCGGGGGCGTGGTGCCGGGCACCGGCGTCAACTGACAGGTCCAGAGTGTGTTGGTGGCGCCATCGGCCAGCTGGCCAAAGAAGAAAGTCCCGGGGCCTTCGGCGCTGGCATCGACAAAGACCTCCGCTGTCGTCGCCCCCTTCTTCACCCGATAGACATAAGGCGAACTGGCGCTGCCGGCGATCACGCTGCCGTCCGGCGCGACCGTCATGCTTTCCGGCTGGGACTTGGCGTCATGGATCAGGATTTCCGCCGCCATGGCGGCAGGCGTGGACAGAGCAAGAAGCGTCACAATGAAAGTTGTAAGGCGAACCATTGGTAGACTCCCCAAATTGAAAACCGCAATTTCCGACCGTTCGGTCAATGACGGAGGTCTATATTGTGAGCCTCCGGGCCAAATTTAATTAGAATTGTGATAGCGATAGCTGCAGCTGCCGCGACGCTGGCAAGCGCGAGGCTGTAATTGCCATGAGTCCGTTCGGCAATGGTGGCTTGCATTACCGCATTAATCGAGGCAATGAAATTTCCCAATTGATAGACTGTCCCAGGGAAGGTGCCACGAGTTCCTGCTGGTGCCAGTTCATTTAAGTGGGCCGGAATTACGCCCCAGGCGGCTTGCACAAAGAACTGCATAAGAAACGCACCGATAGCTAGAAGAGCCAGTGACGGAGCGTAAGACCAAAGGCCAATTACAGGAAGGCAGAGTGTCGTAGCCACCATGATGGTACGCCGCCGGCCAAAATGCTGGCTGATTGATCCGAAGATTACGCCCCCTAGAATCGCGCCAACATTGTAAAACACAGCAATCGCACTAACCGTGGTGTGCCCCAATCCACGCTGCCTCTCCAGGAACGTCGGATAAAGATCCTGAGTGCCGTGACTGAGAAAATTGTATGCCGTCATGAGTGCGACAGCGTAGAGCGCAAGCTTCCAATGACTTCGTATGACGCTGAACGCCGTAGGTCGCTGTGTTTTTTTTTGGGTCCATGTTGGTGACTCGGGGACCTTTTTGTAAATGTAAAGGATCAACAAGACCGCCGGAACGATGCCGACCATGAACATCCCTCGCCAGCCAATTTCGGGATAAAGCAGTCCATAAATCAGGGATGCGAGTAGGTACCCCGTCGGATACCCGGACTGAAGCAGGCCGGACACAAAGCCTCGAGCTTTTGGCTTTATCGTCTCCATTGCGAGCGACGCGCCAATTCCCCATACGCCTCCCATTGCCACGCCAAAGCAGGCGCAAACGAGCCAGAAAATGTGAAGGTTGGGCGTGAAGGCGATAGCGAAATTTAGGAGCGAATAGAGCGCTATGTTCACCATTAGGATGGGTCGGCGGCCGAATCGGTCCGCAAGGCGGCCCAAAATGAAGGCACCGAGCGGCCTGAAAGCGAGTGTCAACGTCACAGCGATAGCGACAGAAGTGATACTTGTTCGGAATTGAGTGGAAATATCTCGGAATACGAAGACCAATAGGAAGAAATCGTAGGCGTCGAGTGTCCAGGCCAAATAGCTAGCCGCGACTACATGCCCTTGCTTGGATGACCATCTGCCCAACTGCTTATGTCCTATGTTGTCTCTTCTGCTGGACGAAAGATTCAAATGTCGCCTTGACCTATATATCGAGCCGGAGTCTGAGCGTGTAGCAACGACCTACGAAGTCGTAGAGGGATGTCCCGAACGGTTGGGTGCCCTGAGCCCTGAAGGTAGTTGAGTCTGGTGGCGTGCCGTTGAACAGGTCTGTGACGGTGAAGGAAAGATCGTAGGCTGGTGTTGCCCCGAACCTGTAATGGAGGGTGATATCGGTGTAGGCCTCGGGGGAGATGGTATTGTTGTCGATCGCGTACATGTTTGCCGGAGTGTTGAAAGTCGTGTCGTACTTTCCGGCGCCTATATAACGCTCCTGCACGAACACGGAATAAGGACCATTGTCATAATTGATCGTCAGATTGCCCCTCCATTTTGGAGCGTTGCTGTTGCTGAGATCCCCCGCGCGCTGGAGAATCGTCGTGGAGTCGGGGGCAGTTCCTGGGCTCGCGGTTTCGAGCTCCGCGAGGTAATTTGCCAACAGTCTGAAGGAGAGGTTGCCGGCCCACGCCGAGACAAAGCTGCTGATAGGTGTTGTGTAATTGACCTCATAATCGATGCCGCTCGTTTTGAACTTGGCCAAGTTCAATTCCGGGGACACGACTGCGGTGAGATTGCCTGTGGTCGAATCTCTGGTCACCAGTGAACAGAGCGAGGTATCTCCGGCGTAGCACTGGTTGACAATAATTTGGTCACTGAGCGTGGCGATCTCGTTGGCGATGGAGATGTTGTAATAGTCCACCGAAGAGCCGAAGCCCCGAAGCCAATCAGGCTCCAACGAGACACCAAAGGTCGTGGTATTTGCCTTCTCGACGCTAAGATGAGGATTGCCGGTTGTTTCAGTCGGTATATTTATGACGGCGTTGTGATTGGCGGGATCATTGATTGCCGTTTGGGCGACTGCGACCGGAGTATCCAACTCAGATACATTTGGTGCTCTGACGTCCCGCGACTGGGTAATGCGAAATCTTAGGCCATCGACGGGTTGGTAGACCGACCCGACTTTCCAGGTCGGAGCTGTGCCGGATTGGCTATAGTCGGCGTACCGGAAAGCGAGATTAAGATCTAGCGATTTAGCCAGATATGCATCCTTTGCGAGAGGGACGTCGGCTTCCCCGAAGGCCTCTATAACGTGGAAGGAGCCTATCAGGGGTTGAATATTTGTGCGCTCGTAGCCACCGACTTTATTTTGCAGCGCTGTTGGAAAGCCGCGTATTCCTGTACCGCTGATGATCTCGGCCGAAATTGGATCGTCGGTCTGGTCTACGAATTCGTTGCGATATTCCGCGCCGAAGGCAAAACTAATCTGGCCGGCCCAATCTGAGATAGGCTTCCCATTCACGTTGAAATTGGCGACATCCTGCTGATTATGTCTATGCGATACTGAGGTCCCAAGATCATATGCAACTGCCGCCGAAGAAGCGGCATTTGGGCCAAATAAATTGGTCGGCACGCAATTCGCGATGGAAGGATTTGTGCTGCTCGGATTTTGCAAGGTGGAATTGCAGACTATTTGACCGTTAGCCGGATTTACCACCGCATCGAATGACCGGTACTCATTTACTTGAATCTCGTCGCCATGGGTATGGCTCGATTCCAACGTCACGCCATGTTCGAAATAGGAATCGAACGACCAATCTTGGCCAAGCGCGCCCTGAAATCCGCCGACGAACCGCTCCGTGGTGTTGTTGATCGCAAAGAGCATTTGCGACCAATCGACATCGAGACGCCCCATGGTGAATGAGGGGATGTAATCTGCGGTCATAATCTGCTGAATTTGAGCGGGAATATATGGGTTCCCGCTGAATATAGTGATCAGCTCCGGGCTGATGTTGAAAGCAGGGGATATTGGATAGCGAGAGAACGCCGTAGCATATATGCCTTCGACAAAGGCAGTGACGTTATCTGCGATATCATAGGTCGAATGGAAGAAGGCGTTCGACTGTTCTAGTGGGTCTGTATCATAGGCATATGCGTAGCCTTGATTGGCCAAATTACCTTCATTGTCATTTGCCGCAAGCGGACTTCCGCCACTCATGGTGAGGGAGGTAACGTAACTTCCGTACTGGAACGGCGCCGGAATACCGCCGGGGCCAAAGGTTGTGCCATTTAGGACAGCGGCAGCCCCAGCGTTTCCCGTAATGAGGCCTCCAATATCGGCTTGTGAAAGCGCGACATTTGGCCCCGTGACTCTATTTGGGTTTGTCGCCGAAGCCGGATTGCTGCTGGTGACATAAGGGCTGGTAATGACACCCCAGGACGATCTACTCCAGGCGGTTGAATCTACGGCGGCGAGGTTCTGATATCCGACATTCAGAACGACATGGCCGCGGCTGCCGTCGAAATCGTCACCACCAGTAATCCATCCGCCAACGCTCTTTCCTTCACCGTCGTAGTTAGCGCCACCAATAAGGCCGCCCTTTAAGCCTGTATAGTTCGTGTCGAGAACGAAGTTCACGACGCCAGCAACAGCGTCCGAACCATAAGCTGCCGATGCGCCTCCTGTGACAATATCGACTCGCTGCACGAGAGATGTGGGGATGAGGTCGATGTCAACAGGCCCTGTCGAGCCTTCGCTTACCACACGCTGACCGTCAATTAGTACCAATGTTCTTTGTGGCCCAAGACCACGCAAATTGAGCGTGCTCGCGGCACCGCTGCCGCTACCGGTGCTGACATTGGCATTTTGAGTGGTGTTGCCGAGAAAAACAGGAAGTTCATTCAGAGAATGCGCGATGTTACCCGGTGCGGCGTCCTGCAGCTGTGACGACAAGATGACTGTCACGGGACTGGGTGCGTCGAGTCCATTGGTGATCGTACGCGAACCCGTGACAACGACTCGTTCAATGTAGGTTACGTTATCTGGGGTATTGGCCGATGCTCCAGGGTCGGCGGGCAGATCTGGAGGGGCAATATTGCTCCTATGATGTTCATACTGCTGCACCAGAATCGCGGCCCCAGATGGGTCACGTTTGGCAATTAGGCCCGTATCGTCGAGCAGTTGATCGAGCGCTTGTGTAGTCGACAGGTTCCCATGCACTGAGTGGCTGCGCAAACCTTCCACGTCATGTGCGTTATAGACAAGTTGTGCGCCCGATTGCCGGATATAGTCGTCGAGCGCGATCTTCAAATCTTCTCCTGGGATGTCAATTAATCTTGTCTGAGCAAGAGCCAAGCCTGAAGACGTCGCAACACACATTGCGGCCATAACCCAAATACGCCACCCGGATACGTCCCTCATTTTCCCCTCTTGTAATCCTTCGCCGTCTCGCGGGCGTTCGGGGGAAACAAATCTAGCAATATATTACTTCGATATCACAACCTCATCTCCGCTATTGCGCACGGTCACATCGAAACCTTGCTCAACGAGATGACTAAATACATCTATGTTGGTGGATTGAAAGCTGCCACCGATGCGAATATCGCGTGCGGCGCCCTCGACGATAATCTGCTTCGCATTGTAGCGATTGAATTCTGCCGCAACGTCCGCCAGCGTCTCTTGATTGAACACAAGCACACCGTGCTGCCAATCAAGCTCATTGTTGATCTCTCCCGATGTCTTGGAAACGATAAGGGCTGCGCCCGATTTGGCGATCATCATCTCTCCGCCGTTCGCGACCAGTGCATTTCCTGAGCCATCAACCCGCTCGATACGGACGCGGCCTTCCTTTACTACTACCTTGATTTGATCACCGTTGAGACGCACAGAAAACTTGGTACCAAGATCAACAATGCGGTGATCGTTCGCTGTCACGACAAAAGGGTGGCGGGCATCGTGAACGATGTCAAAATAAGCTTGCCCTCGATCCAGGGTGACGGCGCGCGCACCATTGGCTTCTACGGTATGTAACCGCGTGTTGGTATCTAACTCGATTTTTGAACCATCTGCTAAACTAATGGTCTTTTGCTGACCGATCCCAGTGATGTAATTTGTTGTCTGGGCGCGCGGTTCGTGCTTTCGGTCCTTTTGTAAATAGGAAAATGATACCGCAGCGCCGCACATTATAGCGACAATCAGGCCCGCGGCGATCAATTGCAGGGGGCCGGCAAGTCTCCAAGAAGCGATATTCGGTGCGAGTATCGCGGGGCTCTTGAGTACGACCAAACGGTCAGCATGCCGCCACGCTTCCTTAAGGCGCAAATAGGCAATCCGATGAGCCGTTGATTGGGCCAACCACCGTTCTCGCTCCTCGGTATCGATGCCGCGATCCTCGCGCGCCAAAAACCTCGCAGCGACCTCTTCAATATGCTTTGGAGAGGTCATCGGGTTTTCGCCTTGGTGCGCGCGGTATATAGCCTGGCGTTCGCGACAATCGGCGCTCTTTGGCTGTAGACGGCCCGGGCGAGTGCGCGGATACCCTTAGCAACCTGGTGCTCGACTGTGTCCTCAGTGATGTCCAGTCGCTCTGCAACCTCTCTCTGGGAAAGTCCTTCAATCTTGCGCAAGACTACAACCTCTCGACATCGTGGGGGGAGCTGTTCCAGCGCATCGCGTAGTAGCCTGATTTGTTGACGGGCGAGGACATAGCGTTCTGCAGAGGGATCATCATTGGAGACGTTCAGGGATTCGAAATCCGGTATTGTTTCTATCGATACAATGTTTTTTTGCCGTAGCCGATCTATCACCAGATTTCGCACCGTCTGGAATAGAAACGCCTTGGCATAAACAGGCCGTTCTTTTGCGGCTGCTTCATACACCCGTACATAGGCTTCCTGGCGAAGATCAGCGACTTCCGCTTCCTCCGTCCAGTTGCGATGCAAAAAACGAACAAGTATCGGCTCTAGCGGTAAGATCTCCCGCACGAACCAGGCGTCGAGTTCACTATCCCCCATGCGCCTCACCACCGCGTTCCCGATTTCATTCGGGATTCTGGCGGCGGTCCTCCCCGTTAGAACTAAGACGGACGGCTGCGAGAAATCCGGTATGGAAATCTAGGCCATATCTTCATTTATTGATAGGAATTTATACCTGCCCAGAGGCTTCGCATCTTAGCGGTCGCTTTCGACAGTGTACCTGCTGCACCGGACGTTTTATCGCGACGCTTAGAAGCCAATCGGTCGGATGAGATTCCGATTTTCCAGCTTGTCGGGTCAATCTCCCGATCGATCAAGTTTCCGGTTTGCGACCTCGTGCTTCAGAAAAGCGTACCGGAATTTTCCTGACTGTTCGTCTCCATAACCCGAACGACAAAAAAATTTGGGCGGAAACTGAACAATCGGGGGCTTCGATGAAGCATCGTTTCCTGAAATCTATTTTGATGGGTAGTGCGGCGCTCTCCGTATTAGCGGGTGCGGCCGCGCAGGCGCAGGTCGTAAACGATCAGCAGGTTGAGCAGGTTGTTGTCACCGGCTCCCGCACGATTACCAATGGCTTGAATGCGCCAAGTCCGGTGACTGTGCTTCCAGTCACGACGCTCCAAGATGCCTATCCCGGCAATATTGCGACATCGCTGGACGAACAGCCAGAATTTCTCGGTAACAGTACGCAGAACTCGAGTGTGGGTACGGGTGGCGGTAGTGGCGCTGCGAGCACGCTCAATTTGCGTGGTCTTGGGTCGCAAAGAACATTGGTATTGATTGATGGTCAGCGCGTGGTGAGCGAAGGCTCGACCGGAGCGGTCGACATTGATCTCATCCCCACATCTCTCGTACAGCGCGTCGATATTGTGACCGGCGGTGCATCGGCTGCCTATGGTTCCGATGCAGTCGCTGGCGTGGTGAACTTTGTTCTCGACACAAACTATACGGGCTTCAAGGGCGGTTTTAACGGTGGGACTAACTTTGACGGCGAAGGTAAGGATGCTGGCGGCTGGCTTACTGGAGGAACCGATTTTGACGGCGGTCGCGGCCACATCGTCGCAAATGTCGGCTACCAAAATCTCGCAGGCGTGGATTCCACGGCTTGGAGCAGAAGGTCTTGGGGCGTCATTACAAGCCCTTATGTGACTAGCAGCAATCCAGTCTCAGCCACGAATCCAAACAGAGTGACGGTACCTAACGTTGCACTTTCGCAGGCCGACATCGGCGGCCTTATTACGGCAAACACCGGAGCGGCCGCCGTTTTGAATGGCACAACCTTCGGTCCTGGCGGTACGCCAACGACATTCCAGTATGGAAGCTATGTTACCTCCCTCACCATGAGCGGTGGAAGTCCACTTTCGGCAAATGACAATGAAGGCAATCTGGTCAATCAGGGCTACACCTATGCCTACGATACAGACCCACTCGAACAGACGAACGTCTTCCTCCACGGAACCTATGATATTACCGACAACATAACTGCCTTTGCTGAGGGCATGTATGCATCATCGTTTGCTCGTTATCCAATATCTCCCGCCTTCAACATCAGCCCAGAAGTGATCACTATCTTCAGCGGGAACCCTTATATTCCCGCTCAAATTCAGCAACTCATGACCGCGGATAGCATCCCCTCATTTACAATGGGCCGTCTCGATGTTGATTGGTCGCAGATGCTTTTCGCGATCAACAATACAACGGAGCGGTTTGTCGGCGGATTTAAAGGCTCACTTGCCCAGGATTGGTCCTTCGACTCCTATTTTGAGCACGGAGTGGTACTCGAATCGAGCCAAACCCATGGAGACGAGAATCAAGTAAACGAGTACCGGTCGTTCGATGCGGTGGTTAATCCAGCCAACGGACAAATTGTTTGCAACTCCACTCTACAAAATCCGAACAGCACAAATCCTTCCATCGCGAATTGCGTGCCCACCAATGTATTTGGTCCAAACGCGGCATCCTCGGCCGCGGTCAATTATATTTTGGGTACGTCGGCCTCACATCGGCGTAATCAGCAGGATGTCGCCGATCTCAATGTCAATGGAAAGCCGATCTCAGATTGGGCCGGTCCCATTAGCGTCGCGTTTGGCGCCGAATACAGGAACGAGTTCGTGAACCAGACGGATGATCCTATTTCTGCAGAGACCATCAATGGTACCGGGATACGTGGTTATCCATCCGCCTTAAATAATAAGGTTGGTGGCTATGAGCGTACAAACATTCAACCTTTGAGAGGCTCGTTCCATGTCTTAGAGGGCTCGGCAGAGGCCGACGTTCCTCTTGCGAATGATACATTTTTTGCGAAATCTTGGGATCTCAATCTTGCTTTCCGTTACGCCGATTATAGCCAATCCGGGACGGCTCCCACCTGGAAAATCGGCTCGGTCTACCAACCTATCGACGGCCTAAGATTCCGCATCACGCAGTCGCGGGACATCAGAGCGCCAAATGTATCGGAGTTGTTCACACCGGTGGCGGTCGCTCAAACCGCAATCAATGATCCCGCCAATCACAATGCTGTCATCAATATACCAACTGAGACAACTGGAAATCCCAACCTTACCGTCGAAAAGGCGAACACTACGACCGTCGGAATCTCTTTAGCGCCCGATTGGCTAGAAGGCTTCGGTTCCTCAGTAGACTATTACAACATCGCCATCGCGAACGAAATTACCACGCTCAGCGATCAAATTATCGTCAATCAGTGCTACGCCGGTGACACAGCACTTTGTTCGTTGGTCACCAGAAATTCAGCGACGGGGACCCTTCAAGAAGTTGTCTCGCCAGAATTGAATTTGGCCCACTTCAAGACGAGCGGCATCGATTACGAAGTCAATTATACTACCCCGGTCAGCAGCTTCGTCTCGGCGTGGACGGGCAGTCTTACCTTCAGACTGTTGGCAAATTATCTCGCAGAACTGGAAACCGCGAGCCCCGGAACCGCTCCTGGCTCGACGACAATTCTCCAACGGGCTGGAGACCTCAGCAACAGCAACGCTCCAAAGTGGAGAGGAAATCTATCGATAAATTACGACAACGGCCCTTATTCCGTCTTCGTACAGGAGCGTTATATCGGTGCCGGATTGTATGATTCGACTTTCAACACGGCGTCCATGATGTACGCCATCGACAACAACACTATCTCTGCCGAAGCCTATACCGACGTCACAGTTCACTACAGGTTCGGATCTAGTCCCGCAATCGATCTGTCTCTCACTGTCGATGACATATTTAACGGCACTCCACCGGACTCCGCTGGCTTCCGGGCGCAGGGTACTCAGCCGTTCGGGGCATCCCTCTACGACTTCGTTGGTCGCTATTACATGCTCAGACTCCAATTCGATATGTGAATTCGTGACTGAATAAACCGTCTAGCACGTCACCGTGCGGATAATTGGGAGGAACACATGAACACATATGGCAAACGCCTGCTTTTGACGGCAAAGCTTTCGGCTGCGGCCGCTCTGTTGTGGGTGATCCCGCACGCGTTCAAGCCAACGGCTGTTCAGGCGGCGCCTTTGGAAGCCCCCCATTGGGGAGTAGGGGGCGTCCCTCAATTCAAGGTAGATCCCAACTGGCCCAAGATTCCGTCAAAGTGGAAGGTGGGATTTGGCACTGATGTTTTCGGCGACAGTAAGGGTAACGTATGGGTCCTTACTCGGCCGCGGAGGCTTTCCAAAGAGGATCAAGCATCCGCCGCGCCGCCTGTCATGGAATTCGACCAGACGGGAAATTTCATTCGGGGTTGGGGAGGCCAAAGCGGCCCGGGGTATCAATGGCCATCGAACGAGCATGGACTCTTTGTGGACGACAAGGGATTTGTGTGGGTTTTAGGAAACGCGGACGGCAGATCGAACAACCCCGACAGTCTCCCGAACGACAACCAGGTTCTGAAGTTCACCAATGACGGAAAATTCGTGATGGCCATCGGCCAAAGCGGTTTGACGGGCAGCAACAGCACCCACGTCCTCAAGGGAGCTACTGACATTTTCGTCAATTCCAAAAATAACGAGGTCTATGTCTCCGATGGCTACGGCAATAGTCGCATAATCGTTTTCAATGCAGATACGGGAGAGTTCATTCGCATGTGGGGCGCGTATGGGCACACGCCGCTCGATATGGCCCAGCGTCCAGCACGCTCCGCCCCTAAGTTGGACCCGTGGGCCGGTGCTTCAGAAGCTCTGCAGCAATTCGGATCACCTATGCATGACGTGAAAGTTTCTAACGATCAGCTTGTGTATGTCGCCGATCGTGGAAACAAGCGAATTCAAGTGTTCACACCCGATGGCAAATACCTCGCAGAACAGTTTATAGGCCCCGATTTGCCAGACCTGCAGGCGAGGGGGATCGTCTTTTCAAAGGACCCAGGCCAACGTTTTCTATACGTAGGAGGAACGCCTGACATCTGGATCTTAAACCGCAGGACGCTCGAGATTCTTGGCACGGTGAAGATCGTTCCTCCCGGTGTGGTGGCTAAAACAGGCACTTCAAGCATAGGACACCATCTCGGGATCGACACCAACGGGAATCTGTACGCGGCTGGGGAACTCAGCGAAGCCTTCGGGAAAACCCAGGGCGCCTTTAAGTACACGTTCACAGGATACTCACCTACTGTTCCATGTTGCCAAGCACCCAGGAATATCTCCGCCGCTTCAGGAAATACGGCAGCTGGGATGCCATAACATTTGCCACAAATCCGGCGGCGCCGATTGGTGCAGCCGGATTTGTGGATCGTTTTGTCGTAGGGCCAACAGAAAGAGAAGTAGGTGAGATGAAATATCTGTTGGCCGGATTGGCCTTGATGCTTGCCGTGTCGGTTGTGCCCGCGTTGGCCGTGCCGCAATGCGATGCCGACAATGGCGGCATCACACTTCCCAAAGGCTTCTGCGCGATGGTGGTGGTGAACAATCTGGGCGCGGCGCGCCATGCTGTGGCCGCGCCCAACGGCGATCTCTATGTTGCGCTCCGCGCTGAAACCGGCAGCCCGGGCGGCGTGGTGGCGCTGCATGATTCCAAGGGCGACGGCCATTTCGACGTCCAACAGAAATTCGCCAGCGGCAGCTCGACCGGTATCGGATTCTACAATGGCTATCTTTATGTGGCGCAGCCCACGCAAGTGATCCGCTTCAAGATGGCGCCTGGTCAGTTGGTGCCGGCAGGCCAGCCGGAAACGGTGGTGTCGGGCTTCGATCCCGCCCGCGAACATAACGACAAAGGCATTACCTTCGATGGGAAAGGCTTTTTCTATGTGAACGTCGGGAGCCCTTCCAATGCCTGCCAGGTGCGTGACCGGATGAAAGGTTCGCCAGGCCAAGACCCGTGCCCGGTACTGGAGAAACACAGCGGCATCTGGAAATTCGATGCCACCAAGCTCGACCAGACTCAGAATGATGGCACCAAGATCGTCACCGGTCTCCGGCAAGAGCCTGACGTCGCCTGGGGTCATGGCGCCGTTTATACGGTGATGAACAACCGCGACTCGATCGATCAGCTCTTTCCCGATCACTATACCGGCGAGGATAATAATGACGGTCCTGCCGAGATGATGTACCGCGCGGATCCGGGCTCGAATTTCGGTTGGCCTTACTGCTACGTCGATTATCGTTCGGGGAAGACTTTGCTGGCGCCCGAATATGGCGGCGACGGCAAGACGGTGGGCCGCTGTGCCACTGGCGTTTCACCTTCGGTCGCCACGTTTCCTGCCCATTGGGCGCCGGTGGACGTGAATTTCTATGAAGGCAAGCAATTCCCGGCCCACTACAGGGATGGCGCCTTCATCGCCTTCCACGGGTCCTGGAATCGGGCACCCGAGGAAAGGCAGGGAGCCGTGGTGTTTCAGCCCATTGGGGCCGACGGCAAGGCGTCTGGAAAGTTCGAAATCTTCGCCAGCGAGTTTAATCCGGGTCCGGTCAAGACTCAGGCTGAATATACCGCCCGCCCCGATGGCGTGGCGGTGGCGCCCGACGGCTCGCTCTACATCACCGACAGCCAAAAAGGGAAAATCTGGCGGGTGTTGTATAGTGGGTGAGCCGTTCCCAGCGGCATCCGCTATACCGTTTCCCCTAAACTTGATGGGACGGCATAAAGCCGTCCCACCCTTTTTTAATTGGTGTAAGGCCTTCATCTAGGTCCGCAACCAGCTTGCCCATATAGATGCCGGTGCCGTCGGCACGCACCTCCTGAAACAAAGTGCTCCTTCTCTTTAATCGGCCCTGGCCGGGCCTTACATGCTCGCGCAACCCATCGCCGTCCGCCCAAGTGTACCTGCCGGAGCTTCAGATCGCAGAAGCTAGCTTCGAGCAGGTCGAGGCATCACGAGCGCGGCGATCAGAGCCAGGAAAAATGCACCGGTCATATACCAGTAGTACCAAGGCTCATGGCCGGCCTGTTTGAAGCTTAGTGCGATCAGTTCTGACGTCCCACCAAAAATCGAAACGGCTGTAGCGAAAGAGATGCCGACAGCCATGGCCCGGATCTCAGTTGGGAAAAGCTCTGCTTTAAAGATCGCGCTAACTGCACTGTAGGGTGACAGCAAAACCAGGCCGGCTAGGAGAAGCAGGAAAGCCGTATATGGGTCTTTGGTCGTTGCCAGATGTGACATGATAGGAACAGTGGCGATCATGCTTGTCAGCGCGAAAACTACGAGCATGGTCTTGCGGCCGAGCTTGTCAGACAGCCAGCCCATCGGCGGATGAATGAGGGTATAGACTGCGAGCGCGGCCATCGCGATTTCTGTCGATAGATCAGGCGAAAAACCCGCCGTATTCACGAGGTATTTCGGCATATAAGTGCCGTAAGTTTGGATCGCGATAGTGCCTGCCATGGTGATGAGAAAAACCACCAGAAGCTCCCGCCAGTATTGGCCAAACAATAAAGCATGACTTACTTCGCGAGTTTCGCGCTCGACGGCCTCGAAGGAGCCACTTTCCTCGACAGTCAAGGTGATAAGAAGAGAGAGCACGGCCAGGATTCCGCCTACGAAGAATGGCACGCGCCAGGCCCAGGCGATGATCTCCTTATTGGTCACCGTGTGCTGCAGAACGAACAGAAGGCTCATCGCCAGGAGAAGACCCAAGAGCAAAGTCACATAATGAAAGCTGGTCCAGAAACCTTGATGCCCACGGCGGGACACTTCGCTCAGGTAGCTGGCGCTCGCCGCATATTGACCACCTACGCTGAAACCTTGCAGCAGTCTTGCTAACACCAGCAGGATGGGCGCAAGCACGCCGATTTTGGCAAAGCCAGGGATAAGCCCTACGGCGACGGAACCAACCGCCATCAAACTCATGGATACTATCAGAGCAGGCCGGCGTCCGGCGCGATCCGCATAGAGACCCAAAAGCCAACCACCGATCGGCCGCATGAGAAAGCCGACCGCGAATGCCGCCGCGGCATTCAGCAGTTGCGCTGTCTGATCCCCAGACGGAAAAAAGCTTCGGGCGAAGAATAAAGCGAACGAGGGATAAGTATACCAGTCATACCACTCGACCAAATTGCCCAACGAACCAACGACAATGGATTTGATGTTGGTGCGCGCTGAACCCTGTTCCATTCTGCTCTCCAGACTCTAATTGCCAGCGACCAATGCCTGTTCATGCGCCAATCTTTGGGCTAGGATGCCGCCGGCTATGAGGCATTCTGCTTCCTCCTCGGTCTCGATCGCGCACTGAAGCCGAAGCGAGGCGGTTGTATTGAGGTCATGTATTTTGAGTTCGACCTCGCCATGCGGTCTTATGCCTTGCACAAGATTGAGGATGTCGAATGTCTCCCGACCGGTCAGACCGAGACGGTCCTCGCGGGCGATACGAAGCGGAAGCACGCCCATGGCCACCAGATTGCTGCGGTGAATGCGCTCAAAATTCTCCGCAATCACCGCTGAAATCCCGAGAAGCCGCGTCACCTTGGCGGCCCAGTCGCGCGCGGAGCCCGCACCATAGCGATCACCCGCAACGACGATCATTGGCTCTTGGCGGGCCCGATAGATCGCGGCGGCCTCGTGCACCGGCATGATCTTGCCGGTGGGAAGGATTTCGGTGAATCCTCCTTCACGATCTGACAGCGCATTTTTCAAGCGCGGATTTGCAAAACCGCCACGCAACATCACGTCGTGATTAAGTCTGCGCGCGGAGTAAGTGGTGTAGTCGCTCGCCGGCACGCCACGTTCCGCCAGCCACATTCCTGCGGCACTATCGGGTAGAATGCGCGATACGGGCGAGATATGATCGGTGGTGATCGCATCGCCAAGAACGAGCAACGCGCGCGCTCCCATAATGTCTTCATGCAGCAAAGGTTTAACGACTTCAGGCTCGAGGAAGGGTGGCCGCCGAATGAATCCGACCTCACCTTCCCATGGATAATCCTTGGTCTCGGGAACAGCGAGATCATTCCAAGCCATGGTGGGCTGAAATGCCCATTCGCGATTCTTTGTAGCCAAACCCAGGGTATCGACGCGCTGCAGAACCTCATTGATGGCAGCCTCGCTGGGCCAGACATCTGCCAGCGTCACCTGCCTGCCGTTGGTAGCGATGCCTAAAGGCTCCCGTGTGAGGTCAATTCTCACATTGCCGGCGATTGCGTAGGCCACGACCAAGGCCGGTGACATCAAATAGCCGAGCCGTACGCTAGGATGGATGCGGCCCTCGAAATTCCGGTTTCCGGAAAGCACGGCTGCAACCGCCAAGCTCTTTTCTTGAATATCTTTCGCAACTTCCGTCGACAAAGGCCCCGAATTTCCCATGCAAGTGGTGCAGCCATGCCCAACGAGTTCGAAGCCCAATTTGTCGAGTGAGATCTGCAGGCCCGACTCCGCAAGAATGCGCGAGGCGATAAGCGAACCGGGCGCCAGCGAGGCTTTAACTCTGGGCCTCGCCACGAGCCCCTGCCGGAGGGCATTTTCTGCCAACAGACCAGCCGCCACCATCAGCCGCGGATTGGACGTGTTGGTGCAGCTAGTGATGGCGGCGATAACGATATCGCCGTGTCTCAGCCCTCCATCCGGCGAGCCCTCTCGCATCGGAGGAACAGTTTCGGCCACCTGTTGAAGGGATAATTTCTGATCTGGCCGGCTTGGTCCCGCCACCGTTGGAATGACGCCGGCGAGATCAAAATCCAGCAGATGCTCGAAGACCGGTAGAGGCTTTTCTTCGGACCGTAGGAGGTCTTGGGCGCGTAGAAAGGACTCTGTCACCGCAAGATGGTGCGCGCTACGGCCGGTCGATTTTAGATAATCAAGGGTGGCTTGATCAGCGGGGAAGAAACCCATGGTAGCGCCATATTCTGGCGCCATATTGGCGATGGTTGCCCGGTCCGGAACGGAGAGGGTCTCCAAGCCGGCCCCGCAAAATTCGACGAATTTTCCCACCAACTTGTGCTGGCGAAGCATAGCGGTCAGAGAGAGCGCCAAATCAGTGGTGGTGACCCCAGCCGAAAGCCTATTTCTGAGTGCGACCCCCACCACCGGTGGTACCAACAACGAGACCGGATTGCCTAGAAAAGCCGATGTCGCTTCGATCCCTCCGACGCCCCAGCCAAAGACCGACAGAGCATTGACCATTGTCGTATGGCTGTCTGTGCCCAACAGCGTGTCCATGCCCACCAGACCGTCTTTGGCGGCGACCACGCTGGCAAAGAGTTCGAGATTAAGCTGATGACAGATGCCGGAGCCCGGTGGGACGACCCTGAGCCAGGGAAAACGCTGCTCCGCCCATTTGAGGAAGCGGAAGCGGCTTTCATGCCGCTTGAATTCTGCATCGAGATTGCGTGTCGCCGCATCGGGACGGCCCCAATAATCCACCTCGACAGCATGATCGACCACGAGGTCTGCGCGAAGTTGTATTGCTTCGTTGCTTTCTATGCCGAGTTCTTGCCGTGCTTCCAAAAGGGCCGCGATATCCGCTAAAACCGGCAGGCCGGAGGAATCCTGCATCAAGATGCGCTCAGGATAGAAATTCAGCGCAACATCGCGGAAAGGTGACTGGTCGCGTGCGGCCGGGTTGGCACCAATATCAGCCAGCGCCTTTAGCTGGCGCCGCGAACAGCCATGCCGCAGAAGCGAATCGGCCAAGCCCCGCAGGGAATAGGGAAGTTTCGACAGGGGCCCCGCACCGTTCGCTTCGGCTGCAGCCAACGACATGAAAGTGAGATCGGGAAATCCCGGCAGTCGCTTGCGACAGGAAAAATTTCCGGTATCTGCGCTCATTTCTTTATGAGGAGGGATTCAGGAATGCCTTTTTTTCGCAAAATCGAATTGAAGCGATCCGGATCAGTCGTTCCTCTCCTTATCGCATCCCGCATCTTGTTCTCGTGTTCCGCATGCGCTCGAACCCTCGGAAGCAGGGACGCTACTTCGGCGGCAGGAATGCAAATGACGCCATCGCTATCCCCAAGCACCAAATCACCCGGGTGAACAACCATGCCCGCACAGGCAATGGGAACGTTGACTTCGCCTGGTCCTTCCTTGCTCGGACCCCGATGGATTGCGCCTTTGGCAAAACAGCAAAACCCGCCTTCGGCGAATTCTGCGGTATCGCGTACTGCCCCATCAATCACCAGACCAGCCAGACCCTTGACCATCGCCGTGGTTCGCATCAGGCCACCAAAAACTGCCTGGGTGAGATCGCCCCCGCCATCTACGACGATCACATCGCCAGCCTGCGCGATTGATAAGGCGGTGTGGACCATAAGATTATCACCCGGCCGGGCGCGCACGGTGATGGCAACCCCGCACATCGGCGTGTCACCGTGAAAAGGACGGAGCCCCAAGGCGCCCACACTGCGTCCCATGCAATCGGAGGCATGGGCGGTCGGGACGGCGCGAAACGCCTCCACCAACTCTCGCCCCACCCCTTCGACACGAGGCAGGATTTTGTAGCCCATCGGCCACGGATCGCTCTGAGGTTTGTTGCTCATTATGCTGACATCGCTTGGTTGAGGAGAACCGAGGGGTTCACGCAGAGTTGTTGGTCAAAGGGCTGTTTGCGTAGAAACGCCAAAGCATTCTCGGATGACATCACCGATACAGTGTCCAATGCCTCGCGGGTCGATGCTCCGATATGGGGCGACATCACGACCCGTGAAAGCGTGTTGAAAGGATGGTCCGAAGGGATGGGCTCGCTCACGAAGTCATCCAAAGCAGCTCCGAAAATTCCACCCGATTTGACCGCCTCCGCGAGCGCGAACTCATTTACTATGCCACCTCTGGCTGTATTCAGCACAATCGCGTCCTTCGGCAAGAGCGCCAGTTCGGCCGCACCGATCATCCCTTTGGTTTCGTTGTTGAGTGGGCAATGAAGTGTGAGAATTTGAGACTGAGGCAAAAGCTCCACGAGATTATTTGCTTTCTCGCAGGGCATCGCCTTGCCTTTTGGGTCAAATCCCAAAACGCGCATGCCGAAGGCGAGGCCGAGACGAGCGACTTTCTGACCGATATTGCCCAGACCCACCACCCCCATCGTCCGCCCCGACAATTGCAAGCCCATTTCCGACCTGCTCCAGCCGCCGCTCCGCAGTGTGCGGTCATGAAGCGGAATCGAACGAGCGACCGCGATCGCTAGCCCGATAGTCAGTTCCGCCACCGACTGCGCATTGGCGCCAGGCGTGTAAAAGACGGGGATACCGCACGCGGTCGCGGCTTCCACATCAATGTTGTTATAGCCGGCGCCATGTTTGGAAATGACTTTTAGGCCCGGGCAGGAGCGGATCATATCGCCATCAAGGCTAAGCGTGCGCGAGATCACAGCGTCGAAATGCTGGCTCGCCAACTTCGCGCGCAGCTCATCTTCGTCCTTGACGTAGGTGACGGTGCAATCGGCGTCTTGCAGCAGTTTCAGCCCGGGCGCCGCGAAGGACGGCGCCGTGATCAGAAATGTGTACACGATGGCGTCTCGTCCCTGAGATATTTTCCGAATTTATGGTGTGTCAGAGGTGCGGTGTCTATTTCCCAATCATCATGGTTAGATAACCGGCAGTTATCATTTATACTTGTGATATTCCCAGTTGTTTACGATCGGCGGTCTCGCCATTGGCTCGACTCGGTTTGTCACGGACGGCGCGTCGTGGTTTCGGTAGGGGATTGAGTTTGGGCATGGTTTTGATGATTTCGATCATGCGCCGGCAGGCAGGCGATAGATAAGCGTCTTTGCGATAGACCGCTCCAAGCCATCGCGGCATCGTGGTCTCCGGTAGGACGATTTCGCGCAACGGTGAACCCACGCGCCCTTCGCCAAGATTGCGCACAGAAATAAAGCTCAAAAGATCACCATGTGCGATCATCCGCGGCAGAAGCGATAGCGAGCTGGTTTCTACTTGCAGGTCGGGTGAGCCGAGGTTGTGTGAGGCGAAGGCTTGCTCCAGCCATTTTCTGGTCGCGACGTGAGGACCAGGTAGAACCCAGCGATAGGTCAAAAGATCAGGCATTTTGACCTTCTTTTGAAACAACGGATGGCCGGCGCGGGCGACGACAACAACCCGATCTTCCAGCGCGGGAACGGAGGTAAATCCGCTGTCACCCTCCGTCAGAGGGCCGATGACGAGATCAAGGTACCCCTTGTCCAGAGAGGCGCGCAAAACGTCGTTCATCCCAATCACCAGCTCCATGGTGATTCCGGGCGTCTCCTTCAGCATTGTGGCGTAGAGAGATGGCAGAAGATATTCCGTGGTGGTGGCGCCGGAGCCAACCCGAACATGGCCGACCGAGCCGCGCGCCACATCTCGCACTTCCCTGACGGTCATCTCGACGCTGTTACGCAGCTGGCGTGTGCGGGCAAGGAGTGCGTCTCCGACCGACGTTAGGCGCAGACCACGGCCCGAACGCTCGAAAAGCTCGGCGTTCAGGTCTTCCTCCAGCCGGCGGATGCATTTGGTCAAAGCCGGCTGGGTGCGGCCGAGTTGCTCCGCGGCACGGCCTAGATGGCCGACCTCAGCGATCGTTTGAAAATAGGCCAGATCCCGCAACTCCATTCATAACCCCCAGTTTCCAAATGATGAGAATTAGAAAATAGACTTCATGGAACGGCGGATCAACAGTGACCACAACGAATCTGGAAACGAAATTCCAGAAGTTGAATCGGCTGGAATTCTAACTCGGCCGATCAACAGGGATGAGATGCCAGGCGCTTTTCCTCCATACGCGGAATTGCGACTGTTCTTGTAGGCCAGATAGCCGGCATTCCGCTGGCTTAAGGCCATACGGGGAAGGGGACGTTCGATGTTGGATCGGCGCACATTTGCGAGCACGCTGGTTGGCGCAGCAATTTGGCCGACGTTGGCACCGGCGCAGGGCGCGTCGAAGGTGACGCCGCTCTATTCCGTCGTGGGCGAGAACCTCACGCTGTACGATTTGGATATCGAAGCCGCAAACTTGACGCGGCGTAAGACAATTCAATTGCCAGGCAGCCTGCAATATGCCTGGCCGTCTCGTGACCGGCGTTTCTATTACGCCGTGGCGAGCAAACAGGGGATGGCGCCCGCTTCCCGCGATCCCAATCAACCGGCTGGGAATTTTGGTCTCGCGTTCCGTGTGGATCCTGTCAGCGGCGAACTTACACCGCATGGATCGCAGGTCACGCTGCCGTCGCGGCCGATTTATATGAGCCTCGACCACAGCAATCGCTTCATGATCACCTGCTACCCGGGGCCCGCCAATATCACCGTCCATCGTATCAACGAGGATGGCACTCTAGGCGATCAAGTGGCTCAGCCCGGCGATCTCGATTTTGGCAATTATCCGCACTGCATTCGCACTTCTCCTTCCAACAAGACCGTGGTGATGGTCACGCGGGGTAATAATCCGACCGAGAACCGGCCGGAAAATCCTGGGGCGATTAAGGTCTTTGGTTTCAATGAAGGCCGGCTCAGCAACATTGCTTCGCTCACAAATGGCCATGGTTTTGGGCCCCGCCATATGGATTTCGATCCTAAGAGCCGCTTCGCCTATTTCTGTTTGGAGCGCAACAACCGCCTCGATGTGTATGGGGTTAAGCCCGACAGCACACTGACCACCGAAGCGTTGTTCAAGCGCAGCACTTTGCGCGATCCCAACGACACCCATATCAGCGGCCAAGGGCCGGGCGCCATCCATGCCCATCCCAATGGCCGGATCGTCTATGTCAGCAATCGCAGTGAGCTCGCCACGGAACGCAATGGCAAAAAAGTATGGGTCGGGGGCGAGAACAACATCGCCGTGTTCTCCATCAACCAGAAGACCGGTGAGCCCACGCTGATCCAGACCGTCAACACGAATAGTGTGGAGCCCCGCACCTTCACGATGGATCCGAGCATGAAGATTCTGGTGGCAGCAAGCCAGGAAGCAATGCCGATTCTTTCCCAGGATGACGAAGGCGTCGCTTTCTCCTTACTGAGTGCTGGACTTTCGATCTTCCGTATCGCCGAAGACGGCAAACTCACCTTCGTGCGCAAAGTCGATGTCGACACGCCGTGTTGCAAGGAAGGGCAGGGCCCGCAAACACAGGGGATTCAGTTTTGGTGCGGCAGTTTGGCGGTCGCTTGAAGAGGTTGATGTGCGCGCGCGCAACGTCCCAGCGCACGCGCACTAAAGACGAAGGTCGATAGCATCGAGTTTTTCTCAAATCAAAAAAAATGCCGCTGCGTATCCAGTCCTAGACGCATTGTTCGAGCGGCGGGGTCCAAATCAGGACAGGGGAGAGTGCATTATGAGTCGCAAAGCCATTCAACGCGCCACCGGCCCAGTCAAAGGCCGGAATTTTCGCCATCTGAGCCGCAGCAGTGCGAGCGTGTTGGCATTGATGTCTGTGGCTGTTTGTGTTCACCCCGCGCTTGCCCAACAGGAACAGGCTGCCGCTGCGCCGGTCGAGCAAGTCGTGGTGACCGGATCTCGGCTCATTACAAACGGTGTTGACGCGCCAACGCCTGTGACGGTGGTCAACACGCAAGATCTGAAGACGACATCGCCTGGAGATTTTGCAGCAGCGCTGGAGCAACTGCCCGAGCTGGCCAATTCCACGGGCGTCGCAAGTCAAACTATTAGCTTCGCAGGCGGGCAGAGCTATCTCAACCTTCGTGGCCTGGGCAACAGCCGCACTTTAACACTGCTGGACGGCCAACGCATGGTTCCGGCTAATGTCCAAGGCCTTCCTGACATCAATCTTGTTCCGGATGCCATGATATCGCGCACCGATATCGTTACCGGCGGCGCATCCGCGGCCTATGGCTCTGACGCGGTGGCTGGCGTCGTCAATTTCATTCTCGATAATAACTTCACTGGCGTTAAGGGCTACGTCCAGGGTGGAATCTCCGACTATGACGATGGAGCGAGCGAACAGGTGTCGCTGACCGCCGGCGGCAACTTCTTCTCCGATCGTCTGCATGTGGTCACGAGCTTTGAATACAAGCACCAGGACTCAATCTATGAAGCCAGTCGCCCTTGGCTCATGAACGATGTCGCGGTCATATCCAACCCGAATGTGACGTCAAGGAATCCCGCGTCCCCGACCAATCCAAGCCGAATCATATCCAACAATGTGCAGAATTCGGCCGGGTCTCTTGGTGGTCTCATCGTTGGTGGCCCATTAAATGGCACGCAATTTGCGCCAAATGGAACGCCTGAGCCATTCGACTTTGGCACCGACCAAACTTCGAGCACGCAGGTTGGCGGGTCTGGCGTCAATGGCAATTTGTTTGGTGTGCTAGTCGGAGGCCTGACGCAGGCCGTCAATTACACCCACGCTGACTACAACTTCTCGGACGATTTTTCGGTTTTTGGCCAAGTTCAATTCGCTCACGATGTTGCCCCAACCACCAGCAGCGATCCAAATCGAGAAACTGGAACTGCTGCCTTCAATATCCTTTCGACTAATGCTTATCTTCCGGCATCCATCAAAACCGCAATGGCGGCAGACCATATCACCTCGCTCAGTCTGGGCCGTATAAGCGAGGACTTTGGGCGTTTCTGGGGCACGACGAATGAGGACACTTACAATTTTGTCGGGGGATTTCATGCGCTCATAAGAGACTGGAATGTGGACGGTTATGCGGAAACCGGCCAGGTAACTGAGGCGGTGCATGTATATAACGATGCAATTTTCGATAAAGCATTTCTTGCATCGAACGCTGTGGTCAATCCGGCCACTGGCCAGATCGTCTGCGCTTCGACTTTGAATCCGATCACCAATAATCCCTACGTTGCCGCCGAGGCCGTCGGTTGTCAGCCACTCGATGTATTCGGCAATGGCTCGCCATCTCCGTCTGCTCTCAAATATATACTGGGCACCGAGATCGATCACGTGATTTCACAGCAAAATGTCTTTGACCTTAGCGCGCACGGCGAGCCGTTCTCTCTTTGGGCGGGACCGGTTGGAATTGCGTTTGGCGGCACCTATCGAACTGTTGCGGCCAGGCAAACTGAACCAAATCTGCCAATTAATTCTGAGGTTCTCTCGAACACGAACATCCCCGGAATGCCGTCCGGCCTCAATGGCAAGCTCGGAGGCTATGAACTCAATGACGTGCAACCGCTGGCAGGCCGTATCTCTGTAGGAGAAGGCTTCCTGGAGACAGACGTTCCATTGGCTAAGGACGAGTGGTGGGCGAAATCTCTCAGCTTTGATGCTGCTGGGCGATTCACAGATTACAGTCAGAGCGGTGCGGTAACGACATGGAAGCTTGGGCTGGTCTATCAGCCAATAGACGACCTCAGGCTGCGCGTAACTGGTTCGGAAGATATTAGGGCACCTAATATCTCCGAGCTATACACCGCAGCGTCCGTTGGTGGCTTAGCTGTAACCGATCCGTTTAACAACAATCGCGTCAATCCCGGCGGGTATGGATATACGACAGGAAATCCCAACCTGAAGCCGGAGGACGCCCATCAAATTACGGCAGGCGCTACATATCAGCCTTCGTGGCTACCCGGATTCAGTGGTTCTGTTGACTATTATTTGATTTCCGTCGCGGGTGAGATCACGTCCATCGGGGCACAGTCCATCCTGAACTATTGCTATCAGGGTCAGGCGTCCATGTGCGCCCTCGTTACACGAGATCCGAGCACCGGCTACGTTACGGCAATACAGAACCCTCTCCTGAACATTGCGAGTGCGGTAACGGATGGTATCGACTTAGAGGCCGATTATCACGCGCATATGAGTGATTTTGTATCGAACTGGGTCGGCGATTTAAGGATAAGGCTTTTGTCCAATTTCTTGGACAATCTCAAATCGACAACCCCCGGGACTGCTGGGAACGTCACGATCAATCGGGCGGGCGATATTTCAAATACACAATCACCGCACTGGCGTGCAAACCTGACGGTCAATTACGATCTTGATGCCTGGGGCGCTGTTGTGCGTGAGCGCTATATCGGTGCCGGATTGTTCGACAGTACTTTCAATTTCGCCAAATATGGGTTCGCCAATGCGATCAGCGACAACGATGTAGGTGCTGTTTGGTATACAGATGCGACCGTCAATTATCACTTTGGTACGGATTTCGATCGCGAGGTCTATTTCACCGTCAACAATGTCTTCAATCGCAACCCCGCCGCCGACGGATTGTCCTCATTCTCAGTGGAGGCCACCCAGCCTATCGGAAAAACGCTTTATGATATGATCGGGCGGACTTACACATTGGGTATTCGCTTTAACCTCTAAGGTTGGGCTCCAGCGGAACAGCAAGGATTGATACGATGACAAAAGACCCAGAGTATTTGGAGCATTGCGCTAAAGAAGCGCGCGAATATTTTGAGAATAGCGCGGGGGTTTCGAGGCGGGCGTTGGCGAAGATCGCCATGGGAGGGGCTGCAGCCGTCACGATGCTCTCCAATATTCGCGCGGCAAATGCAGCGGCGGGCAATTCGCTGAGCAACGGCGCCGGCATCAAACTTTGCAGTCAGGGAAGCATCACTCCGACCGACGATGAGCTAAAATTCAACAACGAGGTGGGCTACAAGTATATTTATTGTGCGGCTCCCAGAGGCAAGCGGTTGTCGGTCGATGAGATGCTGGCGGCAAAGAAACGTTACGCTGACGCCGGCATCACCTTGCATTCGATACGCTGGCTCCTGGGCGGCAAGGGCGGCGACGACGTCAATGTGATGTTGCTGGGTCAGCCGGGCGCCGACCAGGCTCTCGAAGAGACAAGAAATTGGATCCGCGATACCGCCAAGGCGGGCTTTGACTATACCGGCTCGCGCCTCATGGTTACCGGCGTGTGGGAGAGCGGGGAAGTTGACATCCGCGGCGGGGCGATGGAGCGCGAATTTGATCCGACCAGTCCGAATGTTCATGCCGGCGACTATCTCGGCGACCTCGTGCCTGGAACGCCTCGTCCGGCCGGCGGTCTCAACACGCTCTATTGGGGCCGCGAATATACCTACGAAGAGGTGATGGCGAATTTCAAGAAATACATTGCCCAGGGCCTCGGTCCCGTGCTCGAGGAGAATAACGTCTTCCTAGCCTTCCACCCCGACGACCCGCCGGTCTTCAAGAGTCTCGGTGGCGTGGCCCGCATCATGTGTAACTATGAACGCTACAAAGCCATGTTTGCGGCTGCCAATAGCCCCAATATTGGCATCCAGATGTGCTGCGGTACCTGGAACGAGGGCGGTCCGCTTATGGGCAAGGATCTCCTTTCGGTGTTGAAAGAGTTCAACGACCTCAAGAAATACCGGGAAATCCATTTCCGCAATATCTCCAGCCCGCCGGTCAATGGCATGCCCCACTTCCATGAGACGTTCATGGATAACGGCTATTACGACATGTACAAAATCATGAAGACGCTGGTCGACATCGATTTCCAGGGGCTAGTTCATCTAGATCATCATCCGCAGATGGTGGGGGGCGAATATGCGTACCTGGCATATGCTGCAGGTTTCATGCACGCGTCCTTGGTGCGAGCAATGAACGAACCAAAGGGCACCCTCTAAGTTCATGGCACCAACATCTGTGGCGCGAAGAGGGATGCTTTTTCGCGACTAATCTTGAGGCTTAGATTTCCCTTGTGCCGCCATTTTCCCCCGGCAGCGCATCACTGGCCCGGACATGATGTCCGGGCTTTTTTTTAAAGACCGAATTTAGGCTTGGTGAAAGTCTTTGAAAAGTTAGCGCTGACGCGGGTCGCGCTACGCTCACGATCCGGAGGGATGCGATGCCGATGAAGTCCGTTCTATCAATGATATTTGTGGGCACCCTTGGCCTGTCGCCGAGCGCTCTGAGTGCAAGCCTGCTTTCGGCCGCCACACCTGCTCCAAAAGCCTACTTGGCAAATATTACGGACGTAACCAATCCGGAGAAACTTAAGGAATATCAGAAACAGGCACGCGGCGTTTGGCGGCCAAGTGTTGGTACGGGGTAAAGCAGCACAGGTGCAGGAACATCAAGGTGCGCTGCAAGGCATCGGCGCCATGCTTGGTGGTGGTGTTGGCGCCGAAACCATGTTTCTCGTCGGGATAGAGTACAAATTCGACCGGGGCGCCCAATCCCTTCACATGTTGCGCCAGCAATTCACTGTTCATCCAGGTGATGATGGTGTCGTCTTGACCATGCAGTAGCAGCATGGGCGGAAATCGCTTCTCCTCTATCCCGAAATTTTGCGCATCTGTACCGTAATAGATTATGGCGGCAGTGATGCCACTGTCTTGTGCTGCCGCGCCGGTGGCGATGGTGCCGCCGTCCGAGAAGCCGATCAATGCCACCTTGCCACTCGAATTGGGTTGGGCCTTCAGGTAATCGGCTAAATCGTCCACCAGCTTTGCCTAGTCACCGATGCGCGCCTCGAACACATTCTCGCCAGAGGCCAACCGTTTCATGTCGTCATCGCTGCGATAGTAGACCAGATAGGTGTCGAAGCCGCCGTTAGCCACAGCAGCTGCATAGCGGCTGTAATCCACGATCTGTCGTTCAAACCCACCCGCGCCATGTAGCATCAGTACCGAGGCTCGCGGCGCAGTGCCGGGCGCGCGGAACAAAGTGACCTGCACAGGACGTTCCTTGGCGGGCAGCTCGATCGTTTCCCCAGCACTGTCCTTGGCCTGCACGCCGGCAGCGGTGAAAAGCAAGGCGGCGATAATCAGGGCTCGGCGCATGGTCGCGGCACCTCCAGTAAGAACCCACCATTCCCTGTTTTTAGGGCGAATTTTCCCTGATATGACGCACAAGATTCCCTGTTATTCGGCGAGATGTACACTCTCTCGATATTCCGAAACGCCCATTTGGCGGGCTTTCCGGGGCATAGCGCCGGGATTTTCCCTCAATTCGCGAATTTTTCCCTGTTATCCGGCCGAAGTGAAGCGGAGACCGGTCCGATCGGGACTGCGCACACCACCATTCCGTCTTCGAGACTGGCCTTTTTCCTAGATGCATGGGTTTAACGGCGTTTCTCCGGCGAAGAACGCTTGATCACGCCGGCACGAAGTCTCCGTGGTGCCGAATCCCAGATTTCTGAGGGAGGCGGGGCCCATTGTCTCCGTGATCCATCAGATTTTTCCTTGCCTTGCATGCGGGAACGGAGTGGAGACCGGTTCGCGCGGTGCGGAGACGGGTTCGGTCGTATTCAAGAAGTTTGGCACAATCCCAGAATGTCGCGTTGCTTCTGCCAGCTTGGCGCAGATCTGCGAGGCGCGTGATGCCAATGCGACGGGGCAGGGCTCCCCTGACGGCTGCTTCAACGATGTCGGACGCCAAAAATGCCAAAGACATCGTCATGTGAACGGATCGCCTACTGCGATTTCTCGGGCTGCGATTTCGTCAGTGTCCTGCACTTTGCCGCCGGTGAGCTCCTGGAGCCACAAGCGGCCAAGAGCTATCGCGCGTTCGGCGAGCTGAAGGTAGCTTTATCTCAGAATCCAATTAGGGGTCCTGGCGGGCCCGCCAAATTTTTGTTCGCCGGCGATCGCCAACGAAGATTTGAGCAGGGAGCCTTGACCCCGGTTATTTGTGGTCCAGCCTCTGGTGCAGGAACGCCAGGGTCCGACGCAGGGCATCGGCACCATGCTTGGTAGTGGTGTTGGCGCCGAAACCATGCTTCTCGCCGGGATAGAGCACAAATTCGACCGGGGCGGCGGATCCCTTCACATGCTGCGCCAGCAATTCGCTGTTCATCCAGGTGATGGTGGTGTCGTCCTGGCCATGCAGTAGCAGCATGGGCGGAAATCGCTTCTCCTCGATGCCGAAATTTTGCGCGTCCGTGCCGTAATAGACCACGGCGGCGGTGATGCCAGTGTCTTGCGCTGCGGCGCCGGTGGCGATGGTGCCGCCGTCCGAAAAGCCGATCAGCGCCACCTTGCCGCTCGAATTCGTTTGCGCCTTCAGATAATCGGCCACATCGTCCACGAGCTTGGCCCAGTCGCCGATGCGCGCCTCGAACACATTCTCGCCCGCGGCCAGTCGTTTCATGTCGTCTTCGCTGCGGTAATAGACCAGATAGGCGTCGAAGCCGCTCTTGGCCACGGCGGCTGCATAGCGGCTGTAGTCCACGATCTGCCGTTCGAACCCGCCCGCGCCATGTAGCATCAACACCGAAGAGCGCGGCGCAGTGCCGGGCGCGCGGAACA
>Ga0206796_1018_pt1 | contig 39792 bp, 32 predicted proteins | sample Alteio_BWOrgCont_68_FD_152895 | JGI IMG/M metagenome (GOLD analysis project Ga0206796, IMG submission 152895) | Enriched cells from forest soil in Barre Woods Harvard Forest LTER site, Petersham, Massachusetts, United States -... | ecosystem: Environmental > Terrestrial > Soil > Temperate forest >...
AATCATCTATATTTTATTAATTTGGGCTTTTTTACATCATATGTGTGCTGGGATAAGATTCTTATTTTTGGATATTGATAAAGGCGTGGAAATTAAACGGGCAAAGACTACAGCAAGTGCTGTGGTAGTGATTAGTCTTATTTTAACTGTAATATTTGGAGTATTAATATGGTAAGACGTAATCTAACTGGAGCACACTATGGACTTACAAGTTGGTTACAGCAGAGAATAACCGCCATCATTATGCTAGTTATAGCTGTGGCATTTTTAATCTTTGTGGTAGTGATGGCAACAACCATAAATTCAAATATAGTTTCATGGCAGAACTTATTTCAATGTACTTTAGTTAAAATCTTTGCTCAGTTATTTTTCGCTGCATTATTATTGCATGCTTGGGTTGGTATTCGGGATATATGGATGGACTATGTTCAATCTAACTCAATTAAAATAACTTTACATCTATTAACTATCTTATGGTTATTTGCTAGTTTGATTTATTCAATTAAAATTATTTGGGCTTAAAAATTAAAAGGAAGTATTAAACATGGCTCTACCTATAATGAAATATGATGCAGTAATTGTTGGTGGTGGTGGTGCGGGATTACGTGCAGCTCTACAATTATCTGGTGCTGGAGTTAAAACAGTGGTCTTATCTAAAGTATTTCCAACACGTTCACATACTGCAGCAGCACAAGGTGGAATTTCGGCGGCCTTAGGTAATGTAGAAGATGATAATTGGCATTGGCATATGTATGATACGGTAAAGGGTGCTGACTGGTTAGGTGACCAAGATGCAATTGAGTTTATGTGTTCTAAAGCAATTGATGCTGTAGTTGAATTGGAACATTTTGGTATGCCATTTGACCGTTTAGAAAATGGTAAGATTTACCAACGCCCATTTGGTGGACACATGGCTGAGTTTGGTAAGAAACCAGTTAGGCGCGCTTGTGCTGTTGCGGATAGAACTGGTCATGCCATGCTACATACGCTTTATCAAAGAAACGTTGCTGCCAATACTCGCTTTTTAGTAGAGTGGATGGCCTTAGATTTGATTAAAAACGATGCAGGAGATGTGGTTGGAATTACTGCATTAGAGATGGAAACTGGAGAAGTCTATATTATTCATGCAAAAACAGTATTATTTGCAACTGGTGGTTCAGGGCGAATTTATCAAGCTTCAACTAACGCTTTTATTAATACTGGTGACGGAATTGGTATGGTACTTCGGGCTGGATTTCCGGTGGAAGACATTGAATTTTGGCAGTTTCATCCCACCGGTTTATATGGAGCTGGGGTACTAATTACTGAGGGTGTACGTGGTGAAGGTGGATATTTATTGAATTGTAATGGTGAGCGATTTATGGAACGTTATGCTCCAACTGCTAAAGATTTAGCGTCAAGAGATGTAGTATCTAGAGCCATGCAAATAGAAATTAATGAAGGTCGCGGGTGTGGTAAAAATAAAGATTACGTATTGTTAAAGTTAGATCATTTAGGTAAAGATGTAATTGATCAAAGGTTACCAGGGATTCGCGAAATTTCGCTCCAATTTTTAGGACTTGATCCAGTTAAAGAGCCAATTCCAGTAGTACCTACGTGTCATTATATGATGGGTGGAATTCCAACTAATTACCGAGGTGAAGTAGTGGTACCCAAGGGTGAGAATATGGAAAGTGTAGTTCCTGGATTTTATGCTGCTGGTGAATGTGCTTGTGCATCTGTTCATGGTGCTAATCGATTAGGAACTAATTCATTGTTGGATTTGATTATTTTTGGTAAATCTGCAGGCGATTCAATGCTTGAGTATATCAAATTACATCCAGAGCATAAAGAATTACCACAGGATGCAGCTGAGTTTTCTGTAGCCAGATTGGCTAAGCTGGATACCCAAATGAAGGGTCCAGTATTAGCTGAAGTTAGACATGCTATGCAAACAGTTATGCAGCAGCACGCCGGGGTGTTTAGAACTGCAAGAGTTTTAGATGAAGGGGTAGCTAAAATTGAAATTATTGCTAAAGAGGCAGAGCAGGTGTATATTAAAGATAAGTCTAAAGTGTTTAATACTGCACGAGTTGAGGCTTTAGAGTTTGCTAATACTATTTTAGTTGCAGTAGCTACCATGGTATGTGCAGCAGCACGTAAAGAATCACGTGGGGCACATGCTCGCGAAGATTTTCCAGAACGAGATGATGTAAATTTTATGCGGCATACGCTGTATTACAGTGAAGGGCATAAATTAGTATATAAAGAAGTACATACTAAACCATTGTCAGTAGAGTATATTCCACCGGCAAAACGTGTTTATTAAATAATTGATTAGTAGGATTTAGTTATGAGTAAAAAAATGAAATTCTCAATTTATCGGTATAATCCAGAAGTTGACCAAAAGCCTTATTATACGGATTATGAAATTGAATTAGATGCACATGATAAAAAGCTATTAAGTGCTTTGGTAAAAATTAAAGATTATACAGATGATTCAATTTCTTTTCGGCGTTCGTGTCGGGAAGGGATCTGTGGATCAGATGCGATTAATATTAACGGTAGAAATGGACTTGCTTGTTTAATTGATTTAGATAGTTTAAAAGAACCAGTGGTATTGCGTCCCATTCCTGGCTTACCGGTTATTCGTGATTTGATTGTAGATATGACCCAATTTTTTAATCAGTATAATGCGATTAAACCATATGTAGTTGATGATAGGCCAATGCCAGCACGTGAACGTCTACAGTCACCTGAAGAGAGAGATCAGCTAAATGGTGTAATTGAATGTATTTTATGCGCTTGTTGTTCTACTGCCTGCCCATCATTTTGGTGGAATCCAGACAAATTTTTAGGACCGGCAGCATTATTACATGCCTATCGTTTTGTGGCGGATACGCGTGACCAAATTACTAATCAACGTTTAGATGAACTAAATGATCCATATCGCTTATTTCGCTGTCATACGATCATGAACTGTGCTGATGTTTGTCCCAAATATTTAAATCCAACGCGAGCGATTGGAAAAATTAAAGAAATTATGGTTGGGAGAATGGCTTAACTTTAGATGAGTATTAATAAAGAAAAGCTAAAATGGCGTTCTCGCCGCTCAATGTTAGAGTTAGATTTATATTTTGATAGCTTCATTCAAGATAACGGGTTAAATAAGCTAACAGATAATGAGTTATTTGCTTATCGTGAATTACTTGATTTTGATGATGGCGATTTAGTATTACTCTTACAAGGTAAAAGGAGATTAGAAAATAACTTGCAGCAGCTAGTTGTTGATAAAATTCGTAATTTAGTAGTTAATTAAATATATTGTTTAGAACCAAATATTTTGCTCTAAAACAATGAAGTAAATGGAGCTAAAAAACGTAGGTTAGTAAGAAATTTAATAAATATTTATAGGAAGTTAAGATATGTCAAAAATGGTGAAAATAGATTTTGGTAATGGATCAGTAGTTGAAATGCCGATATTGAAGGCATCAATTGGTCAAGATGCAGTTGATATGCGTACTTTTGGTAATTCTGGGATGTGGAGTTATGATCCTGGATTTCTTTCAACTGCACCATGTGAATCAAAGATTACCTTTATCGATGGTGATAAGGGACAGTTATTTTATCGAGGTTATCCAATTGAACAGTTAGCAGAATATTCAACTCATTTAGAGGGTGCTTATTTACTGCTTCATGGTGAATTACCAACTCTAGCAGAAAAAGTGGTATTTGAAACTGCAATTACTCATCATACCATGATTAATGATCAATTGGTAAGTTTATATAAGGGTTTTCGGCGTGATGCACATCCCATGGCAATGGTAACTGGGATTGTGGGTGCATTAGCTGCATTTTATCCAGATGCATTTGACTTTAAATGTGAAAGAAATCGTCAAATTACTATTCATCGATTAATTGCAAAAATGCCAACAGTAGTTGCAATGTGTTATCGTTATACCCATGGGTTACCCTTTATGTACCCCAGAAATGATTTAAATTATGCTGCAAATTTTCTGCATATGATGTTTGCTACTCCATGTGAAGAATATAAAGTAGATCCAGTGATTGCTAAAGCTTTTGACCGGATTTTATTGTTACATGCTGATCATGAGCAAAATGCTTCAACTTCAACCGTACGTTTGGCTGGTAGTTCGGGTACGCATCCGTTTTCTGCTGTTGCTGCTGGAGTTGCTTGTTTATGGGGGCCTGCTCATGGCGGAGCTAATGAAGCCGTCTTAAAAATGTTGGATGAAATTGGCGATGAAACGCATGTAGATAGCTATGTTGCAGGAGTTAAAGATAAAAAATATCGCTTAATGGGTTTTGGCCATAGAGTGTATAAAAATATGGATCCGCGAGCTAAAATTATGCGTAAAACTTGTTATGAAGTTTTAGATGCGTTGGGTAAACATGATGATCCATTGTTTAAATTAGCTATGAAATTAGAAAAAGTGGCTTTGTCTGACCCATACTTTATTGAGAAAAAACTTTATCCTAATGTAGATTTTTACTCAGGTATAATTTTACGTGCAATTAATATTCCAGATTCGATGTTTACTGCAGTTTTTGCTTTAGCGAGGACCGTTGGTTGGCTCTCACACTGGCAAGAAATGATTAATGAAAAAGATTTAAAGATTAGTCGGCCACGGCAGTTATATACTGGTTACGCTTCGCGTGACTACGTTGCAGTTGAAAAGCGTTAAAGATAAAATTAAAGTTAAGCATCTTTTTTTAGGATTTTCTTTACTGTTGCCGATTATAGTTGGGGTAATTGCAGTTGTGTTTTACCCCAATTATTTAAGTCACTTTACACTACCTCATACTCTATTTCCTTTAATCTTATTTTTAATTATTTCGCCGGTTTTAGAAGAGGTTGTTTTTCGTGGCTTATTTCAGGATTTTTTATTAAGCTGGTTAAACAATAAATTTATTGCAATTGGCTTGTTAAATATTGGGTTTGCGGTCTTCCACTATAATATTAACCATGATCCAACCTATATGTTTTTAGTCTTTTGTTGTGGTATAATACTTAGTGTTCAAAAACTTAAATATGGAAAATTAATTTATCCAATATTTTTTCATGCGTATTATAATTTAAGTTTTATGTTTATGCACCTTACTTATGTTTTATGGTCACACTAACAATTTTATTAAAGATTAAAAATTATGATATTTTGCAAAAGACTTAGCTTACTGATTTTGGGTTTAATTGGTTTAAATTCGGCATTAGCAATGGAACGTTTAATTATAAAATATAAACCAACTGCCAGTCAAACTCAAGCAATGACCGCTGGCAAGTTAACTGCAAATCAATTGAGCATGCAGCAAATGCAGCCACTATCTATGAGTCAGGTACAACAAATGTCTAAGATTGCAGGTGTCTCGCTTAAAGAAGTTGACCAAATTGGAACTGGAGCACATGTATTAAGAATTGATAGTAATCTTAATCAACAACAATTACAACAAGTTATTGATAAACTTCGAGCTCAATCTAACCTTGAGTATGTAGAGGAAGATCACATTGTAAAGCCAATGGCGGTTGTGCCGCCACTCATTAATCCACTACAATGGGATATGGAGTCAACGTCATCACTTACCGGTCAATCATGGGTAGGGGATAATTTCACTGGAGTGTGGAATGTATTAGCTGAAAATAATCTTATTCCAGGAAGTGGTGTTGTAGTTGCAGTTGTGGATACAGGCTATACTCCTCACCCTAATTTTACTGATCAAAATATGTTAAATCATTTAGAACCTTTGGCTGGCAATCCTGGGGATTATGGTTATCAGTTTATTTCTGATTGCCGAATGGCAGGGAGTTGCCCAGCTGATACTCCAGACTCGGCTGCACAATTACCGCCTCAAGCCAATGGATTAGATTTAGGTACGTTTATTAGTGTTAGTGATACCAGTAATGCGTTTTTTGCTGGATGTCAAGTAGAGAGTTCTTCTTGGCACGGTACACATGTAACCGGAACGATTGTTGGCCAGGGTTATGCTAGCGAAGTTGGTGCAGAATCTGGTGGTATAGTTGGTGGTGCCTATGGTGCAATGGTAGTGCCAGTACGTGTTTTAGGTAAGTGTGGTGGATTTGATTCAGACGTAGAAGCTGGGATATTATGGGCTGCTGGACTTGCTACTTCAAATGGTAGTGGTGGAACAGTTCCTATCAACACTAATCCAGCTAAAGTGATTAATTTAAGTTTAGGTTCAGATACTTCATGTACTGCAGATATGCAAGATGCAATTACTCAAGCCATAAACCAGGGTGTAATTGTTGTAGCTGCTGCAGGCAATGGTAATCCTACTGGTACGCCAGCTAATGTGGCTAATTTTAACCCAGCCAGCTGTTCTGGCGTAATTTCTGTGGCAGCTAGAGGACCTTTAAAAGAATTGGCATTTTATAGCAACTATGGCGCAACAACCATTACTGCTTCAGGTGGTGATTTTCCTCCAAATACTGGTGCAGAAGATGAAATATGGTCTACAGTTTGGTCATCTCCAGAATCTTATCAACCTGAATCTCTAGGTGGAAGTGGAACTTTTATATTTTACCAAGGTACGTCTCAAGCGACTCCGCATGTGAGTGCGGCTATTGCTGATATTATTAGCTATTTAAATAGTATTAGTCAACCTTATACTTATACTGGCATAATTAAAGTTTTGCAAAATTCTGCGATTACATATAATAACTGTAATAGTGGTGGTTGTGCAACCGATAAAGCTTTAGATGCAAAAAGTGCCATTAATTACACTATAGCTAACCCAGCAGTTGCAAATCAAGCCAACCCAACTCCACCACCACCCACTCCACCTCCACTATTTGGCGGAGGTGGCGGTGGTTGTGCAGTGATCCAAAATGGTGATGATATTGGATTGCTTTTAGTCTTACTCTTAATTGCAGGTGGATATTTATATCGTAGGAAAAAATTTAATTATAAAAAGGCAGAGCAAAATGACAGCGATGACGGAAAATTGGAATAGCTCATATTTATATGGAACTAATGCTGATTTTATTGAAGAATTATATGAAAGATATTTAGCTGATCCTTTAAATCTTGAGCCAAGATGGAAAAACTATTTTGACTCGTTACAAGATGGTGGAAAGAAAGATGTAGCACAAGGGGATTTAAAAGAAAAATTTGCGATAATTACCCAACAGCCAAATTTTTCTTTGGAAAGTGGTGAAGTAAATCATTCTCAAGCTCAAGTATGGCGATTAATTGAAGCTTATCGGATTCTGGGTGTTACTTATGCAGATTTAGATCCATTAGAGCGTAAAGCTAGAATTCGCCCAAAGGAATTAGACTTAGCAACATATGGCTTAACTAATGAATTAAATAACGAGTTTTACGCTGATTTAGATTTTGCTAGTGCACCTAAATTGGCATTAAAGGATATTGTAGCAAAATATGATGCAATTTATTCAAGTAAGGTTGGCTTTGAGTTTGCTCACATTGGTGATTTGGCGGAACAGGAGTGGCTAAAAAATTATGTTGAAACTAAGTATTTAAATTATACTTTAGCTAATGATGAGAAACTGCAATTATTACAAAAACTTACTGAAGCTGAAGGGTTAGAACGTTATTTACATGTTAAATATGTAGGTCAAAAGCGTTTTTCTTTAGAAGGTGGTGATAGTTTCATCCCGGCACTAGACCGAGTGATTAACCAGGCAAGTAAACATGGAGTTAAGGAAATATATATTGGTATGGCCCATCGTGGTCGATTAAATACTTTAGTAAATATTGTAGGTAAGTTACCAAAAAAGCTATTTGATGAATTTGAGGGTAATTATCCTACGGTTGATTTTATGTTAAGTGGGGATGTTAAGTATCATAAAGGTGGTAAGTGTAATTATATAACTAAGCATGGAATGGTTAAAACCACTTTAGCTTTTAATCCTTCGCATTTAGAAGTGGTTAATCCAGTAGTAAATGGAATTGTTCGCGCGCGTCAAGATAAAATCGCTAGTCCTGATTCGGTTATGGGAATTTTGGTCCATGGTGATTCGGCATTAATTGGCTTAGGTACGAATCAAGGGGTATTTAATATGTCGCAAACCCGTGCTTATGGTGTAGATGGCATGCTTCATATTGTAATTAATAACCAACTAGGATTTACTAATTCTGATATACGCGATAATCGTTCTTCACGTTATTGTACTGATATTGCTAAGATGGCAGAAGCACCAGTAATTCATGTGAATGCTGATGATATGGAAAGTATTGCTTTTGTAATGGATTTGGCTGTTGATTATCGCAGCAAATTTAAAAAAGATATTATGCTAGATTTAGTGGGTTTTAGACGACATGGACATAATGAATCAGATGACCCAACCTTAACTCAACCGCTAATGTATCGCCAAGTAAAGGCTCATCCTGGTGCGCGTAAATTATATGCGGATAAATTAGTCGCCAATGGGACATTAACCGAAGATGACGTCTTGAAAATGGCGGAAGATTATCGTTTAGGTTTAAATCAAGGTGTGCACATAAAAGCTGATACTATGCAAGTATTATCTTGGTATGATGAATTTGATATTAAACCGGTATTAAAGGCTAAATCGTTAGATAAGATTTCTACCGTAGTCGAAAATAAACAAATTTTAGCTATTACCAATGCAGTAACTATATTACCTACTCCTGAATTTAAGCTTCACCCAACATTGGCACGCTTACTTGAAGTACGTAAAGCCATGGGGCAAGGTGAACAGCCAATTGATTTTGGTATGGCCGAAACTTTAGCCTATGGTAGTTTATTACAACAAGGCATAAGTGTTAGAATTAGTGGTGAAGATACGGCACGTGGTACATTTTCTCATCGCCAAGCCGTATGGCATGATGTAAATCGGGATGATTTATCGGATAGCGGTTATCTCCCATTAACTCGGCTTGAGAATAATAGTAAATTTCATATTTATGATTCAGTACTAAATGAAGAATGTGTCTTGGGTTTTGAATATGGTTATAGCACAACTAACTTACGTGATTTTGTAATGTGGGAAGCGCAATACGGTGATTTTGCCAATGGTGCCCAAGTAATAATTGATCAATATATTGCATCTGGTGAAGTTAAGTGGGGGCAACTAAGCAATGTAGCTTTAATGTTACCGCATGGGTTAGATGGAAGTGGGCCGGAACATTCATCTGCACGCTTAGAGCGTTTTTTACAGTTATGTGCTGAAAGTAATATACAAGTAGTTGTCCCGACCACAGCTGCGCAAATGTTTCACTTAATTAGGCATAAGGCTTTAACTAATTGGATTAAACCTTTAGTAATTATTATGTCTAAACGCTTATTACGCTTTAAAGGGGCAATGAGTTATGTTTCTGAATTTACTGGAGGTGGATTTAAAACAGTAATTACTGATGTAACGGTTAGAACAACTACGGTTAAGAAAGTAATTATATGTAGCGGTCAAGTATATTATGACTTATTGGAAGCTAGAAGTGAGCATACATTAGATAATGAAGTAGCAATTATTCGTCTTGAGCAACTTTATCCATTTCCTTTGGAATTATTAAAAAATGAGCTAAGCCAGTTTGTTAATGCCAAGAATTTTGTGTGGGTGCAAGAAGAGCCGCATAATCAAGGAGCATGGTTACAAATTCGGGATGGCTTGAATGCTATTTTAGGAGACAAGGGTCAATTTACCGAAGTAAGTCGCCCAGCTTCAGCTGCACCAGCATGTGGTATGAGTAAAATGCATACTGAACAGTTACAGCAACTATTAGTGGCTGCCTTTGCCTAATTTGGACCGCAGCGATTTATTTTTTTGATGCTAAGATAGATTCCTTGGCAATATGTTAAACTAGAGTCTGAATCTTTTATAAAGGAAACTAATTATGGAACATAAATTGCCCGTGTTGCCTTATGCGTTAGATGCTTTGCAACCACATATTTCTCAAGAAACTTTAGAGTATCATTATGGCAAACATCATCAAACTTATGTGACTAACTTAAATAATTTAATTAAAGGGACTGAGTTTGAAAATAGTCCTTTAGAAGAAATTATCAAAAAGTCATCAGGGGGAGTTTTTAATAATTCTGCTCAAATATGGAATCATACTTTTTATTGGCATTCACTAGCACCAAAAGCTGGAGGTGAACCTACGGGTGCACTCTTAGCGGCTATTGTTAAAAAATGGGGCTCGTTTGCTGAATTTAAAAAAGCCTTTACCCAAACTTGTGTGGGTACTTTTGGTTCAGGATGGGGTTGGTTAGTTAAAATGCCAAATGGGGAATTAGATTTAGCTTCAACTTCAAATGCAGCAACGCCTCTAACCAGTGCCAATAAACCGTTATTGACTTGTGATGTATGGGAACATGCCTATTATATTGACTATAGAAATAGTCGGCCGAATTATTTGGAAGCTTTTTGGCAATTAGTCAATTGGGATTTTGCCAGCAAAAATTTTGGTTAATGCTTAGCCTACATCAACGATAGCATCGTCATATAATATAAGTCGCAATCCGCACAGAACAAGCCGACTTTGCTTGTTCTGCCTGCACTTTATAAAGATCTGTGCTCTAATGCTGGTAGTCGTTTACGGATTTGCTCAATCTCTCTTTTCTCCATCTTACTTAAAATTACGCCTTCACCATCAGCTAAGACAGCTTTTATCGTCCCCCACGGATCAACTATCATGCTATGCCCAAAAGTATGTCGTCCATTTTCATGCATACCACCTTGTCCGGAAGCAATTACATAACATTGGTTTTCAATTGCTCGTGCTCGAAGTAAAATTTCCCAATGAGCCTGCCCGGTATGATGAACAAATGCTGCGGGCAAGATAATGGCATCAACACCTGCCATTCTACGAAATAATTCAGGGAATCTAAGGTCGTAGCATATAGTTAGACCAAAACAAAAGCCGTTAATGGTAAAGGTTACCACATCACTTCCACTTTGAAAGGTGAGACTTTCGTCAAAATGATACTTATGATCTTGAAACTTAAATAGATGAATTTTGTGATAATGACAGATCAATAATCCATCAGGATTATATACTAAAGTAGTATTATAACATTTACCACCAGTAGGGCATTTAATTGGTATAGTTCCAGCAACTAGATAAATGTGATTGGTTTTGGCTATAAGTGCAAGTTGTGATTGAATCTTACCGATACCTAATGTTTCAGTAATATTAGCGAATTCAGTATCTTGAGTATTTGCAATCCGAATAAAAAATTCGGGTAATACAACTAATTCCGCACCTTTTTCTGCGGCTTGTTGTATCAGATTTTGTGCTGTGTCTAAATTTTTTTGCCAGTCTAATACTGATACCATTTGAATTGCTGCAACAGTTAAGCTATTCTTCACTTTATCCTCCTAATTACCAATAGCTGAGTTAACATTATTAACGATTTGTTTTGAAACTTTAATTTGTTTTACATCGGGTTTGTCTAATGATCCAGTGACATGAAAGCTCAAAGCAAATAACTTATTAAATGGTTCGCCAAGAGCCCATTCAGCTACATAAGTTGCTATGCCAACGATTGGGTTTGCAGTTACCAAAGCTGCTCCAACTGCTACGCTAGAGCCTAAATTGGGGATTACGGATAAATATAAATTTAATGCATCATTTGCAATATCAATACTCCCGTTACTATTTACGGTAGCCATTGGCCCAGTCATATGTAAACTTTTGAGGATGATTTTATCATTGAGTAAGGATGCTTGCATGTTTAATTGACTAAAATAAAAACCATTTTCAAAAATGCTACTAAAATTCAATTTGGCAAAATTTATTATAGTCTGTAAATTAATCAAGCCAATAATTTTTCCTAGAATATTTCCAGTATTTACTTTCATAAATTTACCAGATTTCAAGTTAATATTTATATCAGCAGTAGCATGAGTTACATCAAAATCTTGCAGCTTGCCATTCCACTGTATCGAGGCTATAGCAGTTCCATTTCCTTTGGAAATAATATTGCTATAATTTAAGCTTTCGAGTAAGGCCCCTAAATCAGTAAAAGTTGCAGTTACATTCATATTTACAAAAGATTTTCGAATACCACATTCCATGCAATAATTAGTACCACTAAAAAGAATTTTAGCCGTATTGCCACTATTAATCTCACCACTTTCAATAATTAGGTCATGATCTCTTGGATATAGGTAAACGTTTAGATTACCTATATTATGGTTTTCATAGTACAGATGGTTGATAAATAACTCAATTTTAGGAAAGTCTAAATTTGGAATACTTGATTCATTGGTCAATTTAAGACTGTTAGATATAGATTTTAGGGCTGGCATATTATTAAGTGATTCCAACATAGCTCCAGCATTAAGAATTTGTAAGCGGTATTCCTCTTGCCTGAGTTTTTGGGATTGGCCATTAGCCATCTCATCTGTAATCGTAGTACGGAGATTAAAGTCATTTATGTATAGGTACAGTTGCTGTAGATTATAGGTATATGTACCGTAACCATTAGTTTGTACACTATTGATATTAAATATGGTTTTATCTTGAGTGACTAAAATATCTGCATAAGCTTTGTTGAAGTTAGTACTTTCAAGATAAAAATTATCTGTATTAAGTAATATTTCAATAGGTAAGATGCTTGATTCAGATTGCTCAGTATTAGTTAGGTTTAGTGTACTCTCATTAGTTATAGTTGTCATGGAACTAGAGGGTTGATTATTCACCATTATTTTTTTTACCATATCTAGCCAGTCTAGAGCATAAGTATCATTTAAATTGGCATTAACCATAATTTTGGCCTGATTTCGATTATCAGTGGCAAATTCTTCACGGCCAATTGCCAACTGTGCGGTCTTAATTTGTCCGTGTTGGTTTAAAAATATGTTACCAAAAAGTAGGTCTGCATAATTAAAATATATAGAAAAATTTGACTGATTGTTAGATAAAGTAAAGTTCATACTGCTAATACTGGATAGTTTTTTATAAAGTGGTTTAGCAACATCTAATTTTACACCAATTAAATTACTCTTGGCATTAAGTTTATCTATGCCATTTTGGTTTATATTAAAATAAATGTTGGTTAAGGCTCGTCCAGCTACCAAGTTGGATATGAATGGTAGATAATATTTGGCAACTTGTTGATAATCAAGATTAGGGACTAGGACTTTAAAATGGATTATCTCATTAGTTGTAGTATTGGCCGATAAGGTAGCTTCAGAGTCTAGAGCTTGAGCGTTAATCTGGTCAATTGTAATTCCACTTTCAGTAAAATATAATTTACCATTTACGTTATTTAAAACTGGAACAGGTAGGTTAAACTTAATCTGATTAGCCTGAAAATTATAAAAACCACTAACACTGGTATGCTTTGGATTAGCAAAAGGAACAGTTAAGTGTAAATTTGCATTACCATTGCCACTAGTAGTTACTTTTTCTGGGATTTTACCAATAATATCATTAATTGGAGTTTGGGCTAAATAATGCAAAAAGTTAGCTGTACTTCCAGTTGCAACACCATCGGCGGTGAGATAAACATTATTGGCTAACATATTGGGAATAGTTATAATGGATTTACCAATTTTATTCCCAGATATTTGTGCTCCATTAGCCATGATTAAAATTTTTTCGTTTCTGATTGCAAATGTACCATCCGCCCTATCAATTGTAGGCCAATCTTTTACATATTGCAATTTACCATTTACAAAATTGGCAGTAATATAAAATTTACCTCTACCATTGGCGTAAGGGAAGTCTTGTAGGTCACCTTGTAATTCAAGGTTACCATTAACTCCATAGCCGCCGATTAGAGCCATATCCAACCATTGATGTACATCGATACCAATTACTTTGGGTAAATAATCACCAACTTTACTAATTAAAACTTTATCTACATGTGCCGTTAAATCTAAGTAACCAATAGTTCCTGGGGTATAAATATATTTACCGTAAGCATTGCCCTTAAAATCAACGGTTTCAATGTCAGTTGGGTTAAGAATTACATCAATAGTTTTATCTTTATTGATATTCCAAGTTATTTTTGAGATAAGGGATTTAAATTTATATGGAATTAAAAATACTTTTTTGTAGTTTAAGGTACTATTTTTAAGAGCAAGATTGAGGATTCCCTTGGTGTTGGTTACGGATACATCACCACTGATATGATTTAAACTTGGAATAGCTTCATCTTTGGATGAAATAGAGAGATTATTAAATCTAATATATAACAGATATTGGTTGAGATTAAAAATACTTCCAACCCAACTAAATTTAATAATATCCAGATTACCATCCACACTAATAGCATGGATGGGTAACATTACTAAAAAATTATTAAAATTTTTGAGATTAGTGTTTATAACACTTAGATAACCATTTTGATTTATATTATATCTACCAATAACCTGTTTGTTGTTAAATACATAGCCATCTGGAGTGGCTATTGTTAAATTATTAGCTTCAATTTTATATTGAGTATCATTAACTAAATTTATCTGTAGATTGCCACCAAGTTTAGGAAAGCTTATAAAATTATTACTATGTTTAAGCGCATATTGAAAATTTTTAATATCAAAATTGGCGTATAAATATTGAAGTTTGCCCTTTTTTATTTGTGCATCTAAGGCTGTTTCGGCATTAAATCGATGTAATACCAGAATTTCTGGAAGATATTGTTGGAATGTCCCAGTTAAGGGAGCATGATTATTATAGGTTTGTACTTTAAGTTGGGCCTCACTCCAACTTTCAAATTGGGTAACTTTACCACCGTGCCAATTTAAAGAGGCATTAACTAAAGTAGCACTATTTTTTGCACCAATAGTTATGGCTAAATTATGTTTATGAAAATAGCTATTAGTAAGAGTTGTAGTGACATTTGCTAATTCTATTTGAGGTAAATTATGTTTCTTATCTGAGAAACTGAAATTAATATTTGATAATTTAATTGAATCTTGTTTTAAAATCCAGTTTTCCAGATCAATTGGACTATTTTTAGTATTTTCAAGGACTTTTTTGTCAGGATGATTAAGATTAATTCCATTAAATATAATGCTCCCATCAGCTAAGTACTCAAGATTAATGTTGGTTCCATCAATATTAATTTGTTTGAAAATTGGTTCCAGATTCCATAAACTAGAATAAGAAAATACAAATTCTAAGCGGTTAACACTAAATGTTTGTTTAACATTTGATGGATTGGATAATTTTACCTTATTAATAATAATTTCAGGTAAATAATAAGCATTGAGCTTGGTTTTAATACTTTCAACGTTAAGAGTATATCCGGTATGATGATAGATTACATTTTCAATTCGAGTTTTATAGCTATTTAAACTAAGAAATAAGAAGCTTGTGATTAAAATAGATATAGCAACTATTACAATATAAAATATTGCTGCAAAAATTACTAGCTTTAGGAAAAGCTCTTTAAGTGTAGAAGATAGTAATTGCATATTATTTAATAAATTTGTCAGTTGAAATATTATGTTAAAATAGCGCTATTTCTAATAAAACTAAGAGTAACTACTCATCATAAAAGTAAATGAGGATTGCAAAAACGAAGCGTAAGCGCAGTTTCTGTGGTCAATGAGAAAGTCAGCAATATTCTTGTAGCTACTTTTTAGGTTAGTATCGGCTGCTATCATTGACGCAGCATAAGTAGTAACAACTAAGTATTATAACTTATATATGACGTGTCCTGGTTACAATTCTAGTTTTAACATTGGTTAAGTTGCAATCTTTTAGGTATGATTTGTATATTTGGCTACTTAGCCAATGTGCATATTAGTTATTAAACTTATGTTATAGTCAATGTGGGATGTAGAGTATATGAAATTGTCGATTTTAGCATCTAAAACTGGGAAGCCTAAAACCTATCCAGCTGAAATTTTTAAAGCTTATGATATTCGTGGAGTAGTAGAAACTCACCTAACCCCAGATATTGTGGAGGAAATTGGTAAAGTTTTAGGTACACTTACTTTAGAAGCTAAGGTTAAAGCTTTAGTAGTTGGTTATGATGGGCGTTTATCTAGTCCTGGTTTAGCTAAAAGATTGATTGCTGGAATATTAAAATCAGGTTGTGAGGTATATGATATTGGTGTAGTGACTACGCCAATGGTGTATTTTGCTAATTATGAATTAAAAACCTACTCTGGAGTTATGATTACAGGTAGTCATAATCCACCAGAATATAATGGTTTAAAAATGGTTATTGGGGGTGAGACCTTATCCGGTGATAAAATTAAGAATATACATCAACGCTTGGAAAAAGGCGAGTTTAAAGATGGTATTACTACTGCAAAATATACCATGTATGATGTAGAAAGTGCTTATATAGAAAAAATAACCACGAGTGTAAAGCTTAAGCGTAAAATGAGTATTATTATTGATTGTGGTAACGGCGTAGCGGGTAATATTGCTCCTAAATTATATCGGCGAATGGGAGCAAAAGTATTAGGCCTTTATTGCGATGTAGATGGTAATTTTCCTAATCATCATCCTGATCCATCACAACCAGAAAATTTACAGGATCTAATGGCAGCGCTGGAAAATCCTGGAGCTGAAGTGGGGCTAGCTTTTGATGGAGACGGCGATCGACTAGGGGTAGTTGCTAAAAACGGTAATATTATTTATCCAGATCGACAAATGATGCTTTTTGTTGCTGATATTTTGGAGAAAAACCCTAAATCCAAGATTATTTATGATGTTAAGTCATCACGTCTTTTAGATAAATGGATCAAAGATCATGGTGGTACTCCAATTATGTGTCGAACAGGGCATTCATTTATTAAAGCTAAGATTAGGGAAACTAAAGCAGTTTTAGCTGGCGAAATGTCCGGGCATATTTTCTTTAATGACCGTTGGTTTGGGGTGGATGATGGAGTTTATGCTGGGGCACGCCTCTTAGAAATATTATCTCAAGTAGAAGATCCATCAGCATTATTAAATGCATTACCTAATGCGATTTCAACTCCCGAAATTAATATTCAAGTAGGAGAGGGTAAACAACATAAAATTATGGAAAAATTACAAAAGGCAGCTAAATTTCCAGGATGTGAAAGTATTATTACTGTGGATGGCTTACGGGTTGAATATGCCGATGGTTTTGGTTTAGTCAGAGCATCCAATACTACCTCCGTATTAGTCTTGCGTTTTGAAGCTGAAACTGAAACTGGGTTAAAGCGTATTCAGGAACAATTCCGGAAAAATTTAGCTAAATTTGTAACTAAAATAAATTTTTAAATGAAATAACCTGCTTATGTTAGACTTATCTACAATTCAAAAAATTGCGGTATATATTATACCTTTAATTTTTGCAATTACGTTGCATGAAGCTGCTCATGCTTATATGGCACGGAAATATGGTGATAATACAGCCCAATTAATGGGGCGGCTAACCCTTAATCCACTCCCGCACATTGACCCAATTGGTACACTTTTATTTCCTTTGATTGGAATTGTTATGGGGGGATTTATTTTTGGTTGGGCTAAGCCGGTACCAATTAATTATTCGCGCTTACATAATCCCAAGCGTGATTTATTTTGGGTAGCAATAGCTGGTCCAATTTCCAATTTTGCTATGGCATTAATTTGGGCATTATTATTAAAAGTCTCGCTTAATTTTAATAGCTATTTTGGTACGCCATTAAATTTAATGGCTCAAGCTGGGATTACCATTAATATTAGCTTAATGTTATTAAACTTATTGCCAATTTTACCTTTAGATGGTGGTAGAATCTTATTTTCACTGCTGCCTAATAAACAGGCAACTCAATACGCAAAAATTGAGCCCTATGGGATGTGGATATTGATTTTACTATTATTGATGGGTGGACTTACATATATAATTCAGCCAATATATTCACTAATAGTTGGAATTATTTTAGCTTTACTCCAATAATTTAAATAGGATAGAAATTACATTATGAATAATCATTCACGGATTTTATCCGGAATGCGTCCAACTGGTCGTCTACACCTTGGCCATTACCATGGAGCAATTAAAAATTGGATAAATTTGCAATATGAGCATGAGTGTTATTTTATGGTTGCGGATTTACATGCTTTAACTACTGGCTACGAGGAAACTAAAGGTATTGAACAAAATATCTATGAGATGGTTATTGATTGGTTAGCTTGTGGAGTTGACCCATCCCAAGCTATCATATTTATTCAATCTCATGTTCCAGCCCATGCCGAATTACATTTATTACTTTCCATGATTACCCCACTGAGTTGGTTGGAACGAGTACCAACTTATAAAGAACAAATGGAAAGATTATCTTTTAAAGATTTGGGAACTTATGGATTCTTAGGTTATCCATTACTTCAAAGTGCAGACATTTTATTATATAATGCTAAATATGTGCCGGTTGGTGAAGATCAGGTATGTCATGTTGAATTAACCCGAGAAATTGCTCGCCGCTTTAATCATATGTATGGGCGTGAGCTTGGTTTTGAAGAAAAAGCTCATGAAGCAATTAGAAAATTAGGTACCAAAAAAGCAGCACTCTATGAAGAATTATTAGTGAATTATCAACAAAATGGTGATGAAGAGGCATTGGAAAAAGCTCGGTTTTTATTAGCTGATGCAGTTAATTTATCGATTAATGAAGAAGAGCGGTTATTTGCATTCTTAGAAAATAAGTCGAAAGTGATCTTGATTGAACCACATGCATTAATTACTCAAACTCCAAAACTAACTGGTGTAGATGGTCAAAAAATGTCTAAATCATATAATAATACGCTAATGTTAAGAGAAGATGCAGATTCAATTAATAAAAAAATTAAAGCAATGCCAACCGATCCAGCACGAATAAGAAGAACTGATCCTGGAGATCCAGATAAGTGTCCGGTATGGCAACTGCACTTGGTATATAGTAACGATGGTACAAAAGATTGGGTGAGATCTGGATGTATTTCTGCGGGGATTGGCTGCTTAGATTGTAAAAAACCACTAATTGAAGCAATTTGTACGGAACAGGCACAGTTTAATGAACGTGCAGCTCCCTATAGAGGTGATTATAATTTGGTTCGCAATCTTTTGGCTGATGGCGCAGAAAAGGCGACAGAAGTTGCAAATAATACATTACAAGAAGTTAAACAAGCAATGAATATTTTATACTAGGAACAGTTGTGGCTATTGTTATAAAAAATGTACAAGATATTGAATATATGCGAATTTCATGTAAGTTAGCTGCAGAAGTATTAGATTATATTGTACCATTTGTAGAACCTGGAGTTACGACTAATCAATTAGATAAGCTGTGTCATGACTATATTTTCAATGTACAACATGCAGTCCCATCACCACTTAATTATCCCAATCCAAATCCTAGTGGTCCAGCATATCCCAAATCGATTTGTACTTCAGTTAATAGTGAGATTTGTCATGGTATTCCCAGTGATAAGCCATTAAAAGATGGTGATATAGTAAATATTGATGTTACGGTGTACAAAAATGGTTATCATGGCGATACCTCGCGCATGTTTTATGTGGGTACGCATGTCTCACAACATGCTAAACGCTTATGTCAAGTCACATATGAATGTATGTGGTTAGGAATCAATCAGGTCATGCCAGGTGGTTATTTGGGTGATATTGGTGCGGTGATTCAACAGTATGCCGAGAAAAATGGTTATAGTGTGGTTCAAGAATTTTGTGGACATGGTGTAGGTAAAGTTTTTCATGAAGAACCACAGGTATTACATTATGGACGGAAGGGTAGTGGAGCACAATTGCTCCCGGGTATGATTTTTACGATTGAGCCAATGATTAATCAGGGGCGGCGCCAGGTTCGTTTTCTAGGCAATGGTTGGACTGCAGTTACTAAGGATAGGAGCCTATCAGCACAGTGGGAGCACTCAGTACTAGTTACTGATACTGGCTATGAAGTCTTAACCATTTCGCCAAATATGCCAACACCACCAGGGTTTATTAAATCTTTAGCTTAATCCGGGGTTTAAATTGTGAGGAAAAGTTGTGGCAATTTAGTTATGGAGCATTTAATAAGATGCATATTTTTCAAGAAGTTATTGCGAGGATTATATAACAAGACCAATTGTCATTTTTAGGTAAAGCAGTGAAATCTAAAATATTAAACCAAATACTTTTCTCTGGAATATGTTACTTCTTGCTTAATTATGCTTATGCCGAAAATAATGTCCGCCATATTTTTCCATTGGATAATTATGTGCAGCAAGTTAATTTTTGGTTACGTCCAACAGCTGTAGCTTATAAGCAGAATCTACTTGGCGCTAATTATCAAAACGCACGACTTAAACAGCTCAAGCATCTGTATTTTGGTACTGAATGTTCTGATACTTCACCATGGAGTAAAGCTTATATACAATCTTTATTGGCAGCAAATACGCATAAAACCATTTATTCTGGTGAAGAATATTATTTACATACCTTTAATAATCAAGGCAAAGCAGAGAATAAGCTAGGTTATACCATGAATTATCGGGTGCATAATGAAAACTGGATTCAAACTATCCAGATCAATATGAATCTTTCTCAGTTGCAAAGCCTAAGTTATAATCAGCACAATCGGGCTATTGCTACAGATAATATGCTCCTACGCATCTTACCAACTAATGATCCATCCTTTTTTAATAATAGTCTACCAGGTGAGGGTTATCCACTAGATAACTTGCAGGCTTCAAGTATTTATGCAGGAACTCCGCTATATATAATTGGTAGTAGTAGCGACCAACAATGGTTATTAATTTTAGCGCCAGATTATATTGGTTGGGTCTCCAATAAAGCTGTGGCACGTGTAGATAATAAATTTATTCAAAGGTGGCAAAAAGCAGCGTATGCTAAATTAGCTGGAATTATCCAAACTAATGTTAGCTTGATAGATCAGAACAATAATTATCGGTTTACTGGTTATGTAGGTATGATTTTACCTATTTTAAGTGAGAATACGAAGCAGATTAAAGTTATGTTAGCAGTAAAACAACTTAATGGTACGGCAACAATTCAAAATGCTGTATTACCTAAAACTGCAGTAGTAAGATTACCGCTAATGGCAACACCTGAGAATTTTGCGCGGATAATTAAAACCTTGCAATTGCGACCTTATGGTTGGGGTGGCTTAGGTTTTTATAATGATTGTTCTGCGGAAATGAAAGCTATTTTTAGCGTGTTTGGCATTTATTTACCCAGAAACACTAGCAATCAGGGATTAGCTGGTAAAGTGGTTGATTTAAAAACTGCAACACCAGCTAACCGCTTAGCTTATGTTATAAAAAATGCAGTGCCTTTACTCACTTTAATCCATATTAAAGGTCACATTCTATTATATATCGGCAATTATGTGGGATCGAATGGGCTACTTGTTCCCTTATCCTACCAGCAAAGATGGGGCATAGCACCCTATGATCAAAGTTATCGTGCTATAGTTGGTCAGTCAGTATTTTTACCGTTATTATCAAAATATCTGGAGGAGCCAAATTTAGCGCCTGAAGTAACAAGTAGCGTATTTGAGCTAATTTATCTAAATCAGTGGCCATTACATCCATTAAAGCAGGACTTATCTGAGCTATTGTACTAAGCAGATTGATTCAAATGGAAGTAGTTTAGATGATACTCAAGTCAATCATCTTGGATATGAATAAGTCCGATTATTCTATCCCGAATTATTACACAAAACCTAAATTGCTGTTATATTTTAATTTTGATATTCATTACAATCAGAGATGGTTATACTAGTATCAGTAATGTTTACTGTGGCTGCAAAGCTAAGCGTTCCTCCCACATTCGAATAATGAGCATAGAATCCAGCATCAGAGTTATAGCGTTCTAGCACTGGACAATTATTTATAATATTAATGAAACCTATCGTAGTTATATCAAGTCCTGGTTCAAGCGTTTCACGGTCTATATTAGATTGAGAGTAGGTTAACGGCGGATAATACTCATTGGTAGTTACAGTATCCTGATATCCACACTGGTTTCCATTAACCCCATCATAAGCTGCACAGGCATTTATAAATACCATAACATCACACTTAACACAACTATTACTAATGGTAATAGTTGTGTTAAGTGTAGCATCTTCATCTGCAAATGCAATACTTAAAAATATAATTAAAGATGTAAATAAAAGTAAATTTTTCATAATATCTCACCTTAAAATGCATTTTTCTATCAAATAGATAAGTCTAATATTATATTGGTACGTATTATAACATAATCTTAAATTAAAAATGCAATAATAATTAATAATTTTTTATTAAATACAACTAAAAGAGCTTTTTTGGATAATAATTAAGGATTAGATTAATGGACTACAACGACAGATTTATGTTAATAATTTTTGTTAAAAAAAGCGCTTTTAATTGCACATTATTATTTATTGCAAATTAACATTTTATAGGCGAATTGTAGTAAAATGTGAACTAAACGGTTTAGTTCAATTTTAGGAGAAAGACTATGACTAAGCAAGCTCTTATCATGATTGATTATATTAATGATATTATCCATCCCGATGGAAAAATTGCCAGTTGCGCACCAATGATACATAAAAATAAGATTATTGCCAAATGTAACAAAACTTTGAAATTGGCACGCAAAAAAGGAGTGCTAATTATTTGGATTAAAGTTGCTTTTAGTCAAGGTTATCCTGAAATTTATGCGAGCTCACCCATATTTGGTGGAGCAAAAAAACATCAGGCATTATTAAAAAATTCTTGGGGTACTGAACTTATTACGGAGCTAGATTATAAAGAAAGTGAATTAATCATCTATAAAAATAGAATTAGTCCTTTTTATGCAACTAATTTGGAATTAATTCTAAATTCAAATAAGATACAAGAACTTTATGTGGCTGGCGTAGCAACTCAATGGGCAGTTGAAGCTGCAGCTCGAGATGCGCATGATAGAAACTTTCAAGTAATGGTTTTACAAGATTTATGTGCCAGTGGTGAAATTGATGCTCATAATGCTACTTTAAAAACAATTAGTCGGATTGCCACTATTCTTAATAGTCCGGATGTATGGCAAAAATAAATTCATGGTTAAATAAACTAGGTATTCTTGAGATACTTCTAGCTGTATTCCCAGGAAGTATTTTAGCCTTTATATTTAAGAATGATCTATGGTTACTCGCCAGCTTTATGGCAGTTTGTGCCATAATGCCATTTGCCAGAAGCTATAAATATATAGCTCAAAGTATACTGCATTTAATAATAATTTTTTTATTGAGTATTGGATTATCTAAGTTAACCAATTCTGTATTGATATTTGTCCTAGTTTTAGTTGTTATCAGTTTAGTTTTAGGTTATATTGAAGCCAATAATGCTTTTTTAAAACCAAGTATTAGTTGGCTATTTATTGGTATAATTTATTCAAGTTTTAAATTATCCCACTATAGTCTAATCTATAGCCAATTTTTAGAAATTTTTGCGATTAGCCTAATTAGTGTAACCTTAAGCCTAATTTTGTCGCCACAACCTATAATTAAACAACATATCCAATTACATTTTAAATCTAGCTTAATTATTTCTTATGCTAAATATGTTCTACCTTTAATTATTACAATTATATTTTGGCAAATATTTAAAATAAAAGAAGCTGAATGGTTAATTTGGTCCAGTCTCTCAGTGATCAATCTGGAATTAGCTAAGTCTAAGGAGAAATCTATTCTCCGTTTCAAAGGGGTTTTAATTGGTGTGATTTTAGGCGTCATCTTAATTAGTCTTTTACCTGAAAATAACTGGCTTAATTATTTATATTTTGCTGGGATTTTATTTAGTTTACGCAGTTTTAATAGTTATTTTGTAGGTGTTATAGTACGTTCTACTTTTATTATTTTATATGCTAATCAAAATTTTATTGAAATTGGGAAATATCGGTTAATGAATATTTTACTTGGTATGTTAATTGGTTTTTTGTCTTCATATGTATTGAGCAAACTATCCAACAAACGACTCAACCTATATAAAATATAAGAAGATAACGATTGACATCTAATAGGTTAATGTATTATAATAACATAAGGTGGTATAGTGTTAAATTATTATTTAGAAAGATAAAAGATGAAAAATTCAAAATTATTTATTTTAATGAGTTCCTTAATAGGATTTATTAGTTTAGTTCAAGCTGATCATATGATCGGTTGTTACCCATGTTCATATACCTCAGCTTTGTCTTTAACTGACGATCCGGCTTATGTTGAAGGAACAGCTGCAATTAGTGATGGCTTCACAGCGGAGTGGTGGGATGGTCAGCAAAGTACTACTTTCTCATCCTACTACTGGTCTAATCCAAAGCATTATCAACTATTTTATTCATTTTGGTTAAGTATAGCTCCACCTAAACCAGTAACACTAGATTCTAGTTGTACAAGCATACCACAAGTAGAATTAATTAGTTTCAGTGCAAATGGCTATCCGGAATTTGAAATTGCAACTTCTGATAATCAATTCATGACCTTTACCATTACCTACGATGTAGGTCAAAATACTGCTAGTTGCACATATAACTAAGTTTTTGGACTTTTCATGTGAATATATGGATTGCATAATTTTAGTCTAGAGTTACTAATTCTAGGTGATTGATCTGTGTTTTTAAAAACCGTTCGCCAATGCTTTGAAATTTAGGTACAATCTCAGTCACAAAAAAACGATAATCTGGAGCAATGTTATCTAAATTAAACATCTTCATCATGCTTAAGGTTTGTACTAGTTCTTCACTAGTACTTATGGCTGGATCAATTAGATTTGTGTGTATTCCCATAATCTTAGCAATAACCTCTTTAATTAAGGGATAGTGGGTACAGCCTAAGATAAGAGTGTCAATTTGTTGTCTAATTAAAGGTTGTAGATATTCTCTGGCAATTAATTCCAAAGCTACATGATCGATGAATCCCTCTTCAATTAGTGGGACAAAAAGGGAGCAAGCTTGTGAAAATACTTGAACTTTTGGATTTAGTTTTTGGATGGCAGTAGGGTAGGCATCACTATTAATGGTTGCCGGAGTAGCAATTACTCCAATTTTATTATTTTTACTAGAAAAGGCACTGGCTTTACTACCAGATGAAATCACATCAATAACTGGAATATTTTTGGCTAAATTTTTTACTTCGTCTTTAGCCACAGCTGAGATAGTATTACATGCAATTACTATGGCTTTAACTTTCTGTGAGATTAAAAATTTAACTGTTTGCGCCGCAAATTTACGAATGGTGGTAACAGATTTAGTGCCATAAGGAAGCCTAGCAATATCGCCAAAATAGATTATGTTTTCATGAGGGAGTTTAGCCATGATTGTTTTAACCACGGTTAACCCTCCAATTCCAGAATCAAATACACCAATCGGATCACTATTTAAATGTGCCATATATTAACCTATTAAATCATACTTATACTTATCAAAGCGCTATTGTATAATGATATACTTGAATTGGGCCGAGATTTTTTTGAGGAGTTCTTAATTATGCATACTGTACCTACAAAACCTAGTGGTGATTTAGTCATAAAGACTCTAGCTATGCCTGGTGATACTAATTCTAATGGTGATATTTTTGGGGGTTGGGTTTTATCACAAATGGATTTGGGTGGGGGGATTATTGCCAAAACTCATTCACCATCTGGACGTGCAGTAACTGTTGCCGTTGATGGCATGTCTTTTATTAATCCAGTTACCGTAGGTGAAGTTGTTTCTTGTTATGCTAAAGTTCTAAAATTTGGGCGGACATCCATGCAGATAGAAATTGAAACTTGGGTTTATGATTATTTAACTCAAGACTCAAAAATAGTTACACGCGGCATATTTACTTATGTGGCAGTTGATAGTAATGGCCGGCCAATTGTTATATATCCAGCTCATTAAGTCTAAATTATTCTACAGATTATAAAAGAAATATAATGATAGTTCTACAAAATCAGAGAGCCTTAAATGTTTTTGATGTTGTAATTATTACTCTGGTACCTAATTTTGGTATTCGGTCATTATCTATTGCTGCAGGAATCGGACCATCTTCACTAATATTTTGGCTTATTGGTGCTTTATTCTTTCTTTTTCCTCTAGCCATTATTTGTGCGCAACTGTCTAGAGCCTACCCTCAAGAGGGAGGACTATATGCATGGACATTAAATGTTTTAGGTGAACAAAGTGGTTTTGTTGTAGCTTGGTTATATTGGTTAGCTAATATTTTTTATTATCCAGCCGTTTTAATTTTTTTAGCAACAAATATTGCTTATTTTTTAGGTAAGCCAGAGTTGGCTTTAAGTAAAACTTATATAACTTTAACTGTTTTACTAGTATTTTGGGTTATTGTACTAATAAGCTTACTAGGGGTAAAAAGAAATAAATATATTCTTGATTTTTGTGGAATAGCAGGAATAATTATACCAATTTTGGTATTAATCGGTTTTGGTTTTAGTACTTATTTTATTTTTGGTACTGTAGCAACAACTTTTGTCTGGCATAATTTTATTCCAGATAACCATATTGTGCATAATCTTTCATCTTTAACTATGATTATGTTTGCCATGGCTGGTATTGAGGTATCAACAACTTTTGCTAATTCAGTAAAAAATGCTAAGCATAACTTGTATTTAGGCTTATTAGTAGGCTGTGGCATAATGTTCATACTTTATGTTTTAGGAACATTTAGTATGAATATTTTGGCTGCACCTAGTACTATTCAAAAAACTTCTGGATTAATGCACGTATTTACAATAATTTCTCAAACTTATCATTTAACTTATTTAACTCGAATGATTATTTTTTTATTGGTTTTTTCTCAAATAGCTGCAATTATTGTTTGGCTACTGGCACCAATTATTATGTTTTTTAAATGCACTCCTCAAGGTATCTTACCTAAATGGTTACATAAATCTGATAAAAATGGTACGCCAGTTAATGCACTTTTATTTCAAGGTATTCTGGTTTCTTTAATTATAGTTTTGACAAATTTTTTGTCGAGTGTTAATGATATGTATCAAGTATTACTTTTAGTAACAACGGTTATAGCTTTTATTCCATACTTGTTTTTAGTTGTTGTTTATTTAAAAGCAAGAATAAGAGTAAATAGAATATTTTCTTATGTTGTTGGGTATAGCCTCTTTCTATCTTTGCTTTTAGCTATTATAGTCTCTTACATCCCTACTCCTGAGTTAAAAACTACTCATGCTATTATGATATACGAATCTGAATTAATTATCGGACCCGTATTTTTCATAATACTTGGCTGGTTATTATATAAATTAAAGAGAGATCATTAGTTACTAATTCGCTGGCATCCATAATACTTCGTGATTTATTTTTTTGCACGAGTAATTAGTGGGCGTTGCCGTCCATCTTTATTTAGTGCACGCATGATAATTTCGGCTTCATCAAATGGAACCGTAATAAATGAGAAATTATCTAAAATACGAATATCTTTAATTTTTCGTGCTGGAGTTTTAGCTTCAGTATTAAGTAGCTCCAACATCTTTCTTGGATTCATACCATCACGTTTACCTAAAGCCACAAATAGTTTAGTTTGATCTTCAAGACGCGGATTATTTTCACTGCGATCATCAAACCGCTGATTACTACTATTGTTACTATAGCTATTTCTTTCTTCAATATGCGCATAAGTATCTGGCAGAAACTCATCACCATAAACATGGCGTAGCACTGCAGCTAATGCTATTTCTGGTGAATGTTTAGCAATGACTGTGTTGGCTAATTCTACATATTGTGCATAATCTTTTTCAGTAATAATCTCATTGACAAAGGCCTCTAAGGCCTCTTTTTTAGCTATAATTACTTCACTAATTGTGGGTGCTTTTTGGCGTTTGATATTAGTTTTAGTCATCCGTTGAATTCGAGTTAATTGAAATGCTTCACGAGGAGTCACAAAAGTAATGGCAATACCTTTGTTACCCGCACGTCCAGTACGACCAATTCGGTGTACATAAGCTTCGGCTTCATTGGGAATTGAGTAGTTAATCACATGGGTTAAATTATTTACATCAATCCCACGTGCAGCAACATCGGTTGCAACTAAAATATTGATTTGCTTTTTTTTAAAACTGGCTAAAGTTTTATTTCTTAATGCTTGAGTAACATCACCATGAATTGCATCAGCAGCATAACCGCGTGATTTTAAGTGACTAGTAATCCCATCAGTTTCATATTTAGTTCGGGCAAAAATTATTCCGTAAAAATCGCGTTCAAAATCTAGTACGCGACATAAAGTGTCAAATTTATCAGATTCTCTAACTTCAAAATAAATTTGTTCAGTAAGATCCGGGGTAACTTCTTGATTTTCTACTTTAAGAATTTTATATTTTCCCATGTATTTTTTGGCAATATTTAAAATTGAAGGTGGCATTGTTGCTGAAAAAAATAACATTTTTTGCTTAACATTAGATTGTTTTAAAATTTCTTCAATTGCATCAATAAATCCCATATTGAGCATTTCGTCAGCTTCATCTAGAACAAAAAAATCTAAACTATTTAGTTTTAATATTTTACGCTCAAGTAAATCAATAATTCTTCCTGGAGTTCCAACAATGATATCTACTCCACGTTTAATATTTTTAATCTGCTGGTCAATTGATTGACCACCATATACCGGCAACACGCGCAAACGCTTTTCACCAATTAAGGTATAAATTTCATCAGATACTTGATTAGCCAATTCACGAGTTGGAGTTAAAATTAGTGCTTTAGTTATGCCAGGTTCAGCTACTAAAGTTTCAATGATTGGAATGGCAAAAGCCGCGGTTTTTCCTGTGCCAGTTTGAGCTTGACCAATAAAGTTGGATTGTTCTTTAAGAAATTCTGGAATTACCAGTGCTTGAATTGCACTAGGCTCCTCAAAACCTTTTTTTGCTAGTGCGTTTAGGGTCGATAGACTTAGTCCTAGATCTTTGAATGTAATATTTTGCATAGTAAACCTTCCTGGTTTGTAATTATGGCAAAACTAGCCACGGCAAAACATCGTCCGATTTCAAAGAAAATACTAATGATGAATACTAAAGAGTGGCCACTTTTGAAGTTATATTAAAAGTGAATAGAATAAATGGCCAAACTTTATACATTGGCCTAAGTTAAATTATCCACAAAGCACTCTATTATACATCATATGGAGTTGTTGGAGGACTTTAATTTAACCTATAAGAAACCTGTAAATGGAGCTAAAGACGCAGGTTATACAGAAGTCAATTAAAAAGTTTGGATAATATCTACGATATGTTCTACATCATTCATTAGAAAGAAATGAAGATTATTAAAATTATTTTTTAATAAATCTTGTATTTGTACTGTTGCCCATGTTTTACCAATCTCTATACCTGAGTCTGGATATTTGTGTAATTCAGTAACTAAATCATGAGGCAGGTCAATATTAAATAACTTGGGTATGCTTTGAACTTGTTTAATCGATTTAATTAACTTAAGTCCCGGAATAATGGGTACATTTATCCCATGAGCTTTACAAGCATTGACAAAAGCATAATATTTACTATTATCAAAAAACATTTGAGTGATTATATATTCTGCTCCAGCATCAACTTTTTGTTTTAAATAATGAATATCTGCTTCCATATTTGGTGCTTCAATATGCTTTTCAGGATAACCTGCAACCCCAATGCAAAACTTTAATGGTTCATATTCGGTTTCATCTAAAAATTGTCCTTTTTGCATATTATTTATTTGGGTTACTAAATCTTTAGAGTAGGTGTTGATTGATTTTTCTTTTACGATTTCTTTATTATAATTAAGATTATCACCTTTTAGAGCCAATACATTTTCTATGCCCAGATAATTTAATTCAATTAAGGTATTTTCGGTTTCCTCTTTGGAAAATCCTTGGCAGAGTAAATGAGCAACTGCATCAATGGCAAATTTATTTTGTATTACTCCACAAATTCCAATAGTTCCATGGCGTTTTTTATGAATTTTCTTACTAATTTTCCCATTAATATCTTCTTTATAAATTAAAGAGGAAGCGTGAGATGTGACATTAATCCAAGCTGGATTTAATGGCTTTATTTTGCTAATAATATCAAAAACTTGCCTTATATTATCTCCTTTTTTAGGAGGTAATATTTCATAACTAAAGCTAGGTTTGGTACTTTGATTAATATGGTCAATTACTTTCATTTGACTTTACTCGCAGATTTTACTTGTTTTTGAGCATTTTTAAATGCTTGTTTTAAATCAGCAATTAAATCTTCAGGATCTTCTATGCCAATAGATAAGCGGATTAAATCTGAAGGCATAGTTTGCTTGGTACTAGGTATGGCTAAGTGCGACATATATGTTGGAATACTAATTGAGCTGTGAATACTACCAAAACTAACCATAAGCTTAAATAGTTTGGTAGTATTTGCAATAATTTCAGATAATTTAGAATTGCCAGTTGCAATACAAATTATACTCCCATATCCACTGGTTTGTTTAGTATGAAGTTTAAAACTGGCATCCTCCAATAAGCTTGGGTAATAAAGTTGGGTAATTAGAGGTTCGGTCTGTAAATGTTCAAGTACTTTATGTGCATTACTTTGTTGTCGTTCAATTCTTAGGCCAAGAGTTTTTATTCCACGCGAAATTAACCAACATTCAAATGGAGCTAAAGCTGCTCCTTCGGCATTTTGAATGAAAGCAATTTTTTGTGCTAGCCCATCTTTGTTTACAATTAGAAAACCACCGGTTGCATCACTATGTCCAGATAAAAATTTAGTTGCTGAATGAACTACAATGTCTGCACCAAACTCTAAGGGTTGTTGGAGCCAAGGTGACATAAAACTATTATCTACGGCAAACAAAGCTTTATGTTTATGTGTAATAGCAGCAATTAATTTTAAATTGGCAATTTTTTGTAATGGATTTGATGGTGTTTCAAGAATTAGCATTTTAGTTGTTGCACTAAATGCATTTTCAATTTCTTTTAAGTTAGTTATATCAACAAATGATACCCCAATATTATAGTGCTCTTCTAATCGCTGGGTTAATAGTCGATAGGTTCCACCATAGATATCATTAGCAGCAATAATATGCTCTCCAGGCTTAAGTAGCCCGGTTAATGCATTTATTGCCGCCATACCACTAGAAAACGCAAAGGCATGTTTACCGTTTTCTAAAGTAGCAATTTGTTTTTCAACTACCGTTCGCGTTGGATTACCACTTCTAGTATAATGATACTTACCCATATCATTAATACTGTGTCCTACAAAAGTAGCGGTTTGATAAATTGGCATACTTGCAGAGTGATATGGATCATCCAGCCAATCATCAAAATTAACTAATTTTGTCCATTTTTTCATATGCTACTTTTTTCATATTTTTGACGAAGTAGTTTAGCTGCAGCAACCATATTGTGTAATGCTTCTTGAACTTCTCGCCAGTTTCTGGTTTTAAGTCCACAATCTGGATTAACCCAAAGTCTGTTGAGTGGAATATATTTAAGCATTTTTTCTAGTTGTTCTACGATTTCTGCAGTAGTTGGAATCCTTGGTGAGTGAATATCATAAACACCAGGTCCAATGTCATTCGGATATTTAAACACTTCAAATGCTTTTAATAATTCCATATTACCGCGCGATGTTTCAAGAGTTATAACGTCAGCATCTAAAGCTGCAATTGATTGTATAACATCATTAAATTCAGAATAACACATATGCGTATGAATCTGAGTTTCATCTGCTACACTACTACTTGAAATTTTAAATGAATATACGGCCCAATCTAAATAATTTTGCCAGTCCTTTTTCTTTAACGGTAGTGCTTCACGAAATGCTGGTTCATCTATTTGAATAATTTTAATTCCTGCTTTTTCTAGATCAGTTACTTCATCACGTAATGCAAGCGCAATCTGTAAGGCTGTATCCTTATGCGGTTGATCATCACGTACAAAAGACCAAGACAAAATTGTTACAGGTCCAGTGAGCATTCCTTTAACTGGTACTTTAGTTAAAGATTGTGCATATTCTAACCATTCAATTGTCATTGGCTTGGTCCGAGAGATATCACCATAGATAACTGGCGGTTTTACACATCTGGAGCCATAACTTTGTACCCAACCATTACTTGTAAACGTAAAGCCATTTAATAATTCACCAAAATACTCAACCATATCATTCCGTTCAGCTTCGCCATGAACTAATACCTCAAGGTTTAATGTTTCTTGTTTATGAATAGTTTCTTTTATTTCTTCACGGATTTTTAAAGTATACGTATTGATATCTAATTTGCCGTTTTTAAACTCTTGGCGAATTTTTCTAATTTCGGAAGTTTGTGGGAACGATCCAATAGTAGTTGTTGGAAAAAGAGGTAAATTTAACACTTCTGCTTGTTTTTTTACTCTTGTTGCAAAAGTATTTTTGCGGTTTGCCAAAGCTGGAGTTAAATCTTTAATTCGTTGTTTAACTTCATTATTATGAATACGATTGGAATTGGATCTAGACTTTAGTAGCAACTGATTTTCTTCAAGTAAGTTACTAATGGTATTATCACCATTAGCTAATCCATTGGCTAAAATAGTAACTTCTGCAACTTTTTGTTTAGCAAAAGCTAACCAACCTTTTATTTCATTATCTAATTTCAGTTCTGAATCTAAATCTACGGGAGAGTGCAATAAAGAACAACTAGTTGCTACCCAAAGATTTTCACCAAAATAAGGTTTTATCTCCTTTAAGAGTTTAAGACTTTTGTTTAAGTCAGTTTTCCAAATATTTCGACCATTTACTATTCCAACTGATAAAATTTTAGTATGTGGAAATTTTTGAATTATTTCGGTTAATTGATTATTATTAGAGCACAAGTCAATATGTAGTCCATGTATTGGCAATTTACTTACTATATCTAAGTTATTACCTAAATCACCAAAATAAGTAGCAAGTAAAGCATTAAGATTATTAAATTTAAGTTGTTCATAAGCAGAAATAAATGCTTTTTGCCAAACTTCTGGCAATTCTAAAGTTAAAATCGGTTCATCTATTTGGATCCAAGTTATATTTCTCTTTTTTAATTCTTCCAATATTTGATTGTAGGTAATTAGTAATGAATTAAGCAGACTTAATTTATCAAAATTGGTATTTTCTTTACCTAACCATAAGTAAGTTAATGGTCCAACTAATACTGGTTTTACATTATAATTAAGTTTCTGAGCTCTTTCAATAGAATTAAATAAATTTGTATTTGCAAGAGAAAATGTTTGATTTTGTTCAAATTCAGGAACCATATAGTGATAATTAGTATTAAACCACTTTTTCATGGCTAGTGCAGTAGTCTCTTTTTTATTTGGGGCTTGACCTCGTCCCATGGTAAAGATAGTGTCTAAATCTACATTCTTCCCTTTTACATGTTCAAATCTATCGGGTACTACGCCTAGCATTGCGCTTGTATCTAAAATATGATCATAATAAGAAAAGTCGCCAACAGTAATAAAACTAGCATTTTGATCAAACTGGATTTTCCAATTTTTTTCTTCAATTTTTTGACCCTTTTGCATAAGGTCATCTTGAGTAATTTCTTTTTTCCAATATGCTTCTACTGCACGTTTTAATTCGCGATTTGCTCCGATTCGTGGAAATCCTAAAATATGTTTTTTTGTCATTATATGCTCGCTTCTTAAAAATTATTAATTTTTTGTATAACCAATACCAAATTATAGCATCTATTTATGGCTTATAAATCTTTTACAAGTTATAGATAGAGGGTTGTCTAGTTTAATGCTGCGTTTAAATCGGCAATAATATCTTCTGGATTTTCAAGTCCAACAGACAAGCGAATTAAGCCATCAGTTATCCCAATTTTATTTCTTTGTTTTTTTGGAATTGGTCCATGTGTCATTGATGCTGGGTGGGTAATTAGCGATTCCACTGCACCCAAACTTTCTGCAAGTGTGGATAATAGTACTGAGTTCATAACTTTTATAGCTTTTTTATAACCACCTACTACTTCAAAAGCGATTATTCCACCATGACAACTCCCTAAATGTTGTCTTTGAGCCAGCTTATATTGAGGAAATGATTTTAGGCCAGGGTAGATAACTTTAGCAACTTTATGGTGTTCTTCTAAAAATTTTGCAATAATTAGTGCGTTTTCTGAATGTTTTTTAATCCGTAAATCAAGAGTTTTTAAGCCTTGGATAATTAGCCATGCATCAAAAGGAGATTGAATGGAGCCTAGTGTCTTACGATTAAAGTCAAAACTTGCATGATAATCTTGATTTTTTGTTAATAGTGCGCCTCCTACTGTTGCATTATGTCCATCAATATATTTTGTTGTAGAATATATTACAATGTCTGCACCTAAATCAAATGGTTTTTGTAAAATCGGACTTAAAAATGTATTATCCACCGCAAGTGGTAATTTATGTTTATGTGCAATAGCTGCAATTTTCTTAATATCATTTAATTTTAAGGTTGGATTAGCTGGTGTTTCAATAAAAATTAGACGAGTATTATCTTTAATTGCTTGACTAATATTTTCTGGATTAGATGCATCAACATAAGAAGCTGTTATATCAAACCTATCTAAAACTTGTTCGATTAAGCGTACTGTTCCACCATAAACTACATCAGAACATACAATATGTTCGCCAGCTCGAAGAATACTTAATAACAGTGTCGTTGTTGCAGCCATACCAGTTGCAAAGCATAATGCGTATTCTACACCTTCAATACCGGCTAATTTTTTTTCTAAAACAGATACTGTTGGATTTGATGCACGTGAATAAGTGTGTCCTTTGTCTACGCCAACTTGCTCTTGAGCATAGGTTGCAGTTTGATAAATTGGAGTTAAGATTGATCCAGTAACTGGGTCGGGAGTTATGCCACAATGAATACTTTTAGTTGCCGTCCCTGCAGCAGTTAAATCTTTTTGTGCATATCTACTTTTCATTATAGGTACTCCTAAATTATTTTAATTTGGCTAAGTTTTTAAAGTAATATAGAGTAAAATATCTATATAAAACTTTAGCCAAGCTAGTTAAAGTTATAAAACTGGAGTAGGTATGTACCAATTGGTTAGGATTAAGTAGATACTTACTCTTAAGTTACACGAACAGAAATTATTTTTATTGATTTAATTGATTAGATAATCACATAAGTGACATGGAGAATTGGCACATGGGTAAGGTAACAGAATAGTTAGAGAAGTTAATAAAAGATGGATTTTGGATTAGGTTATCTGCAATACAACATCGTTCTTGGCTAACAGAACCAGTTTTAGATTGATTCATGATTATTTCCTAAAATATTAATACATTTACCAAGTTATAATTATTAATAACTTGACGAATTCTAGCATATATATTTATTAATATGCAAATTTTTTATATTTTTTCCAGAACTCTCACTACAATTTTACTCTAAAGCGTATATTTAGTAAATAGAAGAGTAGTATAGAGTAGTGATTAATCAGAGTCACATAGGTAATTTAATCAAATAGTTTGCTAGTTCACCAAAATTTTTCGATTAGGATTAATATAAAAATAATTGTAGCAATTATAACTAATGTAACAGCAAAAGCTAGAATAGTGACTTCATGCATTAGAGTGACAATTATCCCAATAATGGCGGTTATAGCTACTCGAAAAAATGCTTGTAAACTACTTGCAGTACCTATACAATCGTGAAATTTACTCAAACTTGCTGACATAAAGCCGGGTGACAAAATTCCATAAATAAATGCGCTAAGACAGATTAGAGCCAAGAATAATGCTGCACTTTTAAGATGAAATATGGCAAAAATTAAGATTGAAAGACTAATTATAAAAAATAGAATTGAATTATGATAAAGGATTTTTTGCCGACTTACTCGCATAATCAGTCGTTGTAAGGCTCCTGTCCCTAGCATAATACATGCTGCGCTTATCCAATATAAAAAACTATTACTTAAAGCTGTAAATTTGAAGTAATGTTGGTATAAAAATGGACTTACTGCATAGTATAATAGATTAAATGACCAGATTAATCCAGCTGCAATAGCATAAATTAAAAATGACTTATCCTTTAATAATTTAATATAATTGATTAAAGTGTTTTTATAGGACACCACAGTTTTCTGCGAAATTGTTTCTGGTAGGTAAAGATAACTTAACCCAAAAATTATTAGATTAAATATAGCTAAAAACACAAAATTAGCTCGCCAGCCCATAAGAACAAAGATGAATCCACCAATTACTGGAGCCAGGGCTGGAGATAAAGATGAGGCCATTGCATACCAAGATAGTCCTTGTGTAAACTGAATGGGATCATGAATTTTATCGCTTAACATTGTTCGTGCAATAACTGGTGCACCACCGCTGCCAATACCAGTTATTATACGGCTTAGAATAAGTAAAACTATATTATTGGTAATAGCACTTAATAAGCATCCAAAAGCTGCAATTAAGAGAGAGTATAAAAGGATAGGTTTTCTACCAATTTTGTCCGACAATGGTCCATAAAATAGGATGGAGGATGATACGCCAAGAAGCATATAAAAAGATAAGGAACTTGCTGTTCCTGAGGTGATTTTAAGAGTTTCGGCCATGTTGGGTAATGCGGCAATATACAAGTCCATACCAAATGGCATAACAATGCCATAAAGACAGGCAAATAAAATTATGGGCCTATTTTTCATTTATAATTTTTCTCAATTTTGGTTAAAATTCCACGAATTAAGTCAATTTCGTTATGTTCTAATTCAGCTTTATTTAAAATGTGTTGTAATTTACGTTTAGTACGGAGCTCATTTTTATTTTTATAAAATTCTATTTTATGTAAGATACTATTCAAATGGTGTAATACACCTTGTTTATCCAGAAAACTTGCCAAATTTACTGATTTTTTTAATGAAGTAAGAGAACTATTATAGTTGTTGAATATTTCATAGGCAATAATTTGTACTGCTTGAGCTAAATTTAGGGAAGAATATTCTGGATTACCTGGTATAGTCATCATACGATTACATTTCTCTAGCTGTTCAATAGTCAGTCCATTTTTTTCACCGCCAAAAACAATTGCTATTGATTGTTGATTATTAATGGTTGCAATAATTTCACTAATGCTATCTTTAGGGGTAGCTAAACGCTGATTAAACTCGCGTTTTCTTGCAGTTAAAGCAAAGGCTAATGTGGTATTGACAAGTGCTTCATCTAATGTTGCAACAATTCTTGCTTGTTTTACTACATCTTTGGCATTACTGGCTAGAGCAAGCGAATGATCATCAGGTTTAACTAATGGTGCAACTAAGGTTAAATTATAGAGACCCATGGTTTTCATGGCTCGAGCTGCAGCACCAATATTTCCAGTATGCGAAGTATTACATAATATAATAGTTATATTACTAAAATATGCAGTCATGGCTATTTCACTTATATCGTTTCCCTTCATTTCAGACTTACCGATTTATTTTGGTTTAGTTCAAGCTTATTTAAACAACATATCATTGATTAAGATTGTTTCACTGCGTTCAGCACCAGTTGAGATAATATCAATTGGTGTAGTTACAATTTCTTCAATTCGTTTTAAATAATTTTTAGCTGTAGTTGGTAGTTTGGCGTATTCAGTAATCCCTGCCGTTGAGTCAGTCCAGCCTGGCATAGTTTCATAAATTGGCTCGCATTTAACTACCAAATCTGAACCAAAAGGTAAAATATCATATTTTTTACCATTTCGAATATAGCCCACACAAATTTTGATTTCTTCAATACCATCCATTACATCTAGTTTAGTCACACATAGCCCATCAACACCATTTATTTGGATTGAACGTTTTAATGCAGCGGCATCAAACCAACCACAACGACGTGCTCGACCCGTGGTTGCACCAAATTCCTTACCACGTTGAGCTAAACCCTCACCAATTTCATTAGTGAGCTCAGTGGGAAATGGACCAGAACCCACTCGTGTGGTATATGCTTTAACAATACCTAATACATAATCAATCATTTTTGGACTAATTCCACTGCCTGTAGCAGCAGCTCCAGCCACGCAATTAGAAGAAGTAACATAAGGATAAGTACCAAGATCAACATCAAGTAGTGTGCCTTGAGCGCCCTCAAAAATCACTTTTTGGTGGTTTTTACGGAGATTAAATAATTTACGAGATATATCAGAGACCAATGGTTTGATATCTTTGGCATAAGTTAATATACTATCACATATTTGATTAAAGTCGAGAACTGGAACATTGTAGTAATGTTCAAAGAGAAAATTATAATATTCTAAATTCTCTTTTAGTTTATTTGCAAAAATTGTTTGATCAAATAAATCTTGAATACGAATAGCTCTACGTGCCACTTTATCTTCATAGCTTGGCCCAATACCACGACCAGTAGTTCCAATTTTGGCTGTACCTTTTTTAGCTTCACGAGCTTGATCCATTCTTACATGATAGGGTAAGATAAGAGTACAAGCTTCAGAAATAGATAAATGATTACGGACATTTATTCCGAGTAGTTCTAGTTCACCAATTTCTTTTAATAGAGCTTCAGGAGATACAACTACACCATTGCCAATTAAACATTGAACTCCAGCATGCAAAATTCCTGATGGAAGTAGATGCAGCACCGTCTTTCGGCCATTAATAACTAAAGTATGCCCAGCGTTATGTCCACCTTGAAAACGTACTACCGCTTTGGCACTTTCAGTTAACCAATCAACAATTTTACCTTTTCCTTCATCCCCCCATTGTGTTCCAATAATTACAATATTATTCTGCATCAGCCTACCTTCTTTTACTATGTTTAAGTTTTACTAATGTAATCCCATCTCCACCTTGTTCATAGCTACCACTGGTATAGGCTAAGAGACGAGGGTGATGCTCTAAATAGTTACGTACACTTGCTTTTAATATAGATTGGTTATTTTCTGAATTATTGCCTTTGCCATGAATGATTTTTAAACAGGTATTACCAGGAGTATCATGTGCTGCTATAAATTGTTCTAATCTAGCTAAAGCTTGTACTTGAGTATAGCCATGTAAGTCAATCGATCCCAGAATTTTATACTTATCTTGGCGTAGGAATTTAAAGATATACTTTTGCCCATCAGTGCAATATTCAGCATTACTTTCAAACTTTCTATATATATCAGGTTCCGAGTGCGTAATTGAATTTACTATATGAGCTAATTGTTTGGTGGTTTTTTTAGTGGGAAGGATGGCTACATCTTGTTTAATTGGAGACACCCCTTTTTCTAAACAATATTCGCCAAATGAAAAATTTGAATCAAGCTTATTATTCTGCATATTAATTATTTTAAATCCTAATTCTTTATGCTGGTATTATACCAGTTTTAACTGGTATAATACTAAAAAAATATATTGGTGTAAGTTGTATTTTATCGCTGAATTAAAAGTCATAGCATAAGGTAATCCACCTTTAAACAACAAAAATATTTAATGCTGTACTATAAATTATGTATTATAATACGATATTTAACTCTTTAGTTAGTATGGGTTATGTCACATAAAATTGAACCAACTGATGATTCATTAAATATCAACACTAATTTTACTCATAATTTGCAATATTTAATGCAAAAAAATAAGCTCACAGCAGTTGATTTAGCTGTAAACATAGGAGTTTCTGCTGAATTAATTGGTAAGTTAAAAAATGGATCATTGAGTAATCCTACATTAAAGGTATTAGCTGGAATAAGTAAATATTTTAATCTATCGTTACAAGATTTAGTCTTTAAGAGAATTGGCCACATTATATATAACCCACGCTTTAATCTGGTTAAGCATATTCCAGTGGTTGAATGGAATAACATTTTAAATTGGCAAGAAATAGAGCCAGTAACTTATTTAGTGAGCGACAAGATTTACAATGATGATACGCTTGCTCTTTTTTTAGATCATGATTATGGGCCGTTTCCAGAAGGGGCATATGTCTTTGTAGATCCTCAATTAGTACCTAAGAATAATGATTATGTT
>Ga0206796_1019_pt1 | contig 39496 bp, 32 predicted proteins | sample Alteio_BWOrgCont_68_FD_152895 | JGI IMG/M metagenome (GOLD analysis project Ga0206796, IMG submission 152895) | Enriched cells from forest soil in Barre Woods Harvard Forest LTER site, Petersham, Massachusetts, United States -... | ecosystem: Environmental > Terrestrial > Soil > Temperate forest >...
GACCAACGACCAGTGGATCATGGATCGTACGGGGATCCGTGAACGGCATGTGCTGGCCAAGGGGCTGGGCACGAGCGACATTTGCGCGGAGGCGGCGCGGCGTTGCTTGGCGCAGCGCGGCATTGCGGCCACCGAAGTTGAAGCCATCATTGTGGGCACGGTTACGCCGGACATGATGTTTCCTTCGACGGCATGCCTGGTGCAGGAGAAGATTGGCGCCAAAGGAGCTTGGGGATTTGACGTGTCGGCGGGATGCTCGGGGTTTGTGTATGCGCTGCAGGCGGGGGTCAAGCTGGTGGAGAGCGGCGCGCATTCCAAAGTGATGGTGATCGGCGCCGACGCCAACACGCGCATGACCGATTACACCGACCGCGCCACTTGCGTTCTGTTCGGCGACGGCGGTGGAGCGGTGCTGCTGGAGCCTTGCGAAGACGGCGAGATCGGGCTGATCGATTTTGTACACGAGATCGATGGGTCTGGCGGGGTATCGCTGAATTTGCAGGGCGGAGGGAGCCTGAACCCGGCGACTCACGAGACGGTGGACAAGAAGATGCACTACATCCATCAGGATGGGCAGGCGGTGTACAAGTTTGCGGTGCGCAAGATGGCGGAAACAACTTGCAAGGTGCTGGAGCGCAACGGGGTGACGGGCGCGGACCTGGATGTATTTATTCCGCACCAGGCGAACAAACGGATTATTACGGCGACGGCCGATCGTCTGGGGATGGACCCGGCGCGGGTGATTATCAATATTGAAAAGTATGGGAACACTTCGGGCGGTACGATTCCGCTGGCGATGGAAACGGCGATTGAAGAGGGCAAGCTGAAGAAGGGCGATTTGGTGCTGCTGGCGGCGGTTGGAGCTGGCTTCACCGTCGGTGCCGCGCTGCTGCGCTGGGAAATGTAAAGGGCAGTTCGCAGTTCAGAGTTCGTAGTTCAAAGCGCAGAGCGAGTCAGCGCGGATATCATTCAATTTCGCGATAAGTTTGCCAGAACATGCCTTCAGCGAACCCAATTCTGATCGATGTGCGAATGCCGATTCGCACGCCGCGGCTGTTGATCCGCCCAAAACAATTCGGAGATGGCGCGGCGACCGCGGCGGCAGTTGCGGAGACCTGGGACTCACTTCACGAATGGATGCGGTGGGCTGAGAATCTCGAATTCTTTACTCCTGAAAACATGGAGATTCGCGTCCGCCATGTGATGGCGAGCTTTCTGCTGCGCGAGAGCTTCGAGCTGATCGGCATCGAGATTGCCAGCGGCGAGCCGGTCGTCTGGTGCGGGCTGCACGACATCGACTGGCAGGCCGGGCAGTGCGACACCGGCTTTTGGGTGCGGAAGAGCGCGCAGAGTCGCGGCCTGGCCACAGAGGCGTGCAATGCATTGGTGCGCTATGCGTTTGGCGTGCTCGATATGCGGCGAGTTGGCCTGACGCATTCGAGCGGCAATGAAGCGAGCCGGCGGATTACGGAGAAACTCGGCTTTACATTGGAGGGCGTGCAGCGAAGTGCCGCTTTGCTGCCGGGCGGACGCTTCGCGGACAGGCTCCTTTACGCGCGCATCGACACCGACGGTTTGCCGCCGTTGGAGGTAACGTGGGCCCGGCCGACAAATGGCGGAAGCTGATAAGCGGGCAGAATCCCGACTTCTGCGGCTTTTTCAAAGAAGACTCGCATGCCTTCGATACATTCTTCATCCAGCACATAGTGGATATTCGAAGTTAGATAAGAGCGAATGGTCTCATCGGAGAGCGGAAGCTTTCGGGACCACTCGGCTACGAGGGTGTCGATGTTGGCGAGGCCGTGATCGCGGGAGCGGATGAAGTCAGTTTCAATAGAGTCGTCCAAAATGCTGCCCTGCGCAGCACACCAGACTGCGGAGACGAAGGGGACATCCATTACGGCGGTCCATTCCTCCGCCAAGTCGAGGTAGACGAGCTCTTCGCCGGTGCGTTCGAAGCGGTTGGCGCGCTCTTCGAGGGCCATCAGTGCGGGGTCGCCGATGAGGATGGCGGCGCTGGCGCGTTCGAGCATGGTGTCGAGGTCGGCGGCCATGGGGATGAAGGGGACGGCGGGATTGCCATAGAAATGGAAGAGAATTCGCGCGTAGGCCAGCGTGGTGCGGCTGGCGGTGTCCGCGGCCACGGTGCGCAGGGCGGCGAGCGGCTGCGCTGCGCGATGCACGAGCAGCAATGAACGCACGCGGCCCTTGGAGGCGATGGTGCAGCCGGGAATGATGCGCAGGCCGGGAGTGGTGGCGAGAGCGGCTATGGGGACGAGGCCGATGTCGGCGGTGCCGTTGGCGAGGCGATCGGCGCACTCGGAGGGCATCATCGAATCGACCTGGTAGCGGGTTGCCAGCTCGGCGGCTAGGGGTGGATGGTCGAAGTCCCACATCAGCGGCGCCGGATTTAGAAAGCCAATGGCGGCCACGCGCAGGCGGGAATGCTGTGGGGATGTCACAGTGAATAGACTACCAATCCCATAGGAATGGTGCTGTTGACGGAATCTTGGACGGGTTGCCTTTGTGGTTTCCTATCCCACCCTAGCCGCAAAAACAAAGGCGCGGCGAGGGTGGGACACCCAGGCCGATTGACCCAAGCTGCTTGACATGGGAGTGCGCTGGGGCTACTGTGAGCGCAATTCCTCTTGCTTCTTTTGCTGCTGGATTGTCTTCTCATTCGATCTGCTTGTTTCGTTCCCTGTAGGAAAATTGTGCCGGCGTAAGTCGGCTCGGGAGCGGAAACAGGATGAGCACATTGCCTCGGGACGCGGCTTTGCCTGCGGGTTCCCGATTGGATGAGGACCGGCTAGCTTGGCTGGCGCTGGTGCTGGCGCCGGGACTTGGGCCGAAGCGGATTCTGGACGCTATGCGGGAGCTCGATGCGCCGAGCCAGGTCTTTGCGCTGCCGCTAACTTCGCTTGAAGGCTTGCGGTTTCCGGCTGCGGCGGCTCAGTTCGTCTTCGACGGGCGGGCACGGTCGGCGGCGGAGCAGGAGTGGGCGCGGGTGGCTGCGCAGTGCGCTACCATTGTGACTTTTTCGTGCCCCGAATATCCCGAGCGGCTGAAGGAGATTTACGATCCGCCTCCGGTGCTTTGGGTGCGCGGGGCGGTAAGCCTCTTGACTCAGCCAGCGATCGCGATTGTGGGCACGCGGCACCCGACACCTTATGGAACCGGGATGGCGGAGTTGCTGGGGCGGGACCTGGCGGCGCGGCGGCTGCTGATTGTGAGCGGGATGGCGCGGGGCATCGACTCGTGGGCGCACAAGGGAGCGCTGGCGGCGCGCATGCCCACGGTGGCGGTGTGGGGCACGGGCATCGACGTGGTTTATCCCAAGGAGAACAAGAAGCTGGCGGAGGAGATTCTGGCGACGGGCGGGGCGATTGTGAGCGAAGTGCCGATGGGGACTTTTCCGGCGCCGCAGAATTTTCCGCGGCGAAATCGGATACTGAGCGGGATCAGCATTGCGGTGCTGGTGGTGGAGGCGGGCGAGAACTCGGGTACGCGCGTGACGGCGCGCTGCGCGGCGGAACAGAACCGCGATCTTTACGCGGTGCCGGGCAACGTGACCAGCAAGGGATCGTGGACTCCCAACACGCTGATTAAACAGGGCGCAAAGCTGGTGGCGACGTGGGAAGACGTGTGGGAGGATCTGCCTTCGCAGGTGCGGCTGGAGCTCGAATCGGCGGGGCCGGCTGCATCCAAATGCGAGCCTCAAGCATCTCTACTGGCTGATCCCGTTCTGCGGCCTCAAGAGGCGATGGTGCTGGAGACGCTGAAGAGGGACGACTCGCTCCAGATCGACGAAATCCTCGAATTGCTGGAGACGCAATTGACTTCGTCTGAGGTATTTACGGCGTTGTTCGAGCTCGAAATGGCGGGCCGCGTGCGCCAGTTGCCGGGCAAGAATTACGTGCGGACGATGTAACGCTTCCCCAACTCAACATCTAATTTGTCGAGTTGATTTTGTGGCGTTTTTGCGCCGCGGAAGGTGATCGTGCGTATTCCGGATAGTGCCGGGATGCACGGAAAATTCTTCGGCGAGGTGGAAAGCGAGCCGTGTTCCGTGGTAGTTTCCAGATTTCATGGTTTGATTTTTTTCTGTGTGCCTGGAGCTCCGCGCGGGAGTCATTGCGGATTGTTGCAGCGATGAAGACGGAATTCGCCGATTGTGAGTCCAATAGACCGGACGGGATAGAGTGAGTTGGGGTACTAACGAAGCAGAATGAGCGGTAGTAATAAAGGATGGCAATGAGCAAATCACTTGTGATCGTCGAATCTCCCGCCAAGGCGAAAACGATCGAGAAGTATCTTGGCAAGGGTTTCGAGGTCCGCGCGTCGGTTGGGCACATTATGGACCTGCCCAAGAACGATATCGGCGTGGAGCTGAAGAATCGCACGTTTGTGCCGGAGCTGATTGTGTCGCCCGGCAAGGAAAAAGTTGTCGATCAGTTGAAGAAGGCGGGGGCGAAGGCGGACGAGATATTTCTTGCGCCCGACCCGGACCGCGAAGGCGAAGCAATTGCGGCGCACCTGGCGATGCAACTGGGAACGAATGCCGCGGAGCGAAAGAAGATTCGCCGCGTGACTTTCAACGAGATCACGAAGAAGGCGGTGCAGGAAGCCTTCAAACATGCGCGCGACGTGGATCAGAATCTTGTGGACGCGCAGCAGACTCGGCGTGTGCTTGACCGGCTGGTGGGCTACCAGATTTCTCCGCTGCTTTGGGACAAGGTGCGGCGCGGGCTTTCCGCGGGGCGCGTGCAGACGGTGGCGCTGCGGCTGGTTGTGGAACGCGAGCGCGAGATCCAGGCGTTTCTGCCGGTGGAGTACTGGACGCTGGACGCGATGCTGCATCCGGAGCGGCAGGCGGAGAATTCGCTCAAGGCGCGGTTTGTGGGCATCGATGGCGAGCCGGTGCGCGTGGCGAATGGCAAGGACAAGGACGGGAAAGACCAGTTCATTGCCAACGCGCTGCCCGATGAAAAGTCGATGCAGGATGTGGTTGGCGCGCTGGAAGACGCGGCGTGGACGCTGGCTTCAGTGCAGCAAAAGGAACGGCAGCGCAGGCCGCTGCCTCCGTTCATTACCAGCCAGCTGCAGCGCGACGCTGCCAACAAGCTGGGCTTCAACGTTCGCCGCACCATGGGCGTGGCGCAGCGATTGTATGAAGGCGTGGACCTGGGGCCTGAGGGCACGGTGGGCCTGATCACCTACATGCGTACCGATTCTCCGCGCGTGGCGCCGGATGCGATTACGGGTGCGCGGGAGTGGATTGGCGGGCAGCTTGGGGCGGGGTATCTGCCGGAGAGCGCGAATGTCTACAAGGGCAAGAAGGACGCGCAGGACGCGCACGAGGCGATAAGGCCGACGGAAGCTTCGCGGACGCCGGAGTCGATTGCGAGATTTTTAAGTGACGAACAACTGAAGCTTTACACGCTGATCTGGAGAAGGTTTATTGCTTCGCAGATGATGCCCGCAATTTATGACGTGACGACGGCGAAGATTGAGGCGCTGTCGCGCCGGACGAAGAAGACGTACGATTTCCGGCTGTCTGGGTCGGTGCTGCGCTTCGACGGGTTCCTGAAGGTGTACGAGGTTGCGGACAAGGACGACGACGACGAGACGGCGAATCGATTGCCGGATCTGGACGGCGTGAAGCGGCTGGAGATGGACAAGCTGCTGCCGGAGCAGGGATTCACGCAGCCGCCGCCGCGCTATAACGAGGCCTCGCTGGTGAAGGAGCTGGAAGAGCGAGGGATCGGAAGGCCGTCGACTTATGCTTCGATCATCAATACCATTCAGGACCGCGAGTACGTGGTGAAGCATGGCGGATCGCGGGGGCGGTTCTATCCTACCGAGATTGGCGTGGTGGTGTGCGAGCTGCTTGTCGAGAATTTTCCGTACATCTTCGACACTGCGTATACGGCCAAGCTTGAGGAGGAGTTGGACGACATCGAGGACGGCAAGGAGAAATGGACCGACCTCTTGAATGGCTTCTACGACCACTTTGAAGATGAGCTGAAGGTTGCCGGGAAGAACATGCGCAACATCAAGCGCATGGAAGAGGTGACCAAGGAGAAGTGCGATCTGTGCGGGTCGCCGCTGGTGCTGAAGTGGGGCAAGTTCGGGACGTTCTTTGCCTGCTCGGCGTACGACAAGAAGGACCCTGCGAGCTGCACCTTCACCAAGGAGAACACCGCTTCAAAGCCGGACCTGAATACGCCGGAAGGGCAGGAAGCGGACGAGAAGGAAGAGTACTGCGAGAACTGCGGCAAGGTGATGGTGCTGCGGCGCGGGCCGTTCGGGCCGTTCATGGCGTGCCCTGACTACAACGCCGACCCGCCTTGCAAGACGATTCGCAAGCTGAGCCAGAAACAGCAGCAGAAGCCTCCGGAGCCAACGGGCGAAGATTGCCCGCTGTGCGGCAAGCCGCTGGTGCTGCGGCAGGGCGCTTACGGCGAGTTTGTTTCGTGCTCGGGTTATCCGAAGTGCAAATATGTGAAGCAGAACCTGATCGAAGGCATGAAGTGCCCGAAGTGCGGGGAAGGCGACCTGGCCGAGCGCAAGGCGCGGCGCGGAAACATCTTCTGGGGTTGCACGAACTATCCCAAGTGCGACTTCACGTCGAACTACAAGCCGGTGGCGAAGAAGTGTCCGGAGTGCGGAAGCGCCTATCTTGTGGAGAAGACGCTGCGCACCGGCGTCTATCTCGAATGCCCGAACAAGAAGAAGGCAGGCGAAGAAGCGGCTGCGCCGAAGCGCGGCAAGAAGGCGCCCGAACCTGCTGAAAAGGGCGGCGTGGCATGCACTTATTCGAAGCGCATCGGCGACGCGCCTCCACCGCCGACCGTTGAGACGCATGGACCGAAGATTGAGTCCGGGAGCCCGCGCAAGGAGTTGCAGCCGGCCTAACGTGGGCGGCGGCGGGCGATACAATTTGGGCTGCTGAACGAAGATTCCCACACGAGTGTTGAACTTCTCCGCACGGGAAAGCCCTGCCTGAATCAGGCTGACTGATTCAGGCTGACTGAATCAGGCCGACTGAATCAGGCCGAATGGGCCGGCGGGGTTTGACTGCGCGGGAATCGAGGAGCCCTGCGATGGACGCCGCGCAAAATCCCTACGACACAATTCAGTATCCCAGCCTGGCATTTACCCACACACATCCCGACCGGCTTGCGGCGATGGCGATTCTGCACGGGCTCTCGCCGGCGCCGGTAGAAAACTGCCGTGTGCTCGAGATCGGATGCAGCGACGGGGGAAACCTGATTCCGATGGCTTACGCGATTCCCGCAGCCGAGTTTGTGGGTTTCGATCTTGCGCAAGCGCCGATCGAGCGCGGGCAGGCGCGAATCCGCGAGCTGGGCCTGAAGAACGCGCGCATGTTTCAGGCCGATCTGCTGGAGGTGGGCGCGGAGCTGGGCCAATTCGATTTCATGATTGCGAATGGGCTTTATGCGTGGGTGCCGGAGCCGGTAAGCGACCGGCTGCTGAAGCTGTGCGGCGAATTGCTGACGCCGGATGGAGTGGCGTTCATCAGCTACAACGCGCTGCCGGGCGGGTATGTGCGCAACATGGTTCGCGAGATGATGCTTGACCGCGTGAATGGTGACGGCGGCGTGGAGCAGCAGGTGGGCGGCGCGATGGGTTTTGTGCGCTCTCTGCTTGCGACCCGGCCAGAGGACGACGCGTACCGGAGGCTGATCGAAGAGCACCTGGGGAGGATGGAAGAGCGCGCGCCGGAGGCCATTTATCACGATGAATTGAGCACCGCGTACCGTCCGGTACACTTTATCGATTTTGTGCGCCACGCCGGGAAACACGGCTTGCAGTTTCTGAGCGAAGCGGTGCTTCCGCCGCCGCCCGACCCGGGCTATCGCTACGACGTGCGTTCGGAACTGGAGAAGGCGGCGCCGGGCGACTTGCTGAAACAGGAGCAGATGCTGGATTTTGCGCGCGCGCGCAAGTTCCGCGAGACGCTGCTTTGCCGGGCGGACCGCGTGGTGCGCCGCGATTACGCGCTGGAACGCTTTAGGCGGCTGCTTCTCTCTTCGCCGGCGACGGCAGCTCCGAGCGAGGAGCCAGGCGCGACGGCGTTCAAACTATCCAGCGGGATCAAGATGGATTCGAAACATCCGGGGGTAACGGCGCTGCTTTGCGAACTGGAGCGTGCCTGGCCGCAGGCGCTGAGCTTTGCGGAGCTTGAGCCGCGGATTGAAGAGGAGACCGGATATACGTTCGACTCCGACGGGGCCACCCTGCTGATGCGGCTGGCGGTGGCGAAGTTTATCGAGCTGCATGGGTGGAGCGCGCCGGTTGCGACGGAGATCTCTGCGCGGCCGAGGGCGAGCGCTTGCAGCCGCCAGGAAATTCTGACGCGCACGCAGGCGGCCACGCTGTTGCATTCGACCGTGAAGCTCGAGGACCCCGTGGCACGAAGATTTCTGGTGCTGATGGATGGAACGCGGGACAGGAACGAGATGGCGGCGGCGCTGCAGGCGGAGTTCCCGAACGTGGATGCGGAGGAGATTGTGCAGAGGATGGAGCCGAGTTTGGAGTTTTTCTACCGGGCGGGTTTTCTGGAGGGGTGAAGGATTGGAGATGGTGGGTTGGATTGTAAGCGGTGCGTCCGCCGGGGCCAGATCGGGGTTTCCACTTGTTATTGTTGACGCGGAACCTTGGTCGGGGATGGAAGAGATGAGGATGGAAGAGATGATTTTATGGAAATGACTGCGTCAGATCTTGAACTTGATCGGGGATCGGACGAGGTCGGCCGACGCCTTGCTTGGGGCGAGGTGGATGGTTCTGGCCGGGGCCTTTGGGGCCAATAGCAGTCGGCAAATTGTGAGGAGCTTCGCCTGAAACTGCTACCATTGGCATCGGAGAACAAGCGATGGAACGAATGTTGGCGACACCGGCCGATGCCGAGATTATTTTGAAGTTGTATCAATTGCGGACTGAGACCGTGATGCGCGAGGCACGTGCCTGGGTTACCGGGGAGTTCTGGCCGGAGACAATTGAGGATTATGTTGCCGTGGTGTCCAACCCCAAGGACCCGCGCAATGCGTGGCTGCGGCAGGTTTTGACCTACTGGGATATGGCTGCCGCCATGGTGTTGCACGGCGCGGTTTCAGCGGAGCTGTTTGTCGACTCCAACGCCGAAGGATTCTTCATCCTGGCCAAGTTTGCGCATATTCTGCCGCAGATCAGGGAGAGAAATCCGGCGTTCATGATGAAGACTTCAGAGCTATTGGACCGATTTTCGATCGCCGCGGCGCGCTACGAAATGGTGCTGAAGAATGTTGAGGGGCGGCGCAAGAGCACGGCCGAGGCGGCCGGCGGGTCGGGACAATAGTTCGATTCCGCGAAGCCTAAAATCCCCGCGGCCTTGTCGAAACCGGGTCCAGGGTGCATGATGGTAAGCGAACCTGGAACGACGAAACTTCCCCTCTGGAGGCTTGCTGTGAAACGATTTGCCGCTCTGTTTGCCGTTGTAATGTCCTTCGCATGGATTCCGGCCCACGCCGCGGATTCAATCAACGGCTGGATCTCCGACTCGATGTGCGCCGCCAAGCACGCTGGAACGGGCGCCGCCTGCGCCAAGAAATGCATCGAGGGCGGATCGGCCCCGGTGTTTGTGGATGAGGCCAAGAAGGCGGTGTGGACCATCGATAACCCGGACGCGGTCAAGGGCTTCTATGGCGACCACGTGACGGTGATGGCGACTGCGGATGCGGACAAGAAGAGCGTCCACATCGACTCGATCGCCGCGGCCAAGTAGCGTCTTCTGTCCCGCAGACACTCGCCACGGCGAGGAAACTCTGGTAGTGTCATATCCGTCGCCGCCACCGGGTCCGAAGCCGGACCCGCGTGAGGCGTATCGAGCGGATGTGAACGGGAACTGCTATGGCGCGAGCAATCTGGAACGGCAAGGTCATTGCTGAAAGCGAAAGCACGGAAACGGTCGAGGGGAATGTCTATTTTCCCGAGTCCAGCCTGAAGCGGGAGTATTTTCGTCCCAGCACCACCACGTCGACCTGCCCGTGGAAGGGCCAGGCGCGCTACCTGAACCTGCTGATCGACGGCCAGGACAATCCCGACGCAGCGTGGTATTACCCCGATCCGAAGCCGGCGGCGCGAAAAATCAAGGGCTCTGTGGCTTTTTGGCGCGGCGTGGAAGTGGAGAAGTAGCCGGCATGCGCCTAGGCGCCCGCCGAGCGGCCGGCAGATTCTCAGTTCTCCTTGCGCTTTCAATTGGACTCGCAGCCTGCGATCAGCGGGTTGCGGCGACTATGCCCGGGCCCTCGCCCGCCACGTCCACTGCACCCACTTTGACAGGCGACGCGGCCCACCCGGCATCCACGCAGGGATGGGTTCGTACGGAGCTCTACTTCGGGCTGGGACCCGCCGATGATTCGGCAAAGGGCATCAGCGAGAGCGACTGGCGCGAGTTTCTCGACCACGAAGTGACGCCGCGCTTTCCTTCAGGCCTGAGTGTGGCGGACATCTACGGACAGTGGCAGGGCAAGGGACGGCCGGAGCCGGTGCGCATCCGGTCGAAAGTGCTGATCATTCTTTATCCGGGCACGGACGAAAACACAGCCAGGATCGAAGCCATTCGCGGGGCTTGGAAGCAAAAGACCGGGCAGCAGTCTGTGCTGCGGGTGACGCAGCCGGCGGATGTGTCGTTTTGAGGCTCAGAGATTGAGGACGCAGGTGAGGACGGGCCAATTCTTTCTGGGCCTGAGATTGGGAAAATCGACCTTGTCGCGCCGCTGGTCGTCGAGCAGGAATCCACACTTCTCCATCACACGGGCGGAGGGCCGATGGTCCGAGTGGCAGACGGCAACCAGCCGCTTGACGCCGGTTTGCCGGGCGAGCTTGACCATGGCCTGGAGCGCTTCCGTGGCGAAGCCCTGTCCCCATGCGTCGCGGGCGAAGACGTAGCCGGTGACGGCGAGCGTGGGATTTTGAAACGACAGGCCTGTTCCGCCCAGCAGACGGCTTCGATCGGCGTGGTCGAATACCAGATACGATCCCGCGGGCCAGCGCTCCCAATCTTCATCGCTCCAGGCCAGAAAGGCTTGGGTGTCGGCCAGGCTGCGATGGGTTGGCCAGCTCATGTAGCGGGTGACCTCAGGGTCGGCGGCGTAGCGGCGGAAGATTTCGTCGGCGTCGGCGGCGGCGGGCTTGCGCAAGAGCAGCCGTTCGGTTTCGATGATCTCAATCGGCTTCATTCGACAGCGGTCTAGTAAGCCTGCAACTGCGAGAGCGGGAGGCGGACGCGGAAGCAGGTGGAACCCGGCTCGGAGCGGACGCTTAGGTGGCCGCGATGTTTGCGAACGATGCGCATGGAGTTGTCCAGGCCGAGGCCGAGGCCCTGGCCGGGCGCCTTGGTGGTGAAGAACGGCTCGAAGATGCGGTCCTGAAGGTCGGGGGGAATGCCCGGTCCCGAGTCCCAGATTTCGACCAGAAGCATGTCGGCCTCAAGACGACAAGCGATCTTGAGGACGCCCTGGCCGCCGAGAGCTTCGAGCGCGTTTTCAATGAGGGCCGACCAAACCTGGTTGAGCTCGCCGCCGTAGGCACTGATGGTGGGAAGTCCGGGCTCGTATTCGCGCTCCACCGTGATGCAGTTCATGCGCGACTGAAACATCTGCAGCGTGGCGTCGAGTCCGGCGGGCACATCGACTTCGAGGATGGGAGCGCGGTCCATGGAGGAGTAGGTTTTGACGGCGCTGATGAGGTCGAAGATGCGCGCCGACGAGTTGACCAGCGTTGCGACGGACCGGTCCATGCGAAGATAGCGCGCAAAAAAACCGAGAGTGACGCGGATCTCGTTGTCGTGAAGAAGGGCGCCCAGCTCGTCGAGGTCGGCGACGGAGACGCCCTCCTCGGCCAGTTGCGCGGCCACCTCCCATGCGTCTTCGCTGGCTCTGCCGGCCAGCCACTGGCGGAGCGATTCTTCGCGGGAGATGATGGCCAGCGGATTTTCATCCACCGCCGGCTTCTCGCGGGTGAGGATCTTTTTCTCCCATGCCTCGATGCCGCGGGTCTGTTTCTCGTCGAGGCAAAGGTTGATGAGCTTGAAGCGGTTCTGGCGGTTGGTCTTGATCTCGGTGACCAGACTGGCGGCGGCTCGCTGGGCAGCGGAGGCAGGGTTGTTGAGCTCGTGAGCCAGGTTGGCGGCGAGCTTGCCGAGGGCGGCCAGCTTTTCAGACTGCTGCTCGATGCGGGTGACCTCGCGTACGCGGTCGAGCAGCGTGGAGACAACGCGCTGGGCCATGGACGGGATGGCGGCGAGCATCTCTGGAAAGACGGATTGGTGAATGAAGAGGCCCCACACCGACGAGATTGCGAAGCCCTGGCCGCCGGTGACTTTCATGCGGGAAAAGGGCATGACGCCGGTCATTTGGAAGGCGCGGCCGACGAAGACCGCCATGGGGCCGCCATGCTGGCGGCGCACGTGGATTTCTCCGCGGAGGATGAGGATCATGCGGTCGGCGGGGATGCCTTCTTCAAACAGAACGTCGCCGGGTGCGGCGACAAACTCCTGGCCGTGGCGGGCGAGCCAGAGGCGATCTTCAAACGGAAGACCGTGCAGCGGCGCAATGCGGTCCAGCGCCTCTGCGATCTCTTCGACCGGTGTGGGTGTGGCGGGGGGCATTACGACGGGGTAAGTGGCCATCCGGTAGACCTCCGGGTTGCATGTTCAGGATAGCGGATGAGGCGGGACCTGGTTCCACAGACAGGGAATTGGCGTGGGACGAACGACACCGGCGAAAATGGAGAACGGTGGAGCGCAGCGGATAGTTTCTGTTCGGCTGCCTGAACCGCGGAGCAATTCGATGCGAAGAGCGAAAGCGCTTAGCCTTTTCGGAGCCTTTGTGATTGCGCTGTTACGATTCACAGCGCTCGGTCAGGTATCGCAGTCGTCAGCAACTTCAGGAGCTCTACTGCCTCGCGTTTTGAGCGCTCCCGATCCGATTTATCCGAAAATCGCGCTGGCGGCTCGCGTATTCGGTCCGGTACGGCTTCGGGTTTCAACGGACGGGAAGCGCATGGTGTCGATTGACAGCGAGGACGGTCCAATGATGCTTCGACAAAGCGCCGAGGAGAATGTGCGCGCATGGGTATTCGAAGAGCACGCGCCAACCTCATTCGTCGTGACGTTCGAATACAAACTGCTCGATGTGTACGGTTGCGTTGAGGCGAAGCGCGGAGTGATCCGGGACCTACCGACGCGTATGGAGATTGACGACGCACCGGTAACCTGTGATTGGGATCGGTATAACCGCCAGCAGAAGTACCTGCGCGAGCAGCATGTTTATCCGGTGGAACTGCACGTAAAGGTCGATGGAGAAGAAGTAGGAGGCCCCAGCGAGGTCGCGATTCTTTCCGGGGGAACGAAGCTCGTACTCCCTGTTCGTGACGGACTCTTCCTTGTTCCCGAGGCGATGAAGAACGCGAAGGCACTTGTGTTCGAGGCGAGGATTGGGAAGGAAGTCATTACCATCTCGCAAATATCAGGTTGGGCGGTCGAGCAAACCTGGACGCTCAACTTGCCGACAAGGATTCCACCGGACGCTGAAGGCCCTTATAGAGGGGCTGATCCGAAGACAGTGTGCATTCTAGAGTTTGATCCGCTCGATGGGGACGGCACCGGTATGGAAGTTAGTCCGTGCAGGAAGCCAGCGGACGAGCGCTAACAACGTTTTCGAGCGTGCTTCTCAAAAACGACCTGACCCGGGGACGTTGAGGCGTCACCGGGTCATTGGTTCTGCGAAGACAGTGCGCTTGCTTATCGCGTTTTTGCGACTTCCTCCACCGTAACGGGGTCGAGAAAGGGCATGGCGGCGCGGAGCTGCTTGCCGACGATTTCGATGGGGTGCTTTGCCTCGGCTTCGCGGAAGGCCATGAACTCCTTGCGGCCGGAGTTCTGATCGGCGAGGAAGCGCTTCGCAAAAGAACCGTCCTGGATTTCCTTGAGGATCTGCTTCATGGCCTTGCGGCTTTCGTCGTTGATGACGCGCGGGCCGCTGACGTAGTCGCCCCACTCGGCGGTATCGGAGATGGAGTAGCGCATGTACGCGAGGCCGCCGCGATAGATGAGGTCGACGATGAGCTTGAGCTCGTGCAGCACTTCAAAGTACGCGCTTTCGGGCTGATAACCGGCCTCTACCAGGGTTTCATAGCCGGCCTTGATGAGCGCGCTGACGCCGCCGCAGAGCACCGTTTGCTCGCCAAAGAGATCGGTTTCGGTTTCCTCTTTGAACGTGGTCTCAAGCACGCCGGCGCGGGTGCAGCCGATGCCTTTGAGATAGCTGAGTACGAGCGCATGCGTGCCGCCGCTTGGGTCCTGGTGGACCGCGATAAGACCGGGGACCCCGCCGCCTTCGGTGAAGACCTCACGCACACGATGGCCCGGCGCTTTGGGCGCAGCCATCCCGACATTGATCGAGGGGTCAGGCAGTATGGTCTTGAAGTGGATATTGAACCCGTGTGCAAAGAGAACCGTCTTGCCGGCAGCAAGATTGGGAGCAATCTCATCGGCGTAGAGCTTTGCGGCCGTCTGATCAGGCACCAGCACCATCACCACATCCGCCCACTGCACGGCGCCTGCAACGGTGTCGACGGCCAGGCCGGCTTTTTGTGCCTTGACAATCGACTTGGAATTGGCGGCAAGGCCGACCTTTACATCGACGCCCGAGTCCTTAAGGTTAAGCGAGTGGGCGTGACCCTGGGAGCCGTAGCCGATGACGGCTACGTTTTTGGCCTGAATCAGGGATAAGTCGGCGGCGTGATCGTAGTAAGTCTTTGCCATTGGTTTCCTGTTCGTCCTTTGTCGGGGTTAGTCTTGGTGTGAGTCGGACTTGTCTACAGCATCTCCTGCGACTCGGCCCGATGCGCGGGCCTCGTTCAGGATGACAACAACTGAATGTTACTCGGGTTCGACCGTTGCTCCTGCTGCAATGTCCTCGGCGGATTGGGTGAGATCGGTTGGCGCGACGGTTGAGCCAATCATTGCTTTGACGACGCTTGAGACATGGTGGCCGCGGCGCATGGTCAGCTTGCCGCTGCGGCAGATTTCGAGGATGCGGCCTTCGTCTTCGCGAAGCACTTCGATGAGGCCTTCGATCTTGCTTTCGACGCCGGTCATTTCGATCATGAGCGACTCCGAGGTGAGATCGACGATGCGGGCGCGGAAGACTTCGACGAGATCGAAGATCTGGGCACGATTGCGCGGCGTGGCTGCCACCTTGATGAGCGCCAGCTCGCGCGTGACCGAGGGCGCTCCGGCGATGTCGTCGACGTCGACTACATTCTCAAGTTTATACAGGTTGGCGCGGATGCGGTCGCCGGCTTCGGCGGGGGACTCGCACACCAACGTAAGGCGCGACAGGCTGGGGCGCTCGCTGCGGCCCACGGTGAGCGAGATGATGTTGATGTTGAGACGGCGAAAGAGCGAGGCCACGCGGGTCAACACTCCTGGTAAATCTTCGACGTATGCTACAAATGTGTGAATCATCGTTAGTTCTCTGTTCTCAAATGCAGTTCGCAGTTCTTACTTCAAAGTTCTTAGTCGACGGTGGCCAGTGGTCCATCCAGATAGACTAGTTATCGTCGGCGGATTCGACTAACGGATTTTTGCCGGGGCGGCGAATCATTTCGTGCAGGGCACTGCCGGCGGGGATCATGGGGTAGACGGAGTCCTCTTTTTCGACGAGGAAGTTGAGGAGGAATGTGCCGGGGGCGTTGCGCGCTTCCGCGACGGCTTCGGCTAACTCGGTGCGGGTGCGGACGGCGCGGCCGGGAAGGCCGTGGGCGTCGGCTAACTTCACAAAGTCCGGACTTACAAGTGGAGTGGACTCGTAGTTACGGTCGTAGAAGAACTCCTGCCACTGGCGGACCATGCCCAGGAATCCGTTGTTGATGATGGCGATGTTGATCTTGATTTTTTCCTGGACAATGGTGGATAACTCGGCGGCGGTCATTTGGAAGCCGCCGTCGCCGGCGATGACCCAGACTTCCTTGTCAGGGCAGGCGAACTTGGCGCCGATGGCGGCGGGGAGCGCGAAGCCCATGGTGCCAAGGCCGCCGGAGGTGATGAGCGAGCGCGGATGCTCGTGGTGGAAGTATTGCGCCTCCCACATCTGGTGCTGGCCCACGTCGGTGACCACGATGGCGTTGCCGCCGGTGATGCGCCACAGATCGTGAACGACGTGCGCGGCGTAGAGATGGCCGGAGTCCGGCAAGTTTTTGATATCGCGAACGGCGACGGCGCCCTTGCTGGCTTCAATGGTTTTGATCCAGGCCTGGCCGTCGCGGCCGGGGACGCGGGGCAGCAGATCTTCGAGCACTTCGCGCAGGTCGCCGACCAGAGCGGCGTGGACCTTCACGTTCTTATTGATCTCGGCGGGATCGATCTCGATGTGAATCTTTTTGGCCTTGGGCGCATAGGTGGAAAGGGAGCCGGTGACGCGGTCGTCGAAGCGCATGCCGCAGGCGATGAGCAGATCGGCTTCCTGGATGGCCTGGTTGACCCACGACTCACCATGCATGCCCATCATGCCGAGGTTGAGTGGATGCGAGGCGGGGAATCCGCCGAGGCCGAGCAGGGTGAGGGCGACGGGGATTTCGGCGCGCTCGGCGAGGGCGCGGACCTGCTCCATGGCGCCGGACTCGGTGACTCCGTGACCGGCGAGGATGATGGGGCGTTTGGAATTGCGGATGAGGTCGGCGGCGCGATCGAGGGCTGAGTCTTCAACGCGCAGCATGGGATGCGGACGGTAGGGACGCGGTGCGGCGGCGGCAAAGTCGAAGATGGCTTTGCCTTGCTGCGCGTCTTTGGTTATGTCGACTAATACCGGACCGGGGCGGCCTGAAGCTGCGATCTGGAAGGCGTGGCGGATTGCGGGCGCGATGTCCTCGGCGCGATTGATGAGGAAGTTATGCTTGGTTACGGGGAGAGTTATGCCGGTGATATCGACTTCCTGAAACGCGTCGCTGCCGAGTAACTTGCTGGGCACGTTGCCGGTGATGCAGACGATGGGAATGGAGTCGAGCATGGCCGTGGCGATGCCGGTGACGAGGTTAGTTGCGCCGGGGCCGCTGGTGGCGATGGCCACGCCCACCTTGCCCGAAGCGCGAGCATAGCCGTCGGCCATGTGCGCGGCGCCTTGCTCGTGGCGGACGAGGACGTGATGGATGGGAAACTTGCGCAGCGCGTCGTAGGCGGGGAGGATGGCGCCGCCGGGGTAGCCGAATACTTCCGTAACGCCTTCGCCGACCAGGGTGGCCCAGATGATTTCAGCGCCGGTAAGGCGGGTGGGGGTGTTGAGGTGACTGCTGTCATGGTTTCCCATGGTGGCTCCTTTCAGAGATCAGAGATCAGGGGTCAGAGATCAGTTACGTTGTTGCTCCGACTGATGCGGAAGTTACTCGGTCGACATATTTGCGGAAGACGCCGGCGGGCCAGCGCAGCGCGGGCGGTGCGAAGTTCTTCAACCTGGCGGCGATTTCTTCGTCGCTGACTTCGAGTGTTAGCTTGCGGTTGGGAATGTCGAAGTGGATGATGTCGCCTTCGCGGACGGCGGCGATGGGCCCACCGACGAAGGCTTCAGGCGCGATGTGACCGACGGTGAATCCGCGAGTTGCGCCGGAGAAGCGGCCGTCGGTGAGTAGAGCGACGGTGGAGCTGAGCTCGGGATTGCCGCTGACGGCCGCGGTGACTTGCAGCATTTCGCGCATGCCGGGGCCGCCTTTGGGGCCTTCATAGCGGATTACGAGCACGTCGCCGGGCTTGATCTGGCCGGACTGCACGGCGGCGAAGCACGCTTCTTCCGATTCAAAAACGCGGGCGGGGCCGCGGTGATCGACGCGATTGGAGGCGGCGACTTTCATGACTGAGCCCTCGGGCGCGAGATTGCCGCGAAGGATGACGAGGCCGCCGGTGGGCTTGATGGGGGCCTCGAATGTGTGGATGACGACCTGGCCGGGTGTCTCGACTGCGAGCGCGGCTTCTTCAGCGAGCGTGCGGCCGCTGATGGTGAGGGCGCTGCCGTCGGCGAAGCCTGCATCGATGAGGCGCTTGGCGAGGACGCGCGAACCGCCGGCGGCCTGGTAGTGCGAGGCCATGTATTTGCCGGCGGGCACAAGGTCGCAGATGAAGGGCGTGCGCTTGCTGATGGCGTCGAAATCGTCAATGGTGAGCGGGATGTTGAGTTCGCGTGCGATGGCGAGCATGTGGAGCACGGCGTTGGTTGAACCGCCGCTGGCGGCTACGCTGGCGATGGTGTTCTCGATCGATTTGCGGTTGATGATTTGCGAGGGGCGGCGATTGGCGCGGACCGCTTCCATCAACATGCGGCCGGCTTCGCGCGTGGCGGCGTGCTTGTCACTCGACGTGGCCGGAACGCCGGAGAGATGGATGGGCGCGATGCCGAGGATTTCCGCGCTCATGGCCATGGTGTTGGCGGTGAACTGGCCGCCGCATGCGCCGGCGCCGGGACAGGCGTTGGCTTCGAGGGCCTCGAGGCCCGCTTCGTCGATTTTTCCGGCGGCGTAGGAGCCGATGCCTTCGAATACATTCTGAATCGTGATGTCGATGCCGTTCAATTTGCCGGGTGCGATGGAGCCGCCATAGAGCATGAGGCCGGGGATGTCGAGCCGGCAGAGGGCCATGATGATGCCGGGCATGTTCTTGTCGCAGCCGCCGATGCCGACCAGGCCGTCAAAGAGGTTGCCGCGGGCGACGAGCTCGATGGAGTCGGCGATGACTTCGCGCGAGACCAGCGAGGCCTTCATGCCTTGCGTGCCCATGGTGATGCCGTCGGAGATGGTGATGGTGTTGAATTCCATGGGCGTGCCGCCGGCTTCGCGAATGCCTTCTTTGAGGGCCGCAGCAATCTCGTGCAGGTGCACGTTGCAGGTTCCGATCTCGGTCCAGGTGTTGGCGATGCCGATGATGGGCTTGTGCAGATCGTCTTTGGAGAAGCCGGAGCCGCGGAGGTAAGAGCGCGCGGCGGCGCGGCTGGGGCCCTCGGTTAATGGAATGCTTTGGCGTTTGCCTTCGATGGTCATTGGCTCACTTTGTTCGCTGGCTTTCAGCTTTCAGTTTGTTGGTGCTGAGGTTCAGTGGAATCCCACCCTAGCCGCAAAAACAACGGCGCGGCTAGGGTGGGGCACCCAAATTTGTGGTATCCCAGGTCTCAAAATCGAGACCTGGGGCACCCGGATTTTTGTTCTCCCCGGTCTCAAAATCTAGACCGGGGGCACCCGGTTATTTGGCTCTTAGCCAGAGTGCGTTGTCGTGCGCGGATTCGAATTTGTCGAGTGCTGCTTCGTGGCGCAGGGCCAGGCCGATGTCGTCGAGGCCTTCTAACAGGCAGAAGCGGCGGAATGGGTCGATTTCAAAGGTTCCGTTGAAGTTGCGGTTGTCGGTGACCGTCCGGTCTTCGAGCGAGACGGTGAGTTGATAGTTGGCGATTGTCTTGGCGTTTTCGAGAAGCTGATTGACTTGGTCTTCGCTGAGCTTGACTAGCAGGATGCCGTTTTTGCCGGCGTTCGAAAAAAAGATGTCGGCGAAGGTGGGGGCAATGACGCAGCGGAAGCCGAAGTCGCTGAGAGCCCAGGCGGCGTGCTCTCGGCTGGAGCCGCAGCCGAAGTTCTTGCCGGCGATGAGGATTTGCGCGGCGCTGTAGCGTGGCTCGTTGAGCACGAAGTCCGGATTGGGATCGCCCGACGCGGTGCGGCGCCAATCGAAGAAGAGGAATTCGCCGTAGCCGGTGCGCTCAATCCGCTTCAAAAATTGCTTGGGAATGATCTGGTCGGTGTCGACGTTGGTGCGGTCGAGGGGCGCGGCGAGAGCGACGATTTTCTTGAAGGGTTGCATCAGGCATTCACCTCTTCGCGGGCGGAGTCGTTGACGTGCCAGTTGCGGATGTCGACGAAGTGGCCGGCGATTGCGGCGGCGGCGGCCATTTCGGGCGAGACGAGGTGGGTGCGTCCGCCGCGGCCCTGGCGGCCTTCGAAGTTGCGATTGCTGGTGGAGGCGCAGCGCTCGCCGGGCGAAAGGATGTCGGGGTTCATGCCGAGGCACATGGAGCAGCCGGGCTCGCGCCAGTCGAAGCCGGCATCGCGAAAGATGCGGTCGAGGCCTTCGCTCTCGGCTTGCGCTTTGACTGCTTGCGAGCCGGGGACGACCATGGCGCTGACGTGCGTGCTGACCTTGTAGCCGGAGGCGATGCGGGCGGCGGCGCGTAGATCTTCAATGCGCGAGTTGGTGCAGGAGCCAATGAAGACGCGGTCGATGTCGATGGTGTCGAGCGGGGTGCCGGCTTTGAGGTTCATGTATTCGAGGGCGCGCTCGAGGGACTTGCGCTCCTGATCGTTGGGAGCGGCGGCTGGGTCGGGCACTGATGAGGTGATGGGTGCGACCATGCCCGGGCTGGTGCCCCAGCTTACGTAGGGCACGAGCGTGGTGGCGTCGATGACGAGCTCGCGATCGAAGGTGGCGCCGGGGTCGGTGGGAAGCTTTGACCACTCGGCGACTGCCGCGTTCCACGCTTCTCCTTGCGGAGAGAAGCGGCGGCCTTTGAGGTAAGCATAGGTTTTTTCGTCGGGGGCGATCATACCGGCGCGGGCGCCAGCTTCGATGCTCATGTTGCAGATGGTCATGCGGCCTTCGATGGAGAGCGCGCGAATGGCGGAGCCGGCGTATTCGATGACGTGGCCGGTTGCGCCGTCAGTACCGATGCGGCCGATGATGGCGAGGATGATGTCTTTGGCGGTGACGCCGGTGGGCAGCTCGCCTTCAACGGCGATGCGAAATGTCTTCGGCTTCCCTTGCGGCAGCGTTTGCGTGGCGAGGACGTGCTCGACTTCGCTGGTGCCGATGCCGAATGCGAGCGCGCCGAATGCGCCGTGGGTGGAGGTGTGCGAGTCGCCGCAGACGATGGTCATGCCGGGCTTGGTGATGCCGAGTTCAGGGCCGATGACGTGGACGATGCCCTGCTCGCGCGAGTCGACGTCGTAGAGCTCGACGCCGAAGTCGGCGCAGTTTTTGCGCAGCGCGTCGATTTGCGTGGCGGCGATCTGGTCGAGGATGTGGAGGCGGCCTTCGATGGTGGTGGGGACGTTGTGATCGACGGTGGCGATGCAGCGGTCGGGGCGGCGCACAGGGCGACTGGCGAGGCGGAGGCCTTCAAACGCCTGCGGGGAGGTGACCTCGTGAATGAGATGCAGATCAATGTAGAGGATCGTCGGCTCGCCCTCGGGCTCGACGACTACGTGCTGGTTCCAGACTTTTTCGAAGAGTGTTTTTGGAGAACTGGACATTGGTGATTCCTGTGTTTGGTTTAGTGGGGATTCGATCCCACCCTAGCCGCAAAAACAAGTGCGCGGCGAGGGTGGGGCACCCAGTTTTGAACTCAGATCTGTGGTATCCCAGGTCTCAAAATCGAGACCTGGGGCACCCAGATTTGGATTTGGATCTGTGGTATCCCAGGTCTCAAAATCGAGACCTGGGGCACCCAATGTTACGCGCTGACCAGGAGCGTTTTTACGGTTTCTCTTACCTTTGCGCCCATCTCGGTGGTTGATAGAACGGTGAAGTGCGCCGCGGCGGACGGATTGCCGCGCGCGAGGTCGGGGGTGCGGAAGCCTTCTTCCAGGACTTTGCGCACGGCGGATTCTATGGCGGCGGCTTCGGCTTCGAGGCCACCGCTGTGACGAAGAATGAGCGCGCCGGTGAGGATTGCGCCTAACGGATTGGCGAGGCCTTTGCCGGCGATGTCTGGCGCGGAGCCGTGGACTGGCTCGTACAAGTTGACTTTCCCGCCGATGGTGGCTGAGGGCAGCATGCCGAGCGAGCCGGTGATGACGGCGGCCTCGTCGGAGAGGATGTCGCCGAAGAGGTTTTCGGTGAGCACGACGTCGTAGGCGCGCGGCTGGTTCATGATGTGCATGGCCATGGCGTCTACATATTGATGCTCGACGGTGACGGAGGGGAATTCGGCCGCAACTTCATTCACGGTGGCGCGCCAGAGCTGCGAGACTTCGAGGACATTTGCCTTGTCGACGCTGGTGAGTTTCTTGCGGCGCTTTTCTGCTAGTTGAAATGCGATGCGTGCTACGCGGACGACTTCGTCGCGGGTGTAGACCATGGTGTTGAAGGCGCGGCCGGTGGTTTTATTCCACTCGCGGGGCTGGCCGAAGTAGAGGCCTCCGAGGAGCTCGCGGACGAAGAGGATGTCGGCGCCTTCGACGACTTCCGGCTTGAGCGGGCTGTTGACGGTGAGCTCTTTGAAGGCGAAAGCGGGGCGGAGGTTGGCGAATCCGCCGAGGGCGGCGCGGAGTTGGAGTAGGCCGGCTTCGGGGCGTTTGTCTGGGGGGAGTGAATTGAATTCGTTGCCGCCTACTGCGCCCAAGAGGACGGCGTCGGAGTTGAGGGCTGCGTCCAAGGTGGCGGCGGGGAGGGGCGAGCCTTCATTGACGATGGCTGTGCCGCCGATGCGTTTCTCAGCGAATTGGAATTCGTGGCCGCCGAGTGAAGCGACTTCTTTGAGGACGGAGACGGCTTCGTTGGTGACTTCGGGGCCGATGCCGTCGCCGGCGGTGATGAGAATCTTGAGGTGCATTTCCCGTCTTTTCCCTCGGGGGCTAAAGCCCGCAGTTTGTTTGGCGCGTTGGCGGCACGACTGAAGTCGTGCCCCTTCAAAACTACCTCGCAAATCGTTCAAGGCCGAAAATCAACCGCAGGTCCTTCGACTTCGCTTCGCTCCGCTCAGGATGACAGCATTTGCGGTGATTCAATCAAGCTCCGATACCGGCTCGTGGCGGCGTTCGCGGATCTGGTCTGGGAGCAGGCCGATCAGGTCCTGGTCGTAGATGTTTTTCTTGCGGTCGGCTAGGGCTACGAAGCGGTAGTAGACGTGCTGCAGCTCGTCGCGGCTGACCTGGAAGCCCAGATGCTCGAGCCTGTGGCGCAGCGCGGCGCGGCCGGAATGCTTGCCCAGGACGAGATTTGTTTTGGCGACGCCGACGAGTGCGGGCGTCATGATTTCGTAGCAGAGCGGGTTGGCGAGCATGCCGTGCTGGTGGATGCCGGACTCGTGCGCGAAGGCGTTGTCGCCGACGATTGCCTTGTTGGGCGATGGCTTGAAGGTGATGATCTGGCCGAGCACCTGGCTGGTTGCGTAGATCTGATCGAGCTTGATGCTGGAGTTCACGCCGTAGCGGTCGCCGCGCACGTAGAGCGCAGCGGCAACCTCTTCAAGGGCGGCGTTGCCGGCGCGCTCGCCGATGCCGTTGATGGCGCACTCCACCTGGCGCGCACCGGCGGCGATGGCGGCGAGCGAGTTGGCCGTGGCGAGGCCTAGGTCGTCGTGGCAGTGAGCGGAGAGGATAATGCCCTGCGCATCGACGGCCGGGATGCGCTGGCGGACTTCCAAAAACATCTGCGCGTATTCCTCGGGCGTGGAGTAGCCGACGGTGTCCGGCATGTTGATGGTGGTTGCGCCGGCTTCGATGGCGATGCGGACCATTTCGACGAGGAAATCGCGGTCGGCGCGGGTCGCGTCTTCGGGCGAAAATTCGACGTCGTCGACGAAGGTGCGGGCGAGGCGGACGGACTCGCCGGTGCGGTCGAGCGCCTCCTGGCGGCTGAGCTTGAGCTTGAATTCGAGGTGCAGGTCGCTGGCGGCGAGGAAGACGTGGATGCGGTTGCGGTCGGCGAACTGGACGGCGCGGGCGGCCATTTCGATATCGTCGGACTTGGCGCGGGCAAGGGAGGCGATGCGCGGCTTGCGGATGGCCTGGGTGATGGTGGCGATGGCGGCGAAGTCGCCCTCGGAGGCCATGGCGAAGCCGGCTTCGATGATGTCCACGCCGAGGTCTTCGAGCGCGTGGGCCATGGTGAGCTTTTCCTGCGTGGTCATGCTGCAGCCGGGGGACTGCTCGCCATCGCGCAAGGTGGTGTCGAAAAATGTTACGTGATTTGTTGGGCTTGAGCTCATAGGCATGGTCTCCTGGCCGGGGATCACCCTCCGCGAACTTATTCAGTGTCTCGCATTCGTCCGATATAAGGCAAAGTTATTCTTTTTGGGTTGTCGATTAGAATGGCTTATACAGAGATCAGGGATCAGGGACGGAGGGACAAAGGGACTTGGGAGCAGGGATCAACGGCAGCGCGCGGGACGCGTTGAGTTTCGCGGATTGAATTGAGACATGCTGTGCCGAGGTCAACTGCACTTCTGATCTCTGATCTCTGATCTTTCGTTGCCGGAGGAATGCTATGGAACTCAATCAACTGGAGACTTTTCTGGCGGTGGCGGAGGAGCGTAGTTTTTCGCGGGCGGCGGTGCGGCTGCATCGTACGCAGCCGGCGGTTAGCCAGGTGATTCGGAAGCTTGAGGCGTCGATTGGCGAGACGCTCTTTGACCGAGCCGCGCGGGATGGTTCGCTGACCGCTGCGGGCGTGCTGCTGCGCGATTATGCGCTGCGGCTGCTGGCGCTGCGGCGCGAGGCTGCGAGCGCGCTTGGCGAGCTGAAGAGCCTGGAGCGCGGGCGGCTGCAACTGGCGGCCAACGAGTACACGTGCATGTATCTGCTGCCGGCCATCGATGCGTTCCGGCGGGAGTTTCCGCAGATCAGCGTGGCGGTACACCGGACGCTGGCCAGCCGGATTCCCGAAGAGCTGAACCTGCGCACGTTTGAGATCGGAGTACTGACTTTCCGCGCCGATCCGGCGCAGTTTCGCAGCATTGCCGTGTATGCAGACAGCCTGGCGCTGATTGTGAGCTGCAATCATCCGCTGGCGGGGATGGAGCGGGTCTCGATCGGCGACCTGGGCAAGGAGAATTTTATTGCGCACAATGTGACTTCGCCGCTTCGGCGGAGGGTGATCGAGGCATTTCAACGCTATCGGACGCCACTGAACATGGGCATCGAGCTGCCGACGATCGAGGCCATCAAGCGATTTGTGGCCATGGGGAACGGGGTGGCGCTGGTGCCGCACTTGACGGTGGCGCGCGAGCTGGAGACTGGAGAGTTGGTGCGCGTACCTGTAGTTGAACTGGAGGCGCGGCGCGTACTGCGGCTGGTGCACCGCCAGAAAGCGACACTCTCCTATGCGGCGAGAGCTTTTTTGCGCACGGTGCGTGGGCTGGCGAAGGAGAAGGGGCCGCCGTTTTATTACCAGGTGGAGAGGGTGGGGTGACTAGGGCCGAGGGTTGAGGGCCAAGGGTCGAGGGTCCAGCGTCCAGGGTCCAGGGTTGAGGGAACAGGGAATAGGGAATAGGGGCTGCGGTCGCGTTTTTTGGGTTGATGCGTCTAAGGACTTGAGATCAACGCACGCAGGGCGCTGGAACTGTGGAACGGTTTGGGCGGCGCCACTTTGGGCGGCTTGGCACTTTGGCCGTTCCGGCCATTTACAATGCTTGAAGCGGGGCCCGGCACCATCCGGCGCGCCGGAATCGACAAGCTCGTTGCCAGCCGGACGGTTGCGCAGTCGTGAGGTTCAGGACCGAATGAAGAAGATCGCCTTTTTTGTATTCCTGCTGTTGGTGTGCGCGTCAGCAGGTTGGGCTCAGGAGAGCCGTCAGGATGTCAGCCTTAGTGGAACGGGCCTGGTTGAACCATTCTCCGCATCGCAAACCGACGTTCAAGTGAATTCGAACACCGCCTACGGAGCCCTGGTGAGCTATCGTTTCATGCTTACGCCATCGAGCGCGCTGGAGGCCAACTACGGAATCACCTATCAGAACAAGATCCTTTTCTCGATCAGCAACACCAATCATTACCTGGTGACCACGCGTACGCAGGAGGCTTCGGCGGCGTACGTGCGGACATTCAATTTCCGCAAGCTCAACCCATTCCTCGAGGCCGGGCCGGCGGCAATCGTCTTTCTGCCGATCCGCAACTCCGGCACAACGTCACTGGACGTGAAGCAGCAGACGGAGATCGGCGGCATGTACGGCGGCGGCATTGCGTATGAGATCAGCCCCAGCTTCGATATTCGCGCGGAGTTCCGCGGCCTTGTGACCAAGGTGCCGACGTTCAGCTACGACGCCCTGAAAACCAACAAGTGGTACAACATTTATAACCCCGCTATTGGCGTGGCTTATCACTTTTGAGACGAAGGACGAAGGACGAGGGTCGAGTGCCAAGGGTCGAGGGGCTAGGGTCCAGCGTCCAGGGTCTTGGCTCCGGGTGGCTGGGCGCTTCTGGTTGATCTGCTTTCCACCGCAATTTATCCCAGTACCATTACTATGGCGCCGGCGGTGATTAGCAGGCCGCCTGCTACGGTCGTGGCGGTCAGCTTTTCGCCCAGCAGCAGAGCCGCGAATACCATTACCAGCGGAACGCTCAGCTTGTCGAGGGGCGCAACGCGCGAGGCCGGCCCTAGCTGCAGGGCGCGGAAGTAACAGAGCCACGAGAGCCCGGTGGCCAGGCCGGAAAGCGCCAGAAACAGGCAGGTGCGCCGGTCGAGCGAGCGGATTTCGCCGTGCTTGCCCAGCGCCAGCGCGATTCCCCACGCAAAGACGACTACGACACTGGTGCGCAGGGCCGTGGCCAAGTTCGAGTCAACGTGCGCTACGCCCACCTTGGCCAACAAGGCGGTGGCGGCGGCAAACACGGCTGAAAGCAGCGCCCATCCAATCCAGTTCATGGGGAATATGGTACGCGGGGTTTGGCGAGTTGCGGTGGAGGCTCGGGTTGGGGGGATATGTCTCTCGGGGGCTAAACAGGCTGCGGAAAGAGGCCGAATCTGGGGTGAAACCGCTGGAATGCGCCCTTCGGGGGCTAAAGACCGCGGTGTTTTTGTTGGCTTTATGCGGGGGTTGAAACCCCCGCCTCCCTCCGTATCGAGTTTTTCCGCAGGATGTGAAGCCCCGCGCTCATTTTGTTGCGTTTCGGCACGACTGAAGTCGTGCCCTGATACAAAACCTGGTCTCCCCGGAGTTCCCCCGCAGCTTGACGCCGCACCCTTCCGGGTGAGCCATCACTGCGAAGAGGAGTGGAATGGACGGGGTGAATGCTGCAGGGCCGCGCCGCTACAATGGCCTCAGCATGACTCGCCGACCGTTTGCTGCCGCGCTTGCCGCCCTTCTCGTCGCTGCGGTTGGGTGCGGCTATCACTCGCTGGGCTCGGCGTCGCACCTGCCTGAAGGCGTGCACACGCTGGCTGTGCCGCAGTTTGCCACGCGCACCGAGGCCTACCACACCGAAACGGCGATGACTGACGCTGTGATTCGCGAATTTGCGGCACGGACGCGGTTCCGGGTTACGCCCGGCGATGGCGGCGACGCCGACGCGGTGTTGCATGGGACCATCCTGAGCCAGACCGTGGCGCCGCTTACCTACAACTCGTCGACGCAGCAGTCGACCAGCTTTCTGATTACGCTGGTGGTCTCGGTCACGCTGACCGGCAGGGACGGGAAGGTTCTCTACGAGAACAAGAATTACGTTTATCGCCAGCAGTACCAGTCGACGGCCGACCTGCCGACATTTTTCGAGGAGAATCCGGCGGCGGTTCAACGGATGTCGCGGGAGTTTGCGCGGGCTTTGGTGGCGGATGTGCTGGAGGGGTTCTGAAGGACTGGATTGAGAAGCCGGAAACTGGGTTGTGGTATCCCAGGTCTCAGAATCGAGACCTGGGGCACCCGGCGGTGTGGTATCCCACCCTATCGCCTGGAGAGCGGCGAAAGGATGGGGCACGGAGGTTTTGAGGTTGGCGTTGTGGAATTTGCTTACCAGTCTTCGCTTCGGACCAGGTTGTAGGCGTTGATGGTGCCGATGCCGGTGGCGAAGTCCCAGCCTTTGGTTGTTTTGTAGGCCGGCGCATACTTGGTGTTCGAGGTGGACAGCACGCCGTTTTTGGCGCCGTCGAGATAGCAGTTGTGAGATCCCCTGCAGTTCACATCCATGTCGCCCAGGGTCAGGTCGTGAAACACGCAACTGGACGCGCTTGATTTGCCCAGCGATGAGTTGCAGGTGGCGCTGCCCTTGGTTCCGTACTCAGTTCTGGCGATTTTGTAATAGACGGGGTTGGGATTGCCTTGGCGTCCCCACTTCTGGTCGACCAGGGCCTGGATGCCGGCCATGATGGGCGAGGAGAAGCTGGTGCCTCCGGCGCCGGACCAGTTGGAGGGCGCTCCGGTGCATGGCGTGCCGCCATTGCCGGGGTCGGAGAAACAGAAGACATAGTAGTGACCCCAGAAACCATTGCCGTCGGCCGCAAACAGCGAGACGTCGGGGATGTCGCGGACGCCGTCGGCCGGGACGCCTACGAGCGACTGCCAGGTGGGCTTTGGCCAGCCTTTGCAGGTGCCGCTGGTTACATCTTCGGTGGAGGCAGTTCCGGAGGCGCAATTGCTTGGCCCACCCGATCCGCCGCTGACAGCCAGAAAGTTGTCTTCGCCGTTGACGGTGTTGCAGAAGCCGCTTTTTCCGTAGGGGATTGCGGAACCCGTGGCCGTTTTGGCCTGCAGCGCGCTGGCACAGGAATCGTTCCACGGGATCTCGGGAATGTAGCTCTTCGCGGAACCGAAGACGGCGCTGTTGGTCGAGGTCCAATAGGTGGAGTTCTCTTTCAGATAGGTATCGGCAAAGTCGGTGCCGCCGACGGCTACGTTGTAGGGCGTGGACGCGAATCCGCTGATCGAAATCCCGTGCGTGGCCACGCTATTGCCGGCATCGCAACTAGCCGCGTTCTCGTCGCCAGAGGAGACAAACACCGAGACGCCGGCGGTTGCTGCCTGCTGAAAGAGCGCTTTGAATGCCGCGTTGGAGGCGGCCCCGTTATCCGATTCGCAGTCGCCGTAGCTCATGCTGACCAGCGCCGGCGGCGGCTTGGTCTTGGTAGCGGTGTTGAGCAGGTTTTGGAGGGCGATCTGTCCGCCGAAAGTGGCCTCGCCGATATCGTTGCACGAGGCGAGCTCGATGGCGGCATTGGGCGCAGCCGCCGAAGCGTACTCCGCATCCAGAATCGCCTCTCCATCGTCGCCGTCGGGGTTGACGCCGGGATTGGAGCAGTTGTTGGCACCGGACGGGGGCTTGGGGTGTACCTGAGTGAAGGTGCCCGACGTGTAGCCGGAGAGGCCGAACTCCTTGCGGAATTTTGTCCAGTCGGCAATGGTGTAAACATTGGTGTCTTCAAGCACGACGATGGTCTGGCCCTTGCCGGTGTAGCCTTCCTTGAACAGTGGCGTGAGGTTGTAAATGGTGGCCAGATCGGCGGGAGTGACGGCGTACCATTCGCCCTGGTCACTGAAGCTGTACTGCGCCCTTGGTTTGCGCATGGAGTGCGGCCGGAAGTCGTGGAGCGAGACGATGCCGGTGATGGCTGGCGCTAGAGCCGCGGGAATCTGCGGGTCGCGGTTGTTGGCGAAATGGCGCACGCCTTTGACGTCATAAGAATGGATCTCGGTGAGGAATGCCTCGCGGACCTGGGCCGCGGAACCGCTGAAATCGATGGTGATGCGGTTGGGGTAAATGGTGTTCACCTGAAATCCGTGCAAGGCGAGCCAGCCGGTTACGGCGTCGATGTCCTGCGAGGCGACGCCGAAGCGGGCGCCGAACTCACCGGGGGCGAGCCATTGGTGGTAGTTGGGCGAGCTCCTGTCGGAGAGGCTATCGGTGTAGGCGTCCAGTTCCTGCTGGACTTTATCGGAGCGGCGGAGCAGCAACTGCATGTGCTCTAGCGGCATGGAATCGTCGACCGGGCCGAGGTCGTTTTTGGCGTTGGCCTCGGGACGGGTGTTGCCGGCGAGGGTGACGCGATGGGAATCGTCGATGGAAGCGACGACCTGGCGCTGGGCGCTTGAAGGGATCGCGGCGATCGAGGCCATTCCGGCAAAGACGAGGGCCAAAGCCGGGCGACGACTTGGGCGGGTGGAGATAAACATCATGGGGAACCGGTCCTTTTCTACAACCTCTACAACACAAGAGATTCTATTCATGGTGCCCCGCGGCGCGGCTCCGTATCATCGATAGCGCCATGGGCCTGAAGATTGTGGTGCGTCGAGTCTACAACAAATGAAATACGACTGACGACGGCGGCGTTTAAGGTTCTGAGTACTTTGGTGGGTGACACTAACCGCCTGGAACCCTGCGAAGGTATTCTGGATGGGAATGAGACAGGAACTCATAGCCCGCGGCGGTTTGCTTTGAGCGGCGCGCGCTGGGGCGCGGGGCTTTCCGCGGCCATGCGTTTTGTGGCGGAGATTGAAGCCGCCGCGGCGGGCAACGGCGCGCTCAAGCCGGGTTACGTGCTTGCCGGCGATGAGCTGTTCCTGCTGGACCGGTGCAGGGCCGCGATTCTGAAGGCGTTTGTGCCGGTGGAGTTGCGGGATTTCTGCCTCTCCGACCTGGACCTGGCTGACGCATCGATCTATGAAGTGCTGGACCGCGCGCAAACGCCGTCGCTGATGGCGCCTTTCCAGGTGATTTTTGTGCGCAATGTGCGCCAGATGTATACGCGCGGCGCGAAGAAGGATGAGTTTGCCGCGCTGGAACGCTATTTTCGCTCGCCCAATCCGCAGGCGCTGCTGATTTTTGTGGCGGATTTTCTGCGCATTCCGTCCGACTCGCGGCGCATGGAGATGGATGACAAGAACCGGTTTGAACGCATTACCGAGACGCTGGGCGAGCATTGCGGCGTGGTGGAACTGGCGCGCGTGAACGAAGACGATGCCATGCGCTGGGCCACGGCGACGGCGCAGGAGGGTGGGGCGCGGCTTGATCCGGATGCGGCGCGAGAGCTGGTGGATGCGCTGGGCGCGGACATGATGCTGGTTGCTTCGGAGCTTGAAAAGCTGCTGCTCTACACGCTGGGCCGCACTGGGATGCCCGCGGACGGGTCTTCGCTCGTGGGGTCGGGAGGGCGGATCACGCTGGGCGATGTGGAGACCATGGTTCTGGCTGCCAAGCAGCGGTCGCTCTACGAGCTGACGGACGCAATCAGCGCGCGGGACCGCGTGAGGGCGCTGGCGCTGCTGCATGGGTTGCTGAACAGCTCGGATGCCGGCGAGGATGCGGCGATTGGACATCTCTATATGCTGGCGCGGACCTTCCGGCAGATGCTGGTGATCCTGGAAAAGAACGTGCGTGACTCGCGGGCCATCTGGCAGGCGCTTTGGCAGGGGTTCAGGATGCCGCCGTTTGCGGCCGACGACCTGATTCGCCAGGCGCGGCGCTACAAGAACCGGCGCGAGCTGGCGCGGGCGATTCGGCTGGTGGCGCGGGCCGACCGGGAACTGCGCTCATCGCCTCCAGACAAGCGGCTGGTGCTGGAGCGGCTGGTGTATGAGCTGGCGTCGGAGCCGAAGGCGGTTTCGCCGCTGTTTGGATCGGCGCAGCTTTCGTTCGAGGGCTAGGTTTTTGACCGCGTGATTTCGTGTGCTGCGGCCAGGGTGGGGTTCCACGAACCTGAGGTCGGATCCCACAACCCCGTCCCGTTACTTCCCCGGAGCAACCGCCGCAGCCGCCTGTCCCTTTGAGAAGCCGCGAATGTACCGGATGAGCCCATTCACCTCGTCGTCCTTGGCGCGACCCGCATCCTCAGGCGGCATCTTGTCCTTGCCATTGCGGATCAGCGTAAACAACTCCTGATCCGGCTTGTCGGCCAGCGCCTTCGGATCGGTCCAATCCAGCAGCTTGAGCTCCATGTCCTTGGCCATGTCGGTCTGCCCGTTTCCGTTGTCCCCATGGCACATCGAGCAGTCCATGGCATAAAGCTTTTTCGCCTTGGCCATCGATTCCGGGGCCCCCTTCGCGGAATTCTTCGCGCCGGATTCAGCCGCCTGGAGCGTTTTCCCTTGAGTGGGGAAAGCGGCGAGCGCAAATCCGATCGCTGCCGAGAGGAACAGAAATGGTCGTGTCATGGGCGTCTCCCCGGTTGCAGGCGTCGATTCGCGGCATCTGGCAACCAATTGATTTTCCGCAAGGATTATATGCCCAGAAAACGACCCAAGATATGCTGAGGCGCACACGGGCGGGGCAATCCCCTCCACCCCTTTGCCGCACCGGGAGACATCGAAGCGCCTCAGGTACATCCAAGGGCTGCAGGAGCAACTGCGGGCTTAAGCAACAACTGAGGATTTAAGCGGCTGTCACGTCTTCCTGGAGGGAAGACTGGAAAATAGGCCAGGATGGAACGCAGCGCGATACCGGGAATGCATCCCTACCGTGGCCTCGCGCCCTGTAGGGGCGCGGCGAAATCGCAATCGCCGCCGAAGGCGAATCGGGCGACCACCCCTGCGCCACCAGCAGCTAGGTTTTCTCGCTTATCCGCCCGCGCGCACCAGCAGACAGGTGATATTGTCGTGCCCGCCCGCCTTCTTGGCGGCGTTCACCATCCGCGCGCACAATTCTTCCAGCCTCAGGTCGAGGCTCAGGAGCGACTCAATGAGAGGGTCGGAGAGCTCGCGGGTAAGGCCGTCTGAACACAACATGAACAGGTCGCCGGGGTCGGTCTCGATCTCGAAGATATCCGGGGTCACGCTGCTTTGCGTCCCGAGCGCGCGGGTAATCACGTTGCGCAGCGGCGACCGCAAAGCCTCGGCCGGGGTCATGCGTCCCAGCCGCACCTGCTCGTCCACCAGCGAGTGGTCCTGCGTAAGCTGTTCGAGGCGGCGATTGCGCAGGCGGTAGCAGCGGCTGTCGCCGATATTCACCACCCAAACGCCGGTCTCCCTGGCCAGCAGCGCCACCAGGGTGGTGCCCATGCCATTCAACCTCGGGTTGCGCTCAGCGCGGGAGTAGATGGCGTCATTCGCGGCGAACACGGCCTCTTCAGCCGAACCCGGGAGGGCCATGCTTTCATCGCCGTCCCGGGCACAGAGGACCCGCATCGCCTCTTCCACGGCCAGCGAACTGGCAATCTCCCCAGCCGCCGCGCCGCCCATGCCATCACATACGATATACACCCCGTGCTCGACTGAAAGACCGTATGCATCTTCGTTCGAGGGGCGTTTTCGGCCGCGGTCGGTGACCGCCGCAGCTGTATAGTGCAGAACCGCCGTGGCCAAGCAGAATCTCTCCCGAAAGTCAGTGTACACGGTACCTCCAGACCCCGCACCGGTACCAAAGTCCCTTTCCCAAAACCATTCATGGGCTCGACTTGCTGGCTTGAATCTGGCCTGGAGCAGGGGGCGTCGCCGGCGCCGGAAGTTCAAAGACTTGGATGGCGCCGGCGTCCAAAACGGCTACTCGCCGCCCTGAAGGAGAGATGGCGACGTTTCCGCCCGCATCGTAAACCGGGCTCACCGGCGCCGTCAGCGTAATTTTGCCGGTGGCAGAGTCGAAGACCTCGACAAGCTGCCCCTTCACATCGTCGAAGCTCAGGGGCGAAAAAGCCGTCACCGGATGGCTCACGGCCAGCGATTCACGCGCCAGCCGCGATCCATCGGCGCCCGTAATGTAGAGGGGCCAGACAGGGGAACTCGATGGCAAGTCCTCCCACAGGCGCCTCCCGTCGATATTCATTGCAACCATGCTGCGCAAATCCTGCCGCGTGCAGGTGGTGATAAGGAACTCGCGCTGCGAAACAAAATCGTAAGTGGGCGAACAGGTCGAATCCACCTCTCCCAGTTTCGCCGAACCTCCGCCAAAACTGTTCAGGTTCACCACCCAGTCCGCATTTCTGCCCGGCAGCAGTTCCAGGTAGCCGTCGGCGTTGATGGGCAAATGGACCTCGGAGCGGACCCGGCTCACCAGCATCACCTTCCCCGTGTCGCGGCGCAGAATGCGCAATACGAGATTCGGCGGCGGTCCCTCGGCTTTCTGCGGATCGTGATCGGCGTCGACATCGGCCGCCGCGGAGGCCGGCCTGGGCACGTCCCCTGCCTTGGGCGCGGTGTAAACCGGCTCCCGGGAATTGGTGACCAGAAGCTGCTGCGACGGGTCCATCTCCACTCCCTGCACCGGTCCGGGGAAGCGCAGGTAGGGCTTCAGCTCCAGCGTGGCGTCGCCCAGCCGCAGTTCGTCGCGGTCGCGCAGCAAAAAACGGCCGTCCTTCAGCATCCACAGGTAGCGCCAGCGGTCGTGCAAGGCCCAAACGGCCTCTGCCTCCACCGTGCCGGCGGGCAGCGCAATTACCAGCGCCTTGATGTGACGCTCTTCTCCGTCGTCCTCATTGCCTGACCTGGGCTGCCGATGAATGAGCCCCGGCACGCGAAACGTGAAGAGAAGCCGGTCCTCGTCGAGAAAATCGAGCGAAGCCAGGCAGAATCGCTGTCCCAGATAGAAGCTGGCGGGCGGCGAAAACCCCAATGACTCAACCGGTACAGAGAATGCCGGCGCTTCGCTTGGCCGCTGGGGAACCCGGTCCGGATGCGACCGCTCGTACGTTGTGCCGCTTTGGTCCTGCTCCTTTACGCCCTGCCCGCGCGCTTCGCAAGCCGGCAACACACAGAGCGCCAGCCACACGCCAGCCCCAAACCCGAGCGTTACCAGATGCAGCCGCATACCCATCGACAGCTATTCTCGCTCATTCCTCAGGCTTTTGGCCCTGGGCTTTCGGCATCGGACAGGAAAAACTTCCGGCGTCAGCGCCGGATGAACCAGACCACACCCGCAGCCACCAACGCCGCCGCAATCATCCAGGCACGGATCGTGCCCAGCCGTTTCGACCATTCGCTGCTCATCCTCGCACCTCGCAGTCAGTGCGCCCGGAGCGCTTCTCCAATTCCCTTCCACTGTTCAGCTCAGTGCAAGGTGGCTTTTTCCTGGGGAAAAAGCCACTCGGCCGCTGTGGCTTCGGGGTATAGCGATTGGAGAACCGCTATAGCGGCCAGTATAGAACGGGCCTCGAATGCCGGGCCAGCGCCACCAGCCAAGCCAACAATGAGGCATCCGCGCTCGCCTCAATCGCGCCCCACTCCTGTGCGACAGTAGAAAAAGATGGCCATCGAATCGATAACAAGCCGCCGCACGCTGTGGCTGGGTTACGGCGCATGCGCCCTGGCAGGCTGCCTCTGGGGCACGGGCTTTTACTGGGGCCGCCTGGCGCTCAACGAAATGAGCGTCGAGCACATGGTCCTCTACCGTTTCGCGTTTGCCTGCCTCGGAATGGCGCCGGTGCTGCTTTTCAGCCGCCACCGCGTGCGCCTCACCGCCGGCGAGTGGCGGACGCTGCTCATCTCCGCCGCCTTCGGCGTGCCGGTGCAGTTTCTCCTCCAGTTCCATGGCCTGGCGCGCACCACGGTCAGTCATGCTGCGCTTATGGTTGGCGCCATGCCGGTCCTGCTGGCCGCCGCTGCCGCGTTGTTTGCCGGCGAGCGCCTCGACCGCATCGGCTGGCTGGCGCTCTTCGGTTCCACTGCCGGCGCGGCGCTCATCGTGCTGGGCGGCGGCCGCGCCCCTGCCGTGCGCGGCCAGCCCTCGCTTACGGGCGATCTCTTGGTTGTAGCCTCACTCATCACCGCGCTCGCATGGATCATTCTCAGCAAGAGGTTGATGCAGACTCACAGCCCGCCCGTGGTAACGGCCTACACCATTCTCTCGGGAGCCGGAATGCTCGCGATCTGGGTGCTCGGACCCTGGCTGCTCTCGCCCTGGCTGCCGGTCAAAGCATCGCCCCCGCCGTTTGCCCACTTGAGCCCCACCGCGTGGGTCGCCCTGGCCCTGAGCGGTTTGCTGTGTACCGCCCTCACAACCTTCCTGTGGAACTGGGGCATTCACCATGTACCGGCATCCCGCGCCGGCGTCTTCCTCAACATCGAACCTGCGCTCGGCTCCTGGCTGGGCGTCAAGCTGCTCGGCGAACACCTCGGCCCCTACGCGTGGGCCGGCGGCGCACTCATCCTCGCCGCTGCCATAACGCTAACCGTACGCGGCCACGAGCCCGAACCAGCCGTCATTCTGGAGTAGCTAACCAGCGATGGAGCGATGTATCAACATAAATGGGTGCGGCGTGCCTTTGTTCTTGCGCCTAGCCTGGGATTCCGCGAACTTCAACACAAAGTCACGCAGTCAGAGACCTGGCTGAATTCATCCCGATATCGAATCCGTCTCCCGGTTTGTACCTCGGGCATTTGCAATCTTCCAATCCAGCCTAACGCCCAGCTCACACGGGCCGATATGCCTCTTGATCCAATGAGGCTCACGTGCCCAATCTCAACTGGAACCACGCCTGCACCGTCGGCGTCTCCTCCATGGACGATCAGCATGGCATCCTCTTGGATACCATGAACGACCTGCGGCTCGCCTCAGTGCACGGCGCCGGCCGCGAAAAAGTATGCGATCTGCTCAACCAGTTCATCGAGTTCACGCGCATGCACTTTCTCAGCGAGGAGCAGTTGATGGAACACTATGGCTTTCCCGGCCTGCAGGAACACCGTGCCGAGCATCAGCGCCTGCTCGCGCAGATGCTCGAAGCCGCACAGTGCGCACACCAAGGCGAATCGTTTGCCATGGAGACGCTGCTCGAGTTTCTCAGCGACTGGTTCATGGAACATATAGGCGCATTCGACCGCCAATACGCCCCTTGGCTCAATGACCACGGAGTCTCCTGAACTTCGCATGCGGGGCCACTGCAACCTGCGTCGCATTTCCGCGGAACGCCGGCTCGGATACACTTCTTCGTGAATTCAAGGAGAAGTGTGATCGTTCTATCGAATGAACTACGAGTCGCTTGCCACGCCTTGCGAATCGTTTCGCTTGCGCTCTTCCTGCTTTACTTCAACGTTCCTGCGGCCAAGTCGCAAAACTCACCCGAGCCTGCCGCAGGCGAGCCCGTCGTTCATCTCAATGGGACAGTCGGCGGCAAACTAGAAAACGATCGCATCGAGGCCACGTGGCAGGTCCGCAACGGGCGGCTCTCCGGACTGCGCATCACAGACAAGGACGTCTCAAGCAATCCCGACAAGCTTGCATCGCTCGACCTGATCGAGCCCTTCTCCATCGAGCTCGACAAGGCCGGCGTGTTGCGAGCATCGACTCTCGTGGTCAGCGGCGATCCGCGCATCGAACACTTCACTCCCGACCCCTCAGCCTCGCGTTTCTCCGATCGCCTGCCCGGCGTAGCCGTTCATTACGCGCTCGCCGATCCCTCAGGCCGCTTCACCGCGGATTGGGCGCTGATCCTTCGCCGTGGTTCCAATTACATTCGCCAGCGGCTCACCATCACCGCGGGCGACAAGCCCCTCCCGGTCACCGGCGTCATCATGATCGACGTCAACTCGCCCGGCCTTCAACTCGCCGGACGCGTAAAAGGATCCCCGCTCACGAGCGGCAACTTCTTTCTCGGCTTCGAGTCGCCGCTCTCTGAAAGTAGCGTGGTCGGCGATCGCGGCGTCAGCGAGCTTCACACCGAGGTACCCCTTGGCGCCGGCCAGTCCGCCATCTACTCGGCCGTCGTCGGCGTCGCACCCGCCGGCCAGATGCGACGCGATTTCCTCACTTATCTCGAGCGCGAGCGAGCGCACCCTTACCGCACCTTCCTTCATTACAACAGTTGGTTCGATATAGGTTACGAGAAGCCCTACACACAGCAGCAGGCGCTAACTCGCATCCGCGAGATCGGCCACGAGCTCAACAAGAAACGCGGCGTCACGCTCGATTCCTATCTCTTCGACGACGGTTGGGATGATACCGGCGACTTATGGAAGATTCGTTCGGACTTCAAAGACGGCTTCGAGCCGTTAACCAAGGCGGCCGCGGAATACGGCACCTCACCCGGCATCTGGCTCTCCCCGTGGGGCGGCTATGCCGAGGCACGGAAGCAACGCGTAGCCACGGCAAAGCGCGATGGCTATGAGATCGTCGACGGCGGCCTCGCGCTCTCCGGACCCAGGTATTACGCGCTCTTTCACGATGCCGTCACCAGGATGGTCACCCAATACGGGGTCAATCAATTCAAGTTCGATGGCACCGGCAACGTCAACCAGGTTGTCCCCGGCAGCGCCTTCAGCTCCGACTTCGACGCCGCCATCCACCTCATCGGCGATCTGCGCCGCATCAAGCCAGATATCTATATCAATCTGACTTCCGGGACATGGCCCTCGCCGTTCTGGGTCTTGATTGCCGACTCCACCTGGCGCGGCGGCGATGATACCGAATTTGCCGGCGTTGGCACCGATCGCGAACGCTGGATCACTTATCGTGACTCGGCTACTTATGACAACGTTGTAAAAGCCGGCAAGTTATATCCGCTGAACTCACTTATGCTGCATGGCATAGTCCTCGCGCAGCAGGCTCCTGGTCTATCTAACTCTTCTGACGCAGATTTCGCCAACGAAGTCCGTTCTTACTTCGGCACCGGAACGCAGTTACAGGAGTTATACATAACTCCGTCGCTCCTAAGTGCGGCCGACTGGGACGTCCTGGCCGAAGCCGCCAAGTGGTCCCGCGCCAATGCCTCCACCCTTGTCGATACGCATTGGATTGGCGGCGATCCGCAATGGCTGCAAGTTTACGGCTGGGCCGCTTGGTCGCCGCAAAAGGGAATTCTCACGCTGCGCAATCCCAGCGCCGAGGCGCAGGACTTCACCCTCGATATCGCACAGGCTTTCGAACTTCCGCCCGGCGCCCCCACAATCTACCGAGCGCGCAGTCCCTGGACTAACGACGCCGCGCAACCGCCGATCGAACTCGCCGGCGGCGAGATGCATACATTTCATCTAGCGCCGTTCCAGGTAATCACGTTGGAGGCTACTCCACAATCGACAGTATCGAGACCAGTAACTCATAAATAAAGCCCCCGGGCATGGATCTTTTCCGGTTCCAAGTCTCTGACCGCTCACCGTTACCCCAAAATTGGGTGGGCGGTTGTGTCCGACCTTTGGTTTGTCGAATCCCACCCTAGCCGCAAGAACAAGTACGCGGCGAGGGTGGGGCACCCGGGTATGCGGGCAACCACGAAGCTAACTTGGGTGCGAAAACTGTCAGATTCTATTGGCTTTCAGTCTGCCAGGGAGATGGCGGGTTTGCCTGCCAGGCGCTCGCTTATGTGCTGACCTAGCCGGTCTGCGAAGCTGCCCTTAGTACCGATCGATGTATTGAGGAGTACGACGGCGGCGTAATCGCCTTTGGGGTTGAAGAATCCATAGGAACTGTATCCGCCGGTGGCGCCGTTGTGCCAGTAATTGCCAGTATCGGCCTTGTAGAGCCAGGCCAGGGCGATGCGCATGCCGGGCAGGGAGTCGGCGCGGAGCTGATGGGAGAAATTGAGGGCGGCCTGCATGGTGGCGCCGGCGGCGTTGCCGGCGGGCGGCTTGACGTTCTCGGGATGAAGATTGGCTTCAAGATAAGTGAGGAGGTCGCCTGCGGTGGAACGGATGGCGCCGGCTCCGGCCAGGGCGTCGAGGTCCCAGGCGTGGGCGGGCCGATGCTCTGCATCGTGGCCGGGAAGAAAGCGGCTCGACTGCGCGGGCGAGAGCGCGATGGTGGTGTCGGCGAGGCCGAGCGGGCCGGTGACTTCGCTTTTTAGCAGGTCGGCGTAGGATTGGCCGGCGCGCACGGACAACGCCTGGCCGAGGAGACCGAA
>Ga0206796_1020_pt1 | contig 39118 bp, 38 predicted proteins | sample Alteio_BWOrgCont_68_FD_152895 | JGI IMG/M metagenome (GOLD analysis project Ga0206796, IMG submission 152895) | Enriched cells from forest soil in Barre Woods Harvard Forest LTER site, Petersham, Massachusetts, United States -... | ecosystem: Environmental > Terrestrial > Soil > Temperate forest >...
ATTTCCAATCGCTTGCCAATGATGTTCCACGGTTGCGACACGCACCTTTGCCTGGTTCCACGCTGTCGCGATCGACAAAGGAACGAGCATCGCAAATTCGATCGCCGGCGCCAACCAGCGCGGCCCAAAGGTTAGGTCGTTAACGAGCAGGAGCTGCAGCAAAGCGATGACCAAGACCGCGGCGCGCGCCATCCAGAAATCGACAGCGTAGTTGTGAATGACAATATGAACTTTGGACACTTTGCCGGCTCTCCAAGTGATTGCTGGACTATACGCATCTGAATCAGAACAGAGAAATGTCAAGCAATGATCATGACGCATCCAAACTGCCTTGGGGCTGCGTGCCGTGGAGACCGGCACCGATCGCCATCGCCCGATCACACTTCACTGCGGATTTTCGAGACTGAACATTTCGGTTTGTTCGTCGTAGGCGAACAGCTCTGCATAACGGGCCCATGACACAACTGTCTTCAATGTCTCGTCCGCATAATACTCGGTCATATAGTCTTCGAGTTCATTGCGAAAACGGGCGACCGGCGCGGTATGGGTTGGGCGCTCGTCGAGTACGCGGCGGATCAAGCCCATCAACGGCACAAAGGTTACCAAGTGCTCGGCAAAGACTTTCTTGCGGGCGTCGGTCTCGAGCGTGGCAAAGCGCTTGCCGGCATCGGTGAGCACCAGGTCGCCTTCGCTGAGCTGGGCGAACCTGAGCAATTGAAGTGCTTCGCCAAGATGGAAGAGTTCGTCGGCCTCCAACTGGAGCACTCCCGCGAGAACCGGTAGATCGGCGCGCCCATTATATGGCGGGCCGGCTATGGCCTCCATCAAGCCCGCCATTACGTTGGTCGAGACGGGGTTGAGGACCATGCCCACACCTGTCCCGGGTATTCCTTCCATTGTGGGCGCACGTGGTTCGGCGCGTTGAGTCATCAGAGCATAGATGTTGTCGACCATCTGACGGAACATCGGGTCGAGGCGGTTGCGCGGATGCGGAAGGTCGACCTTTAATTCGCGCGCAACTCGCCCGGGATTGGAGGAGAACACCAGGATGCGGTCGCACATCAGCACCGCCTCCTCGATATTATGCGTGACGATCAGGACGGATTTGATCGGCAGGCGTCCTTCGATCCATAGGTCGATCATGTCGGTGCGCAGCGTTTCGGCCGTGAGCACGTCGAGAGCTGAAAAGGGTTCATCCATCAACAGAAGATCGGGGTGCACGACTAGCGCCCTGGCAAAGCCCACGCGTTGGCGCATGCCGCCGGAAAGCTCCTTGGGGAATGCGTTCTCAAAGCCGTCGAGGCCGATCAAGTCAATCGCGGCGAGTGCAAGCTTGCGGCGCTCGGCTCTTTCGACATTCTGTGCTTCGAGGCCGAGTTCGACGTTCTGCAGCACAGTGAGCCAGGGGAACAGGGCAAAGGATTGGAACACCATCGAAATGCCGATCGGCGGTCCTTGAATGGCTGAACCTCGGCATTGAGCCTGTCCTGAGGAGGGCGAGAGAAGTCCGGCAATGATGCGCAGCAGCGTCGACTTGCCGGAACCGGAGCGGCCGAGCAGGCCGACAATTTCGCCTGACTTGATGGTCAGGTCGACATTCTCGAGCACGACAACATCCTTGCCGCTGCCTTTTGGGAAAGAGCGGCAGACCTGGCGGATATCGATGAGCAGGCCTTTTGCAACTTGGTCAAGCATGGAATTGCTCCTCAAATAAAGATGAATCTAATCAGCCCAGGCGCAGCCGGCGTTCGCCAAAGGCATAGAGCGGGCGCCAGAACAGGCGGTTGAAGAGGGTGACAAAGCTGCACATCACGACGATTCCGAGCACGACGCGGGGAAAATCGCCCGCTGTGGTTGCATTGGCGATATAGGACCCAAGTCCCGGCGTGGTGAGCTGGGTGTCACCCCAGCTGGCGACCTCGGCGACAATGCTCGCATTCCATGAACCGCCCGAGGCGGTGATGGCGCCGGTGACATAGTAGGGAAAGATGCCCGGCAGGATAACCTTGAACCACCAACGCCATCCTTTGATGTGAAAGCTGCGCGCAGCCTCCTTGAGATCGCTTGGAAAGGCGCTCGCGCCGGCGATTACATTGAAAAGGATGTACCACTGCGTGCCCAGGATCATCAGCGGACTTAGCCAGATATCGGCATTGAGCCCAAAGTGAACGATCAGCACGACGAAGACCGGAAAGGCGATATTGGCCGGAAAGGCGGCGAGGAACTGGGCCAGCGGCTGCACCCTTTCAGCGAGTTTGGGACGCAGGCCTATCCATACCCCGATCGGCACCCAGATCAGGGTCGCAAGCGCCATCAGCACGATCACGCGCAGCAGCGTGATGAAACCGTAGAGGACCGCAGTCGCCACCTCGGACCAGCCGATGCTGGCCCTGAGATAATTGATGCTGACATAGGCTGCCCACACCGCTCCCATGGCGACGAGCGCGATCCAGATCCAATCGATCGCCCGTGACGTTACGACGCTGGTTGCCCTGGAACCGAAACGTGGCATCTGCGGTAGGCGCAGATGCCAGACCATCCGAGCAAGCCATGCAACGGGCGCCGCAAGCAGGCGTGTGATGCGTGCGCGGCGAAACAGATCGAGCATCCAGGATGTCGGTGCGATCCCCGACGATGTCGTCTCGAAACGGAACTTGTCGGCCCATGCCACCAGGGGTCGGAACAGGAACTGGTCGTAAAGGATGATGACGACGAGCATGGCGATGACGGCGTAGAAAATCGCCATGATATTCTGCTGCTTGATGGCAAGCGCGACATAGGATCCGACACCCGGTAGGGTGACGGTGGTATCGCCGACGGTGATCGCTTCGGAGGCTACCACGAAGAACCAGCCGCCCGACATCGACATCATGGTGTTCCAGACCAGGCCTGGCATGGCGAAGGGCACATCGAGCCGCCAGAAGCGCTGCCATCCGCTCAGATGGAAGCTTGTCGTCACCTCATCCAGATCCTTGGGCTGGTTGCGCATGGACTGATACAGGCTGAAGGTCATGTTCCAGGCCTGGCTGGTGAAGATGGCGAAAACCGAGGCGAGCTCTGCGCCCAGGACACTGCCCGGAAACAGGTTGAGGAAGAAGGTCACCGTGAAAGTCAGGAAGCCCAGGATCGGCACCGATTGCAGGATGTCGAGGATGGGGATGAGCACCATCTCTGCCCGCCGGCTCTTGGCGGCGACGGCGGCATAGATGAAGGTGAAGATCAGTGAGAAGATGATCGCTAGCAACATGCGCAGGATCGTGCGCAAGGCATAGATGGGCAGATTGATCGGGTCGAGCGAAAGCGGCGTGATGTCCAACGTCGAGAGCGGCACCGTGGTCACGCGAGCGGCATAGGCCACCAGGATTATGCCACCCACGACAAGCAGTAGGGCCATCAGGTCCCATACGCTGGGCAGCACAGATCGCCGGATGGCTAGTGGAGTGAAGTTCTGAAATGTCATGGGACCACCCTGTGTCTTGCTAGCCGTGGTATGGAACGGAGCGAGGAAGCTGCCATCGCAGGATAACGAAGGAGGCGCGGTTCAGGCGTTTGGCCCAACGCGCGAGCGAGCCGGCTCGCCTTCTCGACAGGCGGCCGGACGACAACTGCGAAAGGACAAGCTGGAGTAGGCGCGCGGCACCCCAAGCAAGAAACCGCGCCAGAAGGTAGGAGACGCGGCTTCTTACCATTTGCAGACAAGCCCGCACCGCGGTCGATTTTTGAACGGCCTGTATCCTGCACCAATGCCGATGCGCTTTCTGGATCCGTTCAAGCTCATTAATGCGGCTCAAGGGTGCTTGAGCCAGTTCTGCTTCGATGCGTTCGAAGAACGTCGGGTTGTGCCAAAAAGCTAAGCGCCGATCTTCGCGAGACCCGCGACATTCTAGCCTGCTTATCGATGGGCTTTTCTGCCAGATTACGGCAAGTTTTTGGCCGCTCTGACGAGGTGAAGAGACGCTGTTGTCTTCATGCCTGTCATCTGGACGGGCCGGGCTATTTAAGCCAAACTGATTGTTCGCACGCATGCGACGATTGCGGCGAATGGTCGATACAAAGATCATCTCTCACCTCACTGGCGCGCCGCTCGGGGTGCCGCGGGTGAGCCTGGACATCAGGCCCGACCGGACGCCCTTCGCGGCGTGCATTTTCGGTCAAGGCTGTTGGGCATGGGTCCGATTTTCCTTTGATCATCCACGCGGCCGCTCTCAAACACAAGCGGCCTAGCGGGCACGAAGTTGCTATAGAATTTCTCTTTTAATTGCGCCAGCCGGATTGAAGCAAAATTTGGGAAGCTTAGGAATATCAGGAATATACCTTGGTATATAAGAGGGGCAGCGATCATCGCAAAGTTGCACACACTACCGTTTCGATGAACCGAACCGCGTGGACAGTACAACGTGTAATTGACCTATTGGTGGCGCTTGGGCCGCCTAGCGGCGGTACGCCACAAGCCCTGTGAGACAGCCAGTACAAACCTTGCCTCGACAATCAGGCCGATGCGGCTGAGGTGGAGCGCGAGTTTCAGGAGAAGCAGGGAGACCCTATAGATGCCATGCCGGACATGATGGCTACGGGCGAAAAATCGTGTCACCAGGCTGGGTCTCGGCACGGCGTGATGATCGTTGGTCTTTTCGATGCTTGTCAGCAACATTCGGCCCGCCGGACTGCGCGCAAAGGGGATTGCGTGATCTTTCCACAAGCCTTCTCCTTCTCTTCCAGTCAGTTCAAGTATTATTCACGCAATCCATATATACTAAGGTATACGGGGTATATACGAAGGAATAAGTGCTCAAGCTAGGGATGCCATAACGCTGGTTCATTGCTGTTGGATTGGTCACCACCGCGCAACCGATTTCTTTGGAAACTCAGAAAAAACCGCATAGGACAGCCGAACATGCGGCGTTAGCGAGATGACATACGATATGCTCTCAAAATATCAAAACAGGCCAGCAATGAGGGCCGCCTTTATCACCTCCTTGATGATATGCATCTTCGTGGCCGATACGGTCACGGATTTCGAGATCGCATTTGCGGTCTTCTATATCGCGGTGATTTTGATTGCGATCGGCTTCCTGTCGGCACGGGGTGTTGCCGTTCTGGCGTCCATCTGCGTCGGCCTCACCGTCAGCAGTCTATTCATGACGCGACATGGCTCTTTCGAGGCAGGGCTATTTAACTGCGGCATCAGTGCCTCCGCCATTGGCGTCACCACCTATCTTGCTTTGAAGACCGTGGCTGCGCAGGCTGCCGCCTATGAGGCGCAAGGCCAACTTGCGCGTGTAGCCCGCCTGACGCGTCTGGGCGAATTGACCGCTTCGATCGCCCACGAGGTCAATCAGCCCCTCGCAGCGATTGTGACGAGCGCTGATGCCTGCCGGCGATGGCTCGATCATGACCCGCCGAACCTTGAAAAAGCGCGCCAGGCTGCCGAACGGATCGTGCGAGACGCCAATCGCGCGAGCGGCGTGATAGCTCGCGTTCGCGGTCTGGCGAAAACCGGCCCCCCGCAGCGCGAGCGGCTCAGTTTGAACGAGATAGTCATCGAGGCCGTCGCCTTGGCTCAAGGCGAAATTGAGCGTAACAGCGTCTCACTGCAAATGAACCTGGCGGAAGACCTTTCCGCGGTGATAGCGGACAAGATCCAGATCCAGCAGGTGATCAGCAATCTTCTCCTCAATGCCATCGAAGCCATGGCTGAGATACCCAGCTTCAGGCGTGAACTGGAGATATCATCGTACCGCGATGACGATGGGAAAATTGTGCTTGCTGTTGCCGACTCGGGCTTAGGCGTGAAACCGACGGCACTCGACCACCTCTTTGAGGCATTCTGGACGACAAAGGAAAACGGCATGGGTATCGGCCTGAGCATCAGCCGATCGATCATTGAAGCGCATGGTGGTCACATATGGGCAACGTCCGAGCCACGCATGGGCGCCGTCCTTCGATTTAGCTTGCCCAATGCTGGGGACGGGAGAGCATGAAGATCGCCAGCCCAATTCTTGGGGCGAACAATCCGATTGTCTACGTGATCGACGACGATGAGGCCGTACGCGTTGCGTTGGAGGACTTGCTCGCATCCGTGGGGCTAATGGTCAGGTCGTATGGATCGACACAAGCGTTTCTAAACGCGCCTGTTGAAGACACACCCGGATGCCTTGTGCTCGACATCCGGATGCCAGGACAAAGCGGTCTGGAGTTCCAGCAGCAGCTGGCAAAACTGGGGGTCCGCCTGCCGGTCATCTTCATTACGGGCCATGGTGATATCGCCATGTCGGTCAGAGCGATGAAAGGCGGCGCCCTCGAGTTTCTGACCAAGCCCTTCCGAGATCAAGAACTGCTCGACGCCATCCAGCAAGGTATCGAGAAGGATCGCTTGCGGCGCGCAGAGGAAGGTATTGCCTCCGACCTGCACGGGCGTTGGCTGACGCTCACGCCCGGCGAGCGGAATGTCATGGAGCTCGTCGTTCAGGGGTTTCTCAACAAGCAAATCGCCGGCAAACTCAATGTCAGCGAAATCACGGTCAAGGTCCGCCGAGGCTTGGTCATGCGCAAAATGCAGGCAAAATCGCTGGCAGATTTGGTGAGGATTTGGGACAGATTGAAGCTGCCAGGCTGAACGTTCGAAAAGTGCGCGTTAGGCGCTTGAGAATTTCACAGTGGCTTTGGTGGCGATTAGTTTCCGACAAACGTACCTCCCATTCTCCTTGGGAGATGTGACAAGCCAATAAGGCATGCTAAGGATTCAAAAATGATCCGATCGTATTGGCTCAAAGAGATGGCTTTTGTTAGCCAGCATTCGGTAGGCTTGCCGCTCTAGAGCTTTCGCAGCGCGAAAAAAACGGCCTGCCTCATTGCGGCCGATCACCCCACGATTGAAAGTAAGCGTCGTCCTGAGCCCAGCTTTCGCTTTTCGCGCTGACTTGGCATGCTGACGCTCTCTGATTTGGGATCGTTTTGTGTCTAGATTTGACCTTACGCTTGACCCTGGGTGGGTCCCACGCCGCCTTGAAGTGATCGACGGTGCGCAAGCTGTGTGAAGCAAGGGCTTGAACGCGAGGACTTGTTCGCAATCGTGATCGAGCATTTCATGACGGATACTGCCCGCTACGCCGATATTATACTTCCCTCTACCACGCAGCTTGAGCACTTCGAACTCCTCGGAGCCTGGGGGCATAGCTATGCCACGATCAACCATCCCGCCGTCGATCCTTTGGGAGAGGCCAAATCGCATGGCGAGATAATGTGACTGCTAGCAGCGGGCCTGCAACCCGAAGACGCACCGTTTGCACGACAGCCACGAAGAGATAGCAGCCTCTGCTCTGCCAGCCGACATTGCTCTCGATCAGCTCAATGCGGCAGGCTGGATCAAAACTGAATTTCCTCGGCCAACGCTTGAAGGGGCTGGCGTGAAGCTGGCTTATGGAGTTCCGGCGCCCAGGGAAACGGAGCCCGGCATGTTGCAACTCCTCACGCCGAAGGCGCACTTCTTCCTCAACTCCTCCTTTGTTAACCAGCCACGGCATCGCCTTTCGCAAGGCCAGCCCAAATTAGACATGGCTCCGACCGATGCCACAAGCCGTGACCTGAAGGACAGACAATCCGTTCTGATACGCAATGCGCAAGGATCGATTCGGGCCGAACTCTACATAAGCGATGTTATGGGGTCAGGGGTCGTCTCTTTAGTCGGCAAGTGATGGGTCTAGACGACGACACCGGCGCAGCAGCAAACCTGCTTTGTCCGGCAGCACACTCGCCTGGCGGACAACCAGCATACAACGATATATTTGTTGAAGTGTTGTGGAGAGACGACCTAGTGGGAACGGAAAACTTTCACTCGAATACCGCCATTTTGCACTAGGATTTTGGCGACGCTTGGTCCGGCACGGACGTGGGGGTCTTAGGCTCCGATATCCTAAGGTCGCTTGGTTTGTCGCGCTCGCCGCCAAGCGCCTGGTGGCGTTCCAACCACCCGCTTAAATACCCGCTGAAACGCTGCTCCCGATTGGTAGCCAACCGCAAAGGCTGTCGCGTCGACTGCGTTTCCCTGCTCCAGAAGTCTTGCCGCCAGTTGCATGCGCCAACAGGCGAGATATTCGATGGTCGGCATGCCGACCAATGAGGCGAACCGCTCCGCCAGAGCCGAGCGGGAAAGACCAACTTCGCGAGCTAAAACTTGGAGCGTCCAGTCTTTAGCGGGTTCTGCGTGGATTAGTCGGAGCGCCATACCGACGTGCCGATCGGCAAGGCCGGAGAACCATCCGCGCGCGTCAGGTGGAAGCTCGCGAGCAAATCTCCTCAGGACATCGACGAATATCAGTTCTGCTAGCTTCGCCAGCATGACCTGCCGGCCGGCGCCATTGTCCTCGGTTTCTTCCACCGCTGTCCTCAAAAGGCTGGAAAGCCAATTCTGGTTCGCGCTTGACGCCTGGGCGTGGAGTAGACGTGGTAGGCCCTCTAGGAGAGGGTTGAATGGACGCACGTCGCAGCCGAGGTAGCCGCAGACGAAGTGACAGCTTTCCGAGCCACCCTCGGTTTCGTTGAGAACGTGCGGAATTGGTAGCGAGACCTCTGGAGGGCGACGGTATGCGGCGAGGTCCGGCTCACCTCGCATTCCAGGCGCCGATGAGAGAAAATGCGCATCGCCCTTTGTCAATATAACCGCGTCGCCAGCACGTAGTTCTACCGGCGGGACAGTATCGTCCGCGAGGGTCGCCCAAGCTGTGCCCGAGACCAGAATGTGAAAGCAGATGACATGTTCGGCTTCGGGCATGACCAACCCAGAAATCACTGAAGCGTTGGGAGTGGTGCCTACCCATGGCGAATGGGCCTTCATGTCGAAGAAGACAGCACCGGTAAGCCTCACGCCCCGAAGCAGGTCTGAAAGCACATCCAAGGCAGCCTCCGTGACGCGGCGCCTTAAGCACTCGCCTACGCCTGGTCAGGAAAATCGGACGAGTGAACATATTCTCGCAGGCTGTTTTGCACCAGAATCAATCCTGCAGCCGCTCCAGGGCGGGAGATAGGCAAATCATAGAGGGCGGAGCGATGCAGGACCTCAATCATGGCGATGACGACACCAAAAATGCGGAAATTGATGAAATCAAGCTGAAGGCCCTGCGCTCCCTCCTCGCAGGGGCGGCAATCGAGCCGAGTGCGCACAATTACGACGAAGTGCGCTCCATTTGGAATGCGATGATCGATCGAAGGCCTGCACTCATCGTCCGATGCGGGAATACGAGTGATGTTCAGGCCACCTTACGCTTCGCTATTGATAACGATCTGCCTATCGCAGTGCGCGGCGGCGGACACAACATTGCTGGCAACGCCCTGTGTGACGGGGGGGTCGTTATCGACTTCTCGCAAATGCGCTCCGTACGTGTCGACACAGCTACCCGCAGAGCGTTTGCCCAACCCGGCGCTACACTGGCAGATGTCGACCGCGCAACGCAGGAATTTGGCCTCGCGATCCCGACGGGCATTAATTCCACCACCGGAATTGCCGGTTTAACGCTGGGCGGCGGGTTTGGCTGGCTTACGCGCAAATTCGGATTGACCATCGACAGCTTGGTTGCCGCGGAAATCGTCATGGCCGATACTAAGCACGTCCGAGCCAATGCGACTGAAAATCAGGAGTTGTTTTGGGCTTTGCGAGGCGGCGGCGGAAACTTCGGTGTAGTTACCGAATTTGAGTTTCAGCTGTCGCCTGTCGGCCCTCAGGTTTTTTCTGGGCTCGTCGTGCATCCGCTCGACGACGCTGCTGAGGTGCTCCGAGAATATAGGGAGATCATAAAGGCGGCGCCCGATGAGCTCACCTGTTGGGCGGTCATGCGGCAGGCTCCCCCGCTACCGTTCCTGCCCGAAATTTGGCATGGCAAAGGAGTTTTGGTTTTTGCCATGTGCTACTGTGGTAGAGAGACTAGTGGCGAGCAGGCGACTGCGAACTTGCGGGCGATCGGCAAGCCGGTCGCGAGCCACTCAGGCCTTACATCCTATTGCGACTGGCAGCAGGCGTTCGATCCACTGCTAACTTCCGGCGCTCGCAACTATTGGAAGAGCCATGACCTCATCGAATTAACCGATGATGCTATCCATGTTCTCGTCGATGCCATAAGGCGGGTACCGGAACCGGAGTGCGAAATCTTCATAGCGCATATTGGCGGTGCTGCAGCGCGTATCGAGGCGGGTGCTACAGCTTTCCCGCAGCGCAATTCGCATTTTGTGATGAATGTTCATGGAAGGTGGCGCGACCCAAGTGCTGATGAAGACTGCATTGGATGGGTGCGAGGTACATTTAGTAAAATGGAACCCCATGCAGCCGGAACTGCATACGTGAATTTTATGCCTGACGACGAGAGCGATCGCGTGGCCACCGTATACGGCGGCAATTATGAGCGGTTGGCTAGGGCAAAACGGCGCTACGATCCGTCAAACCTTTTCAAGGCAAATCAGAACATCGAACCGGCTTGATTTAAGGATCATTCCGCTTCGAGAGAGCGCCACGGACTCTAGACCGGGTCCGTCGCAAATGCATCACGCTCCATGCGGACCAGCTATTTTCGGAGCTCCTTCAACGTAAGCGTCATCCTGAGCCCACCTTTCGCTTTTCGCGCTGACTTGGCAGGCTGACGGTCTCTGATTTGGGATCGTTTTGTGACTAGATGCGGGCGCACCAAGACGGGGCAGCTCTTCGCCTATATGATGACAGTTTCAGTTTGCGCGGCCACGCTGAAGCGCATTGCGAGAGAGCCTATCGAGGAGAAGGGCTACCGCGACGATCGCCAGCCCTGCTCGCAGTCCAAGGCCCATTTCCATGCGCGTTAGGCCGCGGGTAACCTCGGCGCCAAGCCCCCCTGCCCCAACCATTCCGGCGAGCACGGCCATCGCCAATGAAAGAAGAATGCATTGGTTAAGACCGACCAACAATGTTGGCTTAGCCGATGGGATTTCGATCTTGAAGAGGATGGAGCTTGGCGATGCGCCGATAGCCTGACCCAGTTCCAATAAATCCTTTGGCACTTGCTTCAGTGCGAGCGTCGTGAGGCGGAGCATCGGCGGCACGCCGTAGACGATCGTCGCAATTACTGCAGGTACTTGGCCGAGACTGAAAAAGATTACGGCGGGGATGAGGTAAACCCATGGGGGCACGGTCTGCATCATGTCCAGGATCGGCCGCAGCGTCGCTTCAACGGATCGGGAACGGGACGCAAGAACGCCAAGAGGAAACGCGATCAGCACGGACATGAAGACTGCGACCGAAACAAGAGCAATTGTTTCCATCGAAGCCGTCCAGAGATTTGAGATTAGGCAGAAACCGAGTGCGATCGCCGCAAGGATTGCGAGTTTGATGTTTGCCACGACATAAGCCAGCACAACGACAATGGCGATCAACACATAGGGAGAGGGAAAGAGGAGTACACCCTCGATAGCATTCAGCGTAGCTGCGATTACGGTGCTGATGGCAGCGAACAGCCAATGCAAATTTGCATTCAGCCAGTCTACAAACGGGGCAAGATAGGCGCCCGGCGAGAATATAATGGATGGCGAGTTCATTTTGTGCCTCCAGTCCTAAAACGAGCTGCACTCTGCGTTAACCGGTCGAGTACCATCGTCAGGATGACAATTGCGATTGCAGCATCGATCGACTTGGCGATGTCGAGGGTTCGGATGGCGCCATAGATGGTTTCGCCAAGTCCACCAGATCCAACTATGCCGGCTATCACCACCATGCCGAATGCCATCATCAGGCTCTGATTGATGCCCGCCATGATGCTTGGCATGGCGAATGGCAGCCGGATCTTCCAGAACATCTGCCATCCGGTCATGCCGGTGGCTTTGCCGAGCTCTATAAATTCCAAAGGCGTCATTCGAACGCCCAGCGATGCAAGGCGCAACGCTGGAGGCACGGCGACAATAATGGTCGCCACAAGCGCCGTGGCAGGTCCATAGCCGAGGAGACCGATAGCAGGCAGGAGGTAGATATAAGGTGGCAGGGTTTGAACCAGGTCGAGGATTGGCTCGACGAAACGATCGATAGCAGGCACGAAGCCGGCAAGGATACCGGCTGGTATTGCTATCATCAAAGCGAGGATCGTCGCGGCCATCACCAACGACAAGGTGCTGACGGTTTCTGGCCAGAGGCCCATGAAGGCGCAGAATAGGAGCGCAATCCCCGTCAAGGCGCCAAACCAGACATTGACAAGGCGCACACCGATGACAGCGATGATGAGCGCCACAAGGTAAAATGGCGCGGCTGAGAGCATCCAGAGGATGCTACCATAAAGGCCGCCCAACACCTTCTGGCAAATATCGAAGACGATAGCACCATGATCGCCGAGCCATTCAAGGGCCGAGTCAGTGGTAGCATCAAAGCTGTCAGCAAAACTTGAAATGTCCATGTGCATTGGCCCCCTCAAGCTCGCGCCTGCGCAGGAACGCGCTCTTCGGTCTGCGCGCCCTTGACGCCGCGAAGTAGACTTCGGGGACTGACGACGCCAACCACTGTGCCGCAGTCGACAACCGCAAGGCCATCTTGGGTCGAGCTCAACGTCAGGTTGATCAGTTCATCGATATCTGCCTCAGGATTGGTTCGCATGAGCGAGGCAATTTCCACATTTGGATGGTCCTGCTGGTATACACCCACGCTATCCATGACCGAATGCGCTTTAATCAAGTGCAACCGCGGGGTCATAACTGGATATTTCCGCGTGAGTTTCCTTAAAAAGTCCTTGGTCTTTCTTGTGGCACTCGCTCGCAATAGGACGTTAATTCCGCGAGCGACCCATCACAAAGAACGCTGGTCGTGGCCGGACAAGCAAACACAGCGAGCGAACCGGCGGTCGGCGAGGCATGCCAGGATCAAGATCGAGACATGCATCGATTTCTGACCCCGTTGCCGCCTCAAGTCGTTGCAGATAACCAAAACATCAGCTCTAAGATCGCTCACAATTCCAAATTGGAGCATATCGCGGCTCAATCTCGGTTCTGGAATACCTGTGCCGTTTTTATCCTAGTTTGATGCGGCGCCGCGTTGGTCGCTTATGTCATTTCGCGTAGACGGTAGCGCCCATCCCAGAAGGGTATCGGCTTCTACAGGCAACCTCTCCGCGCCCCTCCACCGAGTTCATATTCGTCAATGCGCAGATTTTTGCGTCTAGCCTTGATCGCATAGCGATATCGACTATAGCCAGATCGCTCATCATGATGATCAGGGGCGATACAGAATTTGTAGGCATCATAGATTCTCGCGCGTTCCAACCCGGTGCCCAGGATATTATGCTCGCAGCCGGTGAGCTGGTCGAAAGTTGGATCCCTCCAAGAACAACCCGCAACTGGCGTCTGCTTCATTTGCACGTCTGTTACTGTGTCTTTGGGATTTGGGGGGTGGCGGCGAGGCGACGTCAACCTTGGTGGCTAAAAGGCTTGGTCTGAAGACTGCGAGTGCACATTCCAGGCTTTCACATCTCAGTCAACATGGGTGATGTAGACGTTGAGGGCGTCAACCAACAGCGTCTGCACCGACCCGCTGGGCCCCCTCAGCAGGTTACTCACCGCTTCGAACAGCGCCCCGCAATTGAGCATACTGACGACCGCCGTCAGGAGAATCGCAGCCCGGCGTATACAATCCCGATAGTTCCCGATTGCATTCCAATGGCGATCTGCAGTGGCCAGGCGTATGTGGGTCTGCGTCCATGCCGTCGCGATTGACAGCGGTACAAGTATGACCAGCGCCATTGCTGGCGCCAATCACTGCGGCCCGAAGGCCAGATCTTTGACCGGCAGGATCCGCGGTGCCGCGATAACCAACACATCGACACGCGCGATCCAGAAGTCGACGGCGCAATTGTGAACGACGACATGAGATTTCGACATTCCCACGGCCCTTCAACGTTACAAATAGGTATAGAAATAGGTCAAAACCCTTCGTGGATAACCTTCTGCGTTGCCAATATGCCGTGATGATCGAAGCGTAATTCGACGACCCAATCGTACACCCTTGAAGGCCACCGGCCGTCTGGCAGGATATCATCAGGTGTTCCCCCAAGCGCGCGAATGAGCTTGGCTAGTTTGCCGTGGTGCCAGGCAATAAGGATTGCCTTACCGTGCGGCGCGGTCGTGAGAAAAACGGCCAGCTCCTTTTCCTCGTGATCGGCAAAGCGTGTGTCGACTGGAAGACCGAGAGCGCGGCTGAGGGGATCAAGGGTCAAACGCGCCCGCTCAGAGTTGTCGCTGTCAGTGGAGGCAATGAGCAATTCGGGCGTTGTTTTGACCGAGCCGGCCGTGAACGGATCGAAGTAGTGAGCATAGGTCTCCGCGCGGCGCATACCCTGCTCGGTCAATCCGGTGCCATTTTCCGGTTTTTCGGCATGTCGCACGATCAGTACGACGCAGTCCGAAAGATAATTTTCGGCCGACGCCGATGAAATGCAGCCCGCAAGAAGGCAGTTCGCAATGGCGATCGCCATCGTGAAGCCCCGAAAAAACTTGGACCCGAAAAAATGCAAAATAACTTCTCCAGGACAGGTAAGGGAAGGCCAGGAACAACCCGGGCACGCCAACAAAATGCAGGATCTGCATGGTTGAAGACCCAGGTTCGTTTCCGCAATCCGCGCCCCTGATGGGGTGCGGTGTCGGTTCAAACGGCAAGCGCAAGGACCGTGCCAGTTGCGCAACCAGATCGGTGCCGATGGTGCAGGCGCCCTTTAAAGCCCTTTGCCGCATTTTTTCGCCTGGGAGAGCTTACATAGGCCCACATTTCATGGAGTAAGCTCCATATTCTGAAGTTTGCGCCTTGAAGGTCATGGCATTAGCCAGCCCGCGCTCCTTTCTAACGGCTCATTAAGCTCCAACAAACATGGCGCGCCTTTTGCCATAATGTCGAAGCGGCGCACACACGCCGCGTTAAGCCGCTGGCCCCGAATGCATCGGATCGTATCATGCCCCCCGGAAACGAATGAGCGCTTTGTCGCAATATTCGAGGAGGCACAATGAACCTCTTCGCACTCGTGGTGCTTGCCGGCGCGGTCCTTTGTGACGTCATCGGCCAACTCTGCTTCAAAGTTGGTTTGGCGCGTCCCATGGATGCGGGTTCGCCAAAGCCAGTCTGGCGAGGGCGGCAACATTCCCGTTGTTCTGGCAGGGCGTTACAACCTATGCTTTCGAGATAGTCGCGTGGCTCTTCGTGCTTTTGCCCCTGCCGCTCCCCATCGCATTACCGCTTGCAGGCCTCGCTAACGAGGCAAGCTCTCCGCGAGCAATTTGCGGCATATCCAAAGCACCACATCTTCGATCCGCCGTTCTGGCAGTGCGCGAAATTCGCGCAAGACCAGGAATGAACTGATCCAATCGATGCGGCGTCGACCGCGCACCCGCTCCCTTCCTGCGCGGATCGAGGGCAGCCTCAAGCGCCAAGCGCATCATCGTGCAAAGCTCCGCCTCGTAGGTGACTGTCAACGCGTGCAAGGCACGCACGAGCGACGCCAAACGCTCGACAAGGTCGGCCCCGCGCACCGAGTCGATGAACTCAGCGAGCTTTGGGCGGAGCCCATCCAAGGCGGCGTCGGCGAGCAGGTAGTTTGCCGCCACGCTCAAATTACAGAACGCTGTATTCTCTGCAGACGACCGATTGACTATCGCGGGGAGGGCAGACAAGGGCAGGCCGCCTCGCCTAACGGCAGGGGCGGCCTATTTGATTAAGTCAGGTATTGCTTCCGTCGTCGTTGCCGGAATCGTCGTCAGAAGCATCCTGAGCGTCATCCTGGTCCTGGTCCTGATCCTGGAGCACATCCTGGGCATGTTGGCCGGCTGCATCGGGCGCGGTTTCGTAATAATTGTTGATCGTCTCGCCACCCTCGTGACCGCCGGCCCCTGACTGGCCGCCAAACAGGTTGCCAAGCGAATGGGCGAGCAAGGCGCCGCCTGCAACGCCCGCCGCCGTCGTCAAGGCGCTCTGCATAAAACCGCCGCCGGAAGGCGCCGCCTGTTGCTGGCCGCCCCATGGACCCGCTGGAGGGGGCGGCGGCGCATAAGCAGGTTGTGAGGGATAAGATGGTTGGCGAGCAGAGGCGTTAGCGTCATAATTGCTGCGCGGCGCTGGGGTTGGAGCCGGCTGACCGCCGCCGAACATCGACCGGCCGAGATTGCCTAGGAAGCTGGTCTCCTCTTGGGGCGCTGCCTGTGCCTTGACCTGTGCTTCGAGTTCGGCCAGACGATGACTGGCGTTTTCTAGAGCCTGCTGCTGCACGAGCACGGTCTGGGCGAGCACATAGGACGCATGAGGCTGCGCGCGCACGGCCTCATCGATAAATGCCTCCGCTTGAGCATCACGCGGATTTGCCGCCGTCGAGCCGACGCGTTCGAACAGGCTGGCAAGCATTTGGCGTTCTTCGGGGGTCATCACTTTCTCCAATTCTGGCCTCAAAATCCGCGGATGGAATATGACCTGAGATCAAGGCCGATCCAAGATCGGGCACGCGATAAATATCGGCTATAAAGGCTTGTTCGAAGTCTCCCTCGCGGGCTTCGCTGGCGCGAGGCGCGTCAAGACAGGGCGCACTTACCACGTCCCGCCAGGCGACGTCAGCAGCGTGAAAACGCATCGAGACGTGCCCTCTTGCCGCCCTCTCGCTACAGCAGGAATTCATTAAAGAGAGGGTTGCGACTTAATGTGTTTTTACAGGCCTGGTCACGAGGATGGGCTCAATATTAAGGGAGCCATCATGACTTGCCGCCGGCAGGAAGTCAGCAGCGAGAACCCGAGCCCCGCACGAAATTCTACTTTCGTATCAGGAGGTTGCAGAGCGGTCTAAGGCAGGGTCCACGTCGGTGTGAATTCGTACTCCTTTACGCCCAATGCTGACCTATTGCGCAATACGCTCGCGCCCTTGTGGACAGTGCGGCGCGGTTCGGTCAAGCAATGAATAAAGTGGCATGCCGGCGACTAATTTGCGATTTCCTGCTGGATGACACATGCTGAGCCAGGAATGAGTTTTCCTGAATGATCGTATCGAAGGACTACGAACCAATCGAAGCCGGTATCCGGCCATCTGCCATCTGCCATCTGCCATCTGCCATCTGCCATCTGCCATCTGCCATCTGGCAGGAGTGCCTTCGGATTGGCCCCAAATGCCACAATAAGATTTTAGATCTCACCGTGATGCCAAGCGATCAGGATGGATTTGCCGTGAGTTTCCATTGTTGCAACCGCTTGACAATGCCGAACAGGCTTTACAGGGGAGTCTGCTCCAAGGGGGTTTTCGCTTGATCGCCCAAGGCTATGGCCATCAAATCGCGACGTTGCAATCCCCAAAGGATTGCCGCCTGGTGCTTTAGAAGTGATCACGGCGGCGGGCCCGGTGCCGGTGCGGTCGCCGCGGGTCAACGACAAGCGCACCGATTCGGCCAATGGGGAGCGGAAACGGTTCGCTTGGGTGATCCTGCCCGCGTCGGCACGCGAGTCGCCGCGGGTGGCCGAGGTGCTACCGCTGCTGTGCAGAAGTTAAGACTTAATCTGGCAGTTTGTGTCATCAGGTTGCAGCGAGAGCTGAGGCCGGGCGCGGAGCGGTCGGGGTCCGCGCGGATGGCACCAAGGAACTCATCGCGCTTGACGACGGGCACCGCGAATCGATCGAGTCGTGGCTCGATCTGCTCCGCGGCTGTAAGCGCCGCGGCATGGCCGCGCCGGTGCTCGTGGTCGGCGACAATGCCCCGGGGATCTGGTCCGCGGTCTAAGAGGTTTTGCCCGAGACCCGCGAGCAGCGGTACTGGTGGCACAAGATAGGCAACGTGCTCAACGCGCTTCCCAAGTCCGCCCAACCGGGCGCCAAGAAGGCGCTCGCCGAGATCTGGAACGCCGAGTACAAGGACCACGCCCAAGCCGCGGCCAACGTGCTCGCCGCCGATTACGGCACCAAGTGCCCCAAAGCGGCCGCCAAGATCACCGACGGCCTCGCTGCTGGCCTTCTTCGACTACCCCGCCGAGCACTGGAGCCATCTGCGCACCACCAACCCGATCGAGTCCACCTTCGCCACCGCCAGGCTTCGCCAGCGAGTCACCAAGGGCCCTGGCTCGCGCGCCGGTGCCGCGATGGCGTTCAAGCTCATCCAATCAGCACAGACCCGGTGGCGGGCCGTCGACGCACCCCACCTCGCCGCCCTGGTCCGTGCCGGCGCGGTATTCAAGAACGGCAAGCTCATAGGACGACCCGACCGATCAGAGGGTGGTGATCAGCAAGTCGCGTGACATGCCGATCCACAGCTCTTGACGATTTGGTTGTTCAGCAATCCACTGATGGCCACCCGCACCGAGGAGTCCTTCCACCTCAGCACGCTGCTCGACCTCGTCGGGAGGGCGCGTTCTTCGCCCGCAACAAACCTTTGGCGGTGTCGTCGTTCTACCCCGACCTCGAGCTAGCCACCACCGGCGTGCACTGGCCGACCGGGCTGCCGCTGGTCGGCGCGCAGATCCTGGTGGTTCTGCCGGCGCGATCGTCATCTGACAACACCCTTCCGAATCTTTTGGCTTAACGCATGCCGATATCGGCATATGATGGCGCCCATGGCACGAGCAGCGACGACGTCGGACGTCTTCAACGCGATCGCCGAGCCGCAGCGCCGGGAGATCCTGGTACTGCTGCGGGCGGGTGAGCGGCCGGTGACCGAGTTGGCCCATGAGCTGGGGATGACCCAGCCGGGGGCGTCCAAACACCTGCGTGTTGCTCCGCGAGGTCGGGCTGGTGCGGGACCGCAAGGCGGGTAAGCAGCGCCTGTATGGCCTTGACGCCCGGGAGCTGCGACCGGTCCACGAGTGGACAGGTGGGTTCGAGCGGTTCTGGAACGAGAGCTTCGACCGGTTGGAAGCGTACGTGCAGGACCTCAAGCAGGCAAGGCAGGAGGAGTGACCGATGTCTGCGACAGGACGCGACGCGCTGGTGCAGTCAGCGACGGCCGACCGCGAGATCGTGATCTCCAGGGTCATCGATGCCCCACGGGAGCTGGTGTTCGAGGCGTTCACCGAAGTCCGGCACCTGTCGCGATGGTGGGGACCAGAGGGGTTCACCACCACCACGCGGGCGTTCGAGTTCCGCGTCGGCGGAGAGTGGGTCTTTTTGATGCACGGACCGGACGGGAAGGACTTCCGGGAGTGGATCTCCTGGACCGACATCGCCCCGCCGGAGCGCATCGGGCTGCTGCACGGTGAGTTTCGCGGCGACCCGAACGCCTTTGAGTCGGTCCTCACCTTCGCGCCCGACGGCGCGGCGACCCGGATCGAGATGCGCACGGTGTTCCCCACCAAGGAGCTGCGCGACGAGGCGGCCAAGAAGTACCACGCGATCGAGGGCGGCCAGCAGACCCTGAGCAAGCTGGCGGCCTACGTCACCGAGATCGTTCGGAAGGGAGTTTAGGACTGATGGCCGGAAAGGTGTTCTTCAGCGTGTCGATGTCGCTGGATGGGTTCGTCGCGCCCGAGGGGCGCATGGGTGACCCGGATTGGACGGCGCAGTGGATGGAGCTGCAGAAGTGGATCTTCCCGCAGCGGTTCTTCCGGGAGCACCTGAAGTTCGGCGAGGGTGGCGAGGAAGGGCGCGACAACGACATCGTGCGGGAGACGTTCGAGCGCACCGGCGCGAGCGTGATGGGCAAGCGCATGTTCAACCTCGGCGAGCAGGCGTGGCCGGAGGAGGCGCCGTTCCACACGGCGGTCTTCGTCGTGACGCACGAGAAGCGTGACCCCTGGGAGCGGCCGGGCGGGACAACCTTCCACTTCGTCAACGACGGCATCGAGATCGCGCTCGACCAGGCCCGCGGGGCCGCCGGCGACCGAGATGTCCGCATCGCGGGCGGCGGCGCAACGATCCTGGAATACGTGAACGCCGGCCTGATCGACGAGTTCTCGATCGCGCTCTCACCCGTGCTGTTCGGCTCCGGAATCCGCCTGTTCGAGGGCGTGGACGCAGGCCGCGTGGCCCTGGAGCCGGTCCGCGCAGTGCCGACGCAGCGGGTGACCCACCTGACCTACGCAGTCCGGGAGCGGTAACTTTCTCGACCTCAGCGCTCCCCCGCCGAGGTCAGCAGCGTGGTGAGATTCTCGACGCTCTGTGCGTCAGGAAGGGCGAGCGTTAGGGCTGCGATCTTGGCTGCGCACTCCTACGGGAGAGACCTCACGGCGTTGTCGGGGAACTTCCTCGCCAGCTCAGACTTCGCGGGCGAGTCACCAAGGGCCCCGGCTCCCGCGCCGTCGGCGTCGCGATGGCGTTCAAACTCATCCAATCAGCACAGACCCGGTGGCGGGTCGTCAACGCACCCCACCTCGTCGCGCTGGTCCGTGCCGGCGCGGTATTCAAGAACGGCAAGCTCATCGAACGACCCGACGGATCAATGGGTGGTGATCAGCAAGTCCCTTGACGCTTCGATCCACAGGTCTTGACTATTCCTCATCTTTGCCTCCGCAATGCGCAACTTTTACAGGCGAGTGGCCAAGACCACACGTCATTGGTTCAAAAAATCGCCGAGCGGCATCTCGACGTCGAAAGTGCTGAAATGGACGTCATCCCTCGTCCAGACGTCTGCGTGATAATACCGGGTGGTTCCTTGTCTTGCACTTCGGATATGGCTTTGCGTTCGCGGGAACCTCTACGGGCCGCGTCGTGTACGCGATATCATCGACTTTGAGGGGCAATTCTACCTTCGACTTGCGAGTTCCATCGATGCCATTGACGGGCTCCCGTTGCTCCTTAAATGGTGAGTAGAATTGCAGACCATTTTCGATTTTCAATGTGGCTCACGAGAGGGCTTCACAGGCCGAAGTCGCTGGCGGACAACCGTGGTTTGGCGCTAGGTAATTTCAAGCGTTCTAACACCGGCCTGGCAAACATGACACTCATCCACTGGTCTTTGCTCCTGTTCGTGCTTTTGGTTCTCGCGGGCTTGGTTGTGCTCATTCGCAAAACAAACCCCCGGTCACCCGAATGAAGCCTCATTGACACGGCTCGCCCTCCACTTAGCTACCACGCCTTCGCATCGAAAGCCTCAGCGGCGCGATGCTTACCTATGCGGCTCTAGGTTGTGGGCTTTCGTCTATCTATTTCCCCTCTATTGGGCTGTAGCAATGTCGCTGAAGAGGCCGCTAAGCATTATTGACGGTCCATATTCTCTACCCTTTGTTGACTATGCGCCGACCCTCGCCGCTTGGACCTTTGTCCCCTTCGACAAAAGCGACGCCCCCTTTTCGCGCTATCTCAATTCGGTGATCATCTCGGTATCATCTACTCGCGTTGACGGTGACCCTTAGCGGCCTGGCCGCCTATGGCCTGACACGGTTCCATTACAGAATGTCATAGGTCGCCATCTCTCGGTCTCGTCGCCTTGGGCTGCTTTTTAAAAGCAACTTCCTCGCGGATACCTTGGAGTTTCGCTACATCTTCGGCGCAGCGACCGAATTGGCGCTCCCACTCGCGACCCGCTTCTCGCTTCCCAAATGTCCGTGCGAGAGCAACACGCCGGTGCCGAGGCACAAGAATGGGCCAGATTTTCGGCTGCTATCGTCCTCATGGTCACACCGTTGATCTTGGAAGCTAGACTAGTCCAACGTTTGATTGTGTAGACGACGCAGCGGAGGGGTAATACAGACCATAGCCGAATATATTCTTGGCTTGAACGGTGCCTTACTCGACATCTGCACAGGGCCGTGATGGTGCCGCAGCGATCTATTCCGATAAGATTGCAGCATGCCTCCTTATGGCTTGGCCTTAGTCGGTCGGCAGGTGGCGACGTATAAGATTGTATTCATGCCAGATCAGACCCATTACCAGCACGTCGAAGACGGTGAGGACAATGAGCCCCATGCCATGTGTGTAGGAGAAGCGGTAGAGCTGATAAATAATGAAAAGCCCGAGGATGGCCAATGAAGCCGGATACGACCAGAGTTTGTTCCGGAGCAGGCCAACGACAAGAAGCAATTTCACAAGGCCGTGGCTTAGTAAATAAAAGGCATAGAAATGCTTGGTCTCCACAGAGAAGCCTTGCGCCCAGGTTAGTAGATGTGTCGCGAGGAAATCGTTTGGGTCTTCGATCAACTCGTCTTGTGTAAGCGCATTGACCCAGTTTACGATTGTGGTCGTGCTGATCAAAGCCAGCGCCATCCCACCCACGCATTCGATGGCCGCGTGTGCCCCCTTCAGCAGCACGCTAATCCGAAAAATTTGGCGAATACGATGTTCGTCCATGCCCGGCGAGTCCTCTGCAACGAGCTTGAGTGATTAGTATCATGGGTCGGGCCGTCTATGAGGTCTGGCTACCCCGTGGCGTCTCCGCGCTGGGGCGACATAGACGGCGCCCACCTTAGCCGGTGCTTTGGCGTAAACGAGCGCCAAATTGATCGGATGCCCGAGGTACCAACTAGCTAATGCGTAGCCGGCCTCGTGGTAACAGGCGAGGGGGCGGAGCGCTGATGGCGCCTGCTTTACAGTTCGCGCTCGTTATCATCGCGCTTCGCTCCGCCACGTTTGAGGTGTTGCTCCTGTCGGATAAGCTCTTTCTCAACGGCGTCTCGAATGAATATTGCACGCCGGTTCTTGCCCGCAACGGCGTCAATGCGCTCCCCCATACCTTCCGGCAGGCGGACCTGTGTTGCTTTAACTCCGAGCGATGGGCGTCCCATGGGTCGGCCTGTAACCGGCTCTGCCATCTTAGTCAAATACACCTATTAAGCGATAACCCGTATGGATGATCCGCCCCCATTTGTTGGACCGCCTGAGGCTAGAGTTTCCGGCCTCTTTCACGGTGGCGGGCTGGCGGCGCCACCGGCGTTCTGCAACGAGATCGGGGTGTTATGGCCAAATTCGCCCCAACAAGGCAGAGGCCGGCGAATTGAGCTATTCGCGTTCTGTTTGGAAGATGCCTTGGTTCAACGCCGCGGCGTCGCCACGACTAGAACCTGAGCCCCTGGCTTTGACTAGTTTGAGATCTAATCGAAGGCGTGAAGCGGCCTCTAGTTAAATAGTTAGAGCAGGTCTCATAGTGCAAGTTGATGCGCATAAGCGGCTAAGGACGTCATTTGCTCGTAGTTCGTCGATGCGCTCCTTGTTCCGTGTGACATCGAGCGTGACTATGGCAAAAGTTGTTGATGCCGCTCGCCAGGGTCGTCTATCAAATCAGTTTTGAACCGTCTGGGTCGTTTTAATCACGGCGTTTCTCTTCAAATCCCAAGACTTTACCAGCGAGAGTGCACGGTAGGTTCGAGGCGATCACGGCGATGTCGACAACGTCACCTGCTGGTGAACCTCTGTGGTCAGCACCTCAACCCGCTCCGTCAGCGTCTTGATGGTTTCAGTCAACTGCGTGTTCTGCGTCACAAGTTCGAGGAGCATGTTGGTTTGTTGGGCCATCAGACTCTGGCGCTCGTCATTGGCACGCGCCAAGTCCTCACGATGGAGGGCATCGGCTTCGGCGTGCGCCTTGTCCCGGTCGGCCTGACGAGTCTGGGCGAGCAGGATAAGCGGTGCCGCATAGGCGGCTTGCAGACTGAACGCGAGATTCAGCAGGATGAAAGGGTAAACGTCGAATTGCGTCCAGCCAGCAATGTTTATCAGAATCCAGGTACCGACAATGATCGTCTGACCGACGAGGAAAGTCGGCGTCCCAAAAAAGCGTGCGAACTTTTCTGCCTTCAGGGCAAACCAGTCATCGCCATATAGAGAATGAAGGTGCGCATGAGGCAGGTGGAAGCGGAAAAAATGGCCGCGTGCTTGATTTTGAGTGGACTTCGAGTTCCCAGCCGGATCGGTCTTGATGGTCATGTTATCAGTGGCCCTATTTAAATCTTTCGTATGAGGCAAAAAGCGATTGGAGCGCGAGTTGTGGCGCAGAAGCTGCCAGACATTGTCGACCGGTTTGGGCTCCGGGCATTTCGGCAGCAGGGCGATGAGGGTGATTTTGTCTGGCACGATGAGGTGCGTGGAAAGGCCGTGACGTTATAATCCTCAAAAGACAAGCCCTTCTTGCACGCGCTCGCCAGCCCAGCGTGAAGAAATCAATCTCGCAGCAAGTTGATGAAATTCAACCATCAAATTTTGTAGGAACTTCGCCAAGACGGAGCAGATGCTGAGAAATGCAACAACTCTCGGTTGAGTCCTTCCGAAAGGACACACGTCACGCTGCCGCCATGATGCAAGATGATGTTAAGCTCGCCCCTTGCCTCCAAGGTCCATCCGGTCGGTCGCGCCCTTTCACCCCCAACCTCAAACCCGACCGGCTGGTTCTGGCTCACCTAATAGGCGGCAAGGAAGAAGCAGGTTGCAACCGTAGCCCTCCTTGCGATTTTTGGGGCGCCACACAGGCATAGCCGCTTTTCAATGATGGAGGCCTCTTCAGGCCCAATTCCCAGCCACCGGATCAAACTTTGGTTGGGAAAGCGGCATCTGCCGGCGGCCCCGCGAGAGGACGCATAGAGACATGAGCGAGGCTGCCACAAAGCTCTCACACGGCTTCACTATATAGGCTGACGATTTGTCAGCGTCGGGCACGAATAATCGGAGAGCGTCGTTGTCTTCAGCAAAAACCACGTCGAGAGCGCCAGTCAAGAGCTCTCTTCCAGTCCTGAGTTTGGCCGCTCTCGGCATCGTCTTCGGTGATATCGGCACGAGCCCACTTTATACGTTCAAAACGGTTTTGGACCTTACGGGTACCAAGCCGGAAGCGGCGACCATTCTTGGCTCCCTTTCGCTGATCCTTTGGACGCTATTTCTCATCACGACAATTAAATACGTTAATTTCGCCATGCGCATCGACAACGATGGCGAAGGCGGCATTCTCGCGTTGATGTCGCTGCTCGGCGTAAAAAAACAAAACCGCCCTGCCATTGTTGCTTTTGGTCTGTTTGGTGCAGCCCTCATCTATGGCGACGGCGTCATAACCCCGGCCATCTCGGTGCTGTCTGCCTTGGAGGGGATGGAACAGGTAACACCGAGTTTGACATCATACGTCCTACCGGCCGCGGTTATTATCCTTGTGGCCTTGTTTGCGATTCAGCCGCAGGGCACGGCACGCATCGGCAGGACGTTTGGACCGATCATGCTGCTCTGGTTCCTGGTAATGGCCGTGATGGGCATCAATGGAATTTTGCGGCACCCAGGCATCCTTGTCGCTCTCAACCCGCTCTTCGGGCTGGGCTATCTTTTCTCAGGCGGATTAACGGGATTCCTCGTTCTTGGCGGCGTTTTTCTCTGCGTTACCGGCGCTGAGGCGCTCTATGCCGATATGGGACATTTTGGTCCAGTGCCGATCAGGTTGGCCTGGAATGGTATCGTCTTCCCAAGCCTGATCCTCAACTATGCCGGACAAGCCGCCCTGGTATTGGAAGGTGCACCAACCGACGGCAACATTTTCTACCGCCTTTGCCCAGCCCCACTTTTGACCCCTCTAATTCTACTTGCGACGATCGCCACCGTCATTGCCAGCCAGTCCATCATTACCGGTGCTTTTTCGATGACACGCCAAGCTATCCAGCTTGGGTGGATGCCACGGCTGAATATTAAGCAAACATCCGCTGAGGGCTATGGCCAGATTTATGTCGGCGCCGTCAATTGGACGCTGATGATCGTGACGCTCGGCCTCACCATCGGCTTTGGCAAATCGGACGATCTGGCAGCCGCCTATGGCATCGCAGTTTCGTTGACGATGCTGATGACCTCCGTGCTTTTGTTCATCGCTATGCGCGAGGTATGGCAATGGAGCATTTTGGCCGCGGGGGCGGTGGCAGGCGCGTTCCTCATCGTCGACAGTGCCTTCTTCATCGCCAATATGGCCAAGCTCCTGGACGGTGGCTATGTGCCGCTCGCTCTGGCGGCTCTGGTCTTTGGCATCATGTGGGTCTGGCATCGCGGTGCCACGGCCCTTCACAATGGCATTCGCGCCTCCACGGTACCGACCGATCAGTTTTTGGCCGAATTGCAATCAGGATCGGTCGCCCGCGTTCCAGGCACCGCAGTTTTTCTCACGCGCTCCACCGAAGGCGCACCGCCCGTAATGACCTGGCACGTAAAGCGCAATCGCGCCCTACTTCAGCATGTGCTCGTGCTGAGGTGGACGGTTCACTCCGTGCCGCGCATCGCAGAAACAAATCGTCTGGCTGTCAGGCAAGAGGCACCAGATTTTTGGCGCGTGGACGCAAATTACGGTTTCATGGAAACGCCGGACGTCCTGAGAATTTTGGCAGCAAGTAGGGCCTTGGGATGCGATCTCGATCTTGATGATGTCACCTTCTATATCGGCCACGAAACTTTGGTGGCTCGCGATGACGGCAAAGGCTTGCCAGCATGGCAGCGCATCGCGTTTGCAGCCATGAGCCGCAACAGCGCGCGCATCAGCGATTATCTGAAACTACCCAACGACCAACTCGTCGAAATCGGTCGACAGTTCCCAGTTTAGCTTCGGGTGTGTATGCGAAAAGACCTTCGGATTTCAACCACCCAGTCCACTCGAAAGGACGCCGGCGCCACACTTTGTACAACCTTCCTTGTCTTGCTGATATTGAATTTAACCTGAGACCGGTTCATGCCTCTCGTCCCCCTTTTTGCGGCCCTCATGGCGTTTGCTGCGACGCCCGCCCTGGCACAATCCTGCGGCGATCCGTCGAGATTTCCCGCCTGGCTCGAGGGCATTAAGAAAGAAGCGGCTTCCCAAGGCATTGGTGCCAGGGGATTGGCGGCGCTCAACGGCGTCACCTATGATCGGAACACCATCTCGCATGACCGGGGCCAGAAGGTCTTTCATCAGGGCTTCGAGGAATTTTCAGGTCGGATGGTCAACGCCTTCCGCATCAAGCACGGGTAAGCCTTGATCCAGAAGTACCAGCCAGTTTTCGCAAAGGTGGAAGAGGAATATGGCGTTCAGGCGCCGGTGATCGTGTCGCTTTGGGGGCTAGAGACCGACTTCGGCGCAAACATCGGCAACTTCCAGACTATCTGATCGCTGGCAACGCTCTCTTATGATTGCCGCCGTCCCGACAAATTCCGCCCTGAGCTGTTCGATGCGCTGCGTCTGGTCGATCGAGGCGATGTTGCAGCTGCCGAGTTGCACGGCGCTTGGGCGGGCGAACTCGGCCAGGCCCAGTTCATGCCGTCCAACTATCTGAAATACGCCGTAGACTTTGAAGGAAGTGGCCACCGCGATTTGCTTAAATCCCCTCCGGATGTCATTGCCTCGATCGCAAATCTTTTGCATGCTGCCGGTTGGCAACGAGGCGCGGGCTGGGAGCCGGGCGAGCCCAATTTTGACGTGCTGCAAGCTTGGAACAACCGCGAACTCTATCGCAAGACGGTTGCCCTCCTTGCCACCAGGATTGCCGGCAACTGAGACTGGATCGTGGACTATCTGGAGGGGGGCTATGGAGCGACCGCCCATGGTTGCTCACGAGCCGACAGATCCTCTCGATCCAAGACTATTTGTGCTTGTTTGCTCATTGAGAAGTTGGCACGGCCTATCGCCAAAATTGGCTAACTTGCCTCAAATCAGCAGCAGATGATTGGGAGAGGAGCATGCCAAGATCAACAGATGGAAACCTGCCTCGCCCGGCTGCGATTGTCGCCGCAGGCTTTTTGGCCACGAGCGGCATATTTTGGGTCGCGATTGAATGGAATCGTATGCCGCGAGCGCCCTTGGTGGCTGGATTGAACGATGCAATGCCGACACCGAACGAGGCATTCGACGGGCGCGTTAAGGCGAGCTTTCCGGTGGGATCGCCCGTCAAGGCTATGGTCGCGGAATTCACCCGGCAAGGCTTTGCGCCGACGCCGCTGATAGCCTGGACTGGGCGAGAATACCAGACGGAGTGGTCGGGCATCTCTGCCCTTTGCCGCCAGATCGTCCGAGTGTTCTGGCAAGTAGATAATGACGGTCGTCTGACGGCCATTCGAGGCGAATACAAGAAACATTGCCTCTCAGATATGTTTTGAGACCAAACCTCCGCCTGGGCTAACCCGATTTCAGCTAAAGTGTTCATAGGCACCGCAAACGCCGCCGTAGAGCCCTAATGCAACTGCCATGACAGACAGGCTGATCAAGATCCAAAGATAGGCACCACGCGGGCGCAGCGGCTTTGGCAGAGTCTTGACGCTCAGTGCTATCAAAAAGCCAATCGCCATCGGCAACAGGAAGGCATTGAGAACTTGCGCAGCAATATTGAGCTGCACCAGGTTCGGCACGAACCAAACAATGGTGGCGGTCCCCAAGACGCAGGTCGCGTAGATGCCGTAGAAACCTTTTGCGTCGAACGGACGGTATTCCAAAGACCGTCGGTAGCCGGCGACCTCCCCCACCCCCCAAGCCAGCGCCAGTGAAGATACGATGGCAGCGACCAAGCAGGCGCCAAGAACACCCGCGCTGAAGATCAAGCGCCCCATAGTTTCACCAAGAAGCGGTGACAGTGCATGGCTGATATCGCCCACACTGTTAAGGCTCGCGGACGTACCCTCAGAGGCCAATGTCGCCGCCGCGGCTACTAGCACGGCACCCGTCATACATTGGGTAAACACAGCGCCAATCGCCGTGTCCCACCGGGCTGCCTTGAGATCGTCGGGCCGAAGACCTTTGTCGGCAATGGCCGATTGCTGGTAGAAGATCATCCATGGATTGAAGACGGCCCCGATGATTGCCGCTACCAGATACATGAAGGCTCCGTCACGCAGTGGCAAGTTGACGACATCTCTCGCCACAGTTTGAAGGTCGGGGTGCGCGGCCCAGGCAACCGCAAAAAAGGCGAATTCGAACAAGCCTATGACAACCGCCGTCCGTTCTACCCGCCTGTACGAGCCGGAGGCAACGACAATGAGCAGGAACACTGCCGCTATGGGCAAAGTAAGGCTGCGCGATAAGCCATAGAGTTCGCCGATACCCGCCACCCCGGTGAATTCGGTGACCAACGAGCCAAAGGTCGCTATGGCTAACCCTGCCACCGACAGCCAAGCCCATCCGCCGCCAAAGCACTTGCGGATCAATTCACCATGCCCTCGGCCGGTATGAATTCCCAGCCGCACTGTCAGTTCCTGGATCATATAAAGTACGGGGATCAGCAGCAGAAGCAGAGGCAATAGCCGGTAGCCCCATTGGGCGCCAGCTTGAGCGCCCGTCACCACATTGCCGGCATCGCTATCGGCCAGCATTACCAGTAAACCAGGTCCCCAGACGGAAATTCTCCGCAAAGGAAGGGCTGCCTTCATCCGCGATTGGGTAGAACCGTCCATACTGCCGCTTTCACTCAAGGCCTACAAAATCAAATGCAGATTCCAACGTCGGCTACCAGCCTGTTGGTTTGTCTCTGCCAACGGCAGAAAATGGCTCGGATTACAGATTTCGTGATCAGCGAATGATACTGAGGAGGCGATCCACCCGCACCGTCGTCGGCCATTGCCAGATTTTGAACGGCGATGCATCTTCGGCCAGCGAGAAAAACACAATTTGCCCCTTCCCGACGAAATTTTCGAATGGCACGTAACCGACTTCGTTCAGGTCTCGTGAATCATCAGAGTTCTCTCTGTTATCTCCCATCATGAAGTAGTGCCCCTCGGGAACAACATATTCTGGAGTGTTGGAGTAGTATCCAGAGTCGTTGTCAACTTCTATAATCGGGTGCTTCACGCCGTTTGGCAGTGTCTCGATATATCTTGGGACCGCTTTGTCACGGCCAAATTCATCTTTTACGAGAAAGGTGCCGTCCGGCTCGCGGGGCGCCACAACGCCATTGATGAAGAGGAGACCATTCTTCATTTGAATATGATCGCCAGGTAAGCCGATGACACGTTTGATGAAATCGGTCGAGTTATCCTTCGGCAATTTGAAAACGGCGATGTCACCACGCTGAGGAGGAGTCCCCCACAAGCGGCCAGAGGGCAAGACGGTGGAAATAAGGGGCACCGAAAAGCGCGACCAGCCGTAACTGTATTTCGACACCATCACATAGTCACCGACCAGAAGGGTCGGGATCAGTGAACCGGATGGAATATTGAAAGGCTGAAACAGGACAGTACGAACAACTAGGGCAATTAAGAGCGCCTGGATTATGATTTTTACCAATTCGCCGGCGCCACCAGCCTTAGCAGGTTTGCCTGCCACATCGGCAGTGCCGTCAATTTCGTTATCTTTGCTGACCATGCTTGTGGAGTTCCAGCGATTGAGATTATGCACAGGTGGACAATGCTTGGGCCAGCATCACTCCGGCGCCCCCTAAACGCAACTTGGGCCAGAGAGCCATGGCACCAATATGGCTGTACATTGTTTGCTTACTCGATTGAGATAATGCCGACGCAAGATTTTGCCAAGCTCGCCAAGCGCCGCGGCTTGGCTGCCGGTATGATCCTTGTGCTTGCCGTTTCACACCAACGCACACTGGCACGGATAAAAGCTAGGGCAGATCCCTCCGTCCCACGTCTATATTCTTTCCAGGGTTCGGCTATGGCGTCGCTTTTGCCATCTTTCATTTACCTTGATGAATCATGATTGCGGCATGAAAAAATCGCTTCTGACCGCCCTTGCTCTGCTCGCCCTGTCCGCCCTTCCGGCGTCGGCAGCGTCCTTTGAGACCTGCCTTGCTTCCATCCGCGTGCGTGCGGCAGCGGCCGGGGTTTCGCCAGCCGTGTTCGACAGGCAGACAACGGGCCTTCAGGCCGACATGAGCGTTCTTGACCAGATGAACAAGCAGCCGGAATTCAAGACCCCGATCTGGGACTATATGGCCGGCCTGGTCGACGCCCAGCGCGTGGCGGACGGCAAGCAGATGCTGAGCAAATGGGGTTCGGTGCTTTCGGGCGTGCAGCGTCGCTATGGCGTCGACCCGGCGGTGGTGGTCGCGGTTTGGGGCGTTGAATCCAATTATGGCGAGAGCCAAGGCACGCGCCCGCTCGTCCAGTCGCTCGCCACGCTATCGTGTTATGCAGGTGGTCGGGCGCGCTATTTTGAGAGCGAACTGATCGCCACGATGAAGATCATTCAGAACGGCGACATTGATCCCGCTCATCTCGTGGGCTCTTGGGCTGGTGCCTTCGGCCAGACTCAGTTCATGCCCTCGACCTTCCTGCGCAGCGCCGTCGACGGAGATGGCGACCGGCGCCGGGATATCGTCGACTCGGTGCCGGACGCGCTCGCCTCGACCGCCAACTACCTTGCCAAATCGGGCTGGCAGTCCGGTGGGCGCTGGGGGTATGAGGTCCGTCTGCCGGGTAATTTCCGCGCCGCCCTAGCAGGCCGCACCAAAAAGCGGGCCTTGTCGTCCTGGGCGGCGATGGGGGTGGCGAAGGTCGACGGCTCGCCCTTGCAGGGCGGCGATGCCCGTGCCGCCATCCTGTTGCCGGCGGGACCACAGGGCCCGGCCTTCGTGGTCTTCCGCAATTTCGATGTGATCTACTCCTACAACGCCGCTGAATCCTACGCGCTGGCGATCGCCCATCTGTCCGACCGCATCAAGGGTGGGGCGCCTTTCGTGACGCCTTGGCCCACGGACGATCCGGGTCTGTCGCGTGCCCAGCGCAAGGAACTGCAGGCCCTGCTGACGCGTCGCGGCTATGACGTCGGCACGCCGGACGGCTCGATCGGCAACAAGACCATCGACGCAATCAAGGATGCTCAGCGCCGGCTGGGGTTGCCGGTTACCGGACATCCCGGCGTGCAGATCCTCACCGCACTGCGCAAGGGATAGCGCAGCACGCGGGGAGGTTTTTTAGTCTGCCCAACAAATGCCGAACTCCGGCCACGTTCACAATGTTACCTCATCGGCACTTTAATATTGGCCCCAAGGTCGGTGGCAATTTTGTATCAAATACCTCGGGTCCCGCTTCCGATGCAAAAGGGCGTACAATCGATGCGCAAGCTTTCCCTTCTACTCTGCGGCGTTGCCCTGGGCGCAGTCGCGACGATCGCCGCAATGCAGCCACGCATGCTGCTGATGGCTGGCGCCAGCGCGGCCGTCACCGATACCTACAAGCAGCTGAACTTGTTTGGCGATGTGTTCGAGCGCGTACGCTCCGACTATGTCGAACAGCCCGACGACAGCAAGCTGGTGGAAGCGGCCATCAACGGCATGCTCTCTTCGCTCGATCCTCATTCGAGCTACATGGACGCCAAGAGCTACCAAGACATGCAGGTCCAGACGACCGGCCAATTCGGCGGCCTCGGCATCGAGGTGACGATGGAAGGCGACAATCTCAAGGTGGTGTCTCCCATCGACGATACGCCGGCTTCCAAGGCCGGCATCCTGTCAGGCGACGTCATCTCGGCGATCGATGGAGTCCCGGTCCAAGGTCTTACCTTGCAGCAGGCCGTGGACAAGATGCGCGGGCCGGTCAACAGCCCGATCACGCTGAAGATCGTGCGCAGCGGCAAGGGCGACCCATTCGACGTTAAGCTCGTGCGTGACATCGTCAAGGTCAAGTCAGTCAACTCAAAGAAGCTGGGGGACGATATCGGCTATATCCGCATCAGTCAGTTTACAGAGCAGACCACCGACGGCCTCAAAAATGGTTTGGATGAGCTGAATAAGGAGATCGGCCCGGATAAGATCAAGGGCTACGTCATCGATCTGCGCAACAATCCGGGCGGCTTGCTCGATCAAGCGATCACGGTGTCCAGCGCGTTCCTTGGACGTGGCGAGGTCGTGTCTACGCGAGGTCGTAGTCCCGATGATGTGCAGCGTTTCAATGCCAACGGAAAAGACCTTACTGACGGCAAGCCGGTGATCGTACTGGTCAATGGCGGCTCGGCTTCCGCTTCGGAGATCGTCGCCGGCGCCCTGCAGGACCACAAACGCGCCACCATCTTGGGCACGCGCTCGTTCGGCAAGGGGTCGGTGCAGACCATCATCCCGCTTCAGGGCAATGGTGCGCTGCGCCTGACCACTGCACGCTATTACACGCCCTCCGGCCGTTCGATCCAAGCAAAGGGAGTCGAGCCGGAAATCGTGGTGGAGGAAAATGTACCGGCCGATCTGAAGGGACAAGATCAGACGCATGGCGAAGCGGGGCTGAAGGGCCATTTCGCAAATCCAGGCCAGGACAAGACGGAAGAGGGTGGCTCCTCAGCCTATGTGCCGGCCGATGAGAAGGATGATACCCAGCTCAACGTCGCCATCGATCTGCTGCACGGCGTGCAAAAAAGCGCCTTCTTCCCGCCGGACCCCAAGGCTGGCGCGCCGAACTGAGCGGCCTAGCAAAATTGCGGCCGATCAATCACAGCGGACGTCGCACCAGGGCCGCCGCTAGAACCTCTCACACCAGCCTCAGCGAGGTCTCTCGCGCTTGGGAGCGCTTGCGTTAACTCTCTGTTAAAGATTGCATTGATCCGCCGCCCCGTTTTGCGGCTAATTGGTCCGGGGCGACAATGCGATGGCAGTGATGACAATACGTTGGCTTGGCATTCCGATCTTTGCGATATTCGCAGTGTTATCTCTCGTAGCTCACGCGGGTTTGGCACAACAGTCGATCCCTGCCGGCGCATCTTCCGTCACTCAATACGTGCCGCCAAAATCGTTCAGCACGGTCATTCCCCCATCGAGTTACGTCGCCGTTGGAGCTCCGGGACATATTCCTCATGGCTGGATTGACTTTTGCAGCCGCCGTCCGGAGGAGTGCAAAGTACCTGCTTTGCCTGCGGTGGATGTTGTTCTGACACCCAGGATCTGGCGTGTCCTTGATCGAGTTAATCGCGAGGTCAACGCCTATATTGTGCCGGTGAGCAATCTTGATCATTGGGGCACAATGATCGATCACTGGGACTATCCAGTGGATGGCAAGGGTGATTGCAAGATCTACGCGCTCTATAAGCGCAAACTTTTGATGGAGGCCGGCTTTCCGCGCCAGGCTCTTCTCATGACGATCGTGCGCGATCTTCATGGCGAGGGCCACGCCGTGCTCACGGTAAGGACCGACAGGGGCGAATACATCCTCGACAATCTGGTCAACATCATTCGCCCCTGGGATGTCACGGGCTATGAATTCTTCTCACGCCAATCGCAAGAGAATCCGAACGTCTGGCTGGAACTCGATTCACAGACCAGCGTGGCGACACAAAGCAGATAGACCATTGGCCTTGGCCTATTCTTGGCAGATCCATCTCGTACGACCTAGGTGCGCCTGTGGGCTAGACGTGATGAGCGCTGCATCGGCGCCTTGTTCAGATCTGAGAATAGCCAAGGCTAAAGGCAAGGCTCTAACTGTTCCAGCTTCATCGATATGTAGAATTGTTCACTTTCGAAAAGCTGCAACTTGATTGCAAAAGGCGGTACCCACTTCATGCTCAATGGCCCGTCTCCGCTTGATGGTGTCGTCCATATTATCCAAGTCGCTCTAACGCCGGTCTTCCTCTTGTCCGGCATTGGCACGTTGCTCAATGTCTTTTCGACCCGCCTCGGACGCGTGTCGGATCGGGTTGATCAGCTAGCCCTAACCATGGATGCAGCCGGCGACCACCAACCACACCTTCAAACGCAGCTCGCTTATCTGCGCATGCGATCGATGGTTCTAGACATAGCGGCTGTCATGGGATCACTTGCGGGCGCGGCCACCTGTGCGGCCACGCTTGTCTTGTTTGTTGGAGTGCTAAGTGCGGCGAACTCGGCAACCGCCCTGTTCATATTGTTTGGAGCCGCGGTCATCTTCACGCTCGGAGCCCTGACCGCATTTCTCATAGAGATGCTTATGACAAGCACCGGCTTGCGGGCCAAAGTTAGACGCGTGGCGCAGATCGAGGACGCTGCTGATGGGGATGGCGAGCTGGACGAGACGGGGAGCGATTCGTCGTCCAGCGATTAGACAACCAAGGAGGTATCCACTTTCATACAGGCAACGCCTACGCTCCACATCGTCTCGACATATTGCGACAGTTCCCTAGCGAACTTGTCATCTTGCGCACGAGAACTCGTCAGGAACAAATTACGCCACGGAATGAAATGGGTGGTAAAGGCCTAAAGTTGTTCTGCATTATGAATGACCGCTTTAGGCGGATGGTGCTATGACTTCTTGCTGGGAAACCACTGAGCACACCCACCATGAAATTGCACCTGCCATCCGTTGAAGCGCTAATCAAACGCCGGCGCCCTCTATACAATGTCCACACTCAGGTCCTCGAAGGCGTATCAACCCTCGATCAATTGGCAATCTGGATCACGGTCCGTGTTGGTTCGATGGGATTTTTCCTGGCTATTTTCGGCTGGACTGTACTCTGGTTGGGTTGGAATATCCTTGCCCCGGCGCCCTGGCAATTCGATCCCCCGATGGCCTTTGTGTTTTGGCTGTTTATTTCCAACGTCATCCAGATCCTGTTGATGCCGCTGATTATGGTCGGCCAGAACCTGCTGGGTCGGCACGCCGAGCAACGCGCAGAACACGATCTTGAAGTAAACATTCAAGCCGAGCAGGAAATTGAAGCTGTACTGCGCCATCTTGAATATCAAAATGCCTTACTGATCGCCATGGTCAAAAAGCTCGGGTGCGAAGTCGACCTGCCAATCGGCAATAACTCCGTTCCCACTACAAAATAGGCGCTTTGGCTCGAACTGCAGTGCGCCGGAGTAAGGCCGTCAGAAAAATCCTCCTGACGCGAAGCCGGCCCGGGAGACAAAGATTACACAATGTCAATTCACAGGGCGGCTCAGCGCATATCCAGCACGACTGGATCGATTTTAGCCGCTGCCGTCTGCAAGGATAAAAGGTCCTGGCCTGCCGGCGGAGGACGTCGTGCTCATTGCAATGGTCGGGCGCGTGCTGGACCGCGTCAATTGCGAGGTCAACGACTACAGCCAGCAATTTCGATCATTGGGGCACGAAGGTCGATCACCGGAACTATGCTGTCGACGGCAACGGTGATTGCAAGATCTATGTGATCGACCAGCGCAAGCTCTTGATGGAAGCCCGCTTCGTGCGGCAGGCCCTTCTCAAGGCTATGGTGCGCGATCTTCTCGGCGAGGGCAGGCCATCCTTACCGCGAGGACCGATAAAGGCAAATATATCCTCGACAATCTGGTCAACACCCTTCGTCCCAGGATGTCACCGCTTATGGCTTGTTCTCGCGCCAGTCCCATGAAAACCCGAGCGTCGAGCTGGCCAACGGGTCGCGGGCTGTGGTGAAGACACAAGGCCAAGAGCGGCTTGCTTGCCACATTTCCCGCCAGTTCGATCGAGCCGTTGTCAAACCAGGGCACGGCTGCGACGCGCACCTGTGCCTGGTTCCAGGCTGTCGCGATCGAGAGGGGCACGAGCATGACGAGCTCGATGGTCGGCGCCAGCCAAGGCGGTCCGAAGGTCAGATCGTTGACCAACAGGATCTGCAGCAGGGCTATAACCACGACGGCGCCACCGCGCCATCCAGAAGTCGATGGCGTGATCGTGAATGACAATGTGAGGTTGTGACGCTTTGCCGGCCCTCCAGGTAGTGAAAGAAATTCTAGCGCCTTGCCCAGCCACTGGATTTAAACGGCGTGACAAACCGCGATGATTGAAGACGCGGATATGACGCGGCGGCAATAGTGTTCGCCCGATGCGATTTGTCATCCGAGGGACACTGGCGCCCGATGCCGCCAGCATCGGATGGCCTCTACACACCACCTCCGGACTACCCCGTTGCAAGGGGCAAGGCACTATGCCCATCCATTGTGGACCAAGGATCAAAGCCTTTGTCACACCCGCCCGCTCCTTCGCCGCCCAATAACCCGAACGCGCAGGGGCACCACCATGGTGTCGATTACCTCCGCGCAGGGTATTGAAAATTGTTTCTGGCCTGTGGCAAAAAGCCAGCGTGACCTTGTTAAAATCGTGGACGACAGCGTGAGCGTAATAGCGACCGCAGACGAAGCTCAATCCAAACGACGCCGGCTTCGTATCAAATATGGTGCCGAATATTTTGCCCTGCGCGGCCTTGTTGGTTTCCTGCATATTTTGCCGCTCGACCTCGCATCTTGGTCGATGGGTTTGGCTTGGCGCCTGATCGCTCCCTATCTCAATCGTCATAAGCGCGCGCTGCGCCATCTGGCGACGGCATATCCCGACAAGAGCGACGCACAGCTAGAGGCGATCGCCCGCGAGATGTGGATGCAGCTGGGGCGCACCTTCGCTGAAAGCCTGATGATCGAACGTATTTCCAGGGCCGGCCGCATCGACGACAGAACCGGGGCCCTTCTCGATCCCCTCAAGGATGCCGGCAGGGGAATCGTCTTCGTCTCGCTCCACACTGGCAATTGGGAGCTCGCCATTACGCCGACGATAGTCAGGGAGATCAAGGCCGCGGGAATCTATCAGCGCATGAAGAATCCCAAGGTCGACGACTACGTGGCCCTCGCCCGGCGCGACCGCTATCCCCGTGGGCTGTTCGCCAAGGGCACCGTGGCCGCGCGGCGATTGCTGCGCGTGGTGCGCGAAGGCGGCTCAGTCGCGATGCTGGCCGATCTGAGGGACCGGCGCGGAATTGTTGTGCCCTTCTTCGGCCAGCCGGCGCCATCGAGCACCTTTCCTGCCCTGCTTTGTCGGAGCAGCGAGGCCGTTCTCGTCGCTGCGCGCACGATCCGCAGCGGTGGCGTCCATTTCCGGATCGAAGCGCAGGAGGTGAAGGTGCCCCGCACCGATGACCGGGAAGCTGACATCGCCGAAGCAACCCGCCAGATCCACGCCTTGTTCGAGCAATGGGTCCGCGAGCATCCCGAGCAATGGATGTGGGCTCATCGGCGCTGGGGCTGAGGTTCAAGGTTGGGGGAAATTGGATCACGGGGAGCCCATAGGTCTTACGGGATCGCGCGAGCCCGTTCCAGGCGGTGCGCGAGCCACTGTCAACGGCCGCGGAGTGCTTGGTTGACTGTGGGATGAAAGACAAATGCCCGTGCCACCCGAGCAGGCCGATCTAAGCACCTTGGATCCTGCCGCAAACCATGGTTATGCCAAAAGGAAGGCCAAGGTTGCTACGATAGCGTTGAGGTGGCTTGGTCATTAAGCAACCCACGAAGCGAACGATGCGCACCTATGAGATCCGACGGGCGGAGGAGAGTATCCATTGGATTGTCTTCGAGACAAAGACCACAGAGCCGGTGGGTGAACGGCCATCCTGCCCCCTGTTACGATCCTTGAGGCGAAGGATCCTGCCGACGCCTTGAATGTGCACGAGGCGGAGAAAGTCGACTCTAAGGTTTAATAGCCTCTTCCGGCCCCGCAAATTTGATCTGCCTTCCTTGCTGCCGCCCACGCAAATCCTTGCGATCATCAGCGGAGGATAAATTGGGCGAGCATCTCGAGCATGTCTCCCTTGCGCAGGATCATCAGCCCGAGGCCGATGAGCACGAACGGCAAAAGGCGATGGCCATAACGGCGGATCGGAGCCCCCAGAGTTCGATGGTTCACCATCCAATGAGCGGCAAGACACCAAAATGCGGTCATAACCGCGTAGACACCGATGATCATCGCTGTTTCCAGGCCGGGATGGATCGCAAACAACGGTGTGTAGGCCCCGACATTGTCGCCACCATTGGCGATCGTCACCGCCATGACGGCCAATATGCGACCACGCGAGCCTTGTGCGGGTACCGCATGATCTTCCAGTTGTTCCTCGCTCTGCTCTCGGCCGCGCCACAGGTCGGCCAACTTCTTGCACCCGATTGCAAGAGGAAGCAGCCCAAGCAGACTGACGTCGGCCGGCGGAATGGCGAGCGCAACGAGGGCCGCCGCCAGGCTGACCAGCACGAGCGCTCCAATGCCGAGAAACTGGCCGCAGATGATCTCGCGGGGCTGGAATTGGGGATCGGCGAAAAACCCGAGCAGGACAAAGAGATCGTCGACGTTCGTTGCTGCAAAAAGCGTGACGGCGAGGAACAAGACGGTCGTGAAAGTCACCATCTGGGATGGCTCACGGCTTTGATGGATCGGATCGCCGAGACGATTCTATGGCGCCAAAACCGGGGTAAGACATCATTTTGGCGTGCAAGGGGCAGGGACATCACAAGCGACTGTGTTGTTTATTTTGGTCCCAGTTTGATGGCTCCCGTCATCTCTCAAAGCAAGCAAGTTAACCATTCATTTAGCCTCGCATTGACAGTCTCAGTGCTGCATCTACGATAATCTTTTCGATGGCAGAGGTGAGGCCATGTCTACGGCCGCAATGTCCG
>Ga0206796_1021_pt1 | contig 38987 bp, 32 predicted proteins | sample Alteio_BWOrgCont_68_FD_152895 | JGI IMG/M metagenome (GOLD analysis project Ga0206796, IMG submission 152895) | Enriched cells from forest soil in Barre Woods Harvard Forest LTER site, Petersham, Massachusetts, United States -... | ecosystem: Environmental > Terrestrial > Soil > Temperate forest >...
GATGATCGCCTCCAGCCGCACGAATTGTTTTTCATCCACATTCTGCGAAGCCTGCTGCAGCCCGGCAAACGGCCCCACCGACGGCAGCATCTTCAAGATCGACTCCATTGACCCCAGCTTCTTGATCTGCCTTAACTGGTCGCGAAAGTCTTCAAGCGTAAAGCCATCGCCAAGCAGCGCCTTCTTGGCGAATTCCTCTGATTTTTTCCGGTCCAGAGTCGATTCAGCCTTCTCGATCAGCGACATCATGTCGCCCATGCCCAGGATGCGCCCGACAATGCGGTCGGGATGAAACGGTTCGAATGCGTCCGGCTTTTCGCCCACACCGATAAACTTGATCGGCTGCCCCGTCACATGACGAATCGACAACGCCGCACCGCCACGCGCATCGCCATCCATCTTTGTCAGCACCACTCCCGTCAGCCCCAGCCGCTTGTGAAAATCCTGCGCGGAGTTCACCGCGTCCTGTCCGGTCATGGCGTCGGCAATAAACAGAATCTCCTGCGGATTCAGCAGCTTTTTCAGCCGCTCCATCTCGCCCATCAACTCCTCATCCACGTGCAGGCGGCCGGCGGTGTCGACGATCAGCGTGTCGCAGCCCATGATCACGGCCTCGCGCCGCGCTTCTTTGGCCAGCCGCTCCACCAGCGCCGTTCCCGCGCGCTCACCTTTCAAGTCGCCCTCATAGAGTCGCGCCTCGATCGACTTCGCCACCACCTTGAGCTGCTCGCGCGCGGCAGGTCGATACACGTCCACCGACACCAGCATGGGCCGGTGCCCGCCCTTCTTGAGCCACGCGGCCAGCTTGCCGCTGGTGGTGGTTTTGCCCGAGCCCTGCAACCCCGCCATCAGAATCACGGTCGGCGGCTGCGATGCGAATTTGAAGCGCGCAGTGTCCTTGCCCAGCAGCGCAATCAGCTCGTCGCGCACGATCTTGATCACCTGCTCGGAGGGCGAAAGCGCGGTCAGCACCTCGGTGCCCACGGCTTTCTCGCGAATGTGCTCGATCAGGTCGCGCGCCACATTCAGGTTCACGTCGGCTTCGAGCAGCGCCACGCGAATCTCGCGCAGGGCCTCGGCAATGTTCTCTTCGGTGAGCGTGCCCTGGCCGCGCAGATTTTTGAAGGCGCGCTGCAGTTTCTCTGTAAGGTTCTCAAACATAGGTCACACTCAAGTGTATCGCGGGCCGCTCCGCGCGGGAGACCCTTACACGGGCAGTCGCGGGCTCATTCCGTTTACCGTGCGATTCCGAAGTTCGCCAGCCGCTCCACGGGCGTATAGATATGATTCGATCTGTGGCCCTGCACGTCGGCGAAATCTTCAAGCCGGCAATGCTTGTAATCCAGCCTGAGGAACCACGCATCCACCTCCGCCACGTGTTCCTTCTTCAGCTCGATCAGCACCATCGGCCGCGATCTCTCGATGGTTGCCGCCGCTCCGTGCAGTACCTCCACTTCGTGCCCCTCCACGTCGATCTTGATGAAGTCGGCGTCGGCAATCCCATAATCATCCAGCGGTTTCAGCTCCGTGTCGATTTCGATGAACTTCTCCGCTCCCGGCAGATTGTCCCGATTCAGGCTGCCCCATCCCGCCATCGCGAGGCCGCCCGCCACAGGGATGAAAAGCTTGGCTGCGCCTGCCTTGGACGACAGGCCGGAGTGAATCAGCTCGATGTTGCCGGGATTGTATTGCTCGATCTCGCGCGTGATTCCGTGGTTGATCTCGAATGCATAAACTCGCTTGAACCGCTTTGAAAGGGCATAAGTATACAAACCCACATTGGCGCCAATGTCGATAGCAGTGCCCGCCGACGCAACGAACTCGTCCAGATGCAGGAGCTCCGGTTCGCAGGAGCCCCCAATGCGATGCAGCCAGAAGGTGAACCGCAGCTTTTGGCGCGCGGGCACCAGTGAGCCGAGGAGGCGCCGCGCTGCAGCCGCGGCCAGCATTCTTTTGGGCTTCATCCTATTCAGATTCTCATGGTCAATCCGCCGGCGCGATCAGATACTGCTCCAGCTTGCCATCGGGATAGGTGTAAGTGGTCAGCGTCAGGCGACTGGTGGGATAAGCGATGCGGAAGGTGCGAAAAGTCATGCCGCCGCGCAATTCTTCGCGATCCTGCGTAAAGCTAAGCGGCTCGCCCAGCGGTGCAAGGCTCGCGCGATAATCTTCGATCGCCTCCTGCGTGAAGTAGTCGTTCAGGTTCGGCGCCAGCAGGCTGCGATCGATGCGTCCCTGCTGCAGGTTGCGATAGATGGCCAGCGCCTGCCGCTCAGCCGGTGTGCGGGAGTCGGCTCCAAGCACCGCGGGAGCGGCCATGCGCGCAATCATAGAGGCTGCGCCCACCGCATCCTGGTTGGTCAGCACGGCCACGGCCACGCCATCGTCCACCAGCACTTCATTGTCCGAGACAAAGCCCGACACCTCGCCCGAATGGTGAATGGAGCGATGGCCATCGCGGTCGTCCACTCCCACGCCGAGGCCGTATTGTGTGCCCTTGCCGTCTTTCAGCTTTACCTCGGTAAACATCTGCTTGTAGCTCTCCGGCTTCAGCACCGTTTGCGCCATCAGGCTCTCATCCCACAGCGCCAGGTCGTGCGCCGTCATGGCCAGCTCCCCGGCCGCAAACATCCAGCCGCGGCCCTCCTTGGGCGCCACGCGCAGCGGCCCGAGCGCATGCCTGTAATAGGCCGTCGCGTCCACAGCGGTAAGCTTGGCCTCGTCGGAGTTCCACACCGACTTCATGCCCAGCGGCCGAAAGATGCGAGCGGTGATGAAGTCCATCAGCGGCTCGCCGGCAACTGCCTCCACAATGCGCCCAGCCACCACAAAGTTTGTATTCGAGTATTGCCACTTCGTTCCCGGCTCAAAATCCAGCGGCTTCTTGGCCCAGGTGTCCAGAATCTGCTGCGCGCTTTCCGGCTTCAGCATCGGCGTCATCACATAGTCCTCGGCCCAGTAGTCCTGGTAGCCGGAAGTGTGGCTCAGAATCTCGCGAATCGTCACATCATCGCCCCGCGTAAGCCCCGGCACATACTTGCCCACGGCGTCATCGAGACTGAGCTTGCCTTCTTCCTGCAACATCAGTATCGCCGCTGCCGTGAACTGCTTTGAGATCGATCCGATCGAGTAGCGCATCTCCGTCGTCGCCGCCACCGATGGCTCCAGCCGCGCCTTTCCATACGCATGCGTGTAAACCAGCTTGCCGCCCTTCACCACAGCCACTGAGGCCGAGGGCACGCCAGTCTGCTCCAGCACAGCGGCCGCAATGCGGTCGATCCTGCCCCGCAACTCCGCATCGATCGTGTCCACCGTCTGCGCGCTCGCGCCCAGCGCCGTCACAAAAACGACAATGCAGCCAAAATGCCTCGCAGACATCTTCATCCCCGATAACTCCTTCTTCGATGCAATCATGCGTCAGTCATCCATTACCGATTCACAGCTTTTGTCATGCGCAGCAATTCAGTGCCAGACGGATTAATCGTCTCGCCTGTAAATGCGAACCCCGCCGCCTGATACAAACGAATCGCCCCATCGAGAAAGGCCGTCGTGTACAACTCCAGCAGCCCGGCCCGTTCGTGTGCGGCGAATCGCTCCACATGATCGAGCAGATTCTTTCCCACTCCCAATCCACGGACGGAAGGAAGCGCGGCCATGCCGCGAATCGTCACCACGTCTCCAACCTGAATCGTTCCCACCGTGCCCCCTACCGAGCAGATGATAGACGATCCCGTCTCAGCAACCCACAGCGGACCCTCCCGCATTCGAGCCAGAACGCCGGCCTCGCTCAACACGGTCGCAGCAAACGCCTCGCGCGTGTAAAGCGCTTCAAACTCCCGGAATGCCTCCCACAGCAGCGAAGCAATCGCGGCCGCATCGGGCGCCGTCGCGCCTCTCACCACAAACTGCTTGGCAAAACCTTCATCGCGTGGATTCATGTGCGTCATGCGGTTCGCGTCAGAGTCAGCACGGTAATGTCGTCTTCCTGCCCGAAGAGCTGCGCCGCCGCGGCGATGGCCGCGGCACTTTGCCCGCTCAAGCCGCGCGTCCGCTCGAAGCCGAAAAGCTGGCCTTCGGCATTCATCGCTTCCACCACGCCATCTGAAAGCAGCGTGATCGTGTCGCCGGTTGCAAGCACGAACGCAATCTCAGGGTATTCGACTGCCGGTGTCAATCCCAGCGGGAGGCCCGGCTCCAGCGTAATCTCCGCTCCTTTGCGGTAGGGCGAAAGATGCCCGGCATTGGCAATCGTCGTAGCTCCGCTTGCGCCAACACGGACGCAAATGCAGGTGATAAAGCCGCCGTCCTGGGTATCGAAAACCTGCCGGTTCAATCGCGCCAGCAGTGCACCCGGCGCAAGATTCTGTGCCGCCAGCGTCCGCAGCGCTCCAATAGCCAAAGCTCCAGTCATCGCGGCCTTCAGGCCTTTGCCGCTCACATCGCCCAGCACGATCAGCGTCGAGCCATCCCCTTGTTCCATCACCTGGTAGAAATCCCCGCCCACTTCCAGCGCGGGAAAATAAGCCGCCTCGATCGTCAGCCCCGCCACCTGCGGCAACTTCGCCGGTACCAGGCGCTGCTGCATCTCTCGCGCGGCCTCGAGCTCGGCAGCCACGCGCGTCTGCTCCCGGCTCACCCGCGTAAACCGGAAGAACATCACCACCGCGATCGCCAGCACAAACAGGAAATCGCCCAGGTCTGAGACCTGCAGAGGTACCGGCCCAATGGGAATGGATTGGAGAAGGAAATCCGCCTTGCCCCAGCCGGTATAGATCGATGCCGACCCCAGGTCGTAGAGGGCAGTCGTCGCCGCCGGCAGAAGGCTCGGCAGGATCAGCCAGCCGGCCTCGCGATTTCCGCGCCGGAACCATAGGAACAGGACCACTGGCAGAAGCAGCGCGGCCGGCAGAATGAGAATCGCCTGGACCAGCACATAAACGCTGCTCGACAACCATCCGCCGGCAAACAGCGCCACCAGGATCAGCGGCAGCGGCAGAACAGCTTCGTAAATCCTCCACACCGGCCCCACCCGCTGCCCCGCGAAGCGAAACGTAAACTCGATCTGCATGATGGTGAAGACATAAACCAGCGGATCGGCGAAGACGATGTTCCACGCCAGCGGGTGAAGACCGTAAACCGAGCAATACAAGAGCCCATTCGACGTGCCCAGCAGGAACAAATACAGCCCGAGCCACATGTACTCAGGGTGCCCGCCCTGGCTGCGATAAAGCGCAAATGCGCTCAGTCCCGCGAGCATCAGCAGCAGATTGATCGCAATCGACGGCATCGCCGCATAGAGCCTCTCGCTCTCCAACGCCAGCCGCTGGTTCTCGATCGCGTCCGGCGTTCCCAGGTTTGCGCTGAGAAAAAGCGGCAAATGCCAGCCCACATAGATCGGAATCGCATGCGTTCGCAGCGCGATCGTCAGGTCGTTCTCCTCGTCCGGCAGGGAAACGACTTGCTCCGTGGGCCGCCTCACTCCAAAGAATCCCTTCAGACCGCTCCCCTCCGCCGGACGCCCGTTGAGGTAAAGCGCATAGGTTCCATCGCCGCCCGCCATCAGCAAATGCAGGTGCGGATGCTCTGGCGTCAGCTTCAAATGCAGCCGGTACCATCGCCATCCCGGCTGCGCCGCGCCCTGATTGTCCAGATCCACCGTTTGCCAGCCGCGGTCGTCGAACCCCGGTTGCGCCCACGCCGGATCGTCTCCCTCGTGCACGCTCCATCCCTGGCCGATGTCGATCGTCCCGTCAGGCCAATGAGAACCGTCGATGGTCTGCGCGTAAGCGGCGCACGCCCCAAGCCAGATCAACAGCAGGAGCTTACGCATGGATCGCTCCCGCGGCAGCCAGAGTCAGCGTCAGCGCGGTGATGTCGTCATCCTGGCCAAATTCCTGCGCGGTTTGAGCGATGGCTTCAGCAGGCTGGATGCTGAGAGCGGCCGCGCGCTCAAACCCAAACAGCGCGCCTGACTTGTCTCGCGCCTCGACCACGCCGTCTGTGAGCAACGTGAGCTGCTGGCCCGCCCTAAGCTGGAAGGTAGATTCGGCGTAAGTCGTCTCGGCGGAGAGTCCCAGCGGCAGCCCGTTTTCAAGATCAAGCTCTTTCCCCGCAAGATAAGGCGCGATATGTCCCGCATTGGCAATCGTAAGCGTGCCATCCGCATCGGCGCGCAGAACAAGGCACGTGGTGAAGCCGCCATGGCTGCGGGTCAGCATGCGACGATTCATCGCCGCCAGGATTTCGCCCGGGCTCTGCGTATAGTCAGCCAGCGTGCGGAAAGTTCCCACCAGCAGCGAGACCGTCATGGCAGCGGGCATCCCCTTGCCGCTCACGTCGCCGATCGCCACTAAAACGCTGCCGCTCCCCTCGTCGCGTGTGACTGGCAGTATCTGGAAGAAGTCGCCGCCCACCTGGCCTGCCGGTTTGTAAACGCTCTGGATCGCGAAGCCGGGAATGGTGGGGACTTCATCCGGGATGAGGACCAGCTGGACGCTGCGGGCGGCTTCGAGTTCTGCGAGTGAAAGGGCGTGGTCGCGGGCAATCCTCACCGTGCGCCGCACCAGGAATAGAAGGATGGCAAGGAAGAAGATGTATTTGACATAAGTGCTCAGCGGAATCTCGTAGGACATCATCATCACCGAGGGCATGTCCCTGACCGTTGGCGTCAGGTGCAGGAACAGCGCCAGGTATCGCCCGAAGTTCCAATACTGCGACAAGCTGTAGATAAGAACCGCCGGCAGCAGCCTGCGCGCCTCTTTGTTGCCGCGCCTCCATCCTCGCAACAGCATCGCCGCCAGCAGCACATCGACGATAAGGATGGGCAAAAAGAACAGGACGAAGTCGGCGTAAACCGAGCCGATTCCGCTCCGTGCCAGCGGGCTGCCGAAGGCGGCGGCAAACGAGGCGGCTTCAAGACCGAGCAGCCAGCGGGTTCGTTTCTTGCCCAGCACCAGCCTCACAAATTCAATCAAGGCGACGGTCGCAACGCCGATGCAGAAGTACTGCACCCAGTCGGCGGCAATCGTATAAGCGGTCGCACTGTCCCGAACCCGCACCGCGGATTCGGCGCTGAATGCCAATAGAAAGACGGTGGCTGCGAGATACTCCTTCCGGTCGCGCATCGCGCTAAAAAGACCAATGGCCACGATGCCAACCAGCAGTCCGAGACCCGCCAGCACAATGTTCACCGCGGCCTTGTGGGCGACCACATAGCTTGTCTCGTGAGGAACGGAATCGCTGCTCATGAGATAGACGCCGGTGTCTCTTTCCATCGGATTGCTGCTGCCCCGGCCGTTGCTCCCCGCCACATTCAGGGCAAAGCGGAACGCCAACAAAATCTCGCCGTTGCGTGTAACCACTCCGTCAGGGATATCGAACGCCTTGAGCCCGGTCTGCACACGCTCCACCGGCCCCGACATAGGCCCTTCGCCGCCGATGCGGACGCCGTTCGCGTAAACCTCGTAACTGCCGCTGATCTCTCTCACCCCGAGCGTAAGATCGCGAACTCCCCGCGGCAGATGGAGAACGTGGATTCGATACCAGGCGTAAGTAATGTTGAGGTAGCCGTAGTCCGCAAGTGGATGCCGGACGGAGATCGTCCGCCACATGCTGTCGTCGAATCCCGGCGAAGACCACGCGGGATTGTCGCCGGGAGCGAAGAGCCAATCGGGGCCGAGGGTCACGCGGTCGCCATAGGCGCTGGCATCAAAGTTGCGGGGATCGGTCGCGTCTCCCTGCGCCCAGCCGTCGAAAGCCGAAGCCGCAATCAGCAGCAGCCAAAGTCCGGCATATATACGATGTCGCGGCATGGCCCCAACTATATCGCAGCGGCTGCGCTCCCTGGGCGGTGCGCTACGCTGGTGCTGAAGGGTCATTTTTCTGAAAGAGTTGGTGCGCAAGTGGAACGATTGATCGAAGGGCACAAGCATTTTCTGTCGGCGGTATTTCCCACCCGCAAGCACCAGTTCAAGCTCCTCGCCGAGCGCCAGGCGCCTGCGTATCTCTTCATCACCTGCTCCGACTCGCGTATCGTCCCCGACCTGATCCTCGGCACCGGCCCCGGCGACCTCTTCATTACCCGCAACGCCGGCAACGTGGTCCCGGTGGGCTCGAACGACGTGGACGGCGTGACCGCCACTATCGAATATGCCATCGAAGTGCTCAAGGTGAAGCACGCTATCCTCTGCGGCCACTCCGACTGCGGCGCGCTCAAGGCAGCGCTCGACCGCAAGGGTCTGGAGAAGCTGCCCAAGGCGCGCCGCTGGCTCAGCCATGTCGAGGGCGCCTTCACCCATCGCCAGCCGCCGAATCCCGCCGACGGAGAGCACGCCGAGCTGGCCTCGCTCATCCGCGGCAACGTCGTCGCCCAGCTCCAGAATCTGCGCGCGCAACCCTCAGTGGCCCGTGCCGTCATGGAGGGCCGCCTGCAAGTGCATGGCTGGTACTACGACATCCTCACCGGCCGCATAGAGTGCTGGGACGAGCAGCAGCGCACATTTGCGGTCCTGGCGGTGTGAAGCGTAGTCCGGTCATCCATAGTCCGATTTCCCCCTCCAAACTCCGTTTGAGGTATCATTACGTCTATATAGGGTGAGCGGCCTGTTTCCCTTTAAGGGCTGCCCCGGTGGTGTGTGTGTCTAAAGCATTCAAGAGGGTCGTCTTCGTTCTCTCAGTAGCCATCTTTGCCGCGCTCGGATTCGGATTCGTTCTTGGAGAATTCGGCTGGTTTGGCGTTCATGCCGGCGGCGAGCAGGATGGCGCCTACAAGCAGATGGGCGTGTATGCCGCGGTGCTCAAAAAGATCCAGACCGATTACGTCACCCCGCCGAATATGGGCGACGTGACCACCGGCGCGCTGCACGGCCTGCTCGAATCGCTCGACGCCGATTCCAGCTACCTCACCCCTAGCGAATACAAGATCTACAAGGACCGCCCCGCCACGGGTGTAGCGCAGGTGGGCATCTCGGTGTCCAAGCGATTCGGCTATGCGACCATTGTGAGCGTGCTGCCCGGCTCCGCCGCTGACAAGGAGCACCTTACCGACGGCGACGTCATCGAGTCCATTGGCGACCAATCCACTCGCGAGCTGTCTCTGGCCGTCATCCGCCTCATGCTTGAAGGCAAGGCCGGGTCTTCGGTCACGCTTTCCGTCGTCCGCCCGCGCAAGTCCGACCCCGACAAGGTCGCTCTCACCCGCAGCGTCGCCGCAACGCCCACGCTCGGCGAGCAGCAGTATGACAACTCCACCATCCTTTATCTCAAGCCCGGCGTTCTCACCCACGCCCGCGTAGAAGAAATGGCCGCCAGGATCAAGGCCGAAGGCAAGGGCCGCAAGGTGCTGCTCGACCTGCGCGACGACTCCGAGGGCGACCCGCAAGAGGGACTGCGGCTGGCCAACCTCTTCCTGAAGCAGGGTACCCTGGCCACGCTCGAAGGCCAAAAGTTCCCCAAGCAGACATTCACCGCCGATCCGGCTGCATTTGTCACAGACGCGCCGGTTGCGGTGCTGGTCAATCGCGGCACCGCGGGCCCGGCCGAGCTCACTGCAGCCGCCATTGAAACCGCCAAGCGCGGCGACGTGGTCGGCGAGCGCACCTTCGGCGAGGGCTCGGTGCAAAAGACCATAGAACTGCCCGATGGCTCCGCTCTGATGCTCACGGTGGCCAAGTACGAGACTCCGGAAGGCAAGAAGATTCAGGATGAGGCCGTTACGCCCACCGTGATGGTGGAAACGGCCTCCGACGACAGCATCGACGAAGACACGCCGGCGAGCAAGAGCGACGAGCCGCTCAACAAGGCGCTGGAGCTGCTGAAGGCCAAGAACGGCTGATCGGGCAGGTGACTTTCCGGTCATGCACGGCTTGGTACTTGAGTGTTGGGTAAGGCGCGTTTCAGGGTCCGTTCCGTGCTACGCTCAGGGCTGAATCCCTTTTTCTCCCCATGTTCAAGGGGAGGGCTCAAGAGGCCTGAATCGCGTGGCTGCCACCCCCACTCAGCCGGTCGAACCGCGCCGCCTCGGCCGGACTCATCGGCTGCGCGACCTGCACGACCCGCAAGACCTGCCGGAGCCGCCCCGCCGCCGCAGCCGTCCGCCCGTTCGTCAGCGGAAGCTCACCGGCAGGTTCACCCTCGCGGCCCTGCTCGCGCTCGCTGTCATCACTGGCTCTCTGGCCGGACTCACCCTCGTCTACTCGGTCGATCTGCCCCAGATCAACGACCTCGAGCGCTATCGCCCCTCGACAACCACCGATCTCTACGACCAGAAGGGCCGCATCATCGGCTCCTTTGCCCTGGAACGCCGCGTCATCGTCAACTACGGCGACTTTGCGCCCATCCTGCGCCAGGCCGTCATCTCCATCGAGGACAAGAACTTCGAATCGCACTGGGGCATCAATGTTTTCCGCGTCATCGGAGCGGTGTGGCACGACCTGCGCAACCACGGCCGAATGCAAGGCGCCTCCACGCTGACCATGCAGCTGGCGCGCAATCTCTTTCTCTCCTCCGAGCGAACCGCCGCCCGCAAGGTCCAGGAGGCTTATCTCGCCATTCAGATCGAGCGCGCCTTCACCAAGGAGCAGATCTTCACCCTCTACGGCAATCAGATCTACCTAGGCAGCGGAATGTACGGCTTCGAGGCCGGCTCGGAGTTCTACTTCGGCAAACACGCCAAGGACTTGACGCTCACTGAGGCAGCGCTGCTGGCCGGCTTGCCCAAGGGCCCATCGGCCTATTCGCCGCTGTTCAACCCGGAAAAAGCTCTGCGCCGGCGCAATCTTGTCCTCTCCGAAATGGAGTCCGACGGCGCCATCACGCACATGCAGGCCGAGCAGGCTCGCGAGACGCCGCTGGGACTGCACATCGCCCAGCCGGAGATGTCCGTGGCGCCCTGGTTCCAGGAGGAAGTTCGCCGCGAGCTCGAAAAGCGTTTCGGCTCCGAGCAGGTGCATGCGGCCGGCCTCCGCGTCCAGACCACGCTCGATCTCGACCTGCAGCAGACCGCCAATCGCGCCGTTGCCGACGGCGTGGCAGCCTACGAGCGCCGCCACGGCTGGCAAGGCAAGCTAGAGAACGTGCTCGCCGAAGGCTCCACCATCGAGGGCTACAACCATCTCGACTGGGCAGTCAAAAGCGGCCCCGGCGACTACGTACATGCCGTCGTCTCCAGCGCCCTTCCCCTCGAGATTCACGCGCGCGTCGGCCGCAGCGACGTTCTCCTCATCCAGGACGACTGGAAGTGGACCGGCCAGCGCTATGGCGATGCCCTCGTCAAGCGCGGCGACGTGATCTACGTGCACCTGCAGAATGACATGGAGGGGTTGTCCCGCCGGGCCACGCTCGAAGAGGACACCGGCGCCGAAGGCTCGCTGATGGCCATCGACAACACCACAGGCGACGTACTGGCCATGGTGGGCGGGCGCGACTTCGCGCTCTCGCAGTTCAATCGCGCCACCCAGGCCGAACGCCAGACCGGGTCCAGCTTCAAGCCCTACGTCTATGCCGCCGCGGTCGAAAGCGGCGCTAAACCCACCGACATCATCGTCGACGCGCCGGTCAGCTTCGGCAGCTACACCCCGCACAACTACGAGAACGACTACAAAGGCGCCATGAGCCTCACCTACGCCTTCGCCGAGTCGCGCAACATCCCCGCGCTCAAGCTCGCAGCGCGCGTGGGCATCCACAAAGTCATCGACATGGCGCACCGCTTCGGCGTCACGTCCACCATTCCGGCCTATCTGCCTGTGGCGATCGGTGCAGTCGAGATCACCCTCGAAGAGCAGGTGGCAAGCTACGCCGTCTTTCCCAACGACGGCCTGCGCGTCAAGCCACGCCTCATCCGCAAGGTTGAAAATGCCGACGGCATCACGCTGTGGGAAGATTCGCCCCAGGTCGATCAGGTCATCGACCAGCAGACCGCTCGGACCATGATGACGTTTCTGCGCGCGGTCACGCGCATGGGCACTGGCAAGGAAGCCGCCCAGCTCAACCACCCTGTAGGCGGCAAGACCGGCACCACCAGCGACTTCACTGACGCCTGGTTCCTGGGTTTTTCGCCCTCGGTCACCTGCGGCGTGTGGGTCGGCTTCGACAGCCGCCAGTCGCTGGGTGAAAAGGAGACCGGCGCCAAGGCCGCGCTGCCGATCTGGATGACCTTCATGAAAGCCGCCATAGCCGGAAAGGACGACGAGCAATTCCTGGCCGATCAGGACGACGACAAGCTGAAAGCCGCCGCCGCGCCGCAACCGCCCGAACCGGCCGCGCCGTCGATTCCTCACTTGCACGCGTCAACCCCGCCCGCCGCGCCCAAAGTAGTGAGCCTAAAATCGCAGCACGCAGCCGGCGCCGCAGTTCCGTAAATTCCGATTGGGGCGACCGCAAAGACGTACCTACCTCACAAGCATTATTCCGGAGTCGGCGCGTTCCCTGCCCAACGTGTGAACCACCGCGCCCCTCCCGGAGGGAGGGATCGAGAATAGCCCAGGATGGAGCGAAGCGGAATCCTGGGGTAGCATCCCAAACAAATTCCTTCACCCCGGAGGGGTGATGCGAACTGGCTTGAACTCCCGATCCATTTTGGTCTGTTTGCCGTGCGGTTCCGATTCGCCCAGATCCCGCGTTCCCGCTCACTGTTAGATACTGGTAGGTGTATGTCTCGAGGGAAGGACCAATGATGCAAACAGCCAAGCTATTCAAGCACAACGGTAGCCAGGCAGTCCGTCTGTCCAAGGAATTCTGGTTCTCGACCTCTGAAGTGATCATTCGAAAAGAGGGCAACGAAGTCATCCTCTCTCCGCGTTTCAAGGACTTATCGGATTACATAAAAAATGGTCCCGTCGCGTCGAAGGAGTTCATGACGAACGTCGAAGACCTGCCGCCTCAGGAGCGTGCAATGTGGAGCGACTCGAATGCCACGAAGCCCAAGCGTCGTAAAGTCTCACGACCTGCTTGACTCGGTCCGCTCTCCCGGAATGGTCCGTCATTGCCCCGCGCACCCAACATCCTTCACCAAGTCAGCGCCCGCAAAGCACTAACCCCAGCCCCCAGCAGCGCCGTCTCATCATCCGGCGCCAGCACTTCCAGTGAAAAACTTTGCAGCGGGCTCATCTTGACCATGGATTCGAGATGCGCCCGCAACAGCGGGAGCTCCAGGAATCCGACATTGTGCCCAGTGAAGTAGAACCGCCCCGGCCCCGCCAGGTGGATGAAAGAAGCGGTGCCGGCAGCCAGCGCACGATGCCACAAATCCACGAACTCGCGGCACCGCGCATCTCCCTGCTTTGCGTGTGCAAACACCTCTTCCGGCTCCATGTCGAGAAAGCGCAGCCGCATGGCACGATAACCCATGATGCCTTCCAGGTGCCCCACTCCTCCGCAGCCGCAGTAGCGCTCCTTGGGGTCCAGAGTGACGGTCACATGACCGCCCTCCCACACCCCCTCAACATACGGCCAGCGCCCATAGCCGATGCCGTTGCCAAGGGTCCACACGCGCGTCAGCTTGTTCAGCTGGCCGTGCTTCGCCGCCACGCCGGCTGCAATCGCGTCGGCATCGTTGGCAATGTAAACCGGCGCATTGATTCCGCGGCCGGCGAGCACTTTGCCCAACTCGTCCGCCAGCCGCATCCCTTTGATCTGCGTCAGATTGGGCGAGTCCTCCACCACGCCGTGGCGAATCACCCCGGGCACCGCGATCCCGATCGCATCCACCGGCTCTTCACCGCTCCCGGCCAGAGCAGCCACCTGCTCGGCCAGCTTTTCGACCAGCTCGCCGCCGGGAATCGAAGCCAGCGCGTCCACCTCGCCGGTGTCCTGCGGATAGCGCAACAGCTTGCCGGTCAACTGATGGTTATTGAGCCTGCCGGCCACAATATGTTCGGTCATTACGACGCCGATGGCGGTGGTCATTCAAGACCTCTCTGAGCAACGATGGTAATCCCGCGACCCCGGATACCCGCAAGCCGCTAGGACTGATAGCGGTTCAGCCGGCCAAGCCCATTGAAGGCCGCCGCTTTGTAGCACTCGGCAAGCGTGGGGTAGTTGAAGACGGTTTCAACGAAGTAGTCCACCGTTCCACCCAGCGTCATCACCGCCTGGCCGATGTGAACCAGCTCGCTGGCGCCCTCGCCAATGATGTGCACGCCCAGCACGCTGCGCGTGTCGCGGTGAAAGAGCAGCTTGAGCCTTCCCGTTGTATCGCCGCGAATCTGCCCGCGTGCGGTCTCCCGGTAGTAAGCCATCCCCACTTCGTAGGGAACGTCTTCGTCCGTCAACTGCTCCTCAGTCTTGCCGATGAAGCTGATCTCGGGAATGGTGTAAATGCCGTAGGGATAAAAGCTGGGATTGGATGACGTCTTGTGGTCGTCGAAGGCGCGAGCGGCGGCGATGCGCCCCTGCTCCATTGAAACCGAAGCCAGCGACGGGAAGCCGACGATGTCGCCCACCGCGAAGATGTGCTCCACCTTGGTCTGGTAGTGCTCGTCGACCGGAATCCGGCCGCGATTGTCGGCCTCGAGCCCGGCCGCGGATAAATTCAGATCGTCGATTGCGCCCTGGCGGCCAACGGCGTAGAGCAGCGCATCGCCTGAGACTTTTTTCTTGCTTTGCAGGTTCGCCACCACCGTCCCATCGGGCAGCTCTTCCACGCTCTCCACCTCTTCCCCCAGGCGCATGGTCACGCGGCTGTCGCGCAGGTGGTAGCTGAGCGTTTCAACTATCTCCTGGTCGGCGAACTCCAGCAGCTTGTTGCGCTTTTCAATCAGCGTGCAGCGCACGCCCAGAATGGCGAACATGCAGGTATATTCGACGCCGATCACGCCGCCACCCACCACAATCAATGTCTTCGGCAGGGTCGGCATGTCCAGAATCTGGTCGCTGTTCACAATGGTGCGGCCGTTGATAGGTACCGTGGGCGATGAGGCCGGACGCGTGCCCACCGCCAGGATGATCTTGCTCGCTTCGAGCGTGGTGTCGCCAACCGGACCCTCCACGCGCAACTGGTGCGGATCGACGAAATGCGCCATCCCGTGCACGATGTCGATGCCGTTGCGCGATAGCTGCGCCTCGGTCACGTCGTTTTCGGTCTTGATCACCCCTTGGACGCGAAACGCCAGGTCGGCCATCGAGATCTTTTCCTTCACCTTGTAATTCATGCCGTAGACCGAGCGGTAGTTATACCCCGAAAGATGGAGCACGGCCTCGCGCATGGTCTTCGAAGGGATGGTGCCGGTGTTGATACAGACGCCGCCCACCACCGCACGCGCCTCGATCACCACCACGCGCTTTTTCATCTTGGACGCGGCGACGGCCGCCCGCTGCCCCGAAGGCCCGGAGCCCACAACGGCCAGATCGTATTTGACGGCGCTCATGCGAGTGTCTCCCCGCGAACTGCGTTCCTGAATCGTGGCCGCGGCCCATCCATCGTTCCAGCGAACAGCGATGCGCCTCACCCGGAGGCTACCATAGCCACCGCCAGCCGGTAGAGAGCAGTTGTATGAATTCACGGAAGGGAAAGAACGGAGCATGCAGCGAGCGTCTAGCCCGCACTTGGACTTTTCACAACTCTCCGTGCCCCATCCTTCGGCGTTTCGTGCCGAAGGGTGGGAGCCCACAAACCTAAACTACCGCGCAGCCCACGTCTCGATTCTTGCGACATAGCAATCCGCGCAATCAGGAACGCGCCGGCCGCAGCGCCGGACGCCGGACCGCAGGATGGCTCTTGGCGGCAAACGAACTACCGGACCTGCTTCCGTCGCCGTCGAGTGTGAACTGGCCGATGATCCCATCCAGTTCGCCCGCCAGGCCGGAGAGATTCTTCAGCGCCTCCACAGCTTCCTCCGCGGCCTGGAGATTCTCCGTGGCCAGTTGAGAAATGTGGCTCGCAGACTCAGATATCTCGCCCGAAGCCGCGGTCTGTTCAGTAGCCGCGGTGGCAATCATTTGAATCTGATGTTCCACCCGCCGGGACGACTCGATGATGGATTCCAGGCTCCGGCGGGCGCGTCCGGTCTCATCCATCCCGGCCTCTACGGCCGAACGGCTGTCCTGCATCACCTGGAGCGTTTCGCGGGTCTCTTCCTGAATGCTCCGAATAGTGCCGGCAATCTCCTCGGTTGCTCCCTTGGTGCGCTCCGCCAGGCGGCGAACCTCGCCGGCCACCACTGCGAATCCGCGGCCGTGCTCGCCGGCCCGCGCCGCTTCAATGGCTGCGTTCAGCGCCAGCAAATTGGTCTGCGCGCTGATCTCCTGGATCACCTGGATCACGTTGCCGATCTCTTCGGAACGGCGGCCCAGCGAAGTCATCTTCTCTGACACTGAATTGGTTGCAGCCGCAATCTTCCGCATGGTATTGGCAGCCGCCTGCATCACCTCGCCGCCCTCCGCCGCGGTTTGGGCTGAAAGCCGGCTGGCGCCCGCGGCGATTTCCGCGTTGTGGCTGATCTCGCCGATGGTTGCAGTCAGCTCATGCGCCGCGGCGGCAATCTGGTTCGTCTTGCTGGACTGCGTATTTGCATTGCCGGCACTTTGCGCAGCGCGGGTGCCGATCTCTATGGACGCCGCGGAGAGCGTTTCGGCTCCCTGGGCCACCGACTGCAGCACCGACCGCATCGAGGCGGCAGTGTCGTTGAGCGCTTCACCCATGCGGCCAATCTCATCCGTTCCGGCCACAACCACGTTCGCCGTCAGGTCCTTTTCCGCCAACCGTTCCAGCATCCCCATCAAGCTTGCAATCCGCGGCGCAATGGCCCGGTTGAGCGCCAATCCGGCCAGCGCGCAGATCGCGACAATCAGAAGGGTGGACGCGAAGGTGATCCAGGTAGCCCGGCTCCCGGCCAGGGCGGCTCCATCGGCGCTTTTCGCGCTCTCCTTCACGTTCAGTTGCGCATCCTCGCCTGAGACCGCCGATGCCGCATCGATCTTCTCGATTGCGGAATCTGACATGAGCAAGTCGCGAGCGTCGCCAATCTTGCCCGAGCCCGCGAGGGCCTGCGCGCGATTGCCGATCTCCAGATATTGCGTCATGGACGACGAGAACTTCTCATACAGCTCGCGTTCTCCCGGATAGACAATCAGCGGCTCATACGCTTTGATCGATGTCTCGTATTCATCAATCGCCTGTTGGCGCATAGAAGCGGAATGGGCTCTGCATTCGGCCATCGAGCACAGCAGCAGGGCAAGGTCCTCGCGCCGCACCGCATTCATCGCCGTCCGCGATTCATCGAGGTGAATCATCGCCGGAAGGGCCCTCTCGCTCACATCCTTCGATGTCGCCGCAATGCCGCGGAATGCCAGATAGGTGTAGACACCCAGTCCGACAAAGAGAATGCAAACCAGGCCGAAGGCATAGGCAAACTTGCGGGCGATGGGGAGGTTGCGAACCACGGACATGGCAGGGGCCCTCGGACGGTGGTTCATTCGCTTCATCGGCGGGAAACTCCCCGGACTTGAGTCCATTCGCCGCGCGCCAAGGCGCCAGACGCCACGCGGCCCGCCGCAGTCCTGGCGCAATCCCGGAAAGCTTCGCGCCGGACCGCGGGGACCTCACTTGCCCAAATCAAAGTAAATCGATATTCTTGGGGCCGCTTCCGGCTTCTAGTGCCGAAACAATCCCAAGAGGTTTTCCATGTCCCTGCCGCGGTTGTTCTTTCGCCGAATCGCTCCGTGCCTGGCGCTCGCATCGATGGTTTTTCTCACACCGTTGCGGACCCATCCGCAGGCCGCGCCTGCCCCGGCTCCCGCTGCGCAAGCGGCGCCCGCAGCCGCCCCGCCCCGCATGCCTCCGCCCACGCCCGAGCAGTTGGCTATCCAGGCCGCATCCGAAAAAGAACACCAGCGGGAGATGGATGCGCTCGGCATCAAGGAGCTGCGGCGCGGTGCCGACGGCGACCCGAAGTCGCCCAACGCCGCCAATTACGACGAGTCCAAGGCCGATGTCTATCCCACCCTCCCCGATCCGCTCACACTCAACAACGGCAAGCGCGTAACTTCGGCAAAGGCATGGTGGATAAAGCGACGCCCTGAAATCGTTGAGCTCTTCGACCGCGAGATCTACGGCCGCGTTCCGGCCAGCACCCCCAAGGTGACGTGGGAGGTGGTGAGCAGCAAACAGGAAAAGAACGGCGACGTCCCCGTCATCACCAAAGAGCTCATCGGCCACGTCGACAACTCGATCGATCCGGCCATCAAGGTCAACATCGAGCTCACGCTCAGCACTCCCGCCAACGCCACCGGACCGGTCCCGGTCATCATGGAGTTCGGCTTCAGCAAGGAGTTCATGGAGCAGATGCGGAAGCGCTTTCCGCAGTTCGCCACTCTCATGAACAGCCAGGGACCGACATGGCAGCAGCAGGTGCTCGCGCACGGCTGGGGATACGCCGAATACGTGCCCACCAGCGTGCAGGCCGACAACGGCGCAGGCCTCAACGAGGGCATCGTCGGCCTCATGAACAAAGGCCAGCCGCGCAAGTTGGACGACTGGGGCGCGCTGCGCGCCTGGGCGTGGGGCGCCAGCCGCGCGCTCGATTACTTTGAGACTGACAAGGCCGTCGACGCCAAACAGGTCGGCATCGAAGGCCACTCGCGATACGGCAAAGCCACGCTCGTCACCATGGCCTACGATCAGCGCTTCGCCATCGCCTATGTAAGCTCCTCGGGCGAAGCCGGCGCCAAGCTCTACCGGCACATCTTCGGCGAGCAGGTGGGCAACATCGCTGGCGGCGAGTTCTACTGGATGGCCGGCAACTTCATGAAGTACGCCGGCCCGCTCACCCCCGGCGACCTGCCCGTCGATAACCACGAATTGGTCGCCCTTTGCGCCCCGCGGCCAACGTTCATCTCCGGCGGAGCGACCAACGGCGACGGCTGGGTCGACGCCAAGGGCATGTTCCTAGCCGCTGCGGGCGCGGGTCCCGTTTACCGCCTCCTCGGCAAGAAAGACATGGGAACGACAGAGTTCCCGCCCATCGAAACCGCGCTCATCGACGGCGACATAGCCTTCCGCCAGCACTCCGGAGGCCACACCCCGGGCCCCAACTGGCCCACATTCCTCACCTTCGCCAGCCGTTATCTGCACGGGCCGCCTGTCACGCCTGTGTCAGGCGGCGCAGCCTCGGGCAGTCCTCCACCAAGCCCGTTGCACCTCACCGCGGAGCAGGATCGCAAGCGAACGCTGGACTTGCTCGGCATCGCCGACTCGCAGCTTCGCCCCCAGCCGAGCAACAACGCAAACGCGCCGAATGCGACCAATTACGACGAGTCGAAGGCCAATCCATATCCCAACCTGCCCGACCCGCTCACGCTCAAGAACGGCGAGAAGGTCACAACGGCCGACGAATGGTGGAAAGATCGCCGTCCCGAGATCGTCGCCGATTTCAACCGTGAGATTCTCGGCAATGAGCCGGCCAATCTGCCCAAGGTCACCTGGGAGCTGGTGAGCGCGACGCAAGAAACCATAGGCGACGTTCCCGTAGTCACGCGCCGCATGGCCGGCCACGTCGACAACTCGTCCTACCCGCAGATCACGGTTACCATCGACGTCGTTCTCACCACACCAGCCCACGCTGCCGGTCCTGTGCCCGTCATCGTCTCTCTAGCATTTCCCGCCGACTTCAAATCCTCGTTGGCGCGCCCGCTCACCGACGCGGGATCCGGCGGTCCGGGCGACTACGGGCAGGGATGGATTCGCCCGGTGCTCGCCCGCGGCTGGGGCGTAGCGGTCCTGAGCCCGAACAGTTGGCAGCTCGACAGCGGCGCCGGCCTCACTGAAGGCATTATCGGCCTCATGAACAAGGGCCAGCCGCGCAGCGTGGACGATTGGGGCACAATCCGCGCGTGGGCCTGGGGCACAAGCCGCTTTCTAGACTATCTTGAGACCGACAAATCCGTAGACGCCAAACAAGTCGGCATCTTCGGCCACTCGCGCTTCGGCAAAACCGCGCTCGTCACCATGGCGTACGATCCGCGCTTCGCCATCCTATTCTCAAGCTCGTCGGGCGAAGGCGGCGCCAAGCTCTACCGGCACATCTACGGCGAGCAGATGCCCAACGTAGCCTCGTCGACCGAGTATCACTGGATGGCCGGCAACTTCCTCCGCTACGCCGGCCCCAAAACCCCCGCCGACCTGCCCGTAGACAATCACGAGATGATCGCCCTCTGCGCGCCCCGCCCGGTCTTCATCGGCGTGGGCGGCGGTGACGGCGACGGCTACGCCAACCCCAAAGGCGACGGCTGGGCCGACGCGCGAGGCATGTTCCTCGCGGAGGTCGGAGCGAGCCCAGTCTACAAACTGCTCGGAAAACAGGATCTCGGAACCACCGACTTCCCGCCCGCAGAAACCGCGCTAACGACCGGCGATTTAGCCTTCCGCCAGCATCCCGGCGGCCACACCCCGGCGCCCAACTGGCCTGCATTCCTGGACTTCGCCAGCCGTTATCTCCACGCGCCCCAAGCGGCGCAATAATGGCTTGAGGGACCTCCGGAGCAGTCAAGGTTTTGAAAGGGCACGGCTTCAGCCGTGCCGGAAACGCCGCCAATAAACCAGAGTTCGGTGCCCCATCTTTTCCGCAGCTTCATCGCGGAAAGGGTGGGAACCCATAAACCTCAGACCGGCAGAACAGATTGAGTTGTCATGCTTGCCGGTCCTCAAACCCCAAGCTCACGCGCCGCCAGTTCCGTACCCTCCACCCGCGCTCGAATCTTCGCGAACGCCACGTCGCGAGCCGTCGAAACATCATCGGCGAACGGCGAGAAACCGCAATCGTCTGTAGTCCCAAGCTGCGCCACGGGCAACAGTGAAGCCGCTTCGAGCACCCGCTCGCGCACCTGCGCCGCCGTCTCAACCACCGCATTGATCGGATCGATAACTCCAACGAACACCATGCGATTCGGCCCAATCAGCTCGCTCACAAGCCCAAGAACGCGTTTCCGATCCGGCTCGCTGGCCATCTGCAGATAGAATCGCCCGACGTTCAGTTGAAACAAATCCGGCAGCAGCCCCGCATAGTCCACATCCGCGCTGTGCGTCGAATCGTGGTCGCCGCCAGGGCACACATGCACTCCAATGCGCGATTGTTCTTCCGGCGTGAACAGCTCCAGCACCTGGTTATTGAGCCCCACAAAGCTGCGCAGCAATCCGCCCGAAGGATCGAGCTTGAGCGACAACCGGCCCTCGGTAAAGTCGATCTGCACCGAGTCCGCACCCGCCTCGAGCGCTCCTCGAATGTCCGCCTCGGCCTCGTCGATCAAATCAACCAAAAACGCCTCGCGCGGATAGCCTTTGATCCCATCCGCCGGATAAAGCAAGCTCAAGGCCGACGCCGAAATCACCGCCTGCTTCACCGGCCTTTTCGCATAAGCCTTGGCGGCCTTCGTGTAACTGCCGGCATGCACGCCATACTTGAACGGCCCCGCCGTCAGCCTCGGCAACTGCCGCGTATGCCCGTCCGCGAAGGGAATCACCACGCCGTCGGGAGCAAGGCTCAACCCCGCCATCGGATAAGTCGCGAAACTTGACTTGGTCTGCTCGCCGTCGGTGATTACCGGCGACCCGGTCTGCTCAAATCGCTTGATCGTATCGCGAAGCGCAGCGTCGTAAGCGTCTTCGAGGGCCGCCCCCGTGATTTTGCCGGCCTGCGCGGCCAGCATAGCCTCAAGCAGCGCAGCAGGACGCGGAATGCTGCCGATCGGCTCAGTAGGAATGGCCATGGCGGGAAGCATACTCAGTTACCGCCAAGTGTCCATCCATCGAAAGATTGATCTGCAGAGCTAGAGGGTTCTCGGCGTAATTTCCGGTTTGCCGGTGATCCGCCCGCAATGCGCGGCAGTGTTGATTCTTGGCGGGCTGTATCCGGCGTAGGCACTGTTGAGCGACGCTCTGTGTTGGGTGCGGCCGCTGCTACTCAACCCTGGATTCCCGAAAGGTCTACTGAATAGTGATCACCGAGGTAATTACGGCGCTATTGGCGTAGCCCGTCTTCACAGCAACGGCCTTCACCGTTGTTGTCGACGAAATGGTGAAGGGAGTGGAGTATCTTGCCGATGCCAAGGTCGGCATTTTCCCGTCGATTGTGAAATAAATCGCGGTTCCATAGACCCCGTTGTCGTCCGGATTTCCACTTCCGCCAGTCCAGGCCCACTCGCCATGCGCCCCCTGATTTGGATCGAAGACCCACAGGTCATCCAGATATCCCCCGTTTTCTTGGACTGATCCCAGACCATTGCCGCCAAAGAGCCGGAACCGGCCATCTGAATCGACCCAGGAGACCGGACTCGTACGCCCTCCGGGGATATTGGCGGCAGCGAATTGGTACTCCGTCCCGTACTTACCCGGTTGGCCTGAGTAATTGAAATGGCCGGACGCGACGTGTACGGTGTCGCTGCCGCCCATCCAGGCCCACTCGCCGTGCGCTCCCTGCGCGGGATCGAAGACCCAGAGGTCATTGAGATAACCGGTAGCTCCGGCGAAGTCCGGGCCGAGACCGCCAAAAAGCCAGAATCGACCCTTCTGATCGATCCAGGAGGCTCCTTGCTCACGTCCTCCGGGAATATTGGCTGAAGCAAATTGGTATTTAGTGCCGTAAGAACCGGGTTCGTCCGCCTGTTTGCTTCCGCCCACCCAGGCCCACTCACCATGCGCTCCCTGCGCGGGATCGAAGACCCAGAAGTCATTCAAGCTGACGCCGTTATAACCGCCGAAGAGCCACAGCCGGCCCTGTTGATCGGCCCAGGAAGTGGACCAGGAGCGGGCGCCGGGCGTATTGGCTGCGGCGAACTGGTATTCGACACCGTAGACGGTTGGTTGGCCCAAAGCATTGCTGCCGCCCACCCAGGCCCATTCGCCAGGGGCTTGGGCCGCTGCGGGGTGGGCAAGCGGCGCGAGATAAAGCGTCAACGCCAGACAAAGGACAAATAGGGGCAAACGATTCATCCGACTCTTTCCTCGCGGTCCACTGTCATTGGCTCGAATGCGAGCAATTGCTTGCGATAGAGCTGAAAGGAGCGAATGTGCAAGGGATAGCACCGGAGTCAACAAACAGATTCCATCCCGCCTAGTCGGGACGTTCTATTCCCCGCGCGTTGATTTCTAGGTCGGAGAAGGAAAGCGACTATAGCGGTTCTCCAATAGCTATACACCGATACCAATTCCGCCGAGCGGTTTTTTCCTCAAGAAAAAGTCACCTTGCACAGAGCCGAAAAGGGCACGGGAATTGGTGAACCGCTCGAGTCTACTGCCCGACCGTCCGTTCAGAGCGAATGGTCGGTTATCCGGAAGTTTCACATCTTCTGGTCTGAAGGTGCTTCTCCTGGCGGAGCAGAGGTCGCGCCTACCTCCTCGATCCTGCATGCACCCTCCCGCAAGTAGCCACGCCGACCCTCAAAATGCGTTACCCTCATACCATGGAGTTCAAGGTAAGCGAGCTCGAGCGCGAGCCCATCGAATTCGACCTGGAACTGGCTCCAGGCGCCATCGATTTCGGCGAAGAGGCGCTGCAGGTTGGCGATCTGGCCACATCCGGCCGGGCCGAGGTGATCCATGAGCATCGCGGCCCCAGGGACATCGTGGCCGATATCCGCCTTCGCGGCCAGTTCGCCGGAAAGTTCCAGGTTCCCTGCGCGCGCTGCGTCGAACCGGTCGAGATTCCCCTGGCCGCCGACTTCGACCTCATCTTCCGGCCCGTGACCGCCGACTCCGAAGCCCCCGAGCGCTCCATCACTGCGCCGGAGACCGAAATCGGATATTATCAAAAGGACAGTTTGTTGCTTGAAGATGTGCTGCGGGAGCAGGTGCTTTTGTCTCTGCCGGTCAGGACGCTGTGCAAGCCGGACTGCAAGGGACTTTGCCCGCGCTGCGGAGAAAACCGCAACACCCAGGCATGCCACTGCGAACAAACTCCAGGCGATCCCCGCTGGGAGGCTCTCGCCGGGCTCCGAGGCCGGATCAAGTCCTGAAAATTCAGTCCCTTAGGATAAAGGGCGCTTCGCCGCACCGTGAGCCGGACCAGCCACGCAGGCTGACAAGATCCGGACCGCAGCCGCGCGAAGAGACGAAAGGAATTTTGCCATGCCGAATCCGAAGCGGCGCCACTCAACGCGCCGGACTGCTAACCGCCGCGCTCACGACTTCTTGACCGCGCCGGGCCTGAGCGAGTGCCCCAACTGCCACGAAAAAAAGCAGCCCCATCGCGCCTGCCCCAAATGCGGCGAGTACAAAGGCCGCGCCGTCCTCGACATCAAAGAAGCCGCCAAGTAACCGCATTTCCACGAACGATCAAGCTGCTGTACACTGGCGCCCATGCTCATCGACATAGCGCTTGACGCCGTTGGTTCCGACAAGGCTCCAGAGCCCGAGGTGCGCGGCGCCATCCGCGCCTGCCGTGAGTTGCCCGTCCGCGTCCACCTCATCGGCCCCGAGCACGAACTGCGCGACCTGCTCGACGACTACCTCGAAAACGAAGACCTGCCCATCGTCATCCACCACGCCTCCGAGCGTATCGGGATGGGCGAAAAGGCGGCGCATGCGGTTCGCTCCAAGCGCGACAGTTCCATGCGTGTCGGCCTAAAGCTGGTGCATGAGCGCAAAGCGTCCGGCTTCGTCACCGCGGGCAACACCGGCGCAGCTATGGCCTCTGCCAAAATGGTTCTGGGCGCGCTGCCGGGTGTAGATCGTCCGGCGCTCGCCGCCGTAATGCCGACCTCCAAAGGAAACCCCTGCGTGCTGCTCGACGTGGGCGCCAACGTCGACTGCAAGGCGCACAATCTCGAACAATTTGCCGTGATGGGCGAGATGTATTCCCGCTCCGTACTCAAGGTTCATCGGCCGCGCGTCGGCCTGCTCTCCATCGGCGAAGAGGAGACCAAGGGCAACGATCTCACCCACGAGGCTTTCCCGCTGCTCAAGGCGCTGCCCATCAACTTCATCGGCAACGTCGAGGGCCGCGACATCTTCAACGGCAACGCCGACGTGATCGTCTGCGACGGCTTCGTAGGCAACGTGGCGCTCAAAACCAGCGAAGGCATCGGCCGCTTTGTGCGCGATGCGCTGCGCGAGTCGCTCACCCGCACCGTCACCGCGCAGGTGGGTGCGCTCCTGTCGCGCCGCGCCTTCAACGACTTTCGCCGCCGCCTCGACTACACCGAATACGGCGGCGCGCCGCTGCTTGGAGTGCGCGGCATTTGCATCATCGGCCACGGCTCCTCCAACGACAACGCCATCTTCAACGGCATTCGCGTAGCCCACGAGTTCGCCAAGGCCGGCACCAACCAGAAGATCGAGCAGGAGTTCGCCGGCCACGCCCGCCGCCGCCCCGCACCACCCCAGCCTCCCTCCGATGCCGAAGCACCCAATCCCGAAGCGGCCAACCCCGATGTGATTGTGCAATAGCCGCCGCCCCGATGTCCGCCGATCGAAAAAAGTCTGTAGCGTTTGACCCTGAAATAGTGAACCAGCTAGCCTGCCCGGCCTGTCTGGGCGCACTGCGGCTTGAAGCAACTCATCTGGTGTGCGCAGGCTGTGGACACAAGTATCCAATAGTGGATGGGATTCCGGTGCTGATTGTGGAGCGTGCGCTCGGCGCCGATAGTTAGTTCGCGAAGATTTTCAACTTCGGAAACGCGGCTTGGTAATTTTTCTCGTCAGTCGTAAGCAGCGAATATCCTCGAACCTGCGCATGCGCGCCGATCACAAAATCGGCAAGAATTCGCCGTGAAAAGCCGCCGCTGCTCGCCCAACGCCGTCGCACGTATCCGCGACACGCGCGCCCCGCCTCCCGCCAGTCTTCTTCATTGAATTGCCATTCCACGGCAATTCGGGAGTCGTTCAGAAACGCGCCCAGGCTCTCAGGATTCTGCTTCGGGTCAGCAACCAACTCCGCATACACGGCGCCGCAAACGATCAGCGAGCCCTGGCGTTGAGCCCTGTCGAGCAACGCTGCCGCTACGGCGTTGGAGGCGTGGTCTTTCCACCAAAGGGAGACGATGACATTGGTTTCAATCGAGATCGTCATAGCCACGCATCTCGCGGACAAATCGATTAACAGCTTCTACGCCCGTTCCCTTGATAGGGAACCCAGTCCCGATCCCGCGCCACTTCTCAAATACATTTTCTTGAGCGTCCCGCACAACCCGAAAGCCGCCATTCTTCCGCTCGAATCGCACCTTATCGCCGGCCTTCACGCCAAGCGACCGGCGAACCTCCACCGGGATCGTGATCTGGCCCTTGCTGGTGACCTTCGCGGTCACCGAGGTGGGCGCGATGTTAGCTCTGCCGGCCGCCATCGAAGGACTCCTTACCTCGATTGAAAGCCATTTTAGTTCATCCCGCGCAGTGCCTCATTTTGGAGGGTACGGGCTTCAGCCTGTACGTAAACCCCACAAAATAAACGGGGCTTTAGCCCCTGAGGGAGGTGGGATTTCAAATTGAGACACTACCCGCTCCCGCGCGCCTTACCTCCGCTGGTAGAACGGCAGCACAATCATCGTAGCCACGCCGATGGCCACAACAATCGCCGCAAAAATCAGCCCGTAGATCAGCTTCAGATTCGGCCCCTCGTTCGCACCACGCCCCGCTCCGCCGTCCTCCCCCTCACTCATACTTGAGCGCCTCAACAGGGTCCATCTGCGCCGCGCGCGTGGCCGGAACCGTCCCGAACACCACCCCCACTGCGACCGCAGTGAAAAGCGCAACCGCCACCGACCACAGCGGAGCCGGCAGCGCATAGTCGGTAAAGAACCGCACAGACAGCGGCACCGCCAGCCCAACAAGCGTGCCTACCAAGCCCCCGGCGAGCGAAATAATCACCGCTTCAGCCAAAAACTGTAGCTTGATCTCGCGGTAGGTTGCGCCCAGCGCCTTGCGGATGCCGATCTCGCGGATCCGCGCGCGCACATTGGCCAGCATGATGTTCATAATGCCCACTCCGCCCACCGCCAGCGTAACCGCGGCCACCAGCACCAGCACTACGGTCAGCGCATTCGATATGACGTTGGCCGTGATCAGCAGTTCCGTCAGGTTCTGCGCCTTGTACACCGAATTGGGCTTGTGACGCGAGGAGATCACGCGCACGATTTCGAGCGAGGCGTCCGGAACCTCCTGCATGCTGCGTATCGAAAAATAGAGAATCTTCACGTTGTCCGAGCCCGTGAAATAGCGCGCCACCGAGTAGGGAATCAGGATGGTTTCATCCGTGATCTCGCTCTGGCCGAACGTATCCACGCTCTCCTTGAACGTGCCGATAATCGTGAATGGAACGCCCTGAATCTGAAAAGTCCGGCCGACGGCCGCATCCGGGCTGCCGAACATCTCCCGGGCAAACGGCACAGTGACCACCGCGCATTGAATGTGCGCGTTCTCGTCCTCGTCGTCGAAAAAACGCCCCGCCATCACCAGCAGGTTGCGAACGTTACGGTACTCGGGGCTCACGCCCAGCACCAGCGTGTCTTTCACCACGCCTCCGCCGAAGCTGATGCGGTCGTGCGATTCAAGCACCGGCGAGGAGTAACGCACGCTCGGCACCTGGGCCAGCACCGCTTTTTCGTCCTCGCGGGTCAGGTAGTCGTTATAGATAAGTTGTTCGGCGCCGGTGGCCCCGCCGCCCGAATACTCGACCTCCACCTCGTTGGTGCCGATCTTCTGGATCTCGTCCAGGATGAACCGCTTGCCGGTAAGCCCGATGGTGATCACCAGGATGACCGATGCGGTGCCCATCACCATTCCCAGCGCGGTAAGCGCGAAGCGCACCTTGCTGGTCCTGAAGCTGTCGAAGGCCAGCTTCAGAATCTCGCTCAAAAGCATCGTCCGCCGCGCGCTCTGCAGCGTCTGCTGAAAGCTCAGTCTCCGAGTCTGCTCAAGCGTCTGCATTCCGTCCTGTTACCCAGATGCGCCAAGCCCATCCCGCGGTTCCCAATCATGAGACGGTTGTCGCCATCTTTGCGCTGCTAACCCCATGCAATCCCATCAACGCATTCTGTTGCCGGAACCAGTTCCGCGTCCCGCACCAGCAGCTCCACCGCGTCAGCGCTCCGCACCAGCAGGTCGACCGCAACTCCTCCTCCCGGAGGGAGGAATGGAAAATAGCCCAGGATGGAGCGAAGCGGAATCCTGGGAAAACGATCCAAAAGAATCCCTCCGCCCCGGAGGGGCGGAACGAACAACCATCCCGCATAGATCGATCTTCATGCGGTTGTCCTCCTACTTCCCGGCATACTTCTCCAACCACTTCAGCTCTTCCCGCACCTTGATGTACCCATGCCACGGATTCTTCCCCAGCCCATGCCCCTCGCCGGGAAACACCAGAAAGCTGTGCGCAACGCCCAGCGCCTGAAACGCCCGCTCCATGGTCACGCCCTCAAGATAGCTTACGCGCACATCGGCGCCGCCCTGCACCAGGTGCGTAGGAGTCTTCACCTTGTCGAAGCGAAACAGCGCCGCCTCGCTCTGGTAAATCTCGGGATTTTCCCAGGGCTGCCCGCCCAGGTACCAGGCATCGTCCCATGTCTCGTCGTCGTTGCCCCAGTTTGCGGCATGCTCCACCGCGCCCGCCCCGGTCACGGCCGCTTTGAAGCGCGTAGTCTGCGTGATCAGCCAGTTGGTCATATAGCCGCCGTAGCTGTAGCCGCCGATCGCCAGCCGATCCGGATCCGCATATCCATCCTTCACCAGGGCATCCACGCCGGCCAGAATGTCGCGTCCCGGCTTTGAGACCAGGTGCGGCATGATCCCCAGCATAAAGTCATCACCATAGCCGGCCGAGCCGCGGTAGTTCGGCCGGAACACCAGCCAGCCGTTGTCCGCGGCCAACGTCGCCCAGTCGTACCAGTCGGCGCCGAAGCGGTTGCCGTCGGCGTCTGCCGGCCCGCCGTGGATGAACGTAAACATGCGCAGGTGCTTGGCGCCTTTCTTCCCCGGCGGAAAGATCAGCACTCCCTCCACGCTGCGCCCGTCGTCCGACGTCCATGTATAGGGCTGCCACTCCGGCTGCGCGCGCTCGGCAAACACAGGATTGAAGCTGGTCAGCGCCGTCGCATGATCGAGATGCTCCGGATCGGCAGCCAGATAAACCTGCTCCGGCTGGTTGATACTCGACTGCCGCACCACCATCGCATTCGATCCGCGCGCGGCATCCACGCTGCTGTAGGTGCCGGCCACGCCCTCGATCTTGCTGGCTCTATTGCCGTCGACCAGGTAAAGCTGCGATTCAGTCCCTTTCAGCCCCATCGCAATCTCGCGCCCGTCAGCCAGCAGCGTGAACTGTTCGAACGATGCATCTGAAGCCGACCCCAGCCGCTCCGCCTTTCCGCTGCCCGCATCCATCCGGTAAAGGCGCCCCTGCACGTCGGTGTATTTGCCTTCCAGCGACCCAGCCGCTCCCTGCACCACAAAGTAAAGCGACCGGCTGTCCGCCGACCAGCGCAGCCCGGTCTCGATAGCCTGGTTGTGCGTCAGCTGGCGAACCTCGCCACCCCCCGGAGCCGCAAGAAAAATCTCGTAATCCGCCGGGCTCTCCACCCGGTGGTGTACGGGCTCCGTGGTGAAAGCAACCGTCTTTCCGTCCGGCGAAGGAGCAATCTCGGCGATCGAGATCGAATTGGCGGCGATTGTCACGGCGTCCGCGGGCAGAGAAGACTCCTTCTCCGCATCGCTTTTCTTCTTGTCATTGGATTTCGAGCCGGAACTCTTCGTGTCGCCGTCAGCCTTAGCCGTTTCCGGAGGCGCAACCTCCAGTGCCCGTTTCAGAGCCGGCGCAACTGCCTGCTTGACCAGCACGTCACCGCGATGCTGCTCGCGCCACCGGATCACATCCTTCCACTCATCCTTCTGCGCTTCTTCCTCATCGTGAGTCTGCGGCGAAGTCACCGCGTAATAAAGGTCTGTCCCATCCGGCGACCACGCAAACGCATGCACGTCCAGTTTCTCGGTGAACAGCGGCAACGCCTCGCCGCCGGCAACCGGGATAAGCCACAGCCGGTCGGCCTTGGCCGCGTCGCTCTCCGGCTCGCCCTCCGCGCCTGCCTCTTCGTCGGGCAGCGCCCGGTCGCTGATAAACGCCACCCACTTCCCGTCGGGACTCCACTCAGGCCGCTCTTCGCTGCCGGAGTGGGTCAGCGGCCTCAGCCCCGCCTGCGCAGTCCAAAGCCACAAATCGTGCCGGTAAACGCTCGCCTTCCAGTCCGGGCTCTCCGTGGCGATCACCGCCGCCGAGCCATCCGGAGAGATCTTCGCATCGGTGATTCCGGTTACGTTGAGAAATTCGTCCAGAGTAATGGTGGGCAAAATCGTCGGTTTCGAGGTTTCAGCGGGAGAAACCGCCGCTGCAAGGCAAAAGCAAGCAACCAAAGCAATGCAAAGAATACGCGGACGCATAACAAAACTATAACGGCGCCGATCGAAGCGCGGGCGGAAACAGGCCAAGGGAGTAGTTTTTTGGGCGGCGCGTAAGGTCCTCGAAAATCTCCGCGGTTTAGAATAATCGACAGTGCGAAAGTGGCGAAATCGGCAGACGCACCAGACTTAGGATGCGTTTTGCGGCTTTCGGCCATCGCCTCTATTTTCAACCGCTTGCCGCTTAAATCTATTTGATCGAGCAATCTAGCTAGATGCTCCCTGTCCGCTGGTGTGGGCAGGAATGGGCACGAATCGCGGGCGCTACTGGCACTAGAACTGACACCAGAGCCAACACCAGACTTCTGAGCCAACCTCGATCATCGTTGTGTCACTTGTGCTAGTTTCAGTGTCAGTTGCACGAGATTGCCGGCATCAGGCTGGCCCGCGATTCTAACATCTCGAATGGTTCGTCGCGCCTGCTCAGTGTGGTCAGTGACAGCGTTTCCCTGGCAATGCGGATTGCCGTAGCTGTGCTTCGGAGCGGAGTAGACTAGCAACATCAACCGCGCCAGAGTGGTACGCCTATTTCAGACTTATTCCAGTTCGCCAAGATCGCACAATATCTGACCGATCCCTTGGTCCTTTGCGGCTTCGGATTATTTTTGTTTGTATCACTCTGCAAGGCGCTGTTTAAGTCCCACATAATTCGGCCAATTCCTGAAGGAAAGGGAACTGGTGTAATCAAGCTAGTCTTCTCTTTTCTATTCGTACTCGCGCTCGCTGGTATGGCCGTGGGCGTCTGGTTGCAGCATGAGAAGTTGGAGTACGGGCGGGATAAGTTGGATTACTCAAGGGAAGAGCTGAAGCTGTTTCTCGATTATGTGAAGGCTGCGATTGCACCCGCTCCGAAGCCGCCTGTTCATCACACGGGAAAATCACCGAGTCAACCAGAACCTGTTGCACCAACGCCACTAGCCAACCCACCGCAACCAACTCCGCAGCAGCCAAATTCGCCGCAGCCTCCCACCTCCTACGACAAGCTGAAGCAGGAGGTGGACGATCTTGGCGAATTGGATGGCCTGTGGCAGGGCGGAGTTGCGGCGGCGCAGGATACCCTTAATAGGAATCACGACGGCGGTCCTGTCCAGCCCACAGAGCAGAGCGAAAAGGACAGGATTAACAAATACCTTGAAAGCGAATATGAAAAGGAGATCGCAGTCAAAGACGCCAGAACCTCGGATCACTGGCAGGTTTTGAAACCGAAAGTGGTGGACGCCTATAACGGCGCAATAGGCAAGATGAGAGAATCTACCAAATTGCCGTTAACGCAAAACGAGCTTATCAAGTTGGACGCAGACTTCAAGTCCGCGATTGCTGCGGCAGATGCACGCGGCGTCGTGAACTCAGACGATTCAAAGCCGATTCCTTCCCGATTCGTCCCTCTCCTCGAATATCTCAAGGCGCTTCTCAAGCGACTGGGGAACTATATGTAAGAGGCTGGTTTGAATAATGATCCGCATGACTAATATCCTTGCTCTAATCGACGCGGAAATCGCCAGCCTACAACATGCCCGCGCACTGCTCACTGGTGCCTCATCTGCTCCCATTAAGCGTGGACCCGGCAGACCGAAGGGCACCGGCAAGAAGAAGCACAAGATGAGTCCAGAGGGACGCGCACGACTCGTAGCGGCTGTGAAAGCGAGATGGGCTACAAAGAAGAAGGCAGCGAAGTAGAGTCTAATATTGCGCTGTCCAAGGAAATCGCGAAGATGACGGAGCTAGAGAAGGAGACCATCGTCGCTTGCGTCGCAGCCGCAGTTACTGGGATTCCTGCTGCGTTGTTATTTTGGTGGACGTGGCGACGCGACCAAGAAAGATTGAAAGTTCTGAAGATTATCGACTATTGGCCAACACTTGATAACGGGCAGGTGATGGCGAAAGATGAAACAGGCGCGCCAACGCTGGGAATCCTTGTTCGCAATCGGTCACTCTTTCCAGTCCGCGTTAGCGCAGCAGGATTTAGACTGGATCGGACGTACATCCGGCTAGAGAATCTATATCTACCACTCCGTCTCAAGAAGAATCCCGATCCCGGCTCGAATCGGCCCAATATACCGGATGACAGCGACCCTTCGGAAATTCGCACGGGGGAGAGTCTGCGAATAAACGTACGAGGACAGGTGGATAAAGCCGCAATCAGTCAAGCGATAACTGAGGCCTGCCAAAGACTCAACGTTAGTGCAGAGGATTTCGTTCAAAGTCGGAGGGTTGCTGCACTGGTCGCGCTGGAAACAGGACGGGAGTTTACATCAATGCCCTTCGGAAAGCGGATTTGGAGGTCTATGTCGGAGCCACTCGCACATACGAATAGCACGATCAAGAAGATAGCGATCCCATTATTGTTTCTTCTATTGGGCGCAATCCTGGGAGGCGGTTCCGTCGAGTACGGGCATCGCCGCTTAGATATTCGTTCCAAAGCTCGGTTTGAACAACGCTCCCGATGTAAGAGTCTCGCTGATGCGTATGCGCGGCAGAACAGCACTGACAACGATTACGTCACTCTCCGAATGGTTGATTTCAGTGAAGCGCAGAACAGTTGTATCGCCGGATTCAACGAATGGACTGTGGGCGACTGGCGAGACTGGGAATTGGTTGATTTGCTCACCGGCAAGAGTGCGCCAATCGGCAGTTGCAATGAGAGCAAGAACTGCGGGGAAGGGAGAAACATCAAGTTCGACCACGATCTTGAGACGGCGTTCAAGCAGGCTGTAGCCGGAGGGATCAAATAATGTCTTATACGCAGGATGAGCTGAATACTTTATGGGAAGATTCCGTGAGCAGTCCGGACAGCTACGATGTTGTAATCGGAATCAACACAGAATTTGAACAGTGGATGACAATCGTCCCCTCTCACATTACGACGTACAACGACCACACCGATGACAGCGGGGATGACGCAAGTGTCTCGTATATGCGGAACCGTTCGATCCGCGAAGCAGTTTGGGGCGAATGGCGTAGACTTTCTCCCATGGCAGAGATCGCTTCACATGGACACATTGAACTCACACACAAGATCGTTGTCAGTCACGAACAGGATGGAAGCTGGACCGCGACGATTGAAGACTTGGGGGTACGTGCGAGCGGAGACTCAGACAATGCGGCTCGATCAAAGGCGCAGGCGCAGGCATTGCGGGCGATAGCTGACCAGCTTGAGGCGAGTGGTTCCGCACCTGACAGAATCAGCTTTGCCGTATGGTTGGGGTAAGAGAAGCGATGGAGGCGGCTAGTGCTAAAACAACCTTGGATCGAAGTTCCTTTATGTGCGCTGGCAGTGTTTGGCCCTCTACTCGTGGTGACCGCCAGACTGTTCGTGAAACAAAAGACAACCGACAAAGACGGCAATATCAAAGAGGCTCCGCGAGGAATCGGTTCTCGAATGATTCAGCTTATTTCGCTTTTGCTGATCGTTCCCGTAGTTTCTCTCTTAGCGTTCGAGGGTTCCGTGTCTGTAGAACTAACAGGGACATTGCTCGGCAGTATCATCGGCTACACTCTCGGCAGTCTGAACAAAGACACGTCAAACTGAGAGCCTGAAACACAAATGGCCAGCCCAGAAGGACTAGCCATTGTGCGTTGATCCGGTCAACGACATGATGGGTTTCATCGCTCGCCTGGACCGGACCAAACCCTTACGTCAAGCTACTTGCAAGCGTGGATGAGATGTTCGCAAAGGCCGCGTTCAAACCGCTGCCCAGGCTTTGTATCGAGGCAGCCGCAAGCAACGCCACAACCGCGACCAGCATTGCTTACTCGACAATATCCTGGGCAGTCTCATCACCCGTCAGTGACGACATCAGCCGTGTCCAATGTGGCATCGGCACGACAACAACACCCGGCTCCCGGTCGCGCTCCAAGCCATGCTTATTTATCACGCGGTCGAAGATCGAAAGCCAAGAGCAGAAAAAAAGGCGGCATGAAGATTCCGCAAAATACAGCAGTAAAACGGGTCAACCCAAAAAGGGTTGGCTTTTTTGTTTCTGGGGCAAACATCATCAACGCACCATTAACCAACGGGATATTGAAGCTGTCTAGGATCGACTCGGTGAATGCTTCCTGACGATCCGACGATAGCGCGGTGTGGCAGGACACGAGGAACCCACCACATCAAGGGCAACCGAAGAAATAGAGATTCGGGGTTTGGTGGTCGATGCCAATCGGCCAATAGGAACAAATCTCCAGTCAAAACATAACTCTGGGTCATGGTTCGCTAGAGCCACGCTGGACGTGTCTTTGCGCTCATTCCTTGCGATTCGTCGCATGGCAGTGCGTGCAGATCGCGTAGGCCGTCGTGTGTCCGCTGGCACCCGTGACCACAAACACCGAAAGGATTGATTGGGGGATCACGTGGAAGCAACAATGGACGAAATTGAACTAGAGCACTCGGCACCGGCGACGACATCCTGGCAGGCACCAGACGACAGGACAGCAGAGGAACGCACAGAGCACATTACTAACGCGCGAAAGCAAATCTTGGACGGGATGTTGGCTGACATCGATGCGGCACATGCTGCCGGCATTTCTGCTGAATTGCTCAACGTTCTCATCTACGATTACCTGCTCTTTCGATTCACGCGGCGACGTGTGTGGGACGAGCTGTACGTAACAGACAAGAAAAACCCCGCGTTCCCCAAACGTTTTTGGCCGGAGACCGCATGGGAACGGGCACGACTCACCGATAAGCTCGACCGCGTTCATGACCTCTGGTTACGTATCTGCCACGGTCGCTGCCCAAAGGTCGGCGGATGTGCGGACATTAACGACTACGTGGCTCTACCCGGTAAGGATGGGCAGATCGTTCCCCTCAGTGGCTACCTGAAATTCCTGGTCAAACGGCGTGGGAGCAATTACGACAAGGCAGAACGCCTTCACGCAGAACGAAACGTCGGCGTTGCCGAAGCCTATGGGCCTCGCGCGGCAAAACTGACTTACGACCGCGCAATTGACATTGCGAAGATGAAGCTAGACCCCGTGGAGCGACAAAAGCTCGCATGGGTATTCAATGCAATCCCGTCTTTTAATGAAGACGAAACGATTGCAACAATCGACCATCAACGTGCCGCAAAACGGCTCAAGGCGCATAGGGAAGCATTTCTCGCAACCGACATCGGCGGGATGCTGCTCAGGGACCATACACCTGTTGTACAGATCGCTTCGGCGCTGGGCCTCTCCCGAAAGAGAGTCAAAAGACTCGCAGACGAATACCGCGCGGGTGTTCTGGGCATTATGGCAGGGGCAACAGACGTTGAAGATTACGCGCTACGGCTTCTATCGAGTCGGAAGTACCCCAAGCGAGTTGAAGGGATGACGGCATGACCAAGAGACAATCGAAATACGAAAAGATAAACTGGCCGGGTCTGCCCTGGAAGCAATCGCTCGTTCACCACTTGCTGCGTGACCGTGATGATAAGGACCAGCCCGGTTTGCTGGTGCGTCTGCATCCTAGCGTACTGCGTTTTTATATTCTCCTGGACGCATTGGCTGCACTCGAAAACAACGGCGGCGAAGTGACCCTCTCCAACAAAGACGCGGAGACGTTCGCTCGATTAGACAAAGACTCCTTACCGGACGCACGGCGCACGCTGCGAGACCTCAGACTGATAACGTTCTCGCCCTCGGGCGACAGCACAAAACCGCGTGCCTACACTTACCGTCTGCGTAATCCAAAGGCTACCCGAACCAGTTGGGACAAGACGTAAAAGACTCGGATACAACCGAGTATTTATGGGGGCTGCAACCGAGTCTTTTCGGCACAATACTCGGATACAGCCGAGTCTTTTGGCTTGCAAGTATCTGTCGAATCAATAAAAGGTTTCTTCCTCTCTAAGGATTACAGGAGAGTATCTACAGAAAAGAACCCAACAATATGTATATCTATTCTGAAGTTGACGTGTAGAACGTCTAAGTATTCGGCGAAGTCAAGCTCGAATGCGCGGAACTAACCTAGCGCAGGGACTAGGCAGAATTACCTCGCCGCTAGGCGAGCAGGCGAAGCCTAAGACGGGAGTATTGCGACTGCACAGTGTGCATCTGATGTTAATAACTCATAAATAAGATTACGGAGTGGGGACAATCGCCGATCTCGATCTGTTCTAGGTATTAAGGGGGAAGAATGAAAGACAACATCGAAGAGCTTGAGGACCAACAATACGAGGAGCTGCTGGATCACCTTGATCGGATCGACAGGGTTCGGGCGGTCGTGAACGCGGTGCCCTACGACGAGGTAATGCAGACTGAGCCACTCCTGGCTGGCCTCCAGATTATTTTGACGATCCACAGGGCAGAGCTGCGGCGCTTGCTGGATGGTCGTCCACTGCGCCCAGGATGGGCCTCAATCTTGTCTGTCTGGTCCAATGTCGTGCCAGCCCTTAAAGCAGAGCTGCAACGTCGCTTCCCCGGCGCGGAGACTGGCAACGGGTTGGCTCACGAGCTTTGGGGTCTGTTGCAGGACGAGGATGCGCTATTCCGCGCGGCGAAGGTGTTGGACCTCGCATGAACGATCCGACGATCTACCCTTCACTCAATAATTATCTCGCCGGCGAGCTAACCGCAGAGGAGTTCCGCGCGGCGAAACGACACCTTTGGCGGATCGAAGACGATCACTTGAATGACAAAGGGATACGGGCAGCGGCGCGTAAGGTCATACGTCTTTTGAACGAGAAATACAAATAGCGGAGGAACGCTCAATGCTAGCCGTCTCCTATGCGCACGTTCTCGGACCTAGAAATTCGCACATACCAACTGACCGAAAGGAGCACCCAAAAATGGCATCGATCCTGATTGCGGCAAATGCAAACCGACGGGCGTATTCGCCGCAAGTTACCCATAAAGTCGCTCTCTTCCTTTACTTTGGATCGAGCGGTGCGGCTGGTTCTCCATGGACCTGTCGCCTTGAGCCGGGCACTTCGGGTGCCCGGTTCCAAGTTTAGTGTCGGTTGATTGCCATCGTTCCGACGCGGCCACGCGCAACCCTTCCGCGTGGCTTCATTTTCACAAGCTCGCCATGCTCAACCGTGGCGACGACCTCCCCGTAGAGCGAGCGGTCCACACTCAATCGCTCCTGTGCTCCGGGGAGATGAACCGCAAGCGGCGCAGGTGTCTTGGTAGGACCACCGGAACTCCGCTTGCGGTTGAACATCACAGATTCGCAGATGCTGTTATCCGTGAGGACGCGGACCCGCTCGTGGTGGTATCGACCATCTGCGGTTGCTCGGGCGGCTGGTCTGCCTCGTAGGGACATGGGCAGACTGGCCAGCTTGAGTCATCACATGCACACCGTGCAGTCGAATGGTGGACGCGCTGCTGTGACATCAGGTAGGACAACCATCCATCTGACATTCACGCAGCGCACCGTGCCTCTGTCACTACTAAGGGGAGAGGGTTGTTGCGAAGTCGGTTTGCACGGCTTCTTGATTTGGAAAGTGGCCCTTGTCCCTAATTCCGTAATCCTTCAGGATGCCAAGAAGGATGGCGGCGGCGGCATCATTTGAAGCCTTTCCATACAGATAATTTATCGGAGGACCACCCCTCCCACTATTGTCTAGCTTCAGCCTCACATTCATTCCGATGTTTTCAAGTTTCACCTGTAAGGCTGACGCCTTGGAGACAAGCCCGTCTGAATGGACGATGACGATTGTGAGTCCACGTAAAGCTGTGTACTTGTCTTGATTTGGCGAGGGCTCCTGGCGCACGGGATCACTTTGCAAATCGCTCGGAGATGGCGTGGGTGTATGGGCAGCTGGGACTACGGTCGGAGTCGCTGGATACCCCGCTGTAGGTTGTACTTGTAAATGGGACGCATGTTGATCAGGCTTGACTGGTTTCTTGTTCATGGCATTCTGCAAGCCGAGGAGCTGAGATTTATACTCGCCAACCTGTCCGGTCAAAACGTTGATCTGAGACTCTGCATCGGAAAGTTTTCCCTTTAGCTCTTCTTCGTGAACCGTAGTTACGATCTGTAAACCACCGATCTCCTGAACCGATCTATAGGTTGCAATTCCAGCAAGAAACCCAGCTAGCAGCGTTCCGAGAAGCCACACCGCAATATTGTCCTCGATCCGTTCTCTGAGAGTCTTGCTCTTGAGGGGATCAGCTCTTAATTGGTCACCGTTGGACGACTCCGCCTTTACATCGGCGGCTGTTTTCTCGTTTTCTAAAGGCATTGTGGTTGACCTTTCTCTTCAGGGCTTGCACGACCACGGAGGTAATCATACTCTGGCTCGGCTCGCAAGGTCTCGACCCCGGCTTGGCCCCTGTCTTCAAAGAGACAGAAGGTTGCTTGAGCCATGATCGAATCAATCATCAGTGGCCGAATCCAGCTCTGATCCATTTCACCAGTGCAATTAGCCCGTAGGCCGCAATCCAACCTACTACAACCGGTAGCAGAGCATTGGATAACAGGTCGATCCATACTTGCTGGGTCTCGTGCTCAAGAGATGCCGAGTATTTATCGTTTCAGGCCTTCAGATCAGGGCGGAAAAAAGAGTCGGAGTTGCTCGGTCGGAAACCGTTGATCGTGTTTTGCTTGTCTACTTCTTCTCGGCATCGATCAAGATTTGCCATCCGCTCAGCTTGGCGATGGTTGATGACATCGTTCCCGATATAGAGACCATAGGCAATC
>Ga0206796_1017_pt2 | contig 38511 bp, 42 predicted proteins | sample Alteio_BWOrgCont_68_FD_152895 | JGI IMG/M metagenome (GOLD analysis project Ga0206796, IMG submission 152895) | Enriched cells from forest soil in Barre Woods Harvard Forest LTER site, Petersham, Massachusetts, United States -... | ecosystem: Environmental > Terrestrial > Soil > Temperate forest >...
CGTCCCCTGCAAGGATCGCTGGCAAATAACAAAACCCTGTGCCAACTTCCGGCACCGCCTGATTCCCTCCCATGCGGGAGGGACGTGAACACCAACACCAAAAAGGGCAGCGTCCGTTGCCCGGAGCCACCCGACTGGTCGTCGTACCATTGCGGGCAAACGCTAATTCGTCGTTAACCCTGTCTGCGCCGCCTTGCGATCAGGCAGCATCTCTGCCGGATCGCAAGGCGGATCATCAACTTTTATGGCCCGAACGGATAGGACCTCACATCCCCTCGATCGTCGCCTCCATGCCCGTCATCGTAGCGATCTGCGCCTTGATGTCGGACAGCCTTGCGAAATTCTCTTGGGTGAAGTCCTGCTCCAGCGCAGCGGCCGCAAGCCTGAGCTCCTTATTTAACGTACGAAACTTGTGATGCAAGGTCACGACCCGAATGAATCTGTCCTGAACATCGTGAAACGCGGCGTCCCGTCGCACCCACAAGTGGGTCGGGGCGCTCATGTGGTCGATATGGGCGAGCAAACGCTCAAACCCCAGAGCCCGCAGATGGGCTTCGATCTCGAGTGATTCGCGCAGGCCCCCGGCTGCGCAATCGACGAGCGCCTGGCGCAGATGGTTGGCTTCGGCATTGTCGAATTCGATTTCCGCCAGCGTTTCGCAATGATGGTCGAGCAAGCCGGGATGCGCCACCACGGCAGCGAGGATAAGGGCTTCGCGGGAGGGCAGGGTGCTGCGGCCGCCGCTGAAGACAGCGCTTTTTCTCACTCCCGGGGTCACCAGGCGGCCGATCGGCGGCGCCTCACGCACATAGGCTTTACCCCCGTTTCGCCAGGGCCGTTGCTGGCCATTGTCGAAGGAAGAGGGCGATGTGCGGGCCGGTGCGAACAGGCTGCGTAGCCGAGTCCCCATCTCCGCACGATAATGCTTGCGAACGGTCTCGTCGCGAATGGGAGCGAGGGCTTCCATCAGACGGTGCTCCAGTGCGGCGCGGCGCTCGGGCGTCGCAAAGTCGCCGCTCTCGGTCTCGCGAGCCCAGAGGATGTCGGCGAGCGGCAAGGCGCCCTGCAACACCTCGGTCACCGCGCTGGCGCCGGAACTTCGCACCAGATCGTCCGGATCTTGGCCGCCGGGCAGGAGCGCGAATTTCAGCGTCTTGCCCGGGCCGATTTGCGGCAGGGCGACATCGACCGCACGATAGGCGGCGCGGCGCCCGGCCTTGTCGCCGTCGAAGCACAGCGTGGGCTCCTCGCTCATGCGCCAGAGCAGATTGAGCTGGTCTTCCGTCAGCGCCGTGCCGAGCGGTGCGACGGTGTGGCTAAAGCCCGCCACGCTCATCATGATGACGTCGACATAGCCTTCCACCGCGATGATGGCGCCCCTGTCATGCGCGGCCTTGCGCGCTCTATGATGGTTGTAAAGGCATGAGCCCTTGTGAAATAGCGGGGTCTCGGGCGAGTTCAGATATTTGGCCTGGGCTTCCTTGTCCATGGCGCGGCCGCCAAAGGCAATGACCTTGCCGCGTGCGTCGTGGATGGGGAACATGACCCTGTCGCGGAAGCGGTCATAGGGGACGTTGATGTCCTCGCCATGGATGAGCAGGCCCGCTTCGATCATGGCGTCAGGGTCCACGCCCTTGCTGGCGAGATGGTCGCGCAGGGCATACTTCTCGTTGGGCGAATAGCCAATGGCGAACTCGGCCTGGATCGCCGGCGTCAGGCCGCGATCGGCGAGATAGCCACGCGCGGCCGCGCCTTCGCGCGCCTGCAGCCGAGCCTGGAAGAAGGCGGCGGCGAGCTCGATCACGTCGTGCAGCGAAGCGCGCTCCTCCTCGCGCTTGACGTCCTCTGCTGTCATCTTCGGCAAGGTGACGCCCGCTTCGTTGGCGCAGCGCTCCACGGCCTCGGGAAAGGGTACGCCCTCGACTTCCATCAGGAAGCTGAAGATGTCACCATGTTTGCCGGAGGAGAAACAGTGGTAGAAACCCTTCTGGTCATTGACATAGAAGGAAGGCGTCTTCTCGGCATTGAAGGGGGAAAGCCCGCGCCATTCTCGGCCCTGCTTCTTGAGCTTAACGCGCTTGCCCACCACCGCACTTACGGGGAGGCGGGCGCGAATCTCATCAAGAAGGCCGGGTGGATATTTCATGGTCTCAATGTGAGGATGATGCGCTCATTGGCAAGAGTCTTCCAGGCTTGCACCCGAGCCATCCCCGCTATCCAGCGATGCATGGTTTATCGCAGATGGAATGAGGGTCGCCTTTGTGCCTCCTGGCCTCCTTTTGCCGGTGTTGTGGCCGGGATCGGCTGGAGGCAGATCTATTCGCATATGCGAAGAGTGCAAAACTGGCGCGGGAAGTCATGAAGCTGACGGGAATGCTGCACATCAGCGCCGCCATCGTTTATGCTCTTGAGCACGAGATCGAGCGGGCGCGCACGCCAACGCCGTTGCGCGAACGGATCTCTGCTTTGCGTGACCATGCACGCGCCAAGGCTTCGCTCGCACCGACAACTTTCAGCGATGCGGAACGCGATGGCTGTGGGAGCGTCATACGCTCCGGGCGCGCTGATCCCGTGTTCATCGGTACTTCGGCGGTCATCGCAATTCTCGTGGGCGACCAGGAAGGGGACGCGTATCCCGACGCGATCGAGGGTGCGAGGCATCGCTAGTCGCTTCCCATACGTGTCTTGGAGCGTGCATTGTTCTTGCCCGTCGGCTCGGGTTGGAAATCAGCGATGCGCAGGATCGCTACGATGGGTTTCTCAGGACGGCTGGGATCGACACCATCGTTCTCAATGACGATATCGGCCGCAAGACTGTCGCAGGGTTTGAGAAATTCGGTGAGGGGCGTGGCCACTCGGCGCAACTGAACTTCGCTGATTGCCTCTCCTAGGCCTGCGCCACAGGCCTTGATGCGCCGATACTCTTCAAAGGTAGAGAATTCGCGCAAACCGACCTGACGACCGTTTGCTAGCGAGAAAGGGGTGTGTTTGCCTTAAAAAGCAGCCACATTGCCATCGCATCGTGGGCGATGTGGGGCTTTGGGAGTGCCGGATGCACGGACTTACGAAATTGAGCGACTTGGTGCGTGGTGTTGGCTTGGTGATCGGAGCCAGGGCCATTCTTGTTGTCATGGCTGGCGGGAACATATCCCTGGTCCGCAAGCGAGCAGGATGTCGTCATCCAGACGATTTCAAGTGGTTCTAACCTCGCCCTCATCCACCAACTCACCCGCAACCTCCTTGAAGATGCCGCGCAGCCAGGCTAGCAGCCTGTCGTTTTTGCGGGCGGCCGGCCAGACCATGGTGACGGGCAGCTCGGCCGACTTGATCGGGGGCTCAAGCAGTACGAGACTGAACGGTTCGGCGAATTGCCGGGCGAAGGCGCGCGAGAGCACCGTCACCATGTCGGTTCGGGCCACCGCCATCAGCGCGGCGGTGAAATGCGGCGTCGTCAGCGCGATGCGCCGTTCCAGCCCCGCCGCCGCTAAGGTCGCGTCGGCCTCAGTGTGACCATCGTCAAAGATCGAGACGGTGACATGGGGCAGGGCGGCGTAGGCCGCAAGATCGATCGGCTGGTGACGCGCTGCCTCATGTCCTCGGCGCATGACAAGAGCGAGGCGGTCATTCATCAGCATCGCGCTATGGGCGCCGGGTGGCAGCGGATAGCTTGCGAGCGAGAAGGTCATGTCGATTTCGCTCGCCTGGATGCGCCGGGCGATGTCGCGCCCGAGCGGCACGGCGCGCAGGTCAACCTCAGGCGCTTCCTTAAGAAGTCGGGCCATCACGCCTGGAAAGAACAGGGCGGTCTGCGAGTCCACGGCGGCAATACGGATGGTGCGCCGTTCCATGCCCGGGTCGAAGGTGGGTTGGGTCACGACATCGCCGATATCGGCCAGGATTGCCTGAATGCGCGGTGCCAGGGCCTCGGCCCGGGCGGTCAGCACCATGCGGTGGCCAGAACGCAGCATGAGTTCGTCGTCGAAGAGGTGGCGCAGGCGATCCAGCGCCCGGCTCATGGCGGGTTGGCTGAGGCCGATATCGCTCGCCGCCCGGCTGACGCTGCGCTGGGAGAGCAGGGCGCCGAGTGCAGTCAGCAGGTTGAGGTCGATCGACTTTAAATGCACATCACGCATATGAGTGATATAAAGCATGCATTGGAGTTATGGTCCAGGGCTTGTTATCTCCTCTATAACAGGAGGCGAACATGTCGGAAAAAACTGTGATCTTGGGTTATGGGCCGGTGGGCCGGGCGATTGCGCAGGAATTGACTGCATCCAGGCGGCCTTGTGTCGTCGCCCAGCGCAAGCGACCCGGGGATCTGCCGGAAGGCGTGGGTTTTGCGGCTTGCGATGCGCTCGATGGAGCCGCGCTTCGGCGCGTCACCGAGGGAGCGAGTTCGCTGATCTGCACGGTCGGCCTCGCCTATGATTCAGCTGTATGGGAGGCAAGCTGGCCCAAGCTGATGGCCAATCTAATAGATGCCTGCGAAGCGACAGGCGCGCGCCTAATCTTCATCGACAACCTTTATATGTATGGTCCGCAGGCCTTGCCCTTGCGCGAGGACATGCCGATGGCGGCGACGGGGCGCAAGGGCAAGGTGCGCGCGGCCATCACCCTGCAATGGCAGCAGGCGCACCGGGCCGGGCGGGTGAAGGCGACGGCCCTGCGGGCGCCGGACTTTCACGGGCCGGACGTGTCGCTGTCGATTTTTGGCGATCCGACGATCGGCAATCTCGCCAAGGGCAAGGCCGCTCAGCTCGTCATCACACCAGATGCGCCGCACGCATTGGCCTATGTGCCCGATGTCGCCCATGCCGCCGTGCTATTGCTCGATGCGCCGGATGATGCCTATGGCGAGATCTGGCACGCGCCCTGCGCCCCGGCCCGCACCCCGCGCGAGATCCTCGCCATGGTGGCGGCACAGCTCGGCGTGAAGCCGCGTCTGATGGTGATGCCGGGCTGGACGATGCCGCTGGTCGGCCTGTTCATGCCCTTTATCCGGGAATGGCAGGAGACCCATTTCCAGCACGACCGGGCGTTTGAGGTCGACAGCCGCAAGTTCGAGCAGCGTTTCGGCATAAAAGCCACGCCCCTTGAGGAGGGCCTTGTGCGGACGGTGGAGACGTTCCGTTCGAAGTAGGTTCTCCAGCGCGGACTTTCCGTCCGCTCTTGGCAACGCCGCGTCGAGGGGAAGGAAGATGAGGGACATCGGGAAAATGTCGAAGACAATTGCGCTGAGATATCCGCGCTCCAGGGGCGTACGACACGATGTGCGCGCCCCGGCTACTGTCCCGATACGGCTTCGCCCAACTGCAGGGGCGCCTGCAGGATGGCTCCCGCCGTGTTCGCCACGAACAGCCCTGTGCGCGAGATCGCGTTGCCGCGCGCAACCATCGTGTCGTTCGTGGTGACCTCGCGCAGCGCCGGCAGGATGCTCAGGAACTTGCTGTGGTTCAAGGCGTCCGCGCTTTTTGCGTCGCGCATGTCGATCACCCTGAGGCCGTAGAGCTTGATCGCCATCTGGGTGCGCGGATTGTCGAGGAGCACATTGCCGACACGCGGCACGTCGCCTGCCAGGCGCTGGGAGGCGTGCAGGGCGCGATCATCTTCCGAGACGCCAATGGTGATCGGCTCTTTGAGCGAACCGATGGCGTCCAGCTGGGTGCGGAACACGTCGACATCGATGTCCGGCGACATCAAGAAAACCTCGCCGAGCTTGCGCAGGAACGGCGACTGGCCACGGATCTTGGCCTGCCGGATGGTCTCGACGGCCAGCCAGTTGCCCATGCTATGGGCGATGATGTGGATGCGTTTGACCTTGGGCTGACGGGCGAGATTGTTGAGGAATGTCTCTAGGTAATCGCGCGAAAAAGTGCTGCTCTCGCGATCGGCGACATAGCCGGTGAGCGTGCCGCGCGAGGGCCAGGAAAAGGCGACGACCTCGCCCGGGAACTGGCTGTCGTTGAGGAGCTGCGCGACGCGGAAGACGCCCTCCTGATAATTGGTGTTGTAGCCATGCACGAACACGGCGACATCGCCGCTGGCCACCTTGCCGTCGAACAGATTGGCATTGAAACCGGTTTCGTCTAGGGACGTGGCCTTGGTCACCACGAAGTTCTTGGCCGGGTTGCCCGGAGGCTCGGAGGGCCATTCGATCTTGCCGGGGACATGGTCGGGCGGCACCGAGATAGTATATTCCTCATAGCTCAGCACGGCGGCGCGGTCGTTGGTGAAGGCAAATTGGTCGGTGGTCGAGCGTTCCCGCGTTGTCGCCACCAGCACATTGACCTTCTTGCCGACATCGGTGGCAGCGACCGGTTTTAGCATGAGTTCGCCGGGCCGGTTGGCGCAGGCGGCAAGGATCAGCGTGGCGGCCAGGGCGGCCACGGCAAGCACAAACTGTCGAATAGTCGATGCCATACCAATGCTGCCTGAGCCCCCGAACGGGCGGCAATTTAGCCGAGGCGGCGCCAACAAGAAAGAGGCCGGCGCCTCATTTGCGCCATTATGCTGAACGCGCGGCGCAAAAGGAAATCAGGTGCAAAAAAATTCGATTTCCTTTCATGCATAGGAAGAGCAAGCGCTCTCAGCCGCCAAGTGCTTCCTTCACTAGCGGTCCGGTCTTGGAGAAGTCCATCTTGCCGGCGAAGCGATCCTTCAGCGCGGCCATGACCTTGCCCATGTCCTTGACGCCGGCGGCGCCGATCTCCCCGACGACTTCTTCGATAGCGGCCTTGGTCTCGGCAACGTCCATCTGTCTGGGCAGGAAGGAGGTGATGATGGCGATCTCGGCCTTGGCTCCCTCGGCGAGATCGGTGCGGCCGGCATTGGTGGCAGTCTCGAGCGTTTCCTGCGCCTGCTTGATCATCTTTTGCAGCATGGACAAGATCTCACCGTCGGGGATGCGCCCGTCATGCTCGCCGCCGCGCGCCGCGATGTCGCGATCCTTAAGCGCCGCCGTAATCAGGCGGACGACCGAAAGCCGCGCCTTGTCGCCGCTCTTCATGGCTTCTTTAACGGAGCTGGTGAAATTGTCGCGCAGAGACATTGTCCCGGACCTTTCTCTAAATTGGATTCGCTCGCAAACCGGTATGCGGCGGTGGACTATTTGAAGCATCAATCGCAAGTGCTTGTTATTTCTTGCAATTTTGCTTGAGGCAAAGGGTTGACGGCAAGCCGCGCGTTCCCTACCTTCCGCCGCGATTACCGGGCGGGGCTTTTGGAGCCGCCGCCATTCATCTGGCACTTAGGATGAAAATGACCGTCACACAAGCAAGGACCGGGGGCAGCAGCATGGAAAATGGCTCGCAGGACGGTTGGGCCGAACCCAAGGCGACAGCCCTGCTCGTGCTGGCCGACGGCACCGTGCTCGAAGGCATCGGGCTTGGCGCCGTCACCAAGGCTGCCGGTGAACTGTGCTTCAACACCGCGATGACGGGCTACCAGGAGATCCTGACCGACCCATCTTATGCCGGCCAGATCATCACCTTCACCTTCCCCCATATCGGCAATGTCGGCGTCAATGACGAAGATATCGAGACGGTGAACATGGCCTCGTCCTCGGGGGTGCGCGGCGTCGTCCTGCATGCTCCGATCACCCAGCCCGCCAATTACCGCGCCAGCCGCGATCTAAACGCCTGGCTCAAAGCCCGCAACATCGCCGGCATCGCCGGCATCGACACCCGTGCCCTCACGGCCCGCATCCGCGAGGGCGGCATGCCCAACGCCGTGCTTGCCTTCGATCCCGACGGCAATTTCGACATCGAGGCGCTCAAGCGCGAGGCGGCCGGCCTGCCTTCCATGGACGGGCTCGATCTGGTGCCACCGGTGACGACGGCCCAGCGCTTTGACTGGGACCAGACTGTGTGGAGCTGGGCGAGCGGCTATGGCACGCTAGTAGACCCCAAATTCCGCGTCGTCGCCGTCGATTACGGCATCAAGCGCAACATCCTGCGCCTGCTGGCCGAGGCGGGCTGCGCGGTGACGGTGGTGCCGGCGACGACTTCGGCGCAAGACATCCTCGCCCTCCAGCCCGACGGCGTGTTCCTGTCAAACGGTCCGGGGGACCCGGCGGCGACCGGGATCTATGCCGTGCCGGTGATCCGGGCGCTGCTCGATCGCGACATCCCAATCTTCGGCATCTGTCTTGGCCACCAGATGCTGGGCTTGGCCGTCGGCGCCCGCACCGTGAAGATGAAGCAGGGCCATCACGGCGCCAACCATCCGGTGAAGGACCTCACCACCAACAAGGTCGAGATCGTCTCGATGAACCATGGCTTTGCCATCGATCGAGACAGTCTGCCGGCCGGTGTGGTGGAGACGCATGCCTCCCTGTTCGACGGATCCAATTGCGGCTTGACCCTCACCGGCAAGCGTGCCTTCTCGGTGCAGCACCACCCGGAAGCCTCCCCCGGTCCACAGGATAGTCACTACCTGTTCAGGCGGTTTGTCGAAATGATGGCGGCCCGCCACAGTCCCGCCGCAGTTGCTGAACACAACCACTGACCCGCAACCGGAGCAGTGTGCATGCGCTTTGGCGTCGCTTGTCTCTTTCTCGCGCTGTCCAGCGGTGCTGCGGTCGCGGAAAGTGTTGAGCCGCCGCTCGTGCCGGCCCCCGACTATTTCAAGGCAAGCTTTGAGGCTTGCGAGGCCAAGCCGCTCGCTCCGTTCACGCTGAGGCCCCGTGCGATGAAGGCAATCAAGGCCTCGTTCGGTCTGGAAGGCCTGCCTAGCATCATCTTGCACGGCGTACCGGTCCCGCCGTCCCGCCCCACCGTGCCCGAAACTATGGTGGCGGCCTATGCGCCCGAGGCGCCGCTGCCACCCGAGCGACCGGATACGGCGCCGGCCGTGGTGCCGCCGCCGGCCAAGGGCGCCGCCAAAGCCGCCGACACTGGCGAGATCGCCATTCCCCCAGGCGCCATCTCTCATGCCTTCGTGCCGCTGCCGGTGCGCCGGCCCAACGGCATCGATGACCGCATGACCCTGCTGCCCGGCGCCAACCCGCCTCAGCCCGAGACAAAGGTCGCGATGCTCGGCGCCTTTCCCGGCGCCGGCATGGCCATCAACAATCTCGCGCGCTTGACGCCGGAAGCTGCTATCGCCAAGGGCGCCTGCACCGTGGCCCAGCCCTACCGACTGATGGCGCTCGGCCCCAACAGCCGCACCACGCTGGAACCCGCCGCGGTCGTCGACAACGCCATGGTCTTGGGGCTGGTGCGCTGGGAAGCGGGCATGCAGGCCGCAGCGAAGAAGGACCTCGGCGAGAGTGTCGTCGCCATCAAGGTCGCGGCCTCCTATGATTGCCGCGGCATGAATAACATCAAGGGCGCCAAGCTTTCAGAACATGCCCACGCCAATGCCATCGATATCGGTGGCTACATCACCGCCAGTGGCAAGGAAATCTCCGTGAAGACGGATTTCCACGGTGGTGGCGCCAAGCAGGCCTTCCTGAGGGACGTTCACGGCGTAACCTGCGATATCTTCCAGGTCGTGCTCGGCCCGGGGTCTGACGGCTATCACGAGGATCATTTCCATATGGACATGGGGCACTGGAAGGAGTGCCGGTAGGGGACGGGTGACGCCGGCCGAAGGGGACTTTCTGGCGCTAAGCGGTCAGCTTGCGGCCTGCGATATCGCTCTACGCCGACACGCGAGCGCCGCCTGAAGCGTCTCATTCCAACCGGCATCGGCGCTGCCCCTTTCGTCATCGCGAGCAAAGCCAAGCGATCCAACTTTACAACCGCGGCTAAGCTGGATTGCTTGGCTCTGCTAGCAACCACGATGATGCCGACAGGTGCCTTCATCACTTTGTGATATAAAATCAAGGCGTTTCATGCATAAGTGCGGAATTGCAAAATTGAATTGCAAGTGACGAGGACTGTATAACTGAATCTGGCGCGTCATTGTTTGGTTAGTGTCTGCGTATGTTAAGTAAAATTTTTCCGTAAGTCGTCATTCCCATAGTTCCCAACGAGAGGAGCCACATGCGCCGCGTGGGACGTGCCCCACTATACGACGAATAGTGTCTCAATCAGTTCTGCGGCCGGACCTTGCCACAGCGTACCAGCGCCCATTCCCGCCCATAGCGAAAGGAAGTCCGCCGAATCTCTTGCCGCCGATGCCGCTCTTATGTCCCGGGTGAACTTGTTTTGTGCTGGGAAAGGCAGAACCGAGCCAACCTTGGTTGCCATTTCGTTCATGAAGCGGTTTTCGATACCGCGGGCAAGCCGGCCTGAGAAGACACGGGTCGTCTTTGTATGGCCTTGAGAGAGGTCGGCAAGCTTTGCTCGATAGGGAGCGGATGTGCCGGCTTCGGCGCAGGCCAGGAATGCAGTGCCCATCTGCACTGCCTGCGCCCCGATCTGCATGACCGTACCGACATCGGCCGCGTTCATGATGCCACCGGCCGCAATAAGCGGTGACCGAATTCGACCGGCGCATTGCACCAACAGATCACGAAGGTAAATTTCCTTGTCCGCGGCATCTGGATCAAAAATGCCGCGATGACCACCGGCCTCAAAGCCCTGAAGGGTAATGGCGTCAACGCCGCTCTCTTCGAGCATTTGTGCTTCCTCAAGCGTCGTTGCCGTGCCGATCACCACCATACCTGCCTTCTTGGCAGCTATCATGTGCTGATCGGGCAACAAACCGAAGATGAAGCTGAACACGGCGGGATTGACCCTGAGTACCGCCTCGAACTGCGCGTCGAAGTCCTCCTCGTAGGGTGGTGAGAATTGCGGCTTGGGCAAACCCAGTTCGCTCCGGTATTGCGCCGTCGCCGCGATTTCGCGGTCGATTTGATCCGCACCGACTTGCGGGATCGGATGGGGAATGAACAAATTGATCGCAAAGGCTTTGTCGGTGCGCAGGCGGACCTTGCTGGCAAACTCTTCGATTGCCGCGGGGCTGGAATAGGCCGCGCCCATGGAACCCATGGCGCCTGCCGCACAGGATGCCGCCACCAACTCCGGGGATGACGGGCCGCCGGCCATGGGAGCGATGATCAATGGATATCTCAGCCCAAGTTTGCTCAAAGCATCGCCTTCAACACGTGCCAGCATGGCCGATCTCCTTTCGTCAAATTGCTGGTTCTGCAACACGCAAGTTTCATGCGACCCTGTGCAAGAAAGCGTTCACCAGATCCGCGATCTCGTCCGCCGCGGTGTCCAACGCAAAATGGCTGCCATCCAGAACATGAACTTCGGCCGAGGGAACGTCGCGCCGGTAAGCCTCCGGTTCCGATATCTCAAAGGACAGATCATATTTCCCCCAAAGCACCAGCATCCGTGGCTGGTTCTGGCGCATCCACGCCTGCCATGTCGGGTAGGAGGCGACATTGGTGCGATAGTCGTAGAAGAGTTCCGTCTGGATGTCGGCTTGGCCCGGCTGGTTCAGAAAGTCGAATTCATCCGCCCAAAGGTCCGGATCGTAGCGATCGATCTTCGGATCGCTGCCGACATGGCGGGTCCGCGTCGTCTCAAGCGACAGAAGATTGGTTCGCAACGCGGCTTCATGGGTCGCACGGTCGGCCCAGAATGCGCGCCTTGTCACCCAGTTCTTGCCAAGGCCCTCATTGTGCGCGACGGCATTCTGGATGATGAGGGTTTCGATCCGCTCGGGATGGGCGAGGGCGAGACGAAAGCCCACGGGACCGCCGTAGTCCTGCATGTAGAGGCTGTATCGGGTGAGGCCAATCGACTGCGTGAAACGGTCGATGATCTGAGCAATATGGTCGAATGTATAGGAGAAGGATTTGGGCTCGGGAGCATCGCTGTGCCCAAAGCCCGGATAGTCCGGCGCGACGAAGTGATAGCGATCCGCAAGGCGATGGAAAAGAGGCTCGAACATCCGCGACGAGGACGGCAACCCGTGCAGCAAAAGCAGCGTTGGAGCATCCTTGGGACCGGCCTCGCGATAGAAGATCGAGACGCCGTCAACCTCGACAGTGCGATAATAGACGGGATATTTCATCGCATCCTCCGTAAATCAAATGATTAGAGAAAACGCCGGACATCTGACAAACGTGTGGCTGTGTCTCGATGCCCGGCAGGTCATTGGCTCTTTTTTTAAGGTTCGTACGCAGATGGGTGGAATTGAAGTACCACCCATTCCCGCCGCCCCCGCAAGCGGCGGGAAGAAAATCCAAAAGCTTGCCAGCGCTTTATGATCTGGATCTCCTTCCCCTCACTTTTCTCGACCGGGAATGACGCACTACTTGATCACGAACCGATCGTCAGTGTCGCAAGGCCGATTACGCGGCGACTTCGAAAACGAGTTCGATTTCGACCGGCATGCCGAGAGGCAGGCTGGCGACGCCCAGGACGATGCGACCCGACAGCATTTCGCTCCCGAACACCTTGACGAGGACATCGGAAGCCCCGTCGGCGACTTTGGGGTGGTCGCGGAAGTCGCCCTCGGTTGCGATGTAGACGCCAAGCTTAGCGACGCCGGTGATCTTATCCAACGATCCCAGATAGGCTCTGGCGGCTGACAGGGCGCTGAGGCAAGCCGTCTCAGCCGCTTTTCGGCCCTCTTCGGCGGAGAGTTCGCCGCCCACCCGCCCGATGAATTGAGGCACATGGCCAACCACCGGCAACATGCCGCTTAAGAAGGCGAGATTGCCGATCTTCACTGCTTCGACATATGCGCCGAACGGTGTGGGTGGTGGAGGAAGGATAATGCCGTTTTCATGAAGCCGCCGTTCTGCGCCCGCGGCCGGGGCGTTGCCAGGGCTCACCATTTGCCCAGATGTGCGCCGCCGTCGACATGCAGCACCTCCCCGGTTACGTGCGCAGCCTCAGTCAGGAAGACGACAGCATCGACGATTTCCTGGATATTGGAGATGCTCCCCATCGGCGAAAGCGTCTTCAGAACATCCTTTGGATTGTCCTTGTGCAGCGGGGTATCAACAATGCCCGGAGCGACCGTGTTGACGCGGATACCCTGCTTTGCATATTCCATCGCGATATTCTTGGAGATGGCCTCGATACCGCCCTTGGTCCCCATAGCGACGGAGGCGTTCACGCCTGCAATCGGATGATCGACCATGGAGGTCGTTATGCTCACGATGCTTCCCCCGCTTGCTTGCGCAAGCATTTGGCGGACTGCCAGCTGTGTCAGATGGAGGAAACCCTCGAGGTTGGTGGCGTTGAGCCTGTGGTAATCCTCGATCGTATAGTCGACGAAAGGCTTGGTGAAGAAGATGCCGGCATTGTTGACCAAGGCGTTGATCGAACCGAACCGGCCGAGGGCCGTCTCCACCACGCTCCTTGCTGTGGCGGCATCGGCTATGTCGCCATCCACACGCGCCAGCCGGTCGGATGGCTTGATCTCGTCAGACTGACTGATCCGACGCGCGGTGGCGACGACGTTATAGCCGCGCTCGACGAAGGCGTTGGCAAGGCCCGCCCCGATGCCTTGTGAGGCACCGGTGATCAGGATCGTTTTGCGTTCTTGCATGGAGCTCTCCATTTGGTTTGCGGTAGCGTTACGGCTGCATCCCGGCCTGGAAGGCCGGATCTATCGAGATAGGACTGAGGTGATCGAGGTAGTTGCTCATGGTCTTCAGACCGACGCCTGCCAGGACCTCCATGAGGGCAATGACGTCGTAGCCGGTCTCGAAGAAGGCTTTCTTGCAAGCTTGGGATACGAAACCTCGCTGCGAAACCAGCTCCCGGGTGATCGCAACCAGCGCGTTCTGCTTTGATTCAGTGAGCGATGATCGGTTGCAAATAGCGCCGATGGCGCCCGCATCCAGACCCATCGCCTTCAGCCCTGTCACGTGCGCCGCCACGCAGTAGCGGCACTTGTTTTCCACCGAGGCCGTTAGCAGGACGATTTGGCGTTCTTCCCGGGTGAGCGACGAGCTTTCCCAGGCGGCGTCGAGAGCGAGGTAGCCATTCAGGACCGCCGGCGAATTGGCTAACGTGCCCATGAGATTGGGAACGAAGCCAAATCGCTTTTGGATGCTTCGCAGGCCTTCCCTGGAACCGTCCGGAGCGGCTTGGATAGTTTGCGGTTTGAGCGTTTTCATCATCTCGTTCCCGGCACATCAAAAGTCCTGAACCGCGGGGCGGATGACGATTTCGTTGACATCCACAGAAGCGGGCTGATCGATGGCATAGCTGATCGCCTGGGCGATGGCCTCGGCCGGGATTGCCATCTTGTAGAAGTCGACCACGAAGTTGCGGCTATCGTCGTGTCCCGAGCCATATTTCAGGTCGGTGTCGATCGCGCCGGGCGAAATCACGGTCGTACGGATATTCCCGCCGACTTCATGGCGCAGCCCTTCGGAAATGGCGCGGACGGCGAATTTGGTACCGGAATAAACCGTGCCGCCGGGGCTGAAGACCTTGATGCCGACAACCGAGGCCATATTGACGAAATGGCCGAACCGCTGCTTTTCGAAGACCGGCAGTGCCGCCGCGACGCCGTAGAGCAGACCCTTGATGTTGATGTCGATCATCCTGTCCCATTCGTCGGTCTTGCCGAGCGAGAGAGGGGCTATCGCCATCAGTCCGGCATTGTTGACCATGACGTCCAGCCGTCCATGCCGAGCTACCACCTCGTCTACGAGCTTGGTGACCTGTTCCTTGTGGGTAACATCGACCTGATGGACGGATGCCTTGCCACCGGCCGCCGTGATTTGAGCTGCAACTTTTTTAAGCTGATCCAGTCTGCGGGCAGCCAGCGCAACGGTCGCGCCCTTCGATGCCAGGAGCTTTGCGGTTGCCTCCCCGATACCGCCGGAGGCGCCGGTGACAATGACGGTCTTCTCGGCCATTCGTTCTCTCCGTCGATTGGATTGGTCTGCGAAAACCAATATGACGGAGGTGCTATTCCTCGATTAGATGGAAATATGTGGAATCTCTTTTCCATCTATGCAAAAGTCAGCGCGTGACCGATTTGAACGACATCGCGGTTTTCGTAAAGGTGGCGCAGTTCGAGAGCTTCAGCCGCGCGGCACATGCGCTCGGCATGCCGGTCTCGACCGTCAGCCGAAAAGTGACAGCGCTTGAAGTGCAGCTTGGCGCAACGCTTCTCCAAAGAACGACACGAAAGCTAAGCCTGACAGCACAGGGACGGGCCTATTATAATCAGTGCGGCGAACCGCTCGCCCAACTCTACGACGCCGAGAGGGTCCTCACGCACACCCAGAGGAAGCCGGAGGGGCTGCTCAAGATTTCGGTGCCGGTCATCCTGGGACAGGAGCCTTTCTATGATTTCCTGAGTTCGTTTTTGAAAGCCTATCCCCGCATCCAGGCGGACCTGTTCGTCACCAATTTGTTTCTCGATCTGATCGCAGACAACATCGACGTCGCGATCCGCTTCGGAGAACTGAGAGACTCGAGCATCATCGCTCAGCGCATCGGCAAAAGCGTGCGCTATATCGTGGCTTCACCGGAATATCTGAAGGATCGCGCCCCCCCGTCCAAGCCCGAGGATTTGCAAGATCATCAATGCGTCCTGCTGAACGGGCGAAACAACCAAGCGGAGTGGTTTCTCGTAAGCGGTAAGAAGTCGATCAAGCTTTCCGTTTCTGGTCCGTTCGCAGGCCATGACTTCCAGTCCGTGAGCGCCTTCACCTACAAGGGTCACGGCATTGGCTTGCTGCCCTCCACCTATTGCGATGCGCAGATCGCAAGTGGTGAGCTCATCCGCCTGCTTGGGGAGTGGTCTTCACCGGAAATCTTCGTTCATGCCGTCTATCCGACCCGGCGATTTCTGCCGTCAAAGCTGCAGGTGTTTCTCGATGAGCTGAAAGCCTGGAAGAGCCCGCTCTGGATCCCGCTTCGATGAACGCTTTGGCACGCCAGCGTTGGATCGCGGAGTTTTGCGGAAGGCCTGCTTCTGGCTATTTAACGAGCGATGATCGCAGAAAAATCGAAAGCGATGAGCACGGCCCGTCCGCGCCCATACAATGTCACCCGCGAAACACCTCTCGCAACAATCCCGCCTTTACACCCCGCCTGGCGTTGTGTTGGTCTGGCCGCGTGCTAAGATCACCATACTGCGGGGCACAAGATGGACTATGTTTCTTCATCGATGAGGAACGCGACGCCGGTTGTGCTTCCGGCGGCTTGCCCTTCGTCAATTTTTGACCCGCTGCTGCGGCCCTTGCATGACGTCTTCCCTCGATGCATTCGACCTAAATGCCGCAATACTCCGGCACTCGGAGCGTGACATGCGCGCCTTCATGGCGGCGCTTGCCGTAAGGCTCGAAACCGCCTTGCCCGGCCGCGTGAGTGTCGAACGCAAGCGCGACGGCTTCTTCTCCTCGACCAGCCATGTGGTTGGGATCAAGGTCGAGCATCCCGACACGATTTTCACCCTGTCCTTTGGCAAGCCGGGACTGACGGCTCAGCGGGCCAAGGTTGTGCGCGGCGTCACGATCGGCACCTCGAACCTGCCAGTCCCGCAATGGCTCGCCGAACTCAACAAAGCGGTGGCCGATCTTGCCGATCGCAGCGCCATTGCCGGAGATGTACTTCATGGCTTCCTTTGACGGCCCCGATCCGGCGGATGTCCGCTTCAACAAATGGGAACGGGCGCTGAACGCCAACAAACTGCCTGATTTTGTCCTCGCACGCCTGAACCAGGCCAAGACCGGTACGGCACCCTGGCTCTCGACGATGACGCCGGCCGAACTCCTACTGGCCAAGACCCACGGCATCAGGCCGCTCGCGACCGTCTCCGGCACCTGCTGGTACCACTACGGCTGGAGTTGGACGGAGGGGCATGCGGAGGGCTGGAACATGGCCTTGCGGCGCATCCGTCAGGAGGCCGTGGCTTGTGGCGCCAATGCGGTGGTCGACGTCCATATGCGCACCATCGCCAGGGGTGAGAACGACAGCATGGATTTCACGCTCTTGGGCACCGCTGTGCGCTTCACCTCCCTGCCGCCAGCCTCCGAGCCGATCGTCGCCACCGTGCCGGCGATGGAATTCGTGCGGCTGCTCGAAATGGGTATCGTGCCGACTGGGCTTGCCGTCGGTGCGCGTTATGACTGGCTGCAGCAAAATGCCTTGCGCGCCGATTATTCCACCGCCGGTATGAGTGGCTACAATACGCCGCTGCCCGCCCTCGGCAATTTCTGGGAGCGCGTGCGCCGTGAGGCCCATACCCAATTGCGCGCCAGCGCGGCCAGGCAAGGCAACGGTGTGCTGGCTGATGTGCATTTTGGCCAGCTGCTGCGCTATGAAGGCGGTGAGAATCAGCCGATGCGCTATCTGGGCCGCCACATCGTCATCGGTACCGTGGTGGACACGCCGCGCAACGCCCCTGTCCCACACGCAATCCGTACCGTGGTCGACATGCGCGACACACTCTCGCCGCTACGCCGCAAGACCGGCAGCCGTCACAGCGGCTTTGGAACCAATGATAATGAGGGAGGTATCTGATGTCCGACGGGGACAACATTCCGCAACACGCGCTCGAACGCCTGAAGGGCTTGCGCAGCGCTGGCAATCCCGGCGGGGTCTTCACCTCTGACTTTTCTGTCAACGAGTTCCTATTGGTGCGCAAGGCCGGTTTCGAACCGGTGGGCCTGTGCGTGGGTTCGTGCATCTATCACCTGGGCGTGCAATATGGCCGCTGGACCAAGAATGAAGAGCTGACCACGATCTCGCAGGCCATGTATCACGCTCGCGAACTGGCGATGAGCCGCATGCGCGCTGAGGCCAAGGATATGGGCGCTGACGGCATCGTGGGTGTGCGCCTCGAGGTAAAGCGCCTGGAATGGGACGAGCATGTGCTGGAGTTTGTCGCCATCGGCACGGGCGTGGTGCATGCTCAGGGCCATTCCGGCTTCAAGGGCCCGAACGGGGATCCTTTCACCTCCGATCTCTCGGGCCAGGACTTCTGGACTCTGCTGCATGCCGGTTACCGGCCGCTCGAAATGGTGATGGGGAGCTGTGTCTATCACGTCGCCCATCGCGGCGTGTTCTCGGCCATGGCGAATTCGATGCGCAATGTCGAACTCATCAATTTCTCTCAGGCTCTCTATGATGCGCGTGAAATCGCCATGGAGCGCATGCAAGATGAGGCTCATCGTGCCGGTGCCGAGGGTGTCGTCGGCGTCGATCTGCATGAGGGCAACCACGGCTGGGGCTCCCATGTGATCGAGTTCTTCGCCATCGGCACCGCAGTGATGCCGATCGGCACGGAGATCGATCCTTCCACCATACCGGACCCGGCCCTCGTCCTATCCGTCAACACCTGATTGCCTCGGAGCTTACCTGATGTCGATACTGGGACGCGTCGCCGATCTCTTCACGGCCAAGACACATAGATTGCTCAATGCCCTCGAAGACCCGAACGAGGTGCTCGATCTTTCCTATGAGAAGATGCTGAGCGGCCTGCAGGAGACCAAGGCGCACCTGGCCGATGTTATCGCCCAGCAAAAATCGCTGGAGCGCCAGATCGGTGCCGCCGACCACGAGATTGCCGGCGCTGAGGATGACGCCGCCACAGCCGTCAGGGCCGAGCGAGACGATCTTGCCAAAGCCGCTCTGGTGCATCGGCGCCGTGCCATGGACAATCGCGCCATGCTCGAACAGGCGCTTAACGCCATCCTGCCGCAAATCGCCAAATTGACGGATTATCAGCAGCGCCTACAAGAACGCATCGAGAAGTTCCGCGCCCAGAAGGAGAGCATGAAGGCGGGCTATGCCGCGGCACAGGCGCAGGTGAAAGCGCAACAATCGCTCACCGGCATCGGCGAACGGTTGGGCGGCGTGGCAGAGACCTATCAGCGCGCGGAGGATCGCATGCTTGCCACGCGCGACAAGGCCGACGCCATGGATTCGATGATCGAGCAAGGCATCGTCAACGACCCGCTCGACAAGCGTAGTTCGGCGGAAAAGGAACTGGCCGCCTTGCGTGACAAACACGCCGTCGATGATGATCTGGCGGCCCTGAAGGCGCAGATCGGCCCCAAGGTGATCGGGTCGTCGACATCAGCGGGCAACTTGCCCAAGCCCGATGGGGATACCAAGAGTTGAGGCGTCAGAGTATGTCCCGCAGGTTTTGACAGACTTCTCGGTTCAGAAAATGCATCAAGTCCAGCCTGGGCTTTGCCGGTGCACTTGGGGAAGTTGGTCTGGCCCAATGCGAGATCGCGCCGGCCCTCTTCATGTTCAACGTCCCCGTTGAATTCGGTCAGCTCGGGCTCATTGCCCTCGTCCTCGCGATCGGCTGGCTATGGCGCTGTAATGTGGGCGGCGCGCTTGGCTGGACAAGCCGCGCGGCCTCATACGCTATCGGAGCAACGGCGGCATTGTGGGTGTTCGAGCATTGCGCCCGGCTACAGCGTCGGACCTAATTTTGAATCGGATCCGATGCCGTTGCTTTTTGTTGTTGCATCGTTTTTTGCCAAAAACCGGCGTCCGAAAACCTTCACGACTTCACCCTTTCAGTTCGGCGATCTTGGACGTCGTTCCCACGCCGTCGCGTGGTGCCACGAATCTCTCGTCGGCTTTGGATCCGCACGCAGCGTCGCTGGCGTGATCTCAGCGCGAGGAACGACGCGTGTTGATGAAGTCCACGAAGACACGGAGCGGGGCGGGTAGCTGGCGACGGCCAGGGTAATAAAGAAACGGCCCTGAAAAGGCTTGCCACCAGGGTTCGAGCACCGGCTCCAAAGCGCCGCTGTCGAGATGGGGTCGCAGCCAGTCCTCGAACAAATGGATGATGCCCGTGCCGGCCAGGGCCGCATCCACGGCAAGGTCGGTTGCGGCACCGACACGCACGATGAGCGGACCGCTCGGATCCACCCGCACGATCTGCCCCTCTCGTTCGAATTCCCAGGTCGTCAGCGCTCCGTTCGTGAAGCGGCCGCGCAGGCAAGCGTGATTGAGCAATTCGCGCGGATGCCCAGGGCGTCCATGCCGATCGAGATATGCAGGCGAAGCCGCGGTCGCAAAGCGCTGCTGGCGGGGCCCGATCGGGACCGCGATCATGTCCTGTTCGAGCCTTTCGTCGTAACGAATACCCGCGTCGCAGCCTGCTGCCAGGACGTCGATGAGGCTGTCCTCGGCGATCACTTCCAGATGGATGTCGGGATAGGCAGAAAGGAAGGCCGGCACGATGGCCGGCAATACGAGCCGGGCCGCGCTGACCGGCACGTTCAGGCGGAGCGTACCAACGGGCCGGTCGCGGAAGCGGTTCACCACATCCAGCGCCGCCTCGACTTCACCCAACGCCGGCCCGAGCCGCTCCAAAAGGCGCGCACCCGCTTCGGTTGGTGCGACGCTGCGCGTGGTGCGGTTGAGCAGCCGGACGCCGAGCCTGACTTCAACCCGTCGCACGGCTTCGCTCAGGCTTGAGGGGCTACTGCCGCTCGCGCGTGCGCCCTCGCGAAAGCCGCCCGCGCGTGCAACCACCATGAACGCGGTAAGGTCGCCGAGGTCCGCTGCCATTGTTCGCCACTCCGAACAGCCCGTGCCGATTGAGACCTATTATCGCGCAGGCCGAACTTGTCTAAATACACGATCGATCACAAGGAGACATGGCATGATCGATATCAGCAAAGCCGGAACGTTCGCGCTGGGCGAGCACAGCGTGAAGCGCATCGGTTACGGCGCGATGCAGCTCGCCGGACCGGGCGTGTTCGGGCCGCCGAAGGATCGCAACGGTGCGCTTGCAGTCCTGCGCCAAGCGGTGGCGGCGGGGGTGAACCATATCGACACCAGTGATTTCTACGGCCCGCACATTACCAACGAGCTTATCCGTGAGGCGCTGCACCCCTATCCCGACGATCTGGTGATTGTCACCAAGATCGGCGCCCGGCGCGGCGAAGACGCCTCGTGGAACCCGGCCTTCTCGGCCGAGGACCTGACGCGCGCGGTGCACGACAATCTTCGCAATCTGGGCGTCGAGGTGATCGACGTCGTCAATCTGCGGCTCATGTTTGACGTGCACGGCCCCGCCGAGGGCTCGATCGAGGCGCCGCTGACGATGCTCGCCGACCTACAAAGGCAGGGACTTGTCCGCCATATTGGGCTCTCCAATGTGACGGCCCGGCAGATCACCCAAGGACGCGGCATCGCAGAGATCGTCTGTGTGCAGAACCAGTATAATCTCGCCCATCGACAAGACGATAGCCTGATTGACGATTTGGCCGCCGCCGGGACCGCTTATGTACCCTTCTTCCCGCTCGGCGGCTTCACACCGCTCCAGGCGAGCGAGCTCTCCGATGTCGCCACACGCCTCGAGGCGACGCCGATGCAGGTCGCGCTCGCCTGGCTGCTGCGCCGCTCGCCCAATATTCTGCTGATCCCGGGCACGTCGTCGGTCGGACATCTGCGGGAAAACCTGGCGGCTGGCGAACTTGAATTGCCGCAGGATGCCCTGGCCATACTCGACCAGATAGCCATCAAAGATGCGCCCGCCTGACTGTCTGGGCTGAAGGAGCGACCGGGCTATCTAAGCTTGCCTCCGATTAGGGGCGTCTTGCCTGCTCATGAAACCCTTGCGGGTTCACAGAAGCTGCAGGCGGGCCCCCTTTGATACCAGGTGCCTTGCCTGTGGATCTTTCGTTCCTCCATCCGATTTCGCTACTCTACCGTGCTCGTCGGCCGGTTTGGCGCCGCCCGGCATTTGCGATATGGCTGAAGCAAATTCTCATCGCGATGAAGTTGAAGGTCCTATTTCAAAACCGACTTTCCATACTATTGCGCGCCTGGCGGGCGTCGGTACGGCGATGGTCGAGCGTGTACTCAACGGCCGTGGCGGGGTGCGATCGGAGCTGACCCAAAAGCTCCTCGCTGCGACACGGGCGCTCGATTATCCGCGCAGGCTGCCGGAACTGCACCGCGGAATTCTTCCCATCGAAGTGATCCACGTGCGTCCGGAGACCACATTCTTTTCGCGCCTGTCCGGGCCTTTCACCCGAATCGCCGCGACCCTCGATGCATCGGTGGCCGTGCATCGCACCGGTCTTTATGGCGGCCGGCGCGTGCGTCTTGAATCCTGGCGCAATGCACACCATGAGGGCACACTCGCCGCGGCGAACATGATGGGCTGCCAATAGGAGATCACTGCCGTTCCATGGCTCTGGTCGGGTCAGTACGACCTTACCCTGCAGATTGCAGGTCTTGCCGAAGGCGCGGTCACCCAGGTGCCGCGCGATATGGAGGCAGGCGCCCTCATCCTCTTCCATTTGGACCCCGAGGGCCGTCTGATCGCTGCCAGCGGCATCGGCCCCGGCAATGCAATTGCCCGCGACATCCGCCCGGCTGAGATGCTGATCTCAGCCCGCGCCCACCCCGACCCGGCGCAGCTCGCTTCGTCGGATGTCAAAGTCAAGAAATTGCTTGCGGCATGATATCGCGCGGAAGGCGCTGATGAGATCGCTGGCCGGAAACTTTGTCATCGCGCAGATCGGTCGAGATGCCTGCAGGGTCCAGGAGCGTTGACGCGCCGATCTCGATGGCCGTTGCGGCAAGCTGGCATCTTGCAAGCCGGTCTTCAGCGAACCTGGAGCTCTTGAACCACGGCGGGCAGCTGGGCGGGGGACCACGTCATCAACGTGGCCGCCTCCTTCAATCCGTCATTGCCCCGTTCTTGCCACTTAGGTGCATCGCCCCAATGCCATGTCGAATTGGAAGACACCTGCCGGCATTGCCGTGTGAGTTCTGGGGATCGCTTGCCAATGACCTCGATCCGTCTTGGTGACAACGCTTCCTTCCAGGCGTGATTTCATCCTATTGTTGGTCACGCAATTTACATTGCGACGTCAGACAATTCCTGTAGCGCCCTCGGAATCGATGTAGTACATTGGATTTGTTAAATGGAATTCGCGTTCGCGTAGCATCTGCCCTATGGTAATCGGCCTATCACTGTTGGCTCTAGTAATTTAGCTTGTATAAACTGCTGGAGAGTCTTTATTTTTGTCGAACTAAATCATATGATGCTAACTTTGACTGGAAGCGGAAGTAACTAGCAAATGTCCGCTTTAAATGATTCTTTCCTACACTGGGAGAGTAACCGGATGACTACCGAAGAAGAGAGCCGGATCATCTCTGTGTTCAAAGGCTTATCTGAAATACAGATCGATGCGATGAATTGGTACGCGTTCGATCGCACCCAGGGGCGCATGCCAATCGCCCCCATTTGCCGCTTTTTGGTCTTTGTCGGACTGCTGGACGTATTTCAGATCCGCGGAATGGATGAAGATCTGATTATAGAGCGCACATTCTATCGCATTTTGCCAGAAATTCGTTCCCTTTGGCTGATGTTCCTGGAGCGGGCGCCCACATTGTGACCGCCCAGACGCCGCGACAGGCCCCACGTTTTGCCCAATCAATGCATCCACTCGGCGGGTGAGTCGGAAATGAATCCTTGGGGGTTCGGGCGCCCCGTAGCGCCCTTGGGCTTGATGCGCCGGCGGTGGATCGATTGTTCGACCGTGCTGGCGCGCATGCAAGTGCGCTAATCTATGCACGGTACGTTCGAGTTGCGTGCGGCCGCGATGGTCGCCTTCATTATCTCACCCCTTTTTTTGTAAATCCCCATCAGGCGCTTATGTCGTCGCCCGCTCTGGTTCATCACGAGCGGACGCGGTCTTTGATTCGTGCTGGCGGTTTACTGAAGATTGGGGGAGGGCGAGATCACCTCAAACATTTTCGCCGTCCTCATCGCTCCGGGCAGCACCATTGTCGCTCCCGTTGGAGCCGAGGCGGTGCCGGTGGTCCTGACTAAGTCGCAAGAGGGTAAGGTATGGAATAGGCCGGCCGCGCGCCGAGGTGAATGCGCTGCGCCGGCTCCCTCGCAGATGGGTTGCGAATGATCTTGGCAGGGCGTGTTGAGTACGCGATTGGCAGCGTTGGCTAGCGCCCGCAATTGCGCCACACGATTGAACTCTCGCCAACCTGGCCGTCAAAAAATCAACCAGGCCCGTGCCCGATTAAGGCAAGGGGAGGATTTGGTCTCAATCTGTGCACATTGTTGTGACCTGTCGCGTGCAAGCTGCAGGTGCATGACTGGTGCGCGGGGCGCTCGCAATTCCAACCGGAGCTGCGCCGCATGCGGGGGACCGACAAGCTAAGGAGGGGGCAAGGAAGATGTGCATAGCCGCACGGGGATATTTCGGCCAAAGCTCGATGGAGCGCGATCATGGGTAAGTTGACTGCACGTCCCTTCCTCGTGTTCCAAGGCGAGGCAGCGGACGCGATCGACTTCTATCTATCGGTGTTTCCTGATTCCGAAGTCTTCAAAGTCGAGCATTATGCGGCCGGTGAGGCGGGGCGCGAAGGAACCATCAAACAGGCGAGATTTTCGGTCGCCGGCCAGGAAGTCATCTGCACCGACAGCGTCGTGAAGCAGAGCTTCACGTTTACTCCGGCTTTCTCCTTTTTTATCGAATGCCCGTCGGAGGAACAGTTGCGCCATCTGGCGACGGTGTTGAAAGAGCGCGGAGTGGAACTTATGCCAGTGGGACAGTATGGATTCAGCAAGCTCTTTGCCTGGGTCAATGATCGCTTCGGTGTGTCTTGGCAGTTAAATTACACATAGAGGTATGGTCGAGGTTTTACTTGGGGACTTTCGCGTGATTATTTATCGAAGGGCTGAATAATCAGCCTTTTTAAGTTTCTTGTCTGATGTCCTCGCAGTCATCGGAAGACCTGCGGGAGAGCCGCGCCGCACGGCGCCGTCTATTGGCCATGTTTGGCATGACAATCAAGCGATAAAGTTCTCGGCCGCAGACCGATCTGCGCTTGAGCAGTCAGGTTTCGGCCCAACACGGGAGGCGTGCATGGAACGAAAGAAGGCTTCTGATTTTCCGCAGGAACTTCTCAATCTGTTCGATGGCTATGTCCATGGCGAGATCAGTCGCCGCGACTTCATGGACGGGGCGCAGAAATTTGCTGTCGGCGGCGTGACCGCGGCAGCGCTTTTCCAGATGCTCAAGCCCAATTACGCCTGGGCCATCCAGGTGCCGCCGGACGACAAGCGAATCAAGGCGCAGTACGAAACAGTGCCATCGCCCCAAGGCAACGGCAGCATCAAGGGCTATCTCGTGCGGCCGGCGAACGAGACCAAACTGCCCTGTGTGCTGGTCATCCACGAGAACCGTGGCCTCAATCCTTATATCGAGGACGTAGCGAGGCGGCTGGCGGTAGCTAATTTCATTGCCTTCGCGCCTGATGGACTGACGTCGGTCGGCGGATACCCCGGCGATGACGAAAAGGGCGCTAAACTTTTCGGCCAGGTCGACAGCGACAAGATGCGAGAGGATTTCCTCGCATCGGCGATGTGGCTGAAATCGCGCCCCGACGGCACTGGCAAGCTCGGTGCCATCGGCTTTTGCTTTGGCGGCGGCATCGTCAACCAACTGGCGGTACGAATGGGTACGGATCTTGCCGCGGCGGTTCCATTTTATGGAGCGCAACCCAGCGCTGCCGATACCGCTAAGATCAAGGCGCCGATCAATGCGCAATATGGCGAACTCGACACGCGTATCACCGGCGGATGGCCGGCCTTCGATGCCGCACTCACACAGGCGCATGTGCCGCACGAGGGCCACATCTACAAAGGCGCCAATCATGGCTTCCACAATGACACCACGCCCCGTTACGACGAAGCCGCGGCCAAGGAAGCCTGGCAGCATGCGCTGGACTGGTTCGACAAATATTTGAGAACCTGAACTGGCGCGCTCAGCGGGGGCCGCGCCTGATTGTGGTTGGCCAGCAAGGATCAAAGCCGGCGGGGTTTCGTCTCCAGCCGCGTGTCGCCTTACGTCATGCTGCCGATCAAACTGGCGGCGGTACGCCATCGAGCCGGGCCACGATCAAATTGTCTCCGGGCGTCTGGCAATTTTAATGCCTTTTTGCGCAGGAACACTATTGAGATTGCCCGAACACTATTCAGATTGCCGCAACACGGTGGTTCAATTATCAGGGCGTGAAGCATGAGCGTAGGAACGCAACCGGAAGTCAGCATCGTCATTCCGACCAAAGACCGGAGCACGTTGCTAAGGCGGGCCCTGTTATCGGTCGAAGCGCAGGACTTCAGGGATTTCGAGATCATCGTGGTCGATGACGGCAATGGCGAAGGCGCAAGAACCGCGGCCGCGTTTTTGCCCGGCAGGATCAAAACCATGATGACCGGCGGTGCCGGTCAGGTTCCCGCGCGCAATCTGGGCGTCGGCGCGGCGGCAGGCCGCCGCATCGCCTTTCTGGACGATGACGATTGGTGGGACGACCCGGCTCATCTGACCCGCATGCTGGCAGCTTCTCGAGAGCCCTGCCTGCTATATGCTTCCGGCCGTATCGTCGCCGAGGGGCAGCGGCCTGACGTCGGTGCTTCGCTCATCTTCAAGGCACACGCCGACGCTGCCTCGATCCGGCGCGACAACCAGCTTTTGGTCTCCGGCGTCATCTATCACCGCGTCCTCCACCTCCGGCTAGGGCGATTCGACGAGGGCCTGCCCTATTACTGGGATTGGGACTGGTATCTCAGAGTGTTCGCCGCGGCTGTCCCGGTGATCGGCGCTGAGAGCGAGGCCGTGCGCATCTCAGCGCGGGAGGATAGCGTCTCAGCTGAAACCAATTTCGCGGCGCGGCAGGCCAATCTTGCCCGCCTTGCGGTCAAGCATGGTCTTGGGGACCTCAAGCTGAGGAATCACGAATCCATAGCGCGCGATGGCAATCGGCCATCCTGATCGTAGCCTTACCCGCTGATCGCCACCTCTGCTTCGATCTCGACCGCCAAGCCAAAAGGAAGCCCGGCCATGCCGACGGCAGATCGGGCATGGCGCCCTCGGTCGGGCCCGAACAGTTCAAGGATCAGATCCGTGAAGCCGTTGATGACCTGCGGATAATTGGTGAAGCCCTCTGCGGTGTTCACCATCCCGTATGCGCGCAGCCAAGCCGTGATGCGATCAAGATCTCCCAGTTCTGCCTTGAGGCTGGCCAGGATGGCCAGACCCGCGAGGCGCGCTGCATTATAGCCTTGTTCAAGCGTGAGGTCCTTGCCGACTTTCCCCAACAGTGGGGCAATCGAACCATCTGCATTCAAGGCACCGTGGCCCGAAACGATAGCGCGATCGCCATGGATCCGGACCCAGGGAAAGCAGAGGACCACACCGGGAGGCAGCTTGACCGGCGCGGGAAGTTGCAACCCCAAGCTCTCCAGCCTTGCCTCGATCGTGCTCATGGCGGTCTCCTCTGGAGCATCAGGCCGAAAAGTCGACGCTGGCTTTCGGCAAAAGGATGCGACGACAAAAATCTACCGTATCGGATCCAATTGAGTAATTGCATCCAATGCTGAAGGCACCCCTGCAGCCGTCGAATTTGTAAATGGACACATCTCTTGCGCCGATCTTGCCAAGGGTCAGGGTTCAATCTTTCGCATGCGGGCTGCGATGGGCTCGCGAAGCTCGAGGTCAGAATGCACGTGGCGCCAACCCCCGTGTTCTCGAACTATCCTCCCTGAACGGGGCCGCGCCGAAGAGACCCATGTTGCGGCCCCTGACTCGTCAGCCTTTTTGATAAGTTGCCACTGACTGGCCGATGATTGCTTATGCCTTGGCGGGATATGGAATTTCGTGTGTAGGTCATCGCGTGTCGGTTTTGGCCATGTCACGCCGATGTTTCGCCACATGATGTTAAATCCCCTTCGTCACAGACCCTTAGCGGTCGGCCAAGAGCCTTCCGTCGAAGTCTGTCTTCAAAGTTCTCGCGAGTTGAAGAGGATGCACCAGATGACCACCCCAGCGCCGACAACGATTCCCGGTCATCCCGATTACGAATACGATTGCCAGGAGGCGATCGAGGCGGAGTTTCTTGCTCTGGCCTGCCATGCAGAGGCCGCAGGATGGGATCCTCATGTCGTGGCTTCGGCACTGCGGGCCCTGACATTCATGTATGATCGCGGACTGGAGCCGGGCGATGACGTCGACCAGCCCGTTCCGGCTTTCTGCTCGAGGCAATTGCACTGAATGGCAGGTGCGCCTCCGCCTGCCCAGATCGGCATGTCGGGCGGGGTTCCCACGGGGCCCCATCTGACGCGCTCGAGTATCGGGAATGGCGCAGCCTGAAGGCATCGGCCGGTAGGATCACGCGTGAAGGGCTGCCTTGCGGGATCAACAACTCTTTCGCCGAGCCGGCCATTGGGCCTGACAGCGGCGAATAAGAGCCAAGCCGGAGGTACAAAATGAGACGCAATATGGAATTGATCCGGTCGTTGCTTCTCAAACTGGAGGAAATACCGACCGAGAGAGGCGGCATCTATCACATAACGGCGCAGGACCCCGAGATTGATGTTGCCGGCTTCACCCCCAATGAAATCGACTACCATCTGCACAAAATTCTCGAGGCAGGCCTTATTGTCGATCATCCCGACCGGCCCAGCGACGGCATTCACTTTTCCGGATTGAGCTGGACCGGCCACGACTTCATCGACTCTGTTCGCGACGAGGATACTTGGGCCGTAACGATGACGACAGTCGAAACCGTTGGCGGTTTCACTTTCGCGATTATCAACAACGTCGCCAAGGCAATCATCAAATCCAAGATAGCAACAAGATTTGGGCTTGAGATTTGATGGGCCGGACGTCTTCCCCTTGTCCTGCCGTGGACGCGTGAGCGCTGTTGTCCAACAACCTTCACTGCGAGCGCTAGTGGCTGCAAGGAGCTCAGCTTTCCGGCCGCCGGCTTTGCAATTTTCTCCAGACATTGGGATAGGCAACGCCAATGCCCCATGTTCCCCTATCGGTCGAGGTTCCCCTATCGATCGAGGCGGCATATGAAATCTTGGTCGCACAGCGATTGCATGCGTTCTTTGGTCCGCGGTGCTATGGTGAACCTCGGGAGAAACGGCGGATGCGCCGCAAGCGCCCGCACGCCTCCTTAACAACGGAGGTCGACATGGCACACTACGTGTTGCTTGTGAACTTCACAGATCAGGGCGCGCGCGGGGTAAAGGACACACCAAAGCGCGCCGATGTGTTCAAAACAATGGCAGAAAAGAGCGGGGTAAAGATCCACAATTTCCTGTGGACGCTTGGCCAGCCGGATGTCGTCGTTGTCGCAGAGGCCGCCGACGATATCGCTGTGACGGCGTTAAGCCTGTCTGCAAACGCTCTTGGAAATGTCAGAACCCAAACCCTGAAGGCATTTGACGCCGGCCAAATGCGTGAAATCGTCAGCAAAATGGTTTGAGGGCTGCACGTCGAATGCGAGACGCCACGTTATCGTGAAAGTCGAGCCAGGCGCCGTCACTCGCATTCAAAAACAGGCCGGGCATTGCGGTGCTCGGCCCGAAGTCTCATCCTTTTGGAGTAAGCCCTAATCCTTTTTCCCGGCCAATCCTCCTAAGAATGCTAACTATTTCAACCCCGGATTTTCGCATACCTTCTGCCAATCGAAGCGGGCCATGAAGGCAAAAAAACCGCCGATAATACTCGAGCAGGGGACACGACAATGATGATTTCTGAGTATGTGCAGGTTGCTGGCATGGTATTGCTGTCGGCCCCGTTGGGATATTGGTATTGGTCATCTTGGGTTGGCTCGCAAACCGAGCGCAAATGATATTTAAATTTATTGAATATAATAAGAAAGTATATTCTTCAACCTGTAAAGCTTGACGAAACTCAGTCAAGTCTTTGTTCAGGTCCAATGCTCGGCATCGCCGAGCATTTTTTGTTATAAAGCCCGGAAAATCCATCGGGCGTAAGCCCCAATGTTCTTCATCCAGCGATCGTTTGATTTGGTGGCGCGCTGCAACCCGGGCGCCGGAAATTTGATTGTAGGGATCCGACCTCTTATCCCATCCGCAAAAAGGGGAGGCGAAAAGCGACAGCATCGCATCCGATTTCTGCGTCGGTCCAGTGCTTTAGCTCCCGACCATAAACAATAGACGTAGAAGGGGCTTCTTTCATCAGACTTGTCGAAATACGGTCTTCTCGTTCGACTTCGGACATCATGCGTCCAAATCGAGGAGCCCATGGCCAGCCTGAAAAAAACAAGCGCCCGCATGCTCGCGGGAAAATGCCTGTGCGGAGCCGTTCGCTACGCGGTGGCAGACGAATTTGGCTACGCCGCCAACTGCCACTGCTCAAACTGTCGGCGGACGACGGGTTCCGCCTTCAAGCCGTTCGCCGGCATCGAATGCGAGAAGTTTGGCGTCACTACAGGGACTGGCGGCCTCATGATCTACGGCGACGAAGCCGCTCACGATGCCCATTGCAAGCAGTGCGGCTCGCTCCTTTATTCCTTGGTCCGCGAGGGCTCCTTCGTCCACGTTGCGATGGGGACCCTCATCGATGACCCGACGATCCGCCCGAGCGCGCATATCTTCGTCGGCTCCAAGGCCCCGTGGTTCGCGATTACCGACGACCTGCCTCAATATCACGAGCATGCCGTTGCTGCCGCAAGCAGTGGCGGATAGGCATGGCCGCCGCGCTTTTTTGCGCATCGCTTCATAAGGGCATCGCTGCTTGGGCCGCTTGGCTTGCGCGACGTCTCAAAAGGTCCTGTTCGCGTTTGTTGCCAGTCAGCGCCGCGGCTGCTTCGAACGCGGTGCGGGCTTCCTCGTAGCGACCTAGCTTGTGAAGCAGGTCGCCGCGGACGCTCGCCAGCAGGTGGTAACCCTTGAGCGCCGGCTCGCCCACCAGGCGGTCGACGATCGCCAACGCCGCCTGCGGGCCCTCGGCCATACTGACGGCAACTGCACGGTTGAGGTCAACGACGGGCGAGTGCGCTATCGCCGCCAGTTCGGCATAAAGTCCGGCGATGCGTGGCCAGTTGGTTTCGCTGGCCGTCGGTGCCTGGGCATGGCAGGCGATAATCGCTGCCTGGAGGGCGTAGATGCCGCTCGAGCCACCGAGCTCGCGCGCGCGGCCGAGCGCTTGCATCCCTCGCCGGATCTGGAGTTGGTCCCACAGAGCGCGGTTCTGATCGGGCAAGAGGATCGGCTCGCCCGCTGGGTTCGTGCGCGCCGCCGTCCGTGAAGCATTCAGCTCCATCAAGGCCAGTAATGCGTGCGCTTCGGGTTCGCGCGGCGCAATGGCGATGAGCACGCGGCCCATGCGAAGCGCCTCGTTACACAGCTGTGGGCGCAACCAATCCTCGCCGCGGGCCGTGGTGTAGCCTTCGTTGAAAATGAGGTAGACGACTTCCAGCACCGTGGAGAGCCGCTCCGAAAGCTCCCCGCCGCGCGGGGTTTCGTAGGCCAATCCGGATTGCGAAAGGGTTCGCTTAGCGCGCACGATACGCTGGGAGATCGTGGTGTCCGGCAACAGGAAGGCCCTGGCGATCTCCTCGGTCGTCAGACCGCAGATCATCCGCAGTGCCAGAGCCACCCGCGCCTCGCGCGACAGTCGCGGGTGACAGGCGGTGAAGACCAGCCGGAGCAGCTCGTCGCCGATGTCATCGTCCAGGGCAGCGTCCATATCGGGCATGACCTGCTGCTCGGCCTCCATGTCCCGCGCGACTATTTCGTGCTTGCGTTCAAGCATCCGATTGCGGCGCAAATGATCCAGGGCCCGGCGCTTGGCGGTCGTCATGAGCCAGGCACCGGGTCTTTGTGGGACACCCGTTAGGGGCCAGCGCTCAAGAGCGGCCAACAGGGCTTCCTGCGTAAGGTCCTCGGCCAGCGGCACATCACGCAGCATCCTCGCCAGGCTGGTGATCAGCCGGGGCTGCTCGATCCGCCAGACGGCGAGGATCGCGCGATGGGTATCGGCCGGGGTCACGGCCGCCTAAATTGTCTGCCGTCCCAGCGCATCAAGGGCCGCCCATGGCGAATGCGCGAAGCTCGCAAACCCCTTCCCACTCGGGGAAGAGATCGCTGTGCAACTGCATGAACTCCTTGGCCGATGCCAGGGCCTCTTCCTTGTCGCGCAGCTCGAAGACCGCGTAACCTCCGATCACCTCCTTGGCCTCCACAAAAGGGCCGTCTATGACGCTGAGCTGCCCGTCCCTGATGCGCACTTCCGCGCCGGTGGCGACCGGCATGAGGCCGCCATTGTCGAGCATGCGTCCGGCCGTAATTTCCCGGGTGGCGAGCTTATGCATCGCCTCCAGGAGCGCGGGCGGCGGCGGTCCTTGATGGGCGGATCTGACTATGAACATGAAGCGCATCTGAAGATTCCCTCTGAGGCGAGCCGCGGGCGCGATCCCCGCTGAACTGTCCCGCCAATTAGGACGACGAACCAGCTTGCCAGGGACCGACATCGACCTTGCTTAAAGTTGCATCGAGATCCTCACCAGGTTGATGAAGCGGCCTTCGGCTCGCTACCACCAGGAACTTCCCGCCGACAGCCCGCCGTCGACCACGAGCGTATGGCCGTTGATGAAGCCCGCACCCTTGGAGGCCAGGAACATCGCCGTGTGGGCGATATCCTCGACCGATCCCAGGCGCCCGGCTGGCGTATGGGCGATCGCGGCATCCCGCCGCCCTGGATTTGCCGCCATGTAGTCCTGGGTGAGGGGCGTTTCGATGATACCTGGTGCGATCGCGTTGACTGTTGCGCCCAACGGTCCCCACTCGACCGCCAGGGCCCGCACGAAGCCGCTCACGCCGGCCTTGGTGGCGCTGTAGGGCGCGCGCAGCTTCATACCCTGTAGGGCGTTGAGCGAGCTAATGGCGATGAAGCGGCTGCCGGGCTGCTTGAGGGCGAGAGGACCGAAGACCTGGAAGGTTGCCATCAAGCCATAGAGGTTGATGTCGATCATTGAGCGGACCGCCGCGTCCGAAACGGTGAGCGCGATCTCACGCACATTGATGCCGGCGCTTGCGACGACGGTTCGAAGCCTGACGCCGGCCTCGTCGAGTTTGCCGGCGATCTCGACAAGGCGCGAGCGGTCCGAGACGTCCGCCTGGAGGACATGAGGCCGGGCCAGCCCACGCTCTTTCACCTGCCTGTCGAGTTCCTGCGCATTCTCCTCGCCCCTTCGGGATAACGTATAAACCTCATTGCCCTCGGCAATAAATCTTAGCGAAATTGCCAGTCCTATTCCTGTCGTTCCGCCGGTAATCAAAACAGCGTCCCGCGAGGCCTTTGCATTTTCGTTAGACATGAATCCTCCCGACAATCCTGAATTGGGGATTGCCTGCAATTAAACCGTGATTTTCTGCCTCTTCCATTCAAACTGGGACGGGTGCATCTTCGCGCAGCAGCTTTTCATACTTCATTTCGGCCCACAGATCAGCGGGAATGGGATGGGAAAACGCCGCGAGATTTTGCGCGACCTGCTTGCGGCTGATCGCGCCGGGGATCACCGAGGCGACGATCGGATGGCCAAGTGGAAATTGCAGCGCCGCGGCCGGCAACGGCACGCCGTGGCGCTTGCAAACCGCCTCCATTCTGGCAACCTTCTCAAGGATCTGTGCTTGCGCCGGCGCATAATTGTGCATCGCATTGGGCACCGCGCCGGTCGCCAGGATGCCCGAATTATAGGTGCCGCCGATGACGATGCCGACCCCGCGCTCGGCACAGCGGTGAAACTCGCCATCCAGCACATCCTGTTCGAGCAGCGTATATCGCATGGCGATCAGGAAGAAATCGATATCGAACAGGTCCAAATAACGTGGGATGGTGCCCATGGTGTTGAAGCCGGCGCCGATGCCTTTGATCACACCTTGATCGCGCAATTCCTGCAGCGCCCGCCAGCCGCTGGTGAAGAGCTGGTTCATATAGGCGTTCACCTTGCTCTCCAGCTTGAAGTGCCAGCTGTCGAGATCGTGAATCAGCAGCACATCGATGCGGTTAATTCCCAGCCGCTGCAGACTGTCCTCGAACGAACGCATGATGCCATCGTAGCTATAATCGAACACTGCATCGAACTCGAGCCCGCCGAGCCATTCGCCGCGCTCGTAGGGGCCCGGTTTCAAAGGACGCCGGAGCGTGCGGCCGACCTTGCTGGATATGACGAACTGGTCGCGCGGCTGGCGGTAGAAGGCCCGGCCGACCCGATGCTCGGCCTGGCCTTTTCCGTACCATGGGGACGTATCGAAATAGCGGATGCCGCCATCCCAGGCCGTCTGCAGGAGCGCTGAAGCTTCGTCGTCCTCGACGATGTCGAACAGATCGCCCAAGGGCGCAGTGCCAAGCCCGAGTCGAGACACCATCACGCCGCTGCGCCCCAGGGGGCAGATTGGCAAGGAAGCGATCTTCGTCATGGCCTCTAAAATCTCCTCGCGGCGGCTCGTCATGCCGGCAGAATAATCGTTGATCTCATCCAGCGCCGGATGAGAAAAGGTGGAAGCGAACAGTCGGCTGCAAAGAGGGGCTCTGTCATCCAAATTCTCACGCCATAGTGCCGGCGTTTCGCGCGCGTCGGTGCAATCTCATCGCCCGCGCCGAAAAGGTCCATCGTGATGCGACCTCTTTTTGATGCGTCCGCCAATCCCAGGAAATCAGTCGCAATGCATATGCTCCACCATGTCTCCTTGGGTGCTAGCGATATCGAGCGCTCTGCTGCCTTTTACGATGCGGTGCTTGCCCCACTCGGTTATGTCCGCGTCTGGGACGATATCCGGCCCGGTGAAACGGGACAGGCCGTCGGCTACGGCACGCTCGGCGGCGGTGACAAGTTGGCGATCAAGCATTGTCCGGTGGGCCAGCGTCCACCCGGCCCCGGCTTCCACCTCGCCTTTGCCGCGCCGGACCGACAGGCTGTGGACGAGTTTCACAAGATGGCCATCGCCCACGGTGGCACCGACAATGGCGGTCCTGGCGTGCGAGCGGATTACGGTCCCCATTACTACGCCGCCTTTGTCGTCGACCCGGACGGCCACCGCATCGAAGCGGTAATCAATACACCGGTGTAGCTGCGAGCGATTTCCTATCCTGCTGCCGATTTTTTTAACGCGGCAGACGTTTGGATGATTGTCGCTACGGGCAGGCCCCGGCGGCGGACCAATTTGATCACATCGACTGGAGCGGGACATGAGCGATTTTGAGACCACGCGGATACCGGCAGCACCACAATTGAGCGCACCTGATGGCACGGATGTTCGCCTGCTCCTCAATCTGGAAGGCGGAAGCTTTGCCCATTTTGAGCTTCCCCCTGGCAAGACATCGATTGCCGTTGCACATCGAAAAGTCGAGGAGACCTGGTTCTTCCTGGGTGGAAGGGGCGAGATGTGGCGCAAGCAGGGCGAGCGCGAGGAAATCGTGGCGGTGGATCCTGGTGTCTGCCTCACCATTCCAGTGGGCACCCACTTCCAGTTCAGATCGTTCGGCTATCAGCCCCTGGCGATGGTGGTGATGACGATGCCGCCCTGGCCGGGCGAGGGCGAGGCCTATCGCGTGGAGGGGAAATGGACCCCGACGGTGGGGCGCTGACGACCCATTTCCAGAATGATGAGGGCTGCGCGTTAAAGCGAGGCGATCAGAGCATCTGGTTCGGCACCAATGCGCTTGGCACCTCTTCATAGGAGGGCAGGGACGTGCTCTGCCTCGCCGGCGCTCCGCGCGAGATGGTCGAGGCCCTGGATCACGGCGCGCACGAAGACGTCGAAGCCGCCGTCGAGGGGGACGCGGCTGCCGCTGGTCCAGCGCAGGATGAAGCCGCGGTCCGCGAGCCGGTCGCGGTAGCGGGTGAGGATGGGGAATTCCTGCGGCGAGAAGCCCTCGATTTGCTGGCGCACGGCGTCGGCCCAGCCGGCCGGGTCCTCGCCCGGCATCGGTGCAAGTTCGAGCGTCACGAAGCCGATCATTGCGGCAATGACGGCATTATAGGCGTTGACAAGGTTCACGTCGCTGAAACCCGCCCGCTCCAGAATGGCCAGTACGCGCTCCACCAGCACCGGATCGACGCCGGCATTGGAGACGAGCTGGGCGCCCAGCAACGGCGCGACATTGGGATGGCGATGCAGGGCCTCGCGATAGCGCTGGAACAGCCGGCTCAGCCACTCACGCCAATCCGTGACCTCCTCGACAGGGGGCGCCACGTCGCGCATGGCGGTGGCTGCGATGGCGCCGAGGATTTCGTTGCGGCCGCCGCGGGCATGCCAATAGAGCGCGGTCGGGTAGACGCCGAGGTCACGGGCGACCTCCCGGATGCTGAAGCCCTCCAGGCCGTAGCGGTCGACCCTTGCCAGTGCCGCCGCGATGATGTCGCTGCGGGTCAGTGGCGTTTGTCTTGTTTTGGTTGCGTGGGCCGATCCGCCCTTGTGTTTGCGATCCACGATGCCACCTGTGATTCCAGGAAACGAGACTAGCCTCTTGACGTCTCTTGTACAATGTACAATAAGCGCGCCCTGTACGATGTACAGGAGATAGTATTGGGCTATAGATCTGCCACGAAAACGCGGTGGTACGGCATGAACGCGAATACCAGCCTGGCCTCGGCGCTCATCGAAGCCCGCGAAGCCTATGTGCATCGCAACCCGACCAGCGCCCGTATGCATTGCGAGGCCTGCGCCGGCATGCCGGGCGGCAACACACGCAGTGTCTTGTTCTACGATCCGTTCCCGCTCGTTTTTGCCGGCGGGCAGGGGGCAGGGCTTACCGATGTCGACGGCCACGCCTATCTGGACTTCCTTGGCGAATATAGCGCGGGTCTTTACGGCCATTCGCATCCGGTCATCCGAGCGGCCATCGAGGAAGTGCTCGACCGCGGCATCAGCCTTTCGGGCCACAGCCCTAGGGAACCCGCTCTGGCCGATGCGATCCGGGCGCGCTTTCCCTCGATCAATCTGCTGCGCTTCACCAACTCCGGCACCGAAGCCAATCTGTTCGCAGTGGCGACGGCGAAAGTCGCAACCGGGCGCGAAAAGATCCTGGTGTTCTCCGGCGCCTATCATGGCGGCTTACTCAGTTTCGCAGCTGGCGGCATCCCGATCAACGCGCCGCACGATTTCATTCTCGGCCGCTACAACGATCTGGACAATCTGGGTTCCATTCTCACCGCCCAAGGGGACCGGCTGGCGGCTATCCTCGTCGAGCCCATGCTCGGCTCGGGCGGCTGCATCCCGGCCGATCCCGAATTCCTCGCCGCCTTGCGCCAAGGCGCGGCGCATCACGGCGCCATCCTGATCTTCGACGAGGTCATGACCTCGCGCCTGGCGCCCGGCGGTGCTCAGGAACTCTACGGCATCGTGCCGGATTTGACGACCCTCGGCAAATATATGGGCGGCGGCCTCTCCTTCGGCGCTTTTGGCGGGCGCCGCGATCTCATGGAGCGCTATGATCCAAGACGCCCGGACGCCCTGCCACATGCGGGCACATTCAACAACAATGTTTTGTCGATGGCGGCCGGTCATGCCGGGCTGACGAAGTTGTTCACGCCAGATGTGGTGACAGGGCTTGCCGCGCGCGGGGACGACCTTCGCACAAGACTGAACGCCGCCGCCGAATGGCGCGGCATCGACCTGCAATTCACGGGTCGCGGTTCGCTAATGTCTGCGCACTTCACCGGCAAGGCGATCCACGCGCCGGACGATCTGGCGCACGCCGACGCACGCCTCAAAGAATTGTTCTTCTTCGATCTCCTGGAGCGCGGCTTCTATATCGCCCGCCGCGGCATGCTGGCGCTGTCGCTCATGATCGACGATGCGGCCTGCAACCGGTTTGTCGATGCCGTCGAGGACTTTCTTGACGGGCGCAATTCGCTCCTGCTGCGCGCAGCGTGATAGCCTTCGTGGCGGATGGCTGCCGGGCTGCTCGGCGGGAAGTTCGCCTTGCAGGCCGCGCGGGTCTGGCTTGCCGAACCTGAAAAGGGATAAGGCGCGGCTTAAGCGAGCGCGCCAGTAAGTGGAAGCCGTGGTTTACGATCCTGCTGCACGACCACGACCGAAGCGACTGGCGCGAATGGCTCATTGTTGCCGAGCTCGATCCCGGTTCGTTGCCGGCGCGCGCGTAAATCAGTTGTGCCGTGATTTCATGGCACAACCCGATGCCGCCCCTTTCCCCCACCGACAAAATGGTTTAGTCGAACCGCTCGATCCGTCCGGTGCCGCGGTGCTCTCTCCGCGGTTTTTTCTTGCCGGCCCTCCTTTTTCGGACGAGCAATGCCAAAACGTAGCGATATATCCTCCATCCTGATCATAGGCGCCGGCCCGATTGTCATTGGCCAGGCCTGCGAATTCGACTATTCGGGCACGCAGGCCGTGAAAGCCCTGCGCGAGGAGGGCTACCGCGTCATTCTCGTCAATTCCAATCCCGCCACGATCATGACCGATCCAGATCTGGCGGATGCGACCTATGTCGAGCCGATCACACCGGAAATCGTCGCCAAGATTATCGAAAAGGAGCGTCCTGACGCGCTACTGCCGACGATGGGCGGTCAGACGGCGCTCAACACGGCGTTGAGGCTGGCCGAAATGGGCGTGCTCGAGAAGTTCGGCGTCGAGATGATCGGTGCCGATGCCGATGCCATCGACAAGGCCGAGGATCGCGAGCGCTTCCGCGAGGCGATGACCAAGATCGGTCTGGAAACGCCGCGTTCGCGCCTCGCCCATAGCCTTACCGAGGCTTTGGATGCGCTCGATTCCATCGGCTTGCCGGCGATCATCCGTCCTTCCTTCACCTTGGGCGGTACGGGCGGGGGCATCGCC
>Ga0206796_1022_pt1 | contig 38324 bp, 24 predicted proteins | sample Alteio_BWOrgCont_68_FD_152895 | JGI IMG/M metagenome (GOLD analysis project Ga0206796, IMG submission 152895) | Enriched cells from forest soil in Barre Woods Harvard Forest LTER site, Petersham, Massachusetts, United States -... | ecosystem: Environmental > Terrestrial > Soil > Temperate forest >...
AATGAAAACGCAATTTTAATTAATTCTGTAACCAATCTAAATCCTAAACAAAATGAAAAACCTTAAACAAATTACAAAAACTGCATGCATTGCATTTATTATGCTGTGCTCCTTCAAACCAATGTCAGCGCATATAAATGTAAGTTACCTTGGTGGTACTTATAATGTATGTGCAGGTGAAGCGATTGGGATATATGTTAATAATTGCCCAAGCGGTTGGTTCGTACCGAATGGATCTGCTTACTGGACTAGCTGGACTGGATCTTATTCCATACAGTCATATTCTACTGATGGAGTAGCATTTACAGTTAATTCAGGTACTGTAACTGTGGTGGAACAAGTTTACGACCCATATGATGCTACATTCTATCCTGCTACACTTACATTTAATTGCTATACGACCTCAGTAAGCGGAACTACTGATTTCTGTAGTACAAGCAATGAAACTTATACCGCTTCTTCAACGGAAGGAGGCTTATTGTCGGCTTATGCATGGAGTGTAACGACAGGAACTAATAGTGTCCCTTCTTTCCTATCAGGTAGTTCTACTACCAGTACTATCAACACTACTACTACCGGCACTGGTACAGGGACTATTACAGTTACAGCTAATGGGTGCCCTTCTGGCAGTGCAAGTAATGTAGGCACTTTATCTGTTACAAGTTATCCTAACCCAGGTACCCCTGGTGGTACTCTTACCTTTACAAGGGAAGCGTCATCATGTTATTATTATGCTACTATTCCTGCAGTCACGAGCGCAGAAGAATATAAATGGTCTATTAATGGGGGTAGCACTTTCTTTGCCACAACCGCAGTTCCGAATGACGGAACTACTGACCAGGAATTTCAATGTAATTATAGCTACAATATTTATGTAGAAGTAGATAACCCTTGTGGTAGCACTAACTATCAATGGAATAGCCAGTCGCCCGGTTCCTGCCCTGGAGGTTGTACTTATGTTATAAAAGAAGGAAACCTTAGTAATAAACTGGGAGATGAGGCAATAAATGAATATAAGGTTTATCCCAACCCTGCCAGCAGCGAAATGACTGTTGAGTACACTAATCCCTCTGATAATTCTGCGTTGTGTCTTAGTCTATATGACATTCTTGGGCACAAATTGGTAAATTGGAACTTACCGGCTTCGGAAAGTAGAGTAACAGAAAATACATCTGCTTTACCAGCAGGCATATATTTTTATGTGATAAATTCCGGAGATAATATTCTAACAAGGGGCAAGTTAATGATACAGAAGTAGAAAGTATTCATATCTATTTTAATCCAAAAATTTGATTATTAATAAATAAAGCCCTGCAATATTGCAGGACTTTGTTATTTAGAATATCTTAAGATTTTTTATATATTTGTTGAACTATTCATAAACAAACTAAACACTCTATCATGAAACATCTTAACACTTATTTATCATGTGCTTTCATTTGCATTTTTGGAATTGCAAATGCACAAATTGTAACAACGTTGGCAGGTTCTACCACAGCGGGCTCCGGTAACGGAACAGGCACAGCCGCCGGGCTAAATTGGCCAATAGGAGTAGCCGCTGATAACAGTGGTAATTTATACGTAGCCGATTATAATAACAACCAGATACGGAAAATAGTTATCTCAAGTGGTGTGGTTACAACCTTAGCTGGCTCTACAACCGGAGGATCTAATAACGGAACCGGTACAGCAGCTAGCTTCAGCGCCCCAACAGGAGTGGCCTGTGATGGCTTGGGCAATCTATACGTAGCCGACTATGGTAATAACCTGATACGGAAGATAGTTATTTCCAGTGGTGTGGTTTCTACCCTGGCAGGTTCGGGAACAAGTGGTTCTGGTAATGGTACAGGTACAGCGGCTAGTTTTAGTGAGCCATCGGCTGTTGTTGCGGATAGAAGTGGTAATTTATATGTTGCTGATCAGCTTAATAATGAAATAAGGCAGATAGTTATTTCGAGTGGTGTAGTTACTACGTTGGCCGGATCTACTACAGCGGGAACTAGCAATGGTACAGGTACAGCGGCAAAATTTAGTCACCCAATAGGTGTAACTACTGACGATAACGGTAACTTATATGTTGCTGACTATTACAACGATTTGATACGAAAGATAGTTATTTCAAGCGGTGTTGTTACCACTGTGGCAGGCCCAACGGGTTTCGGCGGAACATGGGGAATAGCAGCGGATTCTCTTGGCAATGTATATGTGGGTGATGCAGGCCAGAACCGGATAGATAGAGTAGTTGTTTCAACAGGTGCTATCAGCCATTTAGCCGGCTCAGGAGCATCAGGTTCTACTAACGCAATGGATACATTGGCAACCTTTAACGCTCCGTGCGGTGTTTGTATGGATAAAACCGGAAACCTATATGTTGCAGATAGAAATAATAACGAGGTAAGGATGATAACCGGGGTACTTGGCATAAATGAAATTAATGTGTCTGAGAAAATAAGTGCTTACCCGAACCCGGTTAGTAAAACACTTTATTTGTCTTTTTCTCAACCCTTGGTAGGTGGAGCGACGCTGAAAATTATGGACATAACCGGCAAAGAACTTTCTTCACAATATATAAGGAAGGTTCAGGGCTCTCAGCCTGTTGATGTTTCTTTGTTGCCTGTTGGCTTGTATTTTGTAAGCATAGAAAACAGCAATGGTGTTGTTTTAACTCAGAAGTTTGTAAAGCAATAAGGAGGAATTTGATACAGAGATAAGTGAAGCCCTGCAATATTGCGGGGCTTTGTTATTTTTGTGAGTATACATTATATAAAATGACGAAACAACTATACTCTAAAGCAACATTGGTTATTACTATTGTATTGCTTTCAGGTTTTTCATTAGATAATTCACATAAGGATTATTCAGGATTTTCTGATGCCGATATAAAAGCACAGCAAAAACTTGAAATGAGGTACGATAGCCTGATTAAAGTATCGGATATTGATTATTTCGACAAAACATTATCAGCTTATCCACACAATCTGGGCTCGGCACACGACAAAGCCAATGCTCAATTCATATTGCAAAAATATCGCGAATGGGGGTTCGATGCCCGCATTGATACATTCTACACTTTATTTCCTACGCCTAAAACACGCCTGCTCGAAGCAGTATCGCCCATTCAATATAAAGCACAATTACAGGAACCCTCTTTGAAAGAAGATAAAACATCATCACAGACAAGTGAGCAGTTGCCGACATATAACTGTTTTTCGGCAGATGGAGATGTAACAGCAGAGCTGGTTTACGTCAACAGGGGCGTTCCTGATGATTATGAGGCATTGGATAAAATGGGTATAAGTGTAAAAGGAAAAATAGTGATTGCACGTTATGGCGGTTCATGGCGCGGTATAAAACCCAGGCTGGCACAGGAACATGGCGCCATAGGATGCATAATATATTCCGACCCGAAGGATGATGGGTACTACCAGGGCGATGCGTATCCTAAGGGACCTTTCCGTAATGAGTACGGAGTGCAACGTGGTTCGGTAGAAGATATTCCGCTTTACCCGGGCGACCCGCTTACTCCTGGTTATGGTGATGTTAAAAATGCAAAACGGCTTGACCGGAAAGATGCGCCGAACCTGCTTAAAATACCTGTATTGCCAATTTCATGGCACGACGCGAAACCCTTGCTGGAAGCTATGCAGGGGCCAGTAGTTCCGGAAGAGTGGAGGGGCGCATTGCCATTTACTTATCATGCAGGACCCGGCCCTGTAAAAGTACACCTGAAACTTGAATTCAATTGGGATATTGTTCCTATTTACGATGTAATTGCTGTTATGAAAGGAAGCAAGGAGCCTGACCAATGGGTTATACGTGGCAACCACCAGGATGCATGGGTTAATGGTGCAGCCGACCCTATAAGCGGCCAGTCTGCCATGCTTGCTGAGGCGAAGGCTGTCGGAGAGCTAGCCAAAGAAGGAATGAAACCGAAACGTACTATTATATATTGTTCATGGGACGGTGAAGAAGAAGGATTGCTTGGCTCAACTGAATGGGTTGAGACAAATGCAAGCGAATTGCAGCAAAAGGCGGTAGCATATATTAATTCAGACAACAACGGGCGCGGTCTTTTGTATGCCGGCAGTTCTCATACATTTCAAACTCTTATAAATGAAGTAGCAGGCGATGTTACTGACCCGGAAACGAAAATAAGTGTAAGGGAACGCAGAAAGGCATATGATGCTGTAAACGCTTCTTCTGCAAATGAACAAAAAGAAATACTCTCATCACCTTTCTTTAAAATGTATGCGCTTGGCTCGGGCTCCGATTACTCTTCATTTCTGCAGCACCTCGGTATTGCATCAATAGATCTGGGTTATGGCGGGGAAGACAATGGTGGAGAATATCATTCTATCTATGACTCTTATGATATGTACACCAGGTTTAAAGACCCGGGTTTTGTATACGGTGCTGTATTGGCTAAAACAGCAGGCAGAATTACATTGCGCCTGGCAAATGCCGATATACTGCCATTTAATTTTACGGATATGTATGGTACAGTAAATGCTTACGTAAATGAACTGGTAAAAAAGGTGGATGAAATGAGGACAACAACTGAAATGAATAACAGGCTCCTGAAAAATAAATACTATGTATATGCCAATGACCCGACAAAAACTTTTGTTCCTCCCACACCAAAAGATGATGTGCCTTTTCTTGATTTTTCGCCTTTGCAGAATGCCCTGGCTAAATTAAAAATTAGCGCTGACTTGTACCAGCAGCTATCTGATGCCAATCATAATTTGCCTGTATCTGTGTTAACCCAGTTAAACTTCATACTCCTGCAAAGCGAACGAAAATTATTACTTGCCAACGGATTGCCAAACAGGTTATGGTACAAACATTCTATATATGCCCCAGGATACTATACAGGGTACGGTGTTAAAACCATGCCAGGTATTCGGGAAGCTATGGAAGCCATGGACTGGAAAGATGCTCAACGCGAAATAGCGGAAGCTTCTGGTGCCATAGATAGTTACACTGCACAGTTAAATTCAGCTATTTCTTTATTGAAAAGTAATTAGAAAAGGATAATAGATTGATAAACGCAACTTTTTCTACCAGACGATTATTTTTATTTATTATACCACTCTATACACTGGTTGTTTCAGTTATTTTTATAAATAAGTTTTCGCCTTTTTATCATAGTGAGCCCGATCCCTGTTATTCTTACCTGTTCAATGGCATGAATCTGGCAGGTGGCAACATGGAATTGGGGCATGTTGACCATCCCGGTACAACTGTACAATGTTTTGCGGCTACGGTTATATTTACAAAGCATTTCTTAATGCATTCAGCTACTCCTCTTTCTCATGACGTGATTACAAATGCGGAAGATTATTTACTTACATGCAGTATTATTCTGATTATATTATTTATAAGTATCAATTACCTGACCGGGGTTTATGTTTACCGGCATACGAAGAGCATAGGATTATCTATGCTGTTTCAAATAACGCCGTTAATCAATATTAATATTATTCAAAGGGCTATTGTTCTCGATTCGGAGTCGTTTATCATTTTGGCAGCTAATATTTTTATGGCTTACCTTTTTGTAAATGCCCCTGAAAATAATGCACCTGCAGAGAGGCCCTTACGTAATAGAAAGGTTATAGTGTTTGGCATATTTTCAGGTTTATTAATTGCTTCTAAGTATACCTGTGTCCCGGTTCTATTTTTGGTACTGTTTATATTGAAAAATAATAAACAAAGGCTGATTTATTTCGGAGCAACTGTTTTATCATTTTTTATTTTTATAATACCTGCTTTGCCGAAACTGGGAAATATGTTCCGATGGGTATCTGGCATTGCCACACACGATGGCATTTATGGCAAGGGCGAGGAAAGAATAATTAACCCTTCGCAATATTTAAATAATCTGCAAGGAATAATGCTAACCGATACCATATTTACTGCTTTATATGGCATTATAACAGTTGCTTTTATTTATGCACTGGTAAAGCGGGTGAAAAAAACTGGAACCGTTCCGTTCTTCCGCACTATAACGGGTGTGTGGGTATCTATAACCCTGCTTATTTTAGCTGTTGCCAAGCATACCGAATTCCACTACCTTATTTTCGCTGAATGTTGCTTTCCTTTAGGATTAGCGGTCTCATATAAAATATTATCTGCTTCGCTGGTTTCATTTTCAACGAATTATAACCGGCATAGGAAAGTTATTATTTATTCATTCTTCAGCGCCTTATGTATTTTCCTTGTGATTGAAAAAATAAGGTATATGCCATTTCATCCGCTTAAAACAGTAGGTATCAGTAAATACCTTGACAAGTATAAAGATATTCCAATCGTAATTTCGATCAAAGACGGGCTGGCCTGTGAACGTAAAGAACCTGCCCTTTACTTAGGGTATTTGTACTCAGGTAATCTTCAGTCCCAATATTCAGTTTCCCTCAATAATATATACCCCAATATCTATATTTACTGGAATAACTCTCAATCTTTGACACATTGGAGTGAAAGTGCTTCTATTGCTGAGTTATTGAATAAAAATAAAAGCGTGATTATTTATACTAAAGGATACAATGATAGCATACAGGCAAATATTATTCACCGGTTTGAAAACGGAAAACAAGGGCAATATAGCGAGCAGGAAATATTTAAAGATGCAGAAACCTTGCAGAGCGTATGTTTAATAACAAACACAAAGGTCTTTCAAGGCCTTTAAGTTCTACTTGTTATCCGGTGGCGGAGGAGGTGGGCTTTTCGGAGGAGGAGTACTATCAGGATTTGATACATCAAACATAGCGCCGGCTTTCTTCTTCTCCTTGCGCCCGAAACAGAAATTAATTCCTGTGCGTATATTAATCGTTCTGCTTGATTGAGGGAAAAACAGGCCGAATACATTATCGGTAAGTACATACCACTGAACAGGGCCGGTAATTGCAAAACCAAGTCCAAGGTCGAGAAAATCGCGGTTCATTACTGCATAACTACCCGAAGCACTGAACCAGTTGGCCAGTTTCAAGGTATAGGAAACATCGGGCGACAAATGCAGTTGGCTGTTTGCAAACTGCGTATAAAGCAATACGCCCAGGCTTTGTTTTTCCGATAACTGGTAATTGGCACCCAGGTAAAGCTCTGCCGGAAGCATAGTAGTGTAGCTTTCGTGCGAGGTTTTAACGTTAAACGTATTCTTAACAGAATCGCCAAGTTTATTGAGCGCGGAATCCCCACCTGAAACAAATTGCGAAATATCAATGCCATCAAAGTTAAACTGACCGTTGCTTGTATAATCGCTTAAGTTGGTATGCCATTTTATATATCCAAGGTCAATAAGGCTGGCCGATATAGTAATCTTTTCAGATAATTTATATTGTGCACCAAGGTCAACAGCCATACCTCCATTATGTTTCCCGAAAAGATAGCTCCCCGGGGTTATATTATTAAAGGAGCCCGAATCTATGCCCGAGGTATTCACACGTACATTATCGCTGGTATTGTATCCATAATCGTTAGTTGCCGTATTGAATACTACATTGCCATTCTGCGCCCATACATCTTCCATGCCATAAAGGTATTTCAGTTTCACGCCCAGCGTAAGTTTTTTAGATACAGGGCATGCCCAGCCTATACCATATTCGCGGTAATGCATTGCATTAAGCCCAAAGTTAAAGTTCATGTTCTGCCCAAGGAATTCGCCATTACCAAGCCATGCCCAGTTAATGAAATTTTTCTGGTAGGAAAAATCTACGTCTTCCTTCTCGGTTATGTTAAAACTAAAGTAGTTATCTGCAATACGAATACCGAATGAAAATATATCGAGCTGCAATGATTGTGAAATATAATTATTGTTGTTCAGCTTGTTTATCATGTTGCCGATATTCAGGTGAAGCGAATCGTCGGAGCCAGGTTGTACAAGGTCAGATGGACGAAAGCCGCTATTACCGAAGTTGAAATAAATGGAAGACAAGATCGGCATGCCAATATTCAGCTTGCATTGCGGAATTTGTGCAGGGTTAACATAAGTGCTCTGCTGTATAGCCGGCATATTATACAGCGTTATGTTTTGCTGCCCGAACATTATTGCAGGTGCAAGGTATAATGCAGAGAGTACTATTTCAGAAAATATTTTTCTCATTAATCTCATCTATATTCTAGTTTGCAATTGGGCCAATACACCTATTTTTAAATCAATAAAGTAAGTTGAAAATATTTTTACATTGGTTTTGCCGCTATTGAAAGTGACAAAGGTTGCCTTCAGAATCATCTTTTTACAATTGGCTACGTTATTTACCCTTGTTTTATCAAGAATACATTCTGTTATCCTGTTAGTCGCTGCCAATACAGTACCATTGGTTGTATCAACCAAAGCTGAAGGAAGCACTTCCTGGTAAGGAGAGATGAGCGAATCAAGAACATTATACTTCTGCGTTGGTGAAATGGAATCGGTAAAATAAAGCTGCATGCCCATGTCTACAGGGAAGCCATTGGTGGCATTAATTTTAAACTGTAACGATTGGATAGCATTGGTATTATTTCCGCTAAGGGAAAAAGGAATGGTATCCATAAGCATAATATTGCTGGCTGTTCCCCAGAATGGCAGGTATAGCTTAAAGTTCACCACAAAGCGGCTTGTATCAAGCGCAAAATTTGTGGCTGGAGCCAGAGGTTTGCCTAATGGGTTAGCCTGTGCATTTACAGAATAGACAAAATTCTTAGGTGTATTATTAATAGCATTTCCCAGTGTGTTGGCAGTAGTAGCATTGCTTATGGTCGCCGAATCAGTAATGATTTGACCTATTTGCAATATGGTTGGATAGGGTAGTTGCCATGGGTTAAGTGAGGGAGTTGTTATAGTAATAGGGTAAGGAGGATGACCTGGACTATATCCTTCCAATGTACTGAACGTAGCATTGATTGGCACCCCGTAAGAATTGTTAAGTATAAAAGTAACAGAAGGATTAACAAGTGTGAAAGTGCCTCCACCGGGAAGAACATTATTGAATATGGTTATCGGTACGGTATCGAGGTTAGGTGATAATAGGGGTTGCTTTATGTACCCGAATATTTTAAGGAAAAGCGGGTTAGTGAAACCAACAGTCATTGATGCGTTATCGGCTACAGTAATAGGAGTGGCATTTGACTTATTAAGTGTGACAGCGAAAGTAATATTGAACTTGCTGCTGGTAGTGCCGCCTTCTGTCATATCGAATGTATATCCGCTTACATCAATGTTAGCATTAACTGTAACAGGTAATGTGCCGGTATAGGTAAGTGGAAAAGTCTGGGTAAGGGGAATACCACCCTTCTTTGCCGAGGGAACGGTAATGGTTACCGTGGCGTTTTGCGGAAATTGCGAGCTTATGGTAAGGTTCAGGAAGGTAGTTGTTCTGAAAATTACAGTATCAACGTTTGCTGTGCCGTTGGTATTAAATACAACCGTATCGGTAAATGCGGGAACAGTGTAATTTGAGCCGATACTCAATGCGTTGAACGCTGTTACTTCAGGAGCGGTTAGTGCAGGTGTATTATAGGAATAGGATTGTGTGGGGAACTTAATGATGCTGTCGGCCTGCAATGAGAATAACTTACCCTGGTAAATTAATGTCAGGAAATTATTTGAATCAGTATGAATAGTGCCACCCTTATTATCCTTCACAAGCAAATCTTTAACGGTAAGATTTGAATTAATTAAAGGAACAGCTAGCAGGGGAGAATACTGGGTTGTGGCAAGCGGCTTCTCATAATTTTTTACACAGGCTGAAAAAATCAACGCTGCCAACAAAATCGGAAAGAACTTTACTGTTTTCAAATTGGTGGAGTATTATGAAGTACCTATACGTTAAATATTAATCGATTTCCCGTTAAACAATAATGGCCTAAAGTAATTGTAAATTAATGAGCTGCTCTATGAGTTTAATCACCTAATATAATGTTTTTTTCAGGATGACTATAATTGAGGAACATTCCATCAATTTAATAACTTTGTTAAATATAGTGTCGAAGCCATCAGCTAGCTTGTATGTAAACCACTTAATATAAAGGTTATGTATAGAAGAATAAGCGCATTTATCGTTCTTATAATCTGTCTTATTTCATTCAGCCATAATGCCAATGCCCAGGACACAATTAAAAAGCCAGCCGATACGCTTGATGTTTATTTCAAACAACTTAGCTCTACCAATGATACACTTGCCCAAAAGGCATATGCAACCATTGCAGATGGAGACCCTTTATCGGTAAGAAGAAAGATACGGGAATACGCCTTGACTTTTGCTGAATTGAGAGAAGAAGTTTTACCAATGTTCCCTGTTAGTAGATTATCTGCTCAGCTAGACCTTTTCGATTACTGCCGTAAAAACAATATTGTTTATAAGCCATCGGCAAGTTTAAAGATGCGACTTGATTCGCTGAAAAATCTTAATGGTAGCAAACTTTATAAATGTGAGAATAGGCTTATTGAAACACTAACGCTTGAGGATATTACCGGTGTGGAATACTGGGGCTCGATTGGCTCGGAAGAAGCCACTTATTCAATTGGCAGAATACTTGATAAGTTCTACAGCAATCATTTTTCTGAAATTACTTCAAACGAGAAACAATTAAGGTTATTTCTTAAAAAGAGCTATTTGTATGAGAAATTCGGAATTATTGGAGTGTGCAATAAATACCTATGGAAGTTTGCTTTCTGTAAACCGGAAGTAATGGATACCCTGAGGGCAATGAAAACAAGGGAAACCGATAAGCAAATATTAACCGAAATAGGCCTTTTATTGCATCCGCCATTTTATTATTCAGAATGCAACGGAGTGGTTACGAAAATGTATTCCGATTCTATGAATGTTCCGGATACTATTTCAAAAATCCACCGACTATCTTTATCAAAACAAGGGAAAGCATATAGTGAACTTACTTATAATGATTACTTCATACACTGGGTAGAGATGGGTAACATGGATGCAAGAGAAAAAGACAAGATGATTTCACGCCTGGAAAAATATAGTAAGGATAATGATATTGAAGAGTTTGATGCTAAATCGGCAAAGAGTTTTGCATCATGGCTTGCACATTATGATGAACCAATTTCAAAACAATATGCTGCTGCAAATACAGTAGATAGTGCTGATGTAAGGGAGGATGTTCTTAACCTGGTTACCCTTATAGGGCATTATACCGATTTACCCGCACTTATCGGCCAATATAAATTGGGCAAGACGGAAGGTAACTGGTTTATTGAAGAACATATAAAAGATGACTTAGGTATACCTGTAAATATAGCTGACACTGCTTCGCTTGACACATTAATGGCGAGGTATAAGCGGCTTTCGGAAATTGAACTTTATAAATCGTACTTATATGATTTCGGGTACCAGGATTTGAAAGATGATTCAGTAAATTATGCGCAGTTATATGACATGCTTGAATTTGATATAGCAGATGGTTTTGTAGGTGGTGGAGGTGGCCGGAGGCATTTCGTGGCATTTACGGCAATAAGATTCCTTGAATTGCATCTGGCTACAAAGCTTGGTTTTAGCTGGAGGCTGGAATATTACAGGCAAGGATTCACAGGTACAGAATACGAAAGAGCGTGTGCGTGGATGAAATATTTGCGAGACCACAATCTGGTTAAGATACCGAAGCACAGTGTACCTTCGTTCAGTAATTAAAAGCCATAACATAGTTAGTAAAATAGAATGGAAAAACAGATTTTGGGAGGCATAGCTATTTGTTTTGGTTTAATAGCCTACATTATTTACATTCATGGTATGTTAAAAAATAAAATAAAGCCTCATGCATTTTCATGGCTTTTATGGACATTAACTACAGCAATTGTATTTACAGCACAAGTGGCAAAGAACGCAGGAGCAGGTTCATGGTCAACCGGGTTTACATGCACCATTTGTCTTGCCATTGGCATAATATCATTATTTAAGTACGATAAAGCATATACACTTACCGATATGATATTTATAGGTATTGCATTGCTTGCTTTATTACCATGGTTTTTAACCAAAGACCCTACTGCTTCCACTGTGATTATAGCTTGCATTGATGTGGTAGGATATATACCTACGTTGCGCAAAAGTTATTATTATCCTGATGAAGAAAAGGCAGCATCGTTCGGGCTTAATTCTGCCAAGCACTTTATTTCATTTTTAGCGTTGGGAAATTATGTGGTTGCCACATGGATTTATCCCACATCGCAGATTTTTATGAATGGACTTGTGGTTGTGATGTTATTGATAAGAAGAAAACAATTAGCCAGACAAAAGGCCAAGTTGTAGTTCACACCCCTGGTTTTTATAAAAATATCATCTCTTTTCTGAAGAATAGTGCTTTTTATAAACGGTTAATAAAATTCACCTAAATCAGTTCAGGTTTAAATTTTTGCATCTTTTCGCAAAGATTAATTGGCTGATATAAAGTGAATTTGAAAGAGTGATGTATTTATTGAGCTACCCGATTTGGATTTTGACAGACTACTGAATATATTTGAGGTGATTTTTCATTTAGAAAATTCGTAATAAGAAACCTGGCTTCTTATAAATTTTTAAGGTGATGAAAAAAACAAGTAATTCCTGGTTCCGCTTTTTACTTAAGTATTCATAAGCATTCAAACTGCCTAAAGCAATTGTGTAATAAATTATAATTGTATTTATAGATTCTGAAAACCAAATAAACATGAGAAAAATAAAATTGTTAACGGCCCTGTTATTCTTTATAGGATTAACCGCATTCGGGCAAACTAATTCGGTTACCGGCACAATAACTGATGTTCGCTTATATAATGAACAATATGCCATGACTGTAAACGGAACTAATATTGTGCTAATAGTGCACAACAGCAAAACGGGAGCTACTTTTGAAATTAATAAGGAGTACAGTGACTTACTTATTAAAAGCAACGGTAAGTATGTGCTGAACCCTAAGTATGCGGGTAAAACACTAATAATAACTTACCAGATGAATGGAAAAGGCTGGAACTGTATACAAACCATTGAACCTTCAAAACAATGAGAAAACAATTACTTTTTATTTCAGCGTTTGCTATTTGTGTGCTGAACACAAATGCACAGACTATTCTTGGTGTCGATGTTTCATCTTACCAGGGTACTCCTAATTGGGCGCAGGTAAAGGCTGCGGGTATTACATTTGCCTATGCTAAAGCTTCGGAAGGTACAGGAATTGCCGATGGTGATTTTGTTTACAATGAAACAAACGGCAACTCGGCAGGACTGATAATGGGCGCGTATCATTTTGCCCATCCTGAAACTAATACAGCGGTTGCCGAAGCAAATTACTTTATAAGTATAGCCAAGAAGTATATTAAGTCATGTTGCTTGCCCCCCGCGCTCGATATGGAAGATCCGCCAAGTGGCCCATCACTTTCAAGCTATTTTACTCCTACCGCGCTAACCAACTGGGCTGAAACATGGATGCAAACAGTTTACGATTCTACGGGAGTTGAACCAGTTCTATATAGTGATGGAAGTTATGCAGGCACAATGTATCTCAACTCAATGACTGCCTATGGTCTTTGGATGGCAGATCCTGATGGTAATTCAGCAACGCCACCTGCTACTACCGGTATTTGGCCCACCTGGGTTTTTAAGCAGTGGTCGTTTACCGGTACAGTTACCGGAATTAGCGGACAAGTGGACGAAGATGTTTTTAACGGTAGCGTAAGTGCATTTAATTCTTTAACATGCAGTGCTCCCGTTGAAGTTAGTTTTACAGCTAATCCCAAAACAGTTTGCCCCGGGTCATCGGTTAGCTTTACTGATAAGAGTACCTCTACCGGTACCATAACGGGTTGGAGTTGGACTTTTACTGGAGGAACTCCGGGTACATCCAAAGTTCAAAATCCGACAATTAAATACAGTACACCTGGCACTTATGCGGTAAAAGAAGTAGTAACATCAACGGCAGGAAAAGATTCTGTTACGTATGTGGGATATATTTATGTACCATCTTCGGGAACTTTACCTGTAAACGAAGGCTTCCAGGAAGGATTTTTCCCTCCAACAGGCTGGCACCTGAATTTGCCAAGCCCCAGTGATAGTATGTGGGAACATTGTACCTCATTGGGTAGTAATAGTAGTGAATGCATGTATTTCCCCGGCAATTGCGGAAATGTAGTTAACATTACAGGCCAACGGCAGCAGATATATACACCTGATTATGATTTTTCAAGCGCTACAAGCCCGAAGATGTGGTTCGATGTGGCATACGAGCCTAGCAGTTTGCCAACTTACAGCGATACGCTCGATATTTATTATTCAACCGACTGCGGTAACACCTGGACAATGGTTTACTCAAAAGGTGGCAGCACATTATGTACTACAGGTAGTAGTACGTCGGCCGGTTTCGATACTAATGGCGCCGGTTGTTTCGTTCCGGCAAGTAAGAGTGCATGGAGAACAGACTCTGTAAATATTGCCGCTGTAAAAGGCAAGTCGAATGTAATGTTTTCAATTGAGAGCCGTTCAGGCTGGGGTAATATTTATTACGTTGACAATATAAATATAACCGGAACAAAACCTACTTCAGTTGAGAATATTGCAGAAAGTAATGATGTGAAAGTGTATCCTAACCCGAATAATGGTTCATTTTCTATTGCACTTTCAGATAACTTAACTGAAAAAGCAGAGGTGGAAATATATAATACATTGGGGCAACAGGTTTATACCGCTTCAGTAAGTGTAGGTGTTAACCAGGTAAATCTTGATACTAAGGCTGCCGGTATTTACCTTTACAGGATAGTTACCGAAACCGGAGGCAAACTTATTTCGGAAGGTAAACTTGTAGTTCGTTAAGATAAGCTTACGATATTCATATTCCTATAAAAGGCTTCTGAATAAGAAGCCTTTTATTATTTATGGCATTTGATTTTCACAAGTTTTAATAGAAGTAAACGTCTAATTACTTCAAAGTAGTAAGTTTACTCCTGATTTATGAAAGATAAAAAAGTTATTGTTTATGTGTCATTGGCAGTACTATCAGCATTGCTAATATGCTGCTCGCCTAAAATTGTATACAAAAGCCTTTGGCAAAGTACACCGGTAACGGTTGATGGCAAAGCAAAAGAATGGTCAATACCGTTGCACATTTACGACACTAAAACCAAGCTTAATTATTCTGTAAGTAACGATACGCAGAACCTGTATATATGCCTGCGTGCTACCGACGACCAGGTAGAGAAAGGAATAATGCGATATGGCTTACAATTGTGGATAGATACTACGGGTAAAAAAAACCAGCAGGTTGGGATACAGTTCCCTATGGTACAACGAATGGATGCCTCTGAACAAGGTTCAGGACAAAAACGCCATGGCGGAGATGACAATGGTGGGCAGGGGCAGCAATACACTTACACCGCTCCTGATACTTCGCGGATTAATCGGCAACACCGAACTTTTGTAGCTGGTGCCAGGGAAATGCGGTTGAGCGGATTCAGAACAGTAAGCGACGGGTTAATTGAATTGCCCGATGACTACGGCATACAGGTGGCAATAAACTGGGATAGCGCAGGCACCATGATATATGAAGCGGCTATCCCTTTTAAAACATTTTTTAAATCCACGTTGTCTGCACCTGATACAAACAAAGTGTTAGGTATTTCATTCAATTTCACTGTAACACCCCAGCACACAAATAGTGGTGAAGGAGGAGGGCATGGCGGTGGTGGTGGTGGTATGCGTGGTGGTGGCATGGGAGGAATGGGCGGCGGCGGTATGGGTGGCGGCGGTGGTATGCATGGTGGCGGTGGTGGCGGGCATGGCGGCAGCGGCTCTGCTGAACCCGAAAAACAAATATCATGGGCAGCATTTAAACTGGCTTTAAGGCAGTAAAATGAAACGTTTGCGGTTATATTATTTTTTACCCGTATTATTCGTATGCACTTGCTTACATGCACAGTATATAAAAATATACGGGCAAATAATAAATGATTCTGCACATAGTACATTGCCGGGTGTGGGAGTAATTTTGTACACGCTTGATAGTTCTAAACAATATACTGCAGTAACAGATATTGACGGGAAATTTGCTTTTCAATATGTAACTCCTTCAAAATACAAATTGCGGGCAACCTATACAGGGTTCAATGATTTAGTAATGAATATACCCTATTCTGCAAAAGATATGAATTTAGGTATGCTGAACATGCAATGGGGGCTTACCATGCAGGCAGCCATTATACAGGGCAAAATAATACCGGTACAACAAAAGGAAGATACTACTGAGTTTAATGCCGATGCTTTTAAAACGCATCCCGATGCATCTTCAGAAGATTTAGTAAATAAAATGCCGGGTGTGAGTTCACAGAATGGTTCGGTTACGGTAAATGGCGAACAGGTAACACAAATATTGGTCGATGGTGAACCTTTTTTCGGCAACGACCCTGCCATTGCTTTAAAAAATCTGCCTGCTGAGGTAGTAGATAAAATACAAGTGTTCGACAAGCTTAGCGACCAGGCTCAGTTTACAGGGTTTGATGACGGAAGTTCCCAGAAAACAATAAATATTGTAACTAAGAAAAATAAGCGCAACGGCACTTTTGGTAAAGGGTATGTAGGTTACGGTACTGATGAAAGGTACCTGGCGGGTGGCAATCTTAATATGTTCGATGGCACAAGCCGCTTTTCAATATTAGGCATAGCCGATAATGTAAACCAGCAAAACTTTGCTACCCAGGATATACTTGGTGCAATTAGCGGCGGTGGCGGAGGCCGTGGTAGCGGAGGTGGTGGCGGAGGAGGAATGGGTGGCGGCGGCTATTCTCAGGGAGCCAATAATTTTCTTGTAGGCACCCAAAATGGCATAACTACCACCAATTCGGTCGGATTGAATTATACCAATGCGTGGAACAAAAATAAGGTGAAGCTTACTGCAAGCTATTTCTTTAACAATTCAATGAATGTTGATAGCAATGTTTCTACAACTGCCTATACAGGTGGCCCACAGAATACGCAAATACTTAACCAGTTAAATAAATCGAATAATACAAACTATAATAATCGGTTTAATGGCCGCTTTCAATGGAACGTTGATTCAATTAATTCTATAATTGCTACTATAACCGGTAGTACGCAGAACACAAGCGCTGCCTCATCGTTCTTCGAAAGTGATATGCTGGAGGAGATGGTGCAAAGCTTTAGCCAGACCATGAGTTCTTCTTCAAACGTTGGATATAATTTTAACGGTAATGTGTTAATGATGCATAAATTCAAAAAGAAGGGGAGAACTATTTCGCTGAATCTTGGTGGTGGCGCCAATAATAAAAATGCGCCTGGCAGCCTTTACGCCCTTAGCGGATTTATAGCTGACACAACATTACAAAACCAACAGATAACACAAAAGACAACGGGTTATAATCTTACTTCAAATCTTTCCTATACCGAACCACTGGATAGTAATAGTTTGCTGCAATTTAATTATACGCCAAGTATGACAGTTACCAATACCAATAAACAAACATTTAATTACGATAGCCTTACAAATACTTTTAACTCGCTTGATACGGGATTATCGAACCAGTACCAAAGTACATATATAACCCAGGTAGGTGGTATTAGTTACAGGCTGAATAAAAACAAAAAATTTTTCCTTATGGCCAGCGTGAATGGCCAATATGCCACTCTTTCTTCAAACGAAGAATTGCCCGAAAATATTTCTGTATTAAAACCATACGAGAATATACTTCCACGCCTGGTAATTAATTACAGGTTTTCAAAAACTAAAAACCTGAGGATAATGTATAAAACGGCTGTAACACCTCCTTCTATAACACAATTGCAGAATGTAGTTAACAACAGCAACCCCTTACTTTTGAGCACAGGTAACCCATCGTTAAGGCAGGATTATGAACAGTCGTTTACAGCTCGTTACGGAGCAACCAATTCGGGTAAACGGACAACTTTTTTAATATACCTGTTTGGGAATTACATTCAACATTACCTGGGCAATGCCACATATATACCATTAAAAGATACTGTTTTTGGCGGTAATACCCTGGTACAAAAAGGTGCCCAGATACTGCAGCCGGTAAATTTAAACAGTTACCTGAATTCCAAGGCGTTTGTAACCTACGGATGGCTTATTCATGTGATTAAATGCAACCTTAACCTGAACAGCGGAATTACATATACCCGCACACCATCATTAATAAACAATGAAGAGAACTTTTCGTCGAACTATACATTAAGTAATGGGGTGGTAATAAGCAGTGATATAAGTGAGAAAATAGATTTTACACTTGGGTACACCAATAACTATAGTATGGTGCAGAACACTATTCAGAACCAGGCCGATGATGATTACACCAGCCAGGTTATATCGGGTAAGGTAAATTTCATAATACTGAAAGGAATAGTGCTTAATTCAACTGTAACGTACACAGTTTACAATGGGCTTGGCGAGGCATATAACCAGGGAATATGGTTATGGGTTGGTTCAGTAGGGTATAAATTCCTGAAACAACAGGCACTGCTTGTATCGGTAAGTGCATTCGACCTCTTAAACCAGAATAGAAGCATTTCACGTAGCGTTACCGATACATATATACAAGATACCCAGACCCAAGTGTTGCAGCGCTATTATATGGTTAATGTTCAATACACAATAAGGAAGTTTAAAAAGCCGCCGACCCCCGCAACTTCATAGTATAATTTGTTGATAATCATTTATTTATGTGATTTATGGTGGGGTGAGAAATCTTTTCCCTTGCTTTTCCGGATAAGCCATGCTGAATAATGGTATTTATCCATTATATCACATTTTATGATTATTTAATCTCTCCATAAGACTAATATATCTTTGTTTTTATACTTATTATAATATATTTGCCCAAAATTATCTAACCGTATTAACATCCTAATCCCTAAATCTAACCAAAATGAAAACTAAATTATTTATCTTTTCTTTTATTGTATTAGCTGTCAGCACATTAAGTGCAAAAGTTCTTACAGTTTGCAATGCGCCAATAACCGGCGGACACTTTACAAACCTGCAAACCGCAATCGATTCTGCTTCTCCCGGCGATACTGTATATGTAGTAGGTTCCCCTAATCCGTATAGCAGCTATGGCGATGGAACTGGCAATAACAGTAATATTTACATTACCAACCAAATTACCCTTATTGGTGCCGGTTACGCCGTAACAGGTACACAGAACAACTGGTCAAGCTATATTAATGGTTCAATTTACATAGATTCTAACGGATATACGATACAGCTTAGCGGAACAAAAATTTTAGGTATGGATGTTAATGGTGCCTTATACCAAACGGGGTTTACTTCTAAGCCTATTAACAACATAGATATAGAAAGAAGTTATTTCAATAGCTGGCTTTATGTTTATGGATATGGATGGTCAATAATCAATAATGACCTTTATGGCGTTCAGGTTCAAAACTGGAACAATCTTAATATTCAAAATAACTTCCTTTACACTGTTCAGAACTCAAATCAATCTACAGTAGTTATTAGTAATAACGATTTTGTTATAGATGGCGGTAACGCATTCAGCTCTGTGTCAAATGCTTTAATAGCGAATAACGTTTTCTTTTACGATAACCCTGCAACAAGTACTACAAGCTGCGTTTACAGCAACAACATATCATTCAATGGTTCACCAATCACATTGCCTCCTGCTGGTAACACAGGCGCTGGTAATATCAATCCTGCCTCTTTAGGCGTATTAGGGTTTACTGATGCGGCCCTTAGCAACTACGTAGGCCAGAACATTTGGGCTTATACCTGGACATTTAAAGCTACATCTCCTGCCCACAATGGTGGTACCGATGGAACAGATATAGGAGCAACAGGTGGTGCATACCCAATGCCAAATTATACAGGTGCTACACGCATACCCCAAATGCAATTGATGAACGTACCTGCTATTGTTCCTTCGGGAGGTTCAATGAATGTGAATTTTAAAGCAAGAATACAGAACTAAGGAAACTGCTTGCATAACCATACAGGTAATGCAGGCAAAAAAAGCCCTTGCAATGGGGCAGTTTTTTCAAAGTCTTTGTAAAAAATGCTTAAAAAATTCAACTCATGAAAAAAATAATAATAGGAATATTCAGTCTTTTACTGGCTGCTTGCGGTGCACGGGCGCAAGGGGTAGTAAATGGCGAGTATTTCTTCGATAAAGACCCCGGAATAGGTTTGGGTAAACCCATTGCCTTTACTGCGGGCGATACCGTTAATGTAACGGACGCTATTTCGGTGAGTTCTCTTTCTGGCGGGTTTCACAACCTGTTTATAAGGGTTAAAGATTCATCGAAACACTGGAGTTTGTACGAAGGGCGAAATTTCTACGTTCAGCCAAGTGTATCAGTAGGTTCGGCTCCGCAAATTGTTGCAGCCGAATACTTCTTTGATAAGGACCCGGGACAGGGGCTGGGAACGCCAATTGCAACCGGCGCACCTGCCGATTCTATCAATATAACTCAAAGTATTTCCTTTGCAAGTTTAACACCCGGCTATCACAGTATGTTTATCCGTACCAAGAACGCTGCAGGAGAATGGAGTTTGTATGAAGGACGCAACATTTATATACAGCCAACAGTTGTTATACCTGCAGCGCCTAAAATTGTGGCAGCAGAGTATTTCTTTGACAAAGACCCAGGACAGGGTCTTGGAACTGGTATTCCAACCGGTGCACCTGCTGACTCTATTAATATAACTCAAAGTATTTCTTTTGCCAGTTTATCGGTAGGGTATCACAATATGTTTATCCGTACAGAGAATGCTTCAGGAGAATGGAGTTTATATGAAGGCAGGAATGTTTACATTGCTCCAACACCTGTTAAAACTGTTGCTTCCCGAATTACAACGGCTGAGTATTTTTTTGATAACGACCCCGGACAAGGTAACGGTACTCCGTTAACTACCGGTGCACCTGCCGATTCAGTTAACAAAACGGTACCTATATCTGTTGCTTCGCTTACACCGGGTTTTCATAACCTCTTTATTCGCACAAAAGATAGTTTAGGAATATGGAGCTTATATGATGGAAGTAATTTTTATGTACAGCCCCCAGTTGTAAAAACGCCTCCTGCGCGCATTGTTGCAGCGGAAGTGTTTTATGATAAAGATCCGGGTCAGGGTAATGGTATAGCTGTTACAGGTATTACTCCGGCTGACAGCATTAATATAACTCAATTGGTAAGCGCCTCTTCGCTTTCCATTGGTAAGCATAGCGTGTTTATCAGAGTTGAAGATAGCACAGGGCACTGGAGCTTATACCAGGGCGATACCATTAAGGTAGAAGTTTGTACAGTAAAAGGTACAACAACCATTACCAAAGATTCATGCTTTGGCGGAAGCGATGGTACAGCTATGGCCAATCCTTCGGGCGGAAATCCTCCATACACCTATTCATGGAATGATGGACAGACCACCCAAATGGCAACTGGTTTAACTGCAGGTATTTATACTGTTACAATTACTGACTCTGTCGGTTGCCCAGCAAGTGTTACAGCAACAGTTGGGCAGCCTACGCAGATTAAGGTAACTACTACGCCTATTGCTACAACTTGCGGATTGAATAACGGACAGGCTTTGGCTAAAGCCAGTGGCGGAACAGGCACAACGTATTCCTACACTTGGAATACCATTCCACCGCAAACCGGACCTTCGGCTACAGGGCTGGCACCGGGTACCTACACAGTGACTGTAACTGACCAGAATAATTGCTCTGTTACAGGAACCGTATTAATTGGTTCTTCTACTGCTATTGCGTTAACTGCCGTGTATGACTCAAGTAAATGCGGACAGCACATTGGCTCGGCTACGGTTATAGCAAGTAGCGGTACCGCTCCTTACAGGTTTAGCTGGAACAATGGCGATACTCTTGCCACTGCTGACAGTCTTTATGCCGGAGTTTATATATGTACTGTAACTGACAAGAATGGTTGTTCTACATTTATACCTGTTGATATAACTAATTCCAACGGACCATTAATTGGAATAAATAGCATAAACGAGGTGAAATGTTATGGGCAAACCACTGGTTCTGTAAGCGTGTCAGTTATTGGTGGTAACAAGCCGTATACCTATTTATGGTCTACCGGCAATACTACTACAGCTATAAATGGTTTGGCAGCCGGACCATATTATATCCAGGTAACTGATGTTACGGGTTGTGAGGGTGTGGCTTCATTCTTAATTACACAGCCTTCTTCACCTATTTCACTTGCGTATACATCAACCACATCAGGTTGCTCTGTTCCTTCAGGAACTGCTACTGTATATGCTTCAGGTGGTACTCCGGGATATACATACACTTGGGAAGGTGCAGGTTCCACAACCGACTCTATAACCGCGCAGTTTGCGGGTTCATATACTGCAATGGTCACCGATGCCAATGGATGTAAAGACTCGATACAGGCTGCCATAAGCAGTAAAAATGGCCCTGTAATTACCATTGATAGTGTAAGAAATGCAACCTGTTCTACTATATTAACAGGCGCTGTGTATATATCAGTTACAGGTGGTACGCCAGGGTATACTTACTTGTGGTCTAACAACACATCAAGTACATCCCAGAACCTCAGTGGTGTTTCTACCGGTCCTTATAATGTAACTGTTACCGATGCACTGGGTTGCCAGAGTTCAGTGGCCACAGTTGTTCCTGAAACACCGCCACCGGCAATTTCAATTTGTATGGTAACGGTTGATACAGCTTCACAGCATAATGACATTGTTTGGAATAAATCAGCATCGCCAAGGATTGAGAAGTATAACATTTACAAGGAAACTACTATTCCGGGACTATTCAATAAAATCGGAAGTGTGCCTTCCTCAGCGCTTTGCACATTTATAGACACAGTTTCTAATGTAAATGTTCGTAGCTGGAGATATGAAATATCGCAGGTTGACTCATGCGGTTTTGAATCTCAGTTAAGCCTTCCGCATAAAACTATGCACTTAACCATTAACCAGTATGGGGCGAATGTAAACCTGATATGGGATAACTATGAAGGTTTGCCTTTCAGCTACTATATTGTTTACAGAGACAGCATGCCAGATGTTAGTAAGGACAGTATAAACTATGTAACTAATATAGGAATATACACCTTTACAGATGCACCTCCGCCAGCTTCACATACCTGGTATTATCACATGGGTATAAGCAATCCGGGTGGTTGTGCACCGGCTATCGAGTCCATTAACTATAACTCATCCAAGTCGAATTCAGGCAACACAACATTATTGGGCTTTGCCGCAGTAAATGGTGAACTCAATTCACTGCAGGTGTTCCCTAACCCGACTACCGGCATGATAAACTTTAACATTACCCTTTCCACTAAGCAGGATATAAAAGTTAAAGTATATAATGCTCTCGGACAGGTTTTATCTACCATTAATTATGGTGGTGTAGAAGGCTTCTTTACAAGGCAGATAGATTTATCGGGCTATAGTAAAGGAATGTACATTTTACAGGTTATAGGAGACAATGGAGTAACGTATAAGAAAGTGGTGTTGCAATAAAATAAAAGTGTATTATAAAAACCGCCCCGGATTACTAACCTGGGGCGGTTTTTTTATTCCCGTCACTTCCCTGATATATCATACCCTCAGGCTTGATAAGTTTTTCTATATTTGATTGGCATTTTTTGTTTATTTGCCCTCTTTTAAAACGATAATGAAGGTTTTTGCTAAGCAAATACATATTCCGGTTCATAAAAAAATTGCAGCTTTCTGGCTGGCTATTTTCATTTCAGCCGTATCTGTTGCACAGATTCAAAGCGAAACAGGGCTTTACGATACCCGGAACTATACCGCTAAAGAATATGGCCTTCCTCCCCAGAATTTTGCTGTTGTACAGGATTCAAGAGGGGTGCTTTATTTCGGCAATAATAGCGGAATACTGGAATATGACGGACAGAACTGGGATACTATTCTTACCCCGCAACAAGGGCCTATACGTTCCCTTGCCATGGATAAGAACGGAGTAATATATGTGGGCGGTACAGGAGAAATAGGTTACCTGGCTCCAACATCATCCGGTTCAATGCGGTATCATTCATTGATGGGGTACCTGAAAACTGCTGCTGACTCAACGTTTAACGATGTATGGAGTTGCAAATCGACTCAAAGCGGCAAGGTATATTTCCAGGCCTCAGAGAAAATATTTGTATGGGACCCGGCCAGAAAGAAGATGAAAGTCATAAACCCTGAACCTGCCAATACACAGTTCCACCTTATGTTTTATGTTAATGGTACCCTTTATGTAAGGCAGAAAGATGTGGGTATGAAGAGAATCGTAGATTCAACATCAACCCTTGAATTTATACAGGGGGGCGAAATGTTCGCACAAACCCGGACATACTTTATGCTTCCTTTCAGGAGTGACAGAATATTGCTGAATATGATGGGGCAGGGTATTTTTACTATGGTACCTGCCAATTATTCTGCGCACATACAAGATGCAAAGCAGCTTACAAAGGTTATTCCTTTCCCTACGAATATTGACCCTTACATTAATACCTATAAAGTATATGACGGGATTAGGTTAAATGAACAATGTTATTCAATAGGAACGCTAGGCGGCGGAGATATTGTAATTGATACTTCGGGAAAACTTATATGCGGAATAAATAAAAAGAGCGGGCTGCCTGACGAATCTGTAAACTCGCAGTTTCTAGATTCGCAGCAGAAATTGTGGCTGGCCACCAATAATGGAATTTCCAAAATAGACATTAACTCTCCGGTAACCAGGTTTAATGACAGAAACGGACTGGAAGGTACCGTACAGGCTATTACCCGCCATAACGGGAAATTATATGTAGCCACCCTTGCCGGTGTGTATTATTTGTCGGGGCAGATAGTTTCTTCCGCTACTTCTATTGACCAACCACAGTTTAACAGGATTATAGAAGGGGAATGCTGGGGACTATATGATTTTAAAAACGGCAATAAAAGTGTGTTAATGGTAGCCAGTAACGATGGGATCTGGCAGGTGGAAGGTGACGATAAGGTTACATTAATAAAGAAAGGTAATGCTGAAGTAGTACACCGCTCATTAGTGGATTCTAACAGGTTATATATCGGATGGGCGAATGGAATACTGTCCACTAATGGACTTTCATCTCTTTACTGGGATAATGGTAAGTGGATTGATGAAGGAAAGATAAGAGAAGACCAGGTAACGCAGGATATAACGACTATTGAAGAAGAAAAAGACGGAACATTATGGTGCGGGCACAGGGGTGCAGGGGTAATAAAGATATCACCTATTTTTAACGGTAAAAAGATAGATGATGTTGAAGTAAAGATTTATACAAAGCAGCAAGGTCTGCCTGATCCGGATGAATCTAATATATATGTAAAGAAAATAGGTGGACATATTTATTATGCTACTCCACGAGGATTATTCAAATTCAGCGATGGTAAGTTCTCTCCCGACAGTTCGTTGGGTAACATATTCGCCAGTAAAGACATAGGTATCTTCCGGATGGACCAATCGCCGGAAGGCAGTATCTGGATGGTTATAGTTACTGAAAAAGACAACCGCATGCATGTGGGTTACCTGAAAGACCCGGGAACGCCCAAACGGGAGTGGGTTACAACTCCATTTATAGCTGTTTCCAGGAGCATTACCGAGGTAATGCATCATGATTCGGACGGAATAACCTGGCTTGGCGGCCCCGATGGCCTTTACAGGTATAACAGCAATGTAAAAAAGAACTACGACCAGGATTATTATGCGCTTATCCGCAAGGTTATAATCGGAAAAGATTCAACAATTTTCTCCGGAACATATTCTGACGACAGCGGACATACTTCCGTTATTCAGTCTGACCTGATGAAACCCAGTTTACGTTTCGCATTCAATTCTATTGTTTTTCATTTTGCTGCCCCCACATTCGACGACGAGGCATCTATTTTGTATAGCTATTATCTTGAAGGCTTTGAGAATAACTGGAGCGATTGGAAAAATGAAAATCACAAAGAGTACACCAACCTTAGCGAGGGACATTATATTTTCCATGTTAAAGCCAAAAACATTTTCGGGCATGAAAGCCGTGAAGCCACATACGAATTTACTATTCTTTCACCCTGGTACAGGACTATATGGGCCTATATAGGGTATATATTATTCTTTATAGCACTTGTGTACGGGGCAATTACAGTTTCAACCCGAAGCCTCCGTAACATTATTTCTGAAAGAACGGCGGAAGTAGTGAAGCAGAAAGAGGTTATTGAAATGAAGAATAAAGATATTACGGATAGTATAAATTACGCTAAACGTATACAGGAAGCCATTCTTCCTACACGCGAAAGGTTTAAATCCATATTACCCGATAGTTTTATCTTGTTTAAGCCTAAAGATATTGTGAGTGGCGATTTTTACTGGATGGCAGAAAAAGGCGATACTGTTTTTGTGGCCGCAGGCGATTGTACCGGCCACGGTGTACCTGGTGCTATGGTTAGTGTGGTGTGCTCGAATGCGCTAAACCGTGCAGTAAAAGAGTTTGGAATTACCGAAACCGGGCGAATATTAGACAAGGTCAGAGACCTTGTTATTGAAACATTTGAAAAGTCGGGGTCAGATAAAGATGATATAAAGGACGGTATGGATATTTCACTTTGCTCGATTAATATGAAAACCGGACTGGTGCAATGGAGTGGAGCAAACAACCCTCTTTGGTACATACAGGGTAATGAAATAAAGGAAATAACAGCCGATAAGCAGCCGATTGGTAAAGCAGACAATCCAAGGCCCTTTACTACTCATACGCTTCAGTTACAAAACGGTAATGAGCTGTACTTATTTACTGACGGTTATGCCGACCAGTTTGGAGGGCCTAAGGGTAAGAAATTCAAATACAAGCAACTTGAAGAAAAAGTGCTTGAAGGCCGTAGCCTGGAGATGAATACCCAGCGCGACAACCTGAGGACCTCATTTGAAAATTGGCAGGGCAATCTTGAGCAGATTGATGATGTGCTGATTATTGGAATACGTATACAGTAATAATGTACCTGTTTCAGCATTCGTTTTGTGTTATAAAGTATATATTTGAAAAATAAATTAGTATATGCAATTTTTAAGAGTTTTAACTGCTGCCATATTTATTTCATTAAGCACACTTTCAGCTTCTGCGAAAAGTGCTGCCGATAGCGTTTCCGAAACCAAAAAAGTAACCAATTTCACGGTGTTGAAGATAAAAGGCACCTTTAACGTGGTGATTACCCAGGATAAAGAATGTAGCCTGAAAATAGTTGCTCCTGACAAGGATGCGATGGCTGGAATTGAAGTAAAAAATGCAGGCACATCGCTTATTATTAATACAAAGGATGGCAGCAAAGGTTCGGCCACGCTCTATATCGGTATTAAAGATATTCTGCAGATTACTATAACAACCAGCGGTACAGTTAACTCCACCAATAAAATAAGCACCGATGTTCTTGCTCTTAACATTGACGGTGATGCTGTTGTGAACCTTACACTGGATGTTAAGGAGCTTACCTGGACTTCAAGTTCAAGCAAAGATGTAGTGGTTACAGGCAAAGTAAAGAAATGTACCCTTAAAGATTCAGGTGAGGGAAATGTTGACGCATCGGGGCTTAAAACAGATGATATGACTGTTGATGACAGCAGCGATGGAGACTTGAAAATATTCGCTCACCCTGACTTGCATGCAAAAGTTGGCGGTTCGGGTAACCTTACCTATTTTGGTAATCCGCGTACTAAGATTTTTAAAGTAGAAGGCAGCGCATCGGAAAAGCAAGTAATTGAAGGAAGCAAATAATTAATCTTAAATACATAAATTAACATGTTTGAATTGAATGGAATAATAAAGGTAAAGAAGGACGAACAGAAAGTATCGGATTCTTTTAAAAAGCGCGAATTTGTGGTAACCGATAATTCTTCAAATTACCCGCAACATATACTTTTTCAATTGACACAGGAAAGATGCCGTCTTTTAGATGATGTAAATGTTGGAGATCCTGTAAAGGTAAGTTTCTTTGTCCGTGGCCGTGAATGGCAGGGGAAAGATGGAGGAGGAGTGAAATATTTCAATTCGCTTGATGCCTGGAGGGTAGAAAGAGCTAACGGTGAGCGCTCTCAGCAATCGCAGGAGCCGGCAGCTTATTCAAATGAAGGCGGCCTCTCCAATGCACAGGAGTCAGACGACCTTCCTTTCTAATAACAAGGAAAATTTAATTTATCAGGTACCAATCATCTGGTTGGCCGATGTCTTGCTGTCAAGAGCGTCTCTTAAGCCATTGCCCAGCAGGAAGAAGGCAAGTACCATAAGCATAATGCACATACCCGGCAGGAAAGCCAGGTAAGCGGAATCGGTTATTATGTAACCCCTGTTGGCATTTATCATGGCTCCCCACGATGCCATTGGCGGTTGTGCGCCTATTCCCAAAAAGCTCAACCCCGCTTCTATAAGTATAGCTGAGGCAAAATTGTCGGCTGCCACTACTATAATAGCGCCCATAATATTGGGTAATATGTGCCTGAAAATAATCCTGAAATCGGTAAAGCCCATGGCGCTGCCGGCTTCAATAAAATTTTCCTGTCGTATACTCATTACCTGGCCACGTACAATCCTGGCCACGTCAACCCACATAGTTAGACCTACTGCTATAAATACCTGGAAAAACCCTTTGCCGAGGGCGAGGGTTATAGCTATAACAAGCAACAAGGTAGGTAATGACCATATTACATTTATGAGCCACATCACAAACTCATCCCACTTACCTCTGTAGTACCCGGCTGTGGCGCCCATAAATATACCTATCGACATGGCAATAAGCACCGACACAAAACCTACTGAAAGCGATACACGCGTACCAATCATAAGCCTGCTCAGAAAATCTCTGCCTTCTTCATCGGTACCTAAAATGTATGTTTTGGTAACTATATTCTTTGCATTTATTTCCTCCATCATATCGGCATATGAACGGGTTACAGGCTTATCGGAACCAAAAATATAGAACGTAGAAGTCTGCTTTATGGAGTCATTAATAATACGTTTGTTATAATCAAGGGCATAAATAACATCGGCCATATTGTATTTAATAATAGGACCGCCATTAGGTGTAGTACCGGTGTACCCTTCTATTACTATATTGGATCCCTGGAACCCGTATTTATAAATAGGCAGGTAACGGTAAAAACTGGGTTGGCCAGATATCATTCTGGTGAAAAAAGATACTTCCTTTATATCCTCGTTTTCTTTTACCAGTAATATCTGAACTTTAAAACCAGGGGGTTTGGTTCTTAATTCAAGTGTTTGATTATTGGCATTAGGTGTAGAATCGGGAGTGATTGTATATCCCAAAATAAATACAAGAACAGAAAATATAATAAAATAAAGGCTTACCATTGCAAGGCGGTTCTTTTTGAACCGTTTCCAGGCGTGGTATCCGAGAGAATAAGAATCTATCTCCGTGTATTTTCTCCTACGAAATTTAATCACAATAACTCTCAGTTAATATTTCAGTACGTCCTTCCTTTCCACGTATAACGCGAGAAATTGGCCATTATACCCACCCAAACTACATAAAGCGCTGTAACAAATTCTCCTGCTAAAAAATATATCAAAAACTTCCGCCGGTTAATAAAAATACAGCCGCAAGTTAACAATAAAAAATCGACGGTGAATTTAACAATTAGACACATAAGGAAAATAACACTTAACCGGAAATAGACTAATGCACCCAAACCATATACTAATAAGAGCAGATTAATGACGAAAACAAGGGCACTTACAAAGCTATTCAATGGGTTACCTGAACGGAAACCCTTCGATGCCCATCGGATACGTTGGTGAAAAAAATCGCCCCATGTAGGTTGCGCTGAAGTATAAACTACAGAATCTCTTGATTTAAGGAAGCCTACCTGGCCCTGGAAAGCCTTATGGATCTTAAATAAAAGTAGGGTGTCGTCGCCGGTTGGTAAATCATCTATCCCCTCAAAGCCTTTTACAGATGTAAAGGCTTCCCTTGTATAGGCCATATTTGCTCCGTTACATAATAGTGGGGTTCCCGAAGATATTCCCCCTCCTGATAAAACAGTCAGCCCTGCCATTTCAAGCCCCTGGTAGCCTGCAAGGAAGCTTTTACCACTGGTTAAAGCCACGGGTCCGCATATCATTTTATACCCATGCTTCTCGTATGCCGATACTATAGATTTTATCCATGTTTCAGGCACAATGCAGTCTGCATCTGTAATTACAATTAATTCACTGTCCGATTCTTCAACACCCGCTGTAATGGCATTTTTCTTATTTGTGGTGCCTATGGGAAGTTGCATGTACTTCCACCTGTATGGCTTACCAGACAAGGTGTTTTCAACAGATGCCCTGGTATTATCCTCAGAATGGTCGTCAACAATTATTATTTGCAGCAAATCGACAGGATAATCCTGCTGCAGAACGGCATTAAGGCAACTGCCAATGTTCCCGGACTCATTTCTTACAGGTATTATAAGGCTTATGCGGGTTTTAAAACCTGTATCTTTTAAGGTTGAAGCAGGTAATTTCAGCCATGCTATTATCTGCCAAATTATATATAATGAATATAAAAGAGTAGGTATTATAATCAATGCATCGTTGAGGCGGAGAAGCATTCTATAGCTTTTTTGCTGGCAATTGTTTGCTACCCATCAGTTCCACCTTCTGCTGGTTAAGGTTGGTCAGCACTTTTTCATACACTGAATCAAGTATTTTGGGGTGCTCGCAGTAATATTTTACATTTTCATTATAACTTTCTTCGGTAAGATGATGTTTAAGCCATAAGCTTTTATAGGCCTGTGTAATATTAGTATCAGTATTATTACGGCTAAAGCCCAAAATAACAGAAGATTGGAGCAGGTGAATATCTGCAATAACCGAAACCATAGTATCGGGCGGCACTATTCCTTTAGGAATTTTCGCACTATTACCCGCACCGCAGGAGGATAAAGTACAAATAAACGTAAATGAGAATATTCTAAATAGCTTTCGCATAATGGCTTTTGCTTATGTGCAAAATTAACATAAGTCGTTAAAATGTCTTATTTTTACGGTTCATTCATGCATAATGAGAAAAATAATCGGGTTTCTTACACTAATTAGCCCTTTGTTTCTGCAAGGGCAGATAAATTTTGCATATCCGGTAGGTACTGCTCGAGGTGGCGCTATTACAGCTACTGCTAACGACTGGGAAGTTATAGGGATTAACCCCTCAAACCTGGGTTGGGGCAGTAACGATTTTATTTCGGGCACTATAGGCAACCTGGGGTTAAGCGTGCAATCGGAGGGATTAACCTTTGCCAACCTGAAAGACCTGGCAAAAATGAACCCCACAGATACAAATGACCTTGCAAATGCTTTGGGTGCGCCTAATGGTACAAATGTATTCGGCGATTTTACCTGGGCTGCTTTTTCAATTCATGTTCCCAAAATTGGAGGGTTTGCTATCGACTTGCGCGATAGGATTATAGGCAATATTTACCTTAACCCGGCAGCTTTAAATAAGCAGGGTGCTAACCTTATGCTTGCCTCCATTTCAAATTTAACCTTTACAGGCAGCGCGGCTCAAAGCTTCAATAACAATGTTAACCTTAGCACAATAGATACCCTCAACCAGCTTGTTAATGAAATAAGTACCCTTGTAGGCTCTAAAGTATCATACTACCAATACAGGGAATTGAACATTGATTATGGTACTAAACTTTTTCAAATAGGCGGCGGCGGAAGCGAATCGTACTCATTCCGTTCAATGGATAAAGTAGGCAAGGCCGATACTAACGATTTCAGTGCATTGAAAGTTTATGGAGGAGTAGGGGTAAAATATTTATGGGGAATAGCCGATTTGACCGGCACAATTATACCTGGTGGCGTAAAAGCGACCTATGCGGTTGAAAGTGCAAATGAATACGCAAGCGGTTCACCTATTCCTGACGGTGCCCCGGGAAGTGGTGTGGCATTTGATATAGGAGGTAGTGCCCAATACCGTCACTGGAATTTTTCGGTTGCCGCAACCGACCTTGGTTCCATTACATGGCACGGAACAGCTGCTACAGTTACCGATACTAACGTTGCCCGTGTTATAATAAATAACCGTAACAATGGCAATCAACAAGTTACTATAAACGATTTTGTACAAAGCAGCAGCCAGACATTTACCACCCAATTGCCTTCAAAACTCAGGTTCGGTGCTAACTACCAAGTTACAAAAAGAGTAGGTATATCTTCCGATGTTATTTTGCCGCTGAATAATGTGGTAGGCAATCTTGTAGGTCCGTATATGGCTGTGGCAACACATATTACTATTGTCAAATCTCTTGCTATAGATGGTGGTTTCGCCACTGCGCAGCAATATGGTTTTGCTATGCCATTTGGCCTTACGGTTGGTCATAAGTTTCAATTTTATATAGCAACAAACGATATTCTGACGTATCTGGGTAAAGAAACTAAACCTGATATTTCGGCTGCCTTTGCTTTAATACGTGTCAATTTCTAATAAACGCCAGAATTTTTTATGCCTTCTTCATTTTCCGGTAAAGTAGTATGGGTAACTGGCGCTTCATCGGGTATTGGTGAGGCATTGGTAAAAGGATTTGCGGCAACGGGCGCAAAGGTTATCCTTTCTGCAAGGAGAGAAGAAGAACTAAAACGGGTTCAGAAAGAAGCCGGCCTGAATGAATCTAATAGCCTTATTCTTCCCGTTGACTTATACAATACAGGCGATATTGAAAAGGCATATAGCAAGGCGAAAGAAAAATTCTCCAGTATAGATATACTCATTTGTAATGCAGGCATAGCGCAGCGCTCTACTGTTGTCAATAGTAAACTTGAAGTTGACCGACAGATAATGGAATTGAATTTTTTTGCCGTAATAGCGCTTACCAAAATAGTATTGCCTTCTATGATAAACCGTAAGCAAGGAAATATTGTGGTTATAAGTAGCGTAATGGGTAAAATGGGAATACCGGGAAGATCTATGTATTGTGCTTCAAAACATGCATTACATGGGTTTTTTGAGGCATTGCGGGGCGAAGTATTTAAAGATAATGTTAAGGTACATATAATTTGCCCGGGCTATGTAAAGACCAATGTGTCTGTTAATGCGGTTACATCCGATGGTTCGGCCCATGGTAAAATGGATGCAGGGCAGGAGAAGGGCATCTCCCCGGAAAAATGTGCTAATGCTATAATCAGGGCCATTAAATCGGGCAAGGAGGATGTATATGTTGGAGGCACAGAAACACTGGCTCCACGTTTGAAAGCGGTACTTCCCTCACTTTTTTCGTATTTCGTTAAACATTCGGAATTTCATTGATAATTAATTTTTTATGAGATACAGTAATACACTTGAATTTGCAAAGGAACAGGACAAAAAAGACCCTTTAAGAAAATTCAGAAAACATTTCCTGTTTCCAAAACATAATGGGAAGGAGGTATTATATTTTACAGGGAACTCGCTCGGATTGCAACCTCAAGGCGTTCTGAAAAATATAAAAGTAGAACTGGAAGACTGGGCCAAATATGCGGTTGAGGGACATTTTGACGCTCGCAACCCATGGTATTCATACCATGAAATGTTCGCAGCCCCGCTGGCTAAACTTATGGGTGCTAAACCGGAAGAGGTGGTGGCTATGAACCAGCTTACGGTTAATCTTCACCTGATGATGGTGTCTTTTTATCGCCCTACGGCTAAACGATATAAAATTCTTTGTGAATCAAACGCTTTTCCTTCCGACCAATACGCCTTGCAGACACAGGCGAAGGTACATGGCTTTAATGTAAATGATGCCCTTATAGAAATTGCCCCGCGCAAAGGGGAACATTTAATAAGGCTGGAGGATATAGAGAAAGCTATTAACGATAATGCTGATGAACTGGCATTAGTAATAATTGGTGGATTGAACTACCTTACCGGGCAACTGTTAGATATGCCTACTATTACAAAGGCAGGGCATAAAGCGGGTGCTTATGTAGGATTTGACTTGGCACACGCTGCCGGTAACGTACAATTAAAATTACACGAGTGGAATGTTGATTTTGCTGTATGGTGCACATATAAGTATCTTAATTCCGGCCCTGGCGCTGTGGCCGGTGCATTTATTAATGAACGGCATATTAAAAACAAGGAACTGCCTCGTTTTGGCGGGTGGTGGGGATATGATAAGGATACCCGTTTCCTGATGAAGCATGATTTTGTGCCTATGCAAACTGCTGAGGGATGGCAACTGAGCAATGCTCCTGTACTTTCAATGGCGGCTCATAAAGCGGCTCTTGATGTTTTTATGCAGGCGGGCGGGATGGTCCCACTTTGCAAAAAGAGTGTGGCGCTTACCGGCTATCTTGAATATATTGTTGCGGAGTTGAATAAAAAGATAAAAGACAAGAAGGTAAAACTGGAAGTTATTACCCCGGTAAATCCAGCCGAGCGAGGCTGCCAGTTATCTATTATTGCCCATGGCATAGGGCGCGACTTCTATAATGCACTTACAAAAAATGGAGTTTTCTGCGACTGGCGCAACCCTAATGTTATAAGATTTGCCCCGGTGCCTTTATATAATTCATTTGAGGATGCCTGGAGGCTTGGACAAGCAGTAGAAAAGGTACTAAAACTTAAATAATAGTGTGATTTATTAGGATTGAAAAGCAATAAGTTTTATAATTGTACCCGTATAAACACCGTTGAGTCTAATATTTTACATTACTTCATTTAAAAAGTGCCCAAAAAGAAACGCTATACAACAAGGTATATACTTGGACTAGCCACATTCCCATTTCTTGTAATAGGTTATTTTTTTAATAAAATAATATGGAAGTACCTGTCAAAAAGGAAACCATTTATTGAATGGACGGTACTGGCCTTGTCAATAACTATAGTTGTTCTTATAATTTCCGGAATAATACGTGGTGATTTCAGGGCCAGTAAAACAGTGCAGGATTCAGGTAACTCAGACCAGCAGATTAGGAAAAAGAAACATTAAGCCTTTTCTTTACCCCTTAAAATCCATTCCAAGGTTATAGAATACAAAACTCCATACATCACCAAACTCATCAATTTGTTTTGATAATGGTTTACCTGCCCCGTGCCCTGCATTATGGTCAATGCGCACCAATACAGGTTCGCTGCCTTTCTGATGTTCCTGCAAGGTTGCAATAAATTTCAAGGAGTGCGCAGGTACTACCCTGTCATCATGGTCAGCTGTGGTAACCATTGTTGCCGGATAGGCTACATCGCGTATGTTATGTAACGGCGAGAACTTTATGAGGTTGTGAAACTGAACTGAATCGTCACTTGTGCCATAATCGCCCGCCCATGACCAACCAATGGTAAATTTCTGGTAACGCAGCATATCCATTACACCAACAGTGGGTATGGCAACCTTTGCAAGGTCGGGCCTTTCAGTCATAACAGCACCTATTAGCAAACCACCGTTTGAACGGCCGTGGATAGCCAGTTTTTCATGAGATGTATATTTATTATCTATAAGATATTGAGCGGCTGCAATGAAATCATCAAACACATTTTGCTTATTAAGTTTTGTTCCGGCTTCATGCCACTTTTCGCCATATTCTCCACCACCACGTAAATTGGGTACTGCATATATGCCACCATTCTCCAGAAACAGGGCAACACTCGGGCTAAAAGCAGGCAATATGCTAATGTTAAATCCTCCATATGCATAAAGGAAGCAAGGGTTAGTGCCGTTCATTTGTGTTCCCTTCTTGTAAACTATAAACATGGGAATTTTTGTTCCATCCTTACTAGGATAAAACACTTGTTTTGTTTCATAATCATTGCTGTTAAAATCAGCAGTGGGCTTAAAAAATATACTCGACTTATTATTTATGGCGTTGTATTTAAAAATAGTAGAAGGAGTAGTATAATTGGTAAAAGAATAGAAAGCGACGCTATCATCTTTTTCACTGCTGAAATCACCATTGCCAAGGCCGGGAAGTTGTATTTCGTTCAGTTGCTTTCCACTCATGTCATATACACAGAAGTGTACGGTTACGTCTTTCAGGTAACTGGCCACAATATTGCCATTGCACATGGAAACACTTTGCATTAAATAATTCTGTTCGGGCAATAGTGTCCTCCAGGAATTAGAATCAGGGTGCTCAATATCTACGGCGACCATTTTATACTTAGGCGCATTCCTGTTTGAGAAGATAAGAAGTGTATTTCCATTATCGTCAACAATATTATTATCGCTACCGAAATTACCTACAATGGTTACAAAAGGAGCATCTTTCTTTGTAAGGTCCTTTACCATTAGTAAATTACCATCAGTAGTTTCTTCTTCAGTTATACTCAGGTATTTTTCATCACGGGTAACGTCAGCCTCAATAGTGCGTTTTGGATGCTCTTTATCTGCAAAAACAAGGCTATCGGTACTTTGCGGGGTACCTATTCTATGGTAATAAATACGCGACGATTCATTTGATTGTGTAAGTGCGGCTCCTTCTTTGGCTGCATCGTAACTGGTGTAGAAGAAACCATTTCCTTTCCAGGCAATGTTTGAGAACTTTATCCATTTTAAGGTATCGGTTAACTGTTTTCCGCTTGCAATATCAATTACATAAAACTCATTCCAGTCCGACCCGGCTTTGCTTATGCCATATGCAAAATATTTTTTGTCATTTGAAACAGCGGTAACCGAGATAGAAGTAGTGCCTTCTTTTGAAAGAGTATTGGGGTCAAGCAACACACGTGGGGTTCCATTTGCGCCTTCCTGGACATAAAGTACGCTTTGGTTTTGAGTGCCGTTGTTCTTATAATAGAAATAGTAATTTCCCCTTTTAAATGGGGTAGTGCATTTTTCAAAATTATAGAGCTTTGCCAATCGCTTTTTTATCTTGTCCCTGAATGGTATTTTAGAAAGGTAGCTTTCGGTAAGCTGGCTCTCTTCCTTCATCCATGACTCTCTTTCAGCAGTTGTGTCATTTTCCATCCAGCGGTATGGGTCAGCAATTTTTGTACCGAAATAGTTGTCCACCGTACTATCCTTACGCGGGTGCGGATATTTAAGTCCTGCATCAGTTGCAGCTAATAATAATACAGTGCCGGCGGCTAAGAAAGAAAGTTTCATTCGTGTTTTGTTTTAATTATCCTGATCAATTTTCAAAGGCTAAGCTACAATATTTTATGGCTGCATATAACCATAAAATCTTAATATTTCTAACTGGCTAGGGAACAACGGCCGATGTGACTTAAATGTTAAAAGACTAAACCAGCTACCCTAAAACGGCTATACCTGCTTAACTTTTCCAATGGTTATTATAATACATTTGCATAAAATTTCTGGTCCATGTTACAATTAAAGCGCTATCCTTTCCAAAAGATAGTATTGTTGCTTTGTCTATTGTGTACTTATGCAGCACAGGCGGCAAAACCTTCCTGGTCTATTGAGGTGAGGGGAACAGTATCTGAAAAAGGGCAGAGCTTACAGGGCGCTGTAATATCACTTTTTTGCGACAGTGCCTTGCTCCAAAAGACTACATCATCGGATGGAGATTTTAGCTTTGTACTTCACGCTGATACCGAGTATATGTTCACCTTTTCGAAGCCTGGTTATGTGTCGAAATGTATCAGTTTTTCTACCAAAAATGTGCCGGCTGCTAGGGCAAAACAAGGCTTCACACCATATGATGTCAGCATTGCTATATTTAAAAAGATAGATGGAGTAGATATTGACCAGTTGCTGCAAGCACCGCTTGCCATGATACGGTTCGACCCTGATATGGATAATGGAGGAGATTTTGCACTGGATGAGAAGTACGCCAAAAGTATAAAGCCTTTTTTAGCAGTACTTAACTTTGAAGTGAAACAGGAAATGAAGCGTATGGAAAGTGATAAACAGGTGGTATTGAGGAACAGTGAACTTAAGCAGCAAAAGATTATCACATATTCTATTATTGTAGTACTTATACTGGTACTGGGGTTTGCCATTTATTCATACCGTAGCTTTACCCAGAAGCGTAAAATGAATAAGGAACTGGACTTCCAGAATAAGAGTATTGAGCAAAAGAACCGTGAAATCACCGATAGCATAGGCTATGCCAAGCGTATTCAGAATGCAATGTTGCCAACACCCGAAACAATTAAGCAAGCGTTACCTGACAGTTTCATTCTTTTTAAACCCAAGGATATAGTAAGTGGGGATTTTTATTTTTTCCTGAATAATAAAGAGAAAATATATTTTGGCGCGGCTGATTGTACAGGGCATGGCGTACCGGGTGCTTTTATGAGCCTTATTGGATATGAAAAATTGCATGATGCCTCTCATACTACCTCACATACGGGTGAAATACTATCTACAGTAAACAAAGGCATACGTAAATCACTTCGACAAACAAGCGATAAGGATTCCAGCCGTGATG